>OLPC01000460.1_pt1 | contig 40906 bp, 36 predicted proteins | sample 1672341 | NCBI WGS metagenome assembly OLPC01 (sample SAMEA3136673, study PRJEB25190) | human gut metagenome | reverse complement strand
CTGTATTTCAATTAATTCAAAGAGCGATTAGTCCACTTTAACGGGACAGTAGTGATAACTTGTCTATAACAAAAACGGTCAAAGTATCGTTCTCCTGACAATTGGATGCAGGCGATACTTTGACCGTTTTTTCGTTTGCTTGTACACAATAGGTTGGGCACATTGGATTTTCGTATGAACCATGATTCATTGCCGTTTGTCCTGTGGTTGCTCCGTTTTGTTTCCGAACAGGGTCATCTGCAAGGCTGTTTCCCTGTTATTATTACCCGTTTGTATGTGTTGCAGATGACCGTTATGTACTTTTATTTCCGATTCGTTTTATTTTTATTGATTAAAAACTCATGCGGATACCAAGCGTTATACTTCGTCCGCGGTCATGGGTATAGTATCTTAGTCGATTGGTGTAGTCCTTGTAGAGGGTGTTTAGGGCATTGCTAATCTGTGTGTATGTACACCATGTGATGTTGCCCCATGTGCGTGTCACCGAAAGGTTGCCTCCAAGAAGATGGTAAGCAGGCGGTGTATCCGGCAGCAGGTCGATATCCGGATCGAAACGGGTTTGTTTGGTAACATACTGGTGGTTGGCATCGGCTTTTATTTGCCATGGACCGAGAAATGTATGAAAAGTGACTTTTTGACGGTAGCGGTCGGATGGAATGTTCGGGAAATAGGTGTGTAGCGAGAGATTTCTTGCCCGCATCCATTCGCCCGATACTTCGTAGGTCAGATGTTTACCCAGAGTCAGTTCCACTGCAAGGTCGCCGCCGGCAAACAAACCGTTGGACTGCACATAATAATAGATGGGGTAGGCTCCCGAAATAAGTTCGAATATTTCCGGGATGCGCTGTCCGCTTCCATCAACCGTATAGCGCGGAATATCGTAAATGTAGTCGTGAATATAGTGGACAAAAGCATTGGCATGAACATCTACCGTTTGAGTTTTTAAGTGATAGCCTGCAGTCCACTTAATGGCTTTTTCTGTGTGCAAGTCCGCATCGCCTATTTGGTAGACGGCATCGCCGTGGTGTACGCCTTTGCTGTAGAGTTCGTTCATTTCGGGTGCCCTCCATGCCAGTCCGAGGTTGGTGCGTAGTGTAGAATGGGGTGAGAGTATGTATGCGCCTCCCAATGTTCCCGAAATGGAGAAGTAATGTTGGGTGCCTCCGTAGAACTGTCCCAGATTGTTGTAGCCCGCAGCTGATAAGTATTGATAATCTGTGCGCATTCCGGCTTCCATTCGGAGCTTGTTGTTGATGCGGCCGTGCAGCAGCGAATAGAGGGCGGTCGTGCGTGATACGTAATTCGGGATGATGGGAATGGCTTTGGTACCGGCATCAGATACGTTGCGGATAAAATTAAAATCTGCGCCTGTTTCCATCATGCCTTGAATGGCCGAGAGACGGTGTTGCCAGTCTGCATGCAAGTTCAGGGTAGAGAGTTTAAATGCGAATGTGGGCAGATTGGACAAGTCGGCTTTGCGTATCTCATATTCGCGCCGATAGTCTTGCTGGTAAACCAGACGCACATCAAAGTGGTTGTCAGCATCAAAATCGTAGCTCACTTGGGTGTTGCTAATCGCGTGTATGATGCGTTGGCGCGGTGCGGATATGGCGTAGCTGAACGGTCCGATTTCTTCGGGCGATGGTCTGCCTTGTTTAAAACGTTGCAGCAGATTTTCGGTTGTACCGAGATGACTGCCCGAAAATACGCCAATCTCCGTGTCGTAAAGACCCAGATGTTGTTTCCATTGCCATTTATCGTTCCATTGCCATGCCCATGCCGCTTTTAGGTCGAGCAGTCTTGATCCTGTATTGGACACGTTATAGGCTGCGGTACGGTAGTCGCCACTCTTATAAAACTTTCCTCCCACCCGATAACGGAAATGTTCTACGCCGGGCAGTGTGCTTTCAACAAAGGCATCAAGTCCGAACATACGTCCGTTTTGGGTATAGGCTGTATTCACCGAACCTTTTGTGCCGCTAAGCCGTGGATCCACCTTGGTATCTACCACAATGATTCCTCCGATGGCATTGGCACCGTAGCGCACGCTCTCCGCACCTTTTTCCACGTGTACCTTGGCGTATGACGAGATAGACATTTCGGGTGCATGGTCGTCGCCCCAGTGCTGTCCCATGAGTTTGGCACTATTGTCAATGATGGCGATACGGCTGCCGTTCATCCCTTCAATGATGGGCTTTTCTATCATGGCTCCGGTGGAAAGTACACGCATACCGGGCAAATCGTCCAACATACCGGCAAGGGTCTGTCCCTGCCCGGTCGCAATGCGAAAGGCATCGGCCTGTGCGATGTTGCCGGTTTTGCTGCCTTTCACCCTGTCGCCTACGACCTGTACCGAGCCAAGCGTATAGCTTAATGGTTGTAGTGCCGCCTCATACAGTGTCCGTTCTTTTGTCAGTGTGAGGTGTAAGTCATGATAACCGATATAGGAGATGGTTGCAGTTTGGGGCCACTTGTCGACAGACAATCGAACGATTCCTTGCGGATTGGATTGATATATTTGTCCGGTTTCGTGGATGCGAATCCGTGCAAAGGCAAGTGGTGTGTGGTCTTGAGCATCTAATACCTTGATGGTTGTATGAACGGCTTGACCCGGAAGTGCCCACAGCATCATGAGTACTAACGCCGTTAATGTCTTTAGCGGCGAAGCATAAATGAAACTTATCATATTGTGTTGTGATCAGTGGTGGGCAGACCGTGTTGCAGTGTCGGTCTGCCCTGTGGGGTTATAGCCAGAAATTAGCCGACTCAAAACTTAGTTCACTGTCGGTTTCATACCATCGTCTTAATTGCTCCACGGTGAAAGAAGGATATTCACGCAGTACGGGAATGAACATACAACGGTTGTTGATGACGCGATCTGCCGCTGCGGGTAGATATTTGTATTCTTTATCCCACACGATGTTCAATAAGCCTTCGTTGCCTGTGGGCTTTCCCCATCCGGGTGTTTCAAAGACATTTCGGAAGGGAATTTTCAAGTTAAACAGCACATTCTGCAGTTGTTCTTCCGATGGATTGTCGGACGTGCGTACTGTTGCTCCTCCTTTGTTGCCACATACACGCATTACCAGATTGTAGGCTACAAAAGGTATCCGGGCGGCCAACACACCGCGGAAGCCTACCGGTGTGGTGAGAAGTTCCTTGGTGTCGTCTTCCGGTCGGTCAAAATACCAGAAATAACAGGAACGGTTGGCCGCACTGTCGGCAGTCCAGTGGGCAACAGGCTGATAGCCCAAAGTGAGTGTTCCATTGAAGCCTTGCGCCAGCATTTGCGCTTTCATGGCTTGTTCGTCGCTATCATCCACATCCATGTCGTTGGCTGTAAAGGTGGTATCGGCTGCCACTACATTGGCAGGGATGGTTTGCGCTATGGGCTTTAGATCTGATACCTGATAGAATACTTGTATGTTATTGCGCTGTTCGGGAGATTTGTATGCGATGTCCATACGTGACCCATTCTTGTCGTACAGTTTTACCACAAGGCCGTACCAATTGCCTGTTTTCTGAGGTGATGACTGCATTCTGAAAACAGTATCAAAATGGTTGTCGGCTACATAGTCACCTTTCGGTGTACGGCGATAGACCATTTTTTGATAAGTACGCATGGGGAATGCTACCGATGGCGGATTGGCATGGAAGCCACCGTTACGGTTAGACCAATATACGCTGCCAATTTCGGGTTCTGTACCCTGTGGCAGGTGCGAATGTCCTCCGTACAGTTCTATGACAATGCTGTCGGGTTGTATTTGGTTCTGTAGTAGTGCGATGTTTGCGGTGCCGTTCCAAGTGGCTGAATCGGATAAAGAATCGGACAGTGGGTCGTTGTCGTTGCACGCAACTACCATGACTGCCACTCCTGCGAGTGCAGCCATACGATATAATGATTTCATAAACAATGATATGTGGTTACGGGGTTACTGATATGGGGAATGGGAAATTAACATCAACATCTCTCATCAGGGATGCCGGTGGCGTATGGAAAGGATAGGGTTCGCCCCGTTTTTGCGTCTTGATGGCGGGGGGAACCACGTGTACCAATATCGGATTGAGGTTTGCACCGTCCGGTAGGTCAGCCTTGAATCTTATGTAACCTACAAAGCCCAAAGGGGGCATTACAAGCTGTCCGTCTGCTGTAACATCGCCATAGCGATAGTCTGCGTATCTGTCGGCTTGATTTTCATTGTTTACGAGGGTTCGAAAATAAAATTGGTGTGCGTTGACTTGATGGGGAAACGCGGTAATACTGCGATTAATATTAGTGCCGGCATGGTTGTAAAGATTTACTTCCACTTTGTACCAGCGGTTGGGAACAAAGTTGAGTCCGGCGTTTGGTGTGATGGTGCGGTGTCCTGTTGCTTGGTCCGTTTCAGCGTTCAAGACAAGTGTCGGCCGGGAGGCATCAGGTGTAAATCCTTGGGCATAAATATGGTCTTTGATGTTGTCTTGTGCCAATGTGCCGGGTGTAAAAATCAATTCTACGCGTGTGGCTTCATCGTGTTGCAAGTCTTCTGCATTATTTTCGGGTATGGGTGCACTGTCGCAGCTTGCCAAAACGAGGGCAAATGCACAGTATAATCCTAATTTTTTCATTGTTTTGAGTTGGATTAAGGGTATGCAATAAGTTGTGTTGCCGATCATTGTGGTTGGTAACACAGTAAATGATAATTTTTAAAGAAACGGCTTATTGCATTGAGGGTGGCCCGCGAAGATGATAGCTTAATTGCCGCTCGAATGTGGAAAAAGAGCGGACGGTGTAGATAAATGTGGTGAGCAATACCAAGTACAGTACGGGTGAGAAGACCGTTTTGGCCGGTTGGAAAGGCATGGACAGCTCCATGCATACCACGCAATTATGTTTGTGCTTGGCAGTTAATTCGGTTTTATGGTCATGAAAATTGTGAAACACAGGTTCTGCTACCCACAACACTGTGGTTAGCAGCAGAAAAATGGCTGCCCATTGGCGGTATTTCCGTGTTTCAAGGAATTTCATGTTGGGAATGGATTCGCTTGCAAAGATAGAGAAAAATCGCCTGTTTGCCAACAAAACGAGGGTTAATTAACTTAAATACAAATTAATGTTAGCAAACGACAGCTTGTAGAACCGTGGATGACAGTGCAGACTATTTGTTGGTACACAGCTTATTCCGGATGTTCGATGTGCTGCGGAGGATTGCTGTGTCGGATGGGAACCCCATGATGGTGTGCAGCTGTTTTCCTATTGGTGTGAATGGTTTGTGACAGTATTCCCTTAATTACGCACTTAGTTGCGGAATTAAGGCATATTATTTTTAATATTATCTTTGGCTTCCTATTTCATTTACAGAACTGTTTTTATTAATACAAGTAGAACTCTTTCTCGATTTAGGGAATGTATGTTTTATATCCTATAAGAGTTTTTTATAGTAAAAAATCGTCCGGCGGCATGTCGTGCTTGTCGGGAATGTGACGTTCTGCGGCAAGTATGTGCTCAAAAGGCGTGCGGATATGGTCGGGTTAAAATAATGCAAAAAGTGTGGCGGTATATGGGAAATGTATAATTATTTTATTAACTTTGCAATCTATTATAAACATAACATAGCTGTAAAAGCGTGAAAATAAAGGAAGTGATGACCGCCCTTGAACGTTTCGCGCCTCTGCCTTTGCAGGAAGGATGGGACAATTCCGGCTTGCAGATAGGATTGACGGAGGTGGCAGTCTCAGGGGCTTTATTGTGCCTTGACGTGAACGAGGACATCATCGATGAGGCAGTGAGCAAGGGATGCAATCTGGTTGTGTCACATCACCCGCTGCTGTTTCACGGATTGAAGACCATATCAGATGCCGACAGCGTGCAGCGTACGGTGATGAAGGCTATAGAGAATCGCGTGGCTGTGGTGTCGATGCATACCAACATGGACAACGCACGCGGTGGCGTTAACTTCAAGATTGCGGAGAAGATGGGACTTGAGAACGTCGGTTTCTTCGCACGTAAGGATGTCGGAGGCATTGAGGCAGGAAACGGAGTGATAGGCGAGTTGCCCGAACCGTTGGGTGCTACGGACTTCGTGAGAAATGTGAAAAAACAGTTTGGTGTGGACTGTGCCATGTGCAACGAGCTGCTGAAACGTCCTGTGAGGCGTGTCGCCATATGCGGCGGAGCGGGCGATTTCCTGCTTGACGAAGCGATAAAGGAGGGCGCGGACGCTTTTGTCACGGGCGAGATGCATTATCATGTGTATTTCGGACATGGGCAGGAAATACAGATATGTGTTATAGGACATTACCAGAGCGAACAGTTTACTAAGGAAATATTCAAATCAATAATCGAGGAAGAGTGTCCCGGAGTACCGGTCGTAATGGCTGGAACGAACACGAATCCGATAATCTATTTATAATTATGGCAAAGAAAGATCCTACAGATTTATCAGTGGAAGAGAAACTGAGAACCCTTTATCAGCTTCAGACAACATTGTCGGCAATAGACGAAAAACGTGCGTTGCGCGGTGAACTGCCTCTCGAGGTGCAGGATCTCGAGGATGAAATCGAAGGCTTGAGGATTCGTGTGGAGAAAATAGAAAACGAAATCAACGAGTTCCAGTCGGCAGTCTCGCAGAAAAAGGCGGAGATAAAGGAGGCTGAGGCAAGCGTGGAACGCTATAAGCAGCAGTTGAACGATGTGAAGAACAACCGTGAGTATGACACTCTGACAAAGGAAATAGAGTTCCAGAGTCTTGAGATAGAGCTTTGCAACAAGAAGATTAAGGAGGCTCTGATGAAGGTCGAGGAGAAGAAAAAAGACCTTGAGCAGAACAATCTCCTAATAGACGACCGCCAGACAGCTCTTGAGGACAAGAAGGGCGAACTTGACGAGATAATGCAGGAAACACGTGAGGAGGAGGAGAAACTGAAGGAAAAGGCAAAGGACATGGAGACAAAAATAGAACCGCGCCTTCTCTCAAGTTTCAAGCGCATACGCAAGAACGCGCGCAACGGTCTGGGCATCGTGTACGTGCAGCGCGATGCCTGCGGAGGATGCTTTAACAAAATACCGCCACAGCGACAGCTCGACATCAAAATGCACAAGAAAATCATCGTGTGCGAGTATTGCGGAAGAATCATGATTGACCCTGAACTGGCTGGCGTAAGGAATGCCGCCGGTGATACGGACGACAAACCGAAGCGCAAGCGTGCGGTGCGTAAGGCAAAGAAAGCTGACGAGTAGTATTAAGACGGCTTTATATGGTAAGGTGCGGACAAGGGCGTGTAAAGGAGCGGCGTCGTTGTCCGCATTTTTTGCATAACATAGCGTGAGTCAGATGAATTCAGTATAAGGACAGTTTGTGTATACTTCTATTTTTCCGTTACTTAAAATTCGCCAGATTCGTATTAAACCCGAATCGTCATTAGACTTCTATTCTTGTTTAGTGCTGCTGTCAGCCAGATTTTATCCTGCATTTGTTGAAGATGTGACGGGCTACACCGTGAAAAAGCTGAATACAATATGAAGGCAGAAGTACGGAAGAAGGATGAAAGGCTGACAATAAGCCTTAAATGTATAATCGGTGTCCGCCCGGTATAGACGCAAAATCTTGCGTTTTCCGAGGAATGATAGCGGCAATGGCAGGCATATATTCACATCTGTTCATTGCGCATCCTTGCTTGTGAGACTCAAGATTTTGCATTCCTTTTTTGGATTGTATGCGTATAATACCGCCTTGTTTTCATGTATGAGACAGTGCCGGTGAAGGCAGTAAGAGCTTTTTATATTGCCGGATGCCGTCTCTTTTTTCTAAAACAAACAGGAACGAAATATGTATAGAGCCGTGTGAAACATGTATGATGTCCGATGTAGTTTGGTATAAAAAAGAATCCAAAGGAGTATAAAAGCATGCATGAGACCGCTTGTCAGGCGTGGCTTTTCATGATAAAAGGCGAAGCATTTACGCTTCGCCTTTTATCACGCTTTGAACATATCATTATGTTATTGCTTGTTGTATGCATAAAGCAAAAGATCTGCGTGCATTGCGGATTATAAACCGCGTGCCTTATATATAAGTTCTTTTGCGTTGTTTATTTCCTGAAACTTTTTCTCGGCAGCCTTCTTTACGTCCTCGCCAAGTGTGGCGACACGGTCCGGATGGTGCTTAAGAGCCATCTTTCTGTATGCTGCCTTTATCTCCTCGTCTGTGGCGTCGGGACTTACGCCAAGTACCTTGTATGCCGCGTCAAGGCTGCTGTTGCCGTATTGCAGGTTGAGCATGGAGTCTATGTCGGCGGAAGATATGCCGAGATTTACGGCAACCTCTCTGAGCGCGTCGTTTTCTTCTTTTACGATTACGCCGTCTGCCTGCGCAATCATCACAAGGAAGTTGAGAAGCTGCAGACGCTGCGCATAGCTTATGTTTGTTTCAATCTGCCGGCACGCATCGTGAATTGTGGCTCTGAACCTTTCCGCTCCCATCTGTTTCTGCTGCTCGAACAGGCGCAGTATGATTCTCTCTCCCTCTGCTTTTGCGGTCTCTCCGAAATTACGGCTCAGAAATCGTCTCACAAGTTCCATTTCTGAGTGCATCACTTTTCCGTCAGCCTTGATTATGTAAGAGGACAGTACGAGTAGTGAGAAAAGAAAGGAGTTGCGTTCTCCTTCATATTCTCTTTGCCTGTTATAGCTGTCGTCAAACGCTTGTCCGTATTCTCCTTCTTTGTCGTTGACATTGTCCATTCCTTTCTCAAATAGCCATCCAAGGGCAAATCCTGCGAGTGCCCCTAAGGGACCTCCGCCCAATATGAATCCCAGATAGCCTCCTATCCATCTTGATGCTCCCATGTCATGATTGTTTTAATTTGTATTCTTTCTGTATTCGTCCGGGCTTGCCGTCATTTATATAATGAAACGTACAGGCACGGTTTTGTGTATTATGAATATGCAAATATAGTGCCTTTATGTTTTTCTGACAATAAAATAAATAAAAAGTAGATATTCTTTTGTATTTATAATAGTTGGAAAACGATTTGGCTGTATATATCATATGATGTCTGGATAGTCGGGGATGTCTGTGAGAAAGGTGTAGCTGCGGCGGTCATAGTCCATCTTGCAGCAATAGTGTTGCATACCGTTGCTCATGATGAGATAGTCAACATGTAGAAGAAGATTGTATGCGGATATCTGATCAAAAACGTTGCGCGTTATGGCAATGTCAGGAGCCTTGTATTCCATTATCATGATTGGTTTAAGGCTTCTGTTATATAATACGGTGTCGGCACGTAGTGATTTAGAGCCATATTTCAGGCTGACTTCGTTTGCCATGAGTGAGGCTGGATATGATTTGCACTCTATCATATAATGTATGAAATGCTGTCTCACCCATTCTTCAGGCGTGAGTGCGACATGCTTCCTTCGAAGAATATCGTATATCATCGGCTTTTGTATGGTACCGGACAATTTTATTTTAAAACTTGGTAGGTTTAGTCGGATCATTTTATTAATTTTGTATCATATAATGATTATTGCATTAACAGCTTCAGACAATGGTTCCATTGCTTCACAATAAGTGGAAATGGAGACTGTACACAATTGTTTTTGTATGCAAAGATAATGCAAACGAGGGAAACGGAAGTTTACTTACGATTTCCCGAGCGCAGTTTATCTTATGCAAAGATAATGCAAGATGAGTGCAGCGGCAAGACAGGGAAACACCGTTTTACCGGTCTTGACACTGCCGAATCACAGCTTATCTTATGCAAAGACAATGCAAGATGAGAGCAATGGCAAGACTGGGAAACACCGTTTTACCTGGCTTGACACTGCCGAGCCGCAGCTTATCTTATGCAAAGATAATGTGAATAGTTGCTCTGACAAAATAAATTACGGCTGTTTTATGCATGAATAATTAGAATCAGACACATCTTGTCGTTTTCATGTGGACAGTATTCATCGCGTTTTATACGGTTGAGAATGTCTCCGCACGACAGATGCCTGTGTTTATTGAAAAAAATACAATTGTTTCGAAATGGCAGAGAAAAAGACTGTAACTACGTATGAGTCAGTGATGCGTGATTTGAAAGCACGCAGATTTTATCCCATATATTTGTTGATGGGAGAGGAGTCTTATTTCATCGATAAGATATCTGATTATATCTCAAACAATGTGTTGCAGCCTGAAGAATTGTTTTTCAATCAGAACATTCTGTTTGGTTCTGATGTCACCGCCGCGCAGATTGTTGATATGGCAAAAGGCTATCCTGTTATGCCGGCAGAACATCGGCTGATTGTCGTTAAGGAGGCACAGAACATCCGTTCTTTTGACGCTTTGGAGAGATATCTCGATAAACCGATGTCTTCTACAATACTTGTCTTATGTTATAAGAACGGAACCATTGACAGACGCAAGAAGATTGTAGCAAAAGCGGAAGCCGTAGGCGTCGTTTTTGAAAGCAAGAAGAAACGTGACAGTGAACTGCCTGGTTTTATTACAACGTACATGAAAACTCACAATGCCGCGATAGATGAGAAGTCGGCTGCGCTTGTTGCCGAACACATAGGTTCTGATATAAGCCGTCTTGTTTCCGAACTGGACAAGCTCCTTATATCACTCCCAGATACGGACCGGCGTGTTACACCTGATGTCGTGGAACATCAGATAGGAGTGAGCAAGGATTTCAATTCTTTTGAATTGCGCCGTGCGATAATTGAACGTGATATAATGAAGGCTAACAGAATAGTAAATTATTTTGACAAAAATCCCAAGGCAGGCTCTGTTTATTCTTTCTTGCCTTTACTGTTTGGTTTTTTCCAGAACCTGATGATTGCGCATTATACTCACAACCGTACAAACGACTCGGCTGTTGCAGAGGCTTTGGAATTGAAGTCCGTGTGGAGTGTAAAGGACTATATGGTAGGTATGAAAAACTACACACCTATGAAAACAATGCAGATAATTTCTAAAATAAGAGAAATAGACGCTAAAAGCAAAGGTCTGGATAATCCAAATACAGGGTCTGGTGAGTTGATGAAAGAGCTTATATTCTATATTTTGCACTGAAAAATACCCCTTTTTATATATTGATTATTCTAAAACATAACTTTCATTCAAGGCTTTTTTTCTTTATAATTTGCTAAAAATATGATAGTTATGTGATTTATTCCCTCTTATATTTTGAGTATTTCGGGATGACATTATCTTTTGTCCGAATTATTGAAAAAATGGGAAATTTTCCCATTTTCAAACCGTTCAAATCAACAATTAGTAAATTTTAGCATTTCAAAATGTGTAATATAATATTGTAAACCAATTCCGATAAACGTGTCGCAATCTCTATATTTACGTGTGTAATATGTAAATGTAAAATACGAATCGTTATATATTGTATATACAAAACGATATTGTCTGATTATATGAATGTGAATGTATATATATACATCAGTGACTTTCATCATATATCTATATGAAAATGAGCTGATTAAAAGATTTTATTAATATTTTCATTCGGTTATTGCATACTCATATCAGAATTATACATGAGAAGGCATGTATATTACATCTCTATCGGTTAAAATAACTATACTGATTACCAATAGTATATTATAATATATGTAAAGTGTTTTTTATGGCGTTGTTTGATGGTCTTCTTTACATTTGTATATGTAAATGTAAATCTCAATAATATGCATAGTATCATACTGTAAATCTGTTATTACAAATGTGTTTTATTTAAATGTAAATATGTTATTGAATTGTTGTGTATGTCATTATTTTATTTTAATTTTGTAAAATCATAGAAAATAGCCCATTTACGGGCTAAAAAACAGCTTTAGCATATGAAAGACAGAATCAGAAAGGTCATGGAAAGTCAGCATATGACTCAACAGGTGTTTGCCGAATTCATACAAATTGCCCCGGCGACATTGAGTAGCATATTCACCGGACGTACCCGTCCTACCCTTGCGATAGTTGAGGCAATAAAGAATAAGATTCCCAAAATATCAACAGATTGGCTTTTGTTTGGGATTGGTAATATGTATGAGGACGGCAGTGATGAAGATGTTTCGGTAAAGGCACAGAGTGATTCTGGAACTGTGTCTGAGAGGATGCTTGATTTTGATGATCATCAACAAGTAATATCATCTAAACCGTCGCCCGTATCAGGTGTACAGTTTTCATATGATGATGTCATTAATAAAGTAAAAAATTTTGACAAACCTCAGCGTAAAATAACTGAAATAAGAATCTTCTATGATGACCAGACTTGGGAGACATTTGTTCCTAAAAAATAAACAGTATAGAATGTTTCACGCATTAATTCACGAATAGTTGAGCACTATGATTGGGAGGACAGTCTTTCAATACGGCGTAAGTGTAAATCTCGAAATAAGTGTGTAATTTTATAGGGTATAATGTTATGCGTTACTCTGTGAGACATATTTCAGTTCTGCATTAGTAATGGGGTGTTCAGATGTTTTTACGCTGAGGCGGTAGTTATAATTCCATTAATTCCTTCTGTCCTCGTCTGTCGATATAAGATGTGTCTATCCAAGGTCTGTCATCATATTTCACCAGAATGCTGTATCCTCGTCAGTCGATATAAAATGTTTTTATCCCAAGTCGGTAATCAGGCATCATCATCATTTCGCGCTACTGCCATACATGTTGGTTTCCGCTTCATTTGAATACGTAGCTGGTATATCGTGGAAAATCGGAAGGCAAGATAATGTAGGAAGTAAAAAACAGAATTGAATAGCCGATAGGAAAATATAAATATGTGTACAGTGTCTTAATGCTCTATTGCGGGTTAAAATACGGAAGCTTGATTTTGCCGCTCATGTATAATGAAAAAGCTCCAGACAGTGTATGTTTCTGTCTGGAGCTTTACTTATAATATGTTTGTCTGCGTTTCTTTTATCAATAATTATCGTCGTCGCTTACGTCTTCTGCTTCTAAAGCCAATTCCTCAGGATCAGTATCGAATGTTGTACGATAGCTTTCTTCGGTCAGTTTGTCTTCATCGAAATCGTCATCGTCGTCATCGTCAAACTTATCATCATTTTCCTCTTCATATTCCTCGTCCTCGTCGTTGAGTCTTTTGTATTTGCTGTCATCCTCGTCTTTATGTGGTGTGTAAGGCGTGTTTTCCGGTTTTTCCTTGGCAAATATGGCTTCCACCCACATACCTTTTTCTATTTCAAGGACATCGTAACCGTCTTTAATTTTCTTTTCATACATACCGCCCGGTTTGTGGAGTCTGTCTTTCGGCAATGTTGTTGTGCTTATGTCGAATCCGCTTTCTATTATGTCCCTTATGCTCTGTGAAAGAGACTCCCATCCTCCTCCGAAATTGCTGTCGAGCACTTCGAGCAGCTTTTCGGCTGTGATATGATGGATATTTTCGTATGTGAGGTCAGTCACTCTTGCTATCGGACGTTTTTTTATAGCCCATTTTGATTTATTGTTTTCGTCCAGGCGAATTGTTCCGATTTTGTATCCCCGTGCCTCATATTTGCTGATAACCTCCGGTTTTGATATTTTCATCTCCTCCATGTCGAATGCGCTTTTGATCACATCAATGTAATGCCGCATGTTGTCTTTGAGGTCAGCATCCCTTTCTGCAGATTCCCACATGTGCAGGATGTCGTTTTCCTGCAGTTCCCACACATTGCTTTTCGTTAATGTTTTAAGAGTTAATGCTTTCTGTTGTTTCATATTATAATGTTACTTATTATCTCTTTCGTCCAGTACATTAAACGCCCGTCTGTAGTTTGTCACTTTGTCCTTATCTATGACAGCGGTGACGGATTGTTGTTTTCCTGTCTCACATTCTGCCATTATCCTGCCTTGCGGGTCTATTATCCTGCTGTGTCCGGAATAATACAGAGTCTTGTCGTGTCCTGTCCTGTTGCACGCTATGAAGAAGCATTGGTTCTCAATCGCGCGTGCCCTCGTCAGTACATCCCATGCGTCATGGCGCATGTCAGGCCAGTTCGCAACATTTATTATTGCGTCGTAGTCGTTGTTATAGCGCAGCCATAACGGAAATCTCAAGTCATAGCATATTGTGAGCAGGAATCTCCATCCTTTCCATTCTGCAATTATCCGTTTGTCGCCTGCGGCAAACATGATGTCTTCGCCCGCAGGTCTGAACAGATGATGTTTGTCGTAGCAAGTGTACGCCCCGTCAGGTTTTACAAAGAACATTCTGTTTCTATATGGATGTATGGCCCGGTTTGCTTTGTCTTCGTTTTCTACAGCCATGCTTCCACACACTACGGCATCTGTCTGCCGTGCGGTTTCCTGCATCCATTCCAGTGCCCGGTCTGATGATGAGGCCGAGACCTCTTCTTTTGTGACGGTGAAGCCGGTATTCCACATTTCCGGCAAGACATACATGTCGCTTTCTCCTGCAGAGAGTATGATGTCCCGTGCAGCAGATGCGTTGTTGTCACACGCAGCCCATTGTATGTCAGTCTGAATGATTGTTACCTTCATAATACGTCGCAATGAGGCGGTGCAAAAGTATATACTTTACTTTTAATTTACAAGTTTTTCATATAGAATTTTTGTCTGTATCGCATATATTTTCTAATTTTGTACATGATATGAGTGAGCCGTTGGCTGAAAGAATGAGACCCCGCACCATTGACGAATACGTCGGTCAGAAACATCTTGTAGGTGAGGGTGCCGTCTTGCGCAGAATGATAGATGCAGGGCGCATCCCCTCTTTTATTCTATGGGGACCTCCCGGAGTCGGAAAGACCACTCTTGCTCAGATTATCGCCAACAGACTGGAGACGCCGTTCTATACCCTCAGTGCAGTCACGAGTGGGGTTAAAGATGTCCGCGATGTGATAGAGCGCGCACGGAAGGGACAGTTCTTCTCTTCTGTATCGCCCATACTGTTTATTGACGAGATTCACCGTTTCAGCAAGTCGCAGCAGGACTCTCTGCTCGGTGCTGTGGAACGTGGCGTGGTCACGCTCATAGGCGCCACCACTGAAAATCCCTCATTCGAAGTGATAAGACCGCTGCTCTCCCGCTGCCAGCTGTATGTCCTGCAACCGCTTGAGAAAGATGATCTTCTCGAACTTCTCAACCGCGCCATCACTAAAGACGCGGAGCTTAGCCGCAGGCATATAGAGCTGCGTGAGACAGGCGCGCTTTTAAGGTACAGCGGCGGTGACGCACGCAAGCTGCTCAACATTCTCGAACTTGTGGTTGACGCCGAGGAAGGCGACGTTCTCATAACCGACGACGTAGTGGTGAGCCGTCTGCAGCAGAATCCTCTTGCCTATGACAAGGACGGCGAGATGCACTATGACATTGTTTCAGCCTTCATAAAAAGCATACGTGGCAGCGACCCTGATGCGGCGCTTTATTGGATGGCACGCATGATAGAGGGCGGTGAGGACCCCAAGTTCATTGCCCGCCGCCTGGTCATAAGCGCGGCTGAGGACATCGGGCTTGCCAATCCCAACGCCCTGCTTCTTGCCAACGCAGCCTTCGACGCCGTCACAAAGATAGGGTGGCCTGAAGGCCGTATACCTCTGGCTGAGGCTGCTGTCTATCTTGCCACAAGCCCGAAGAGCAATTCGGCGTATATGGGCATCGGCTCCGCGCTCGACATAGTGCGGCGTACAGGCAATCTTCCTGTGCCGCTCCATCTGCGTAACGCTCCCACCGGACTTATGAAGAATCTCGGATACAGTGACGGATACAATTACCCGCATGATTTTCCAGGTAATTTCGTAAGCCAGCAGTACATGCCCGACGAACTGGCTGACACGAGAATATGGCATGCCCAGCACACCCCTTCCGAAGAAAAGCAATATCAGTGGATGTTGCGTTGCTGGGGCGAAAGATATAAGGATAAATAATTCAAAACAAGGATAATAGAACAAAACATCTTTAAAATATGAATATTGTTATATTGGATGGCCATTGTGCAAATCCCGGTGACCTGTCGTGGGAACCGCTTAGAGAATTCGGAGAACTTACTGTCTATCCGCGCACTTCCGCAAAAGACGTGGTCAGCCGCATTGCTGACGCAGATGCCGTGATGACTAACAAGACGGTGCTCAATGCCGCTGTTCTTTCGCAGCTTCCGCGCCTGAAGTATATCGGAGTGCTTGCCACAGGATTCAACACAGTTGACATAGTAGCCGCACGCAAACTCGGAATCACCGTCACCAATGTTCCGGCATACAGCACCGAGAGCGTGGCGCAGATGGTGTTCGCGCATATATTGAATATCACCAACCGTGTAGCCCATTACGCCGCACAGAACCGTGCCGGACGCTGGAGCGAAGGCGAGGACTTCTGCTATGCCGACACACCGCTCACCGAACTGGCGGGAAAGACGCTGGGCATTGTCGGTCTCGGCAACATAGGTAGCAAGGTGGCACGCATAGCTATGGATTTCGGCATGGACGTATTCGCATTCACGAGCAAGCATCTGTCCGACCTGCCTGCAGGCATACAGAAGACCACAATGGACGGGCTCCTTGCCGCAAGCGATATTCTCACACTTCATTGTCCGCTGAACGATTCGACACGCAATCTCATCAACCGTGACAGCATCGCACGCATGCGTCCCGGAGCGATTATCATCAACACCAGCCGTGGTCCGGTGGTCAACGAGCACGACGTGGCTGAGGCTCTCGAGAGCGGTCGGCTTGCCGCCTATGGGGCTGACGTCATGAGCAGCGAGCCGCCTTCAGCCGACAACCCGTTGCTCAGACAGCCCAACGCCTACATCACTCCCCACATCGCGTGGGCAACGCGTGAGGCGCGCACACGTCTTGTCAGAACTGCCATAGACAATCTGCGTGCCTTTGCCGGCGGCAATCCTGTAAACGTAGTCAACCTCTGACGATGGACGATCAGTTGATATACAGCACCCTTTTCAACGTCATAGAGTTTCTCGGCACGTTCGCGTTTGCCATATCCGGCATACGTCATGCAGCCGCAAAGCATTTCGACTGGTTCGGAGGATTCGTGTGTGGTGTGGCTGTCGCCATTGGCGGAGGCACCATACGCGACGTCATGCTCGGTGTCACTCCGTTCTGGATGACATCATCGGTCTATCTTGTGTGTACGGTCATGGCGCAGATGTTTGTGATAGTGTTCGCGCGCTATCTCAAGCGTCTCGACAACGCATGGTTCTTATTCGACACTCTCGGTCTGGCTCTTTTCACCATTGCCGGACTCCAGAAGACCATCGATTGCGGTCACCCGTTCTGGGTAGCCATAATAATGGGATGCATCACGGGGTCTGCCGGAGGCGTGATACGCGATGTGCTGCTCAACAATGTGCCGGTAATCTTTCAGAAAGAGATTTACGCCATAGCAAGTGTAGTGGGAGGGCTCGCCTATTGGGGCTTTGTTACAGCCGGGCTTAATGTAAGCATGGCAGTCGTATTGTCATTCCTGATAATATGTGCGATAAGGCTCCTTGCCGTGAAATATCACATATCCTTGCCCATATTGAAGGGGGAAGAGTAGGCGAAATATGCTTTTTCTGATGTTTTTTGAAGAAAAAACAAAAAAATAGCGGAAAAAGTTTGGCGGAAACAAAAAATATGCATACCTTTGCAACCGCAAACAAGAAACAAGGCTCCGTAGCTCAACTGAATAGAGCATCTGACTACGGATCAGAAGGTTACAGGTTTGAATCCTGTCGGAGTCACGAAGAAAGGCTGTTCCCAACAAAAAGGAGCAGCCTTTCTTCGTTTGCATACCCATGACTCTCGGGCTGCTTGTCCGGTTTGTAGAAATAGTGTGCGTCCGGTCTGACGGATTTGAGCACATGAATACGGACCATGATAATTCGGAAGCAGTACAGATTGATGGCTGCAACATCATGTGTTACGCTGAGTGGCTGAATTCCTTCAGGCGTTATGGCTGGAGGCATAGGGCATACTTCTTAACCGGCATTAATCTGAATGATTCCGCATCCGTCAGCGTTCGTCGTGATATTATGGAATGTTTTATTTTTGTGTTGAAGCCTGATAGGTCTTTATACATCCAAGACGGCTTTTTCACTTGGTTCACGGCCCACAAAGCGAATTCCGCACTTCTGACGTCATCTTTTTCCCGGTCTTTATCCGATATATCCGGCTGCATGTGAGGTATAGCCGGAAACCAGACAACTTGACGGCAAGACGTAAAACGTATGAAGTCTGATGACAATTCGGGTCGGATGTTTCGTTGGAAGTATATGTATGGCTCTTTTCTGGCAATATGTTCAACCTTCGTAATGCCCAAGGATGAAGAACGGCATGACATTATTTGCAACCGCCTGTAGGATGGTTTGATGTGACGGAAAAACAAAAGCGGAAAGAAAAACAATTATGTCTTCTCCCCGCTCTCGTTACATAGTCATTCGTTTGTTTGCGGAAGATGAGGGATTCAAACCCCCGATACCAAAAAGCGGTATACCGGATTTCGAGTCCAGCGCATTCGATCACTCTGCCAATCTTCCTTTTTCGGGGGACAAAGTTAATAATAATATTTAGATTGTGCAAAATATTTTCCATGATTTGTTTTGCTGCTGTCTACATAACCGTCTGGAGAATCAGGAAGAAAAGGGTAGGGTGTATCCGTATGCATGACCGGCTCTTCATCCATCTTCCGCACTGTTGCCTTCACCTTGTCTTGTGCTTCTTGCCTGTATCGGCAGCCACATATTTGATATGGTCAGAAGCCAATCTGCCCGACACCAATGCGAAATACGTATGAAGACCGATGCCCTATTCAGTTTAGAATACGCCTCACTCTACGTTGTCTGCGGTTTTTGTATATATATGCACGTTATAGGTTGAAGATGCATAATTATGCGGAGCATGCTTCGCGAGAGTACCTTTTTTTCGTCCATAAGATTCTCCTGATGAAAATACGTAGTTTTTTTGGCGGTTATGCCAAGCCGTTGAGTGTCAGTGTGATGTGGAATTCTGTGATTTGCCTGCGCCTTTCCTGTGCTGCCGGAAAGCCTTTTCCGTGGTGTCATATGGGCTTTTCCGCACCGTGGGAAAGCCTTTGTGGTGACACGGGAGAGCCCCTGTGAGATTGCGGAACGGTCTGTTCTGTAACTCGGCAGGGGCTCGGGCAATGTATTCTATTGTGATTTTCTTTCCTAAAAATCGCTTTTTTCCGTACATCGACACGTGTTTCCGTGTCAGCGTAATTCTCTTTTGCGATTTTCAGTTGTCATGTTTTTTTACTTCCTTGATTGCATGAATATTCATTTCCGGACAGAATGTGTGTCATCCGCGCTTCTGTTTTCTCAGGACAATCTCTACAATCGTGTCGACACCTTGAGGCGTGGCTGGCAGACTTATTAAGGCGGAACCGTTGCCAGCTTTGCGTATTTTCAGTTTGCTGCCGTCGTCATACATTCTTGCCGACTTTATGTCTTTCGTGTCCAGCGGTATGGTGAGCGTCCGCTCTTCGAGATGGAGTATGTGCAGATAGAGCGTGTCTCCCTTCTGGGTGCTCACGCCCCATTGGCATGGCTTTATCAGTCCGCCGCGTGTGCCGAATATTGTTTCTCCGTATCGTTTTGTCCATTTGCCTATCTCCTTCAGCCGTTCCATCGCTTCGTCCGGCAGACATCCGTCCGGACGCGGACCTATGTTTAGCAGCAGGTTTGAGTTCATGCCAGCCGATTTCACGAGTCGTCTTATCAGTTCGTCGGCAGATTTGTACGACTTGTCCGTTATGCTGTAGCCCCATGTGCTGTTCATTGTCTGGCACGACTCCAGGGGCAATGCGTCGCTCACCTTCTGTCCGCCGGAGAATCCTGCGCTGTTCTCTCCCGGCAGGTCCTGCTCGAAGAGCTGGAAGTCCTCGCCCTCGTGCGGTGCGGAGTGATGGTTGTTGCCTATGAGGCATGCCGGTTGCAGCCTGTGTATGAGCGCGTATTGTTCGTCAAGCTGCCAGTCGAAGTTGTCCGCGTGGTCCCACATGCCGTCAAACCATATGGCTCCTATCTTTCCGTATCCGGTGAGTATTTCTGTCAGCTGTGTGTTCATGAAGTTGAAATATGAGTTCCAGTCGGGCTTGGCTTCCCGATGCGGCAGGTCTTTGCTGGTGCTGCCTGCCGGATAGTCGGGACGGAACCAGTCCATATGCGAATAATATATGTGCAGCTTCAGTCCCTGTCTCTCGCATTCGCCGGCAAGTTCCTTCAGTATGTCACGCCCGAAGGGAGTGGCGTCTACTATGTTGTAGCTGCTGGCGTCTGTGCCGAACATGGAGAATCCGTCGTGGTGGCGCGACGTTATAGTGACATATCCCGCTCCGGCGTCCTTGAACGCTTCCACCCATTCGCGGGCGTTGAAGCGCGACGGACAGAACCCTGCTGCCAGATGCGAATATTCTTTGCGGTCTATTCTCTTGGAATGCTGCACCCATTCACCGTCGGCAAGCATGGAGTAGATGCCCCAATGTATGAATATGCCGAACTTCATGTCCTGGAATTGTTTTCTTGCCTGTATGTTCTCAGGAGACGGGTGATAGGTCTGCGCCACGGCTCCGCACGCTCCGAGAAACAGTGCTGCCGTGAGTGAGGTGAATAGTTTTCTCATAATGGTTTAAGTTTTGTCGGTGTTAAGTTATGTATGTCTAAACAAAAAGAACTACAAATAATTCATCCAATTAATTGTAGTTCTTCTGAGGTGCCTGGCGGATTCGAACCGCCGTAGACGGTTTTGCAGACCGTTGACTAAGCCACTCATCCAAGGCACCGTTTTCAAATTCGATTGCAAAGGTATGATTTTTTATTCAATCAGACAAATTTTGAGCGTGTTTTTTCTGTTTTTGTTCTGTCATTCGGACATTTATTCTTGTTTTTCGAGCTGCATGCTTCGGCAATCGGGCATCCGGCACACGAGCTGTTGGCTTTGCTTGCGTTTCTGACTGTCCGTACAGCCCATCTTATTGCGATTGCCGCCGCAGCGGCTATTATTATGTATATTATTATTTCCTGTGTCATGGTTTTCTGTGGGGTGAAAAAACGGGAGAAACGCCGTTGTGCATGCTTTCCTCCCGTTTCTTTATTTTGTTTCTGTTGACGCTTAATAGGCGAAGAGAGGATAGTCTTTCATCTTCTCGTTCACTCTGTGGCGTACGCTTGCTATCACTTCCTCGTTCTCCGGGTCGTTGAGCACCTCCTCGATGAGGGCTGCTATCTCCACCATGAGGTCTTCCTTAGCGCCACGTGTCGTGATGGCGGGAGTGCCGAGGCGTATGCCGGATGTCTGGAATGCGCTGCGTGTGTCGAACGGCACCATGTTCTTGTTCACGGTGATGTCTGCCGCAACGAGCGCGTTCTCTGCCACCTTACCGGTGAGGTCAGGATATTTTGAGCGCAGGTCGACGAGCATGGAGTGGTTGTCTGTGCCTCCGCTGACTATTGTGAATCCGCGCTTCATGAGTTCCTCTGCCAGCACTTTCGCGTTTTTCTGCACCTGCTTTGCCCACTCCTTGAACTCAGGCTGCAGTGCCTCTCCGAAAGCCACCGCCTTTGCCGCGATGACGTGTTCGAGCGGTCCGCCCTGTGTTCCGGGGAATACGGCGGAGTTGAGCAGCTGGCTCATCATCTTCACCTGACCTTTCGGAGTTGTCAGTCCCCACGGGTTCTCGAAGTCCTTTCCCATGAGTATGATGCCGCCGCGCGGTCCGCGAAGGGTCTTGTGTGTGGTTGATGTCACGATATGCGCGTATTTCACAGGGTTGTCGAGCAGTCCGGCTGCTATGAGTCCTGCCGGGTGCGCCATGTCTATCATGAGCAGCGCGCCCACCTTGTCGGCTATTTCGCGCATGCGTCTGTAGTCCCACTCACGGCTGTATGCCGAGCCTCCTCCGATGATGAGTTTCGGCTTGTGCTCCATGGCGAGCTTTTCCATGTTGTCGTAGTCAACCCGTCCTGTCTCCTTGTCGAGGTCATAGCCCACTGCATGATACAGAATACCCGAGGTGTTGACCGCGGAGCCGTGTGAGAGGTGGCCTCCGTGCGCGAGGTTCAGACCGAGGAATGTGTCGCCGGGCTTGAGTACTGCCAGCAGCACGGCTGCGTTGGCTTGCGCTCCAGAGTGTGGCTGCACGTTGGCATATTCGGCTCCGAAGAGTTTTTTCACTCTCTCTATGGCAAGTGTTTCTACTTCATCAACCACGCCGCATCCGCCGTAATATCTCTTTCCCGGATATCCTTCGGCATACTTGTTTGTGAGATATGAGCCCATGGCTTCCATTACCTCGTTGCTTACAAAGTTTTCTGATGCGATCAGCTCTATGCCTTTAAGCTGGCGTTGGTGTTCCTTTTCGATAAGATCAAAAATCTCCTGGTCTCTTTTCATTGCGGTTTCTGTATTTGTTTTATATGAATGTTTGCAGGCTGCGATAAGCCTTGTGCAAAGTTAATTCTTTTTTCTTTTTCGGGCAAACGGTGTGTGATAAAATAATCAGACCAGCTTTACCTCGCTTATGCTCTGTTCCTTGTCGCAGTAGTGGCATTTCAAAGTGCCGCGCTCTTTGTCTACAACGTTGAACACGGTTTCCATCGGTTCGTTGTTCGTTATGCATTTGGGATTGTTGCATTTCACTATGCCGCGCAGCTCGTCAGGTGTCTCCACCGTCTTTTTCTCCACCACCTCATAGTTGCGTATGATGTTGAGCACCACTTTGGGCGCCACCACCGAAAGCCGTGATATCTCCTCGTCGGTGAAGAACTTGTCCGATACCTTTATGATGCCTTTGCTTCCTATTTTCTTCGAAGGATAGTTGTATCCTATTGTCACCGGCGTGGTGAGGTTGCGCAGTCCGAGGATTGTTGCCACCTGATATGTCTTTTCTGCCGGTATGTGGTCTATAACGGTGCCGTTCTTTATGGCAGCCACCAGTCTTTCTTTCTTGTTCATGTGTCTGAGGATTGTGGTTCGTTGTCTGTCAGATGTCCTGACTATTTAATGATAGTGTTGTCGTTCATCACATCCTCAAGACTTATGTCGAGGACGTGGCTGAATATCGCTTCACGTGCGAAAAGCCCGTTGCCTGCCTGCTGTATGTAGTATGCGTGCGGATTGGTGTCTACATCGTATGCTATTTCGTTCACTCTCGGCAGCGGGTGGAGTATCTTCATGTTTTCCTTGGCATGTCCCAGCATGGAGTTTTTCAGTATGTACACGTTCTTCACACGTTCATATTCCATCAGGTCGGAGAAACGCTCCTTCTGCACTCTTGTCATGTACAGTATGTCAGCGTCGGATATTGTGTCTTCGTTGAATTCCGTATGCTCCTCAAACTTTATGCCGTGCTGTCTGCAATACAGTTTGTACTCATCAGGCATGGCGAGTTCTTTGGGAGCTATGAAATGGAAAGTGGGGTTGAAATGTCGCATGGCTGTTATGAGCGAGTGCACGGTCCTGCCGTATTTAAGGTCGCCTACGAGATATATGTTCAGGTTCTCGAGCGTGCCCTGGGTCTTATAGATGGAGTAGAGGTCGAGCAGACACTGCGAGGGATGCATGTGAGCTCCGTCGCCTGCATTGACAATAGGTACCGGAGAAATCTCGCTCGCGTATTGTGCCGCACCTTCTATGTAGTGGCGCATCACTATGACATCGGCATAATTGGACACCATGAGAATCGTGTCCTTTAGCGTTTCGCCTTTTGTGACACTCGATGCCTTCGCATCAGAAAATCCTATCACTTTGGCTCCGAGACGGTTGGCTGCTGTCTCAAAACTGAGCCTTGTACGTGTTGACGGTTCGAAGAACAGTGTTGCCACAATCTTGCCTTTGAGAAGCTCTCTGTTCGGATGTTTCTCGAATTCTTGTGCCATTCTTATCATGTACATGATTTTGTCCTTCGACAGGTCAGCGATTGTTACGAAATCGTGCTTCATATATAATATGGTTTTCTTATTGCTTTCGACCGCTAAGTTAAGCATATTTTTTCAAACAAAACGGCTTCGGACGTGATTAATGAGTGTATCTGACGTAATTTTTTATACACCGGTTCATGGGGCGTTCATTTGCAATATATCATATAAAATGTATGTAGTAACGTTTTTTAACGTCAAAAATGCAAAAATCGTCGTATTCCTGGTATAATACGTAAAGTGCTTTTTTATGTGGTGTGTATAATATAAATGTAGAGAGTCTCTCTCCGATTTTCACGGCAGTCTGCGAATAGTCTTGAATTTCTTTGGTATGTTCGGGCTTTTTCCCTATTTTTGTAAGCGAGAACAAAAATATACGTTCAACTTTCAAAAAAGGAGGTCGGAAACAGACATAAGAATTTAAAAGACATATTGCAAGCGACTTGTAGACAAGTTATTTGGCTTTAGTAAATCTGGTAAATTGAAAATAGCCCCGAATAATAGGTCGAATGGTAGGTTTGTACCCTGCAATGGGCGCAGACTGCTTTTCCTTATTTGGGCTAAAGGTTTTACCAGAACCTACTAAAGCAGATGAGCGGAAAGTCAAGGCTGTGTCCTTTTTCTTTTGCTCCGTTTGCAGGATGTAGTACAAACACCTATAAAAGCCTAAGTAATATGGATTTCAAGTTGGAATATATGGAACGTCTGTTTGCCAGGATAAGCAGGAAAAAGACGGAATCCTATGTCATAAGCCGGATATGGCATCAGTTGGACGACGACCGTGTGAAATTTGTCGTTCAACAATATATCAGAAGAACACAGGACAAGTATGCGCTTGCAGACTTGTACTTACCTCAGCTGAATATTTTCATCGAAATAAACGAGCCTTACCACAAAGATGATAATGGCGTGCTGCGTGAAATAGATAAAATCCGTAACGAGGAGATACTGGATGTCACCGGTTCAAAGCCTGTTGTGATAGACTGTGACTGTGATATCGACGGAGTCCACCGTCAGGTTGCGGAGGTTGTCGGTATGATAAGGCAACGCATTTCCGCGCTCGGCGATGATTTCATTCCGTGGAATGAAGCTGACACTCTCACCGTGGAGTATCACATAAAGAAAGGTTTTCTGAAGGTCGGAGACAACGAATGCCTGCGCACGACGGAAGACGTTGCGGCTGTATTCGGCACAAAACCCAAACACCGGGGATTCCTTCGCGCATCAGGCGCGGCGGTGCCTGACAGGAAGAAGGATATAATCTGGTGGCCAAACACGGAACACCGCCTTTGGTGTAACAGGCTTTCTGAGGACGGAATGTATATCTATGAGTATCCTAAGGCGGAGGACAAGCGTGCCGGACACCTTAATCATTGGCTCAACGCACCGGCAGAAAACCGCGTCACATTCTTACGCTACAAGGATGATTTGGGCTTCTGTTTCTATCGCTTCACAGGCGTGTTCTGTCTTGACAGGGAACGGTCTGTCAAGGAGAAGAGATGTGTCTGGAAACGTATTTCCGATTATTATAAACTTTAATGTTGCTTATCATGAGTAAAGAATATTATAAGAAGCGTCTTATAGACCTTCGTGCTTCGATTGCAAAGGAGAGGGAAGCTAAGAAAAAAGACAACGCCTATTATGCTGATATGATAAAAAAGGCATCTTCCATATCAAGCAAGGCAAGCTATCGTAAATCAAAGATAAGCCGGGCGGCTTCTCACGACAGACGTATAGAAAGCCTCAAAAGAGACATTGAGAATGTGAGAGCCACTATGAGAAGAATCAAATAAACAATTTAAAACATATGGGAATAATAAACAATCTTATCAACACTTTAAAAGATAATTTTACAATGGCAGAATTCAACATTAACGGCCGTATGACGGTCAAAAGTCTAAGGAAACAGTTCAAGGATGCGTTCGGAGCTACTTTGCGTGTGTATAAAGGTGCGAAATTCGCGCCTGAGGATGCGACGCTTGCGTCTATACGAAGCGGAGAAAACGCAAAGGGAGGAGAGCTTGCATGCCGTGGAAACATGCAGGTAGGTAACTTTGAGACCAAAATGAAGGAAATGTTCGGAATAACGGTGAAGGTTGCTAACCCTGACAACACAAAGCTTGTGAGTGGCAGCATAACCATTGCTGCCGCCGGGCGCGAGGTCGTTGCGACAGATGACTGGAGCGGCGAACAGCTGCAATGCTATTTCTGGGACACATTGCAGGACTTGCTCATCGCTAAGGGTTATGACATCCAAAAGAAAGACTTTGCCCAAGACGTGGAGGATTACTATAAAAGTAACAGATATAAACGCTACGGTGTGACATTCAACATCTACCGTACCAAGAAGAGAAAGGATGTGACATTCACAATCTATGCGATAGAAAAATATTGCTTTGGCGTAAAGTATGCAGGCGACATCGCGAAAGACAAAGTATTGGAAGATGCGATAGGCGGAGCCGGCACAGCTATCCGTGTTGCCGATAAGACATGGGCAGGATTTGGTGAACCGTCGCCGCGACATGAACTGAACTTCAAGAAAATGAACTCGGAAGGGATTGGAAAGCTGAAAAATCCGAACGCCAGAGCGGCATTCATGAACGGTGTCGTGAATGAAATAGACGCATTGATAAAGAGCCTGGTGGAAGCGTTCAAAAAGAAAGGTTTATGATATAGTATATGGGACTTGGTAATTGGGGATGCTTAGGCATAATCCTCTATCTGTGCCGGAACATCCTTTATGTGCTGTTCTGGGCTGCTGTGGATTTTGTGTGTTACATGATATTGCAATGCATATGAAAATACGTGGGTTAAGCTTTTCTTGGAAAAGGGCGGTCGGAATAACTGCCGCAAAACAGAAAATAAGCAGGAAGACAGGATTGCCTACAACCAGACAGGGACTGGAAAGAAAAATAGGCAGGTTTGTACTGAACTCTATTTTGGGAAACAAAAAGAAATGAACATGACTTAAGACGTGGAGATGACGGAAACGCTTCTCCACGTTTTATGTCGTGTATCGGTAGCATATCATGAATAACCAGATGTGTCGTGAGCATGAATGATTCCTGATTCGGATGCATTTGAATTGTTTTATAATAAGCCGCCGTGCATTTTCTGAACATCTTTTATAGGATATACACATATATAATATCAATAATCCGTTGTGGCGTATATACACTTTGGTTTTTGCGTGCCGACTCTTGATAACTCTTCTGTAATATAGGCTCCGTTTTGTCTTGCGCATTTTCAGAATATGTCTTCCCACGTTTTTGATATATACATAACCCCCGTATTGCTGGCAACGGCTGTAGTACGGTTGAGGCTTAACGCCAGTTTATGGATTAAAATAAGAGTTTAACCTTAGGTCGCTCATGTCTTTGTTTATAAAAAACGAACAAAGCTGCGGAGCGGCAGCAAATCTTTGATTTTTGATTTGAAGGTTTTGCTTGTCATGCTAAAAAGTGTACCATCAAATTGTTATGAAGTATCGGGAGCGCGTTTCTTAGCCATGCTTCATACAGAAAGTAAAATATCATAATATTTGTTTTGCTTTTTATCCTAATTGCATTACCTTTGCCGAAAAATCGGTTTCCGCTCATGAGAAAAATCTTTATACATTTTCTTTGGGGATTATTAGTCTTGAGTTTTGTCACATGTGCCGCTGCCTTTACTGCCATATGGTTCGGGTGGATAGGTTATATGCCTCCGCTTGAAGACCTGCAGAACCCTATCAGCAGATTCGCGACGCAGGTCTATTCGTCAGACGGGAAGGTGATAGGCACGTGGAACCTCAATCGCGAAAACCGTATATGCGTGTCTTACTCAAATCTGTCGCCCCATCTTGTACAGGCGCTTATAGCAACAGAGGACGAACGTTTTTATGATCACTCCGGAATAGACTTCATTGCGCTTGCCCGTGCGATGATAAAGAGAGGACTGCTCGGGCAGGAGAGTGCCGGAGGAGGCTCCACCATTACACAGCAACTTGCCAAACAACTTTACTCGGAGACTGCCGGAAGCACTGTCGAGAGACTTTTGCAGAAACCTATAGAGTGGGTGATTGCCGTCAAACTGGAGCGTTACTACACAAAGGAAGAGATAATAGCCCTTTATCTTAACTATTTTGATTTCCTGCACAACGCTGTGGGAATAAAGACCGCCTCCAACACCTATTTTAATAAAGAACCGAAGGATCTTACGGTGACAGAGGCGGCTACACTGGTGGGACTGTGCAAGAATCCTTCACTGTTCAACCCCGTGAGATATCCTGAACGCTGCCGCAGCCGCCGCAATGTGGTGCTCGCACAGATGAGGAAAGCCGGATTCATATCGACGGCTGACTATAACAGGTATTCTGACGAACCGCTGACTCTCGATTTCCATCGTACGGACCATAAGAACGGAACTGCTCCGTACTTCCGCGAATTCCTTAGAATGTACATGACTGCGCAATATCCTGAAAGGGAGAATTATCCCGAATGGAACGAGAGGCAGTTTGTGCTCGACTCAATAGCCTGGGCTAACGACCCATTGTATGGGTGGTGTAATAAGAATCTGAAGAAAGACGGCAAGCCATACAACCTGAATTCTGACGGTCTGAAAGTGTATACCACAGTTGATTCAAGAATGCAGCGTTATGCCGAGGAAGCCGTTTACGGACACGTGGCAAAGTTCCTTCAGCCGGAGTTCTTCAAGGAAAAGCGCAGAAAGCGCAATGCTCCCTTCTCTGATGCTCTTACTGCCAGACAGGTGGAGCAGATAATGGACAGGTCGGTGAGACAAAGCGGGCGATACATCGAAATGAAGGCTGCCGGAGCGTCGGAGGAGGAGATAAGAAAGGCATTCCGTACTCCGGTGGAAATGTCGGTGTTCACATACCATGGCGACATCGATACGGTGATGACGCCGCTCGACAGCATCAGATATGTGAAGTCGTTCCTTAGAGCCGGATTCATGAGCATGGATCCGAAGACGGGAGAGGTGAAGGCATACGTAGGAGGGCTCGACTATTCGCATTTTATGTATGATATGGTGATGAACGGACGCCGCCAGATAGGTTCTACAATAAAGCCTTTCCTGTATTCTCTGGCAATGGAGAACGGATTCTCTCCTTGTGACAAAGTGCCCAATGTGCAGCAGACTTACATCGTGGCAGGCAAGCCGTGGACACCAAGAAACACAAGCCGCAAACGTTATGGTGAGCTTGTCACTTTGAAATGGGGACTGGCGCAGTCAAACAACTGGATTTCAGCTTACCTCATGAGCAAGCTCAATCCGCAGCAGTTCGTGAGCCTTTTGCGTGATTATGGAATCAACAACCCTGACGTCTATCCGTCAATGTCACTTTGTCTCGGACCGTGCGACGTGTCTGTGGCTGAGATGGTGAGCGGCTATACAGCGTTTGTCAATCACGGCATACGCACAGCTCCGCTCTTTGTTACAAGAATAGAGGATAATGAAGGAAACGTCATTGCGAACTTCCGGCCTCATATGAACGAGGTCATCAGTGAGGAGAGTGCCAACAAGATGCTTGTGCTTCTGAAAGGTGTCGTTGACGGAGGAACGGCAGGACGGCTGAGATTCAGATATAACATTCCCGGAGAGATAGGTGGAAAGACAGGTACAACAAACCGTAATTCGGACGCATGGTTTGTAGGTTTCACACCGCAGCTTGTGAGCGGATGCTGGGTAGGGGGTGAAGACCGTGACATTCATTTTGACTCCATGAGGATGGGGCAGGGCGCGACAATGGCATTGCCCATATGGGCGTATTTCATGAAAAAGGTGTATGCGGATAAAACGCTTGGCTATGACCCCTCTGTCAAGTTTGATATGCCTGCCGATTATGACCCTTGCGCGTCTTCGGAAGAGGAAACAGACCTCGGAGTGGATGAGATATATGAGTGAATGTGACTGACGTCATATTCCTCATTCGCCGGCATACTGTTGCTTTCAGACAACAGGTCAGGGCAATGCCGGTGAACACCCAGGCAGGTGTTTATGTCTTACTTGGTATTCATGCAACTCTTTTTTTTATAAGACAGGCTGCGTCCGGCAATTGGAAAGCAGGCTTTCATAGCCCTTACCGGTATTGCTTAATACATGAAACAACACGCTATTATGTGTGTGTAATCCAAAGTAGAGATGCAAAATCTTGTGTCTCACAAGCAATGATGCGTATAAACAGAGGTGAGGATATGCCTGTCGTTGCTTTGCTTATTGCTCGGGAAACGCAAGATTTTGTGTCTTTCCATGGCTGGTGTCATCATTGTTTTAATGTAAAACAGGCGTGATTGGCAATTATAATGTTCTCGTGTCATTTTGAGGATTATACTCCTGCATGTTTATTACATTTGTGTCTGAAGGTATGCCTTTGCTTAGAGCCGAAGGCGAGCCGCGCAGTGCCGGTGCGGCGCGTGAGGCATCATTCCGGTATAAACCCATTTGCCAATATGACTGTCCGTGTCTGAACGCAGGCTGCCATGCCGTCACACAACCGTAAAACGGCAGACCGCAGACCTGCTGATATATCTATGATACATTTTTGACGTCAGGACTTAAAACTCATACTCATAATTATGTGATATGGTAGAGAAGAAACGAAAATTCTTACAACGTGAAGTCGCTGAGATTTGCGTGGAGGCTTGCAGAAGCCGGTTCGTCTCAATATACACTGTTTTTGACATGTCAGCATAATACATTGATTATCAGCCATTTTAAATAAAATGTAATCGCAAGGAGCTTGTTCGTGTGTGTGAAACAGGCTTTCCTGTAGTGCGGAAAAGGCTCTTCGGGCATGCTGGAGATGCCATCTTGTATTATGAAACGGACTTTTCCGCAACGCAAGGAGTGTGAGTGAATAAACAGAATCAGATGAGAATCGGGCATTGAAGAGCTATTAACGGGTATTTAACGGTCGTGTCTGCGGAGTAGAATGTGGACTATACCGCAAAATGCAAAACGGAAAGCACTCGGAAGATTGCCGCTTCCTTAACGTGCCATTCCTGTTTCAGGAAACAACATTGTAAAAATTTTTTACTCACATCCATGCGCGTGTGTCCGTTCCTTATTATTATTTATACAGGTGTGTCGTCAGGATCTAACATGTCGTATGAGCCAGAGCCGGAAAGATATGAGTGGAAAACGGTATCAGGCAAGAAACTGCCGTTCAGTCTCATCCGTATCATGCGCTGCTTTCAGGGAGATTGTTATTACGTCATTGTCTGATATGTCGCGGACTGCATAGTGCAAAAAAGTGAAAAGCGATGACGGCAGCAGTGCGTACTATGGAAGCATAGCCTGTGCTGAATTGTGAAAGTGGTTCCGGCGGTCAGTCGGTCGGTTTGGGCTGAACATCAGGTGATATATCTTTGTCATTATATTGTATGCCGTTCAGGAGCTGCATACGATATGATGACAATTAATTCAGAACATCTACTTAATAATAATAATGTGTAGGCAATAAGGGTTAATTTTTATTAAACTAAACGGGATGGGAGATGTCTGATAATTGATTGTGTCGTTCTTTTCCCGTATCTTTGTATATAAGATACACTGCACTCGGGAAAGTAAGAACAAGTCCTCTTTCCACTCGCCTTGCGTTATCTTTGTATAAGATAAGCTGCACTCGGGAATCTGAGAGCAAGCTCTCATTCCGCTCGTTTGCATTATCTTTGTATAAGATAAGCTTCGGCTCGGCAGTATCAAGTCCGGTAAAACTCCGTTTTCCCGCCTTGCTGTTGCTCTCGCCTCGCATTATCTTTGAGTGTTATTAAGATGATAGGTTATGATAAAGTTTCTGTGTATATTGCTTTCGAGTGTTTTTATTGGCGGACTATCTGCCCCAAGTGACAACAGTACATATGGGTCTTCGTTGTTTGAAAACAGGGTGTGGAAGGTGCAATTACCGCATTACAGGCAATGTGTTATGGGAATGGAGTCTTGCGATTATGGACGGAGAAGTGTATTGCCATATGATAGGAAAAGAACGGGACATTTTTATTCTTATTCTTTATGCGAAGATAATGTAAAAGTATCAGAACCGGGGAAAAACTTCGTTATCCAAGATTTGACCGACAGCACATTGGTTTTCCAATACTTGCCCGACACGTTGACTGTTGGGATTTGTCCTGTAAGATGTGTGAATGATAACAGCTTACAAGTACAACGGGAGAATGAAAACCGCTTGGACAGCACTTGGCGGACGGAGATTGGCCGGTACATCGGTGCTTTGGATATTTCGGGTAAACCAATCAAAGACTTGTCTTCCATTGAGCTGCCAAGATGGGTGAAGTGGGATTACGACTTGGAAAAGTATTTCATTTCCCAAATGGTATATCCCGAACACCTGTTGGAGAATGATCAAGCCGGCTATTCCGTTGTCATTTTCTCTATCGACACATTAGGGCTACCGCACGGCATCAATATATTGTCATCCAAACATAAAGACTTCGACGAGGAAGTTGTACGATTGACCAAAGCATTACCGCATTGCCTGCCGTGCAGAGACAAGGACGGCAAACGAATGGAATGTTTATATAAGGTGTACGTTCCTTTCCTGCCTCAACATTATAGAGACCGGGTGAAGGCGGACAGCATCGCGGAGGAGAGAGAAAAACATATGTTCATAGAAACGCAGTCCGGTCCGGTGTTTCAATACGGGAGACCAAGAGCCGCACAAGACTATATCACCCAACGCTTGAAGTATGACCCGACTTCATTGGGAGACAAACAGCAGGTGAAAGGAGTTTATTCCATGCGGATTGACTCGTATGGAGAAGTGTGCGAATCCAAGGTCTTGCGAAGTTGTGGCGTAGAGGACTTGGACAATCAAGTACTGGAGATAATCAGAAAGACGCCACGCTGGACTCCTGCCATATTATTTCTCGGGAAAGGAAAGTATGTGGAATCTGAATTTGCTATTGCGATATCTTTTAAGAGGAACAGAAACTTAATAGCCCATACAAGAGAAAAACATATTGAGGTCGGTGTCCCGGTATGCTATTTGGATGAACAGGGCGACACCATTGTGCCATACGGCAAATACAAATTCTGTCAGACAGACACTATATGCAGCATCGGTTTCGTGTATGAGAACAGGCAGGACGCACGTATTGCTTGTATAGACAATCAGGGAAAAGAACTGTTCTATGTGTTCAAATGCGATAACGCTCCCGACTATATCCGTGAAGGACTTTTCCGCATCATGGATGATAACGGGTTGATTGGGTTCGCCGATTCATTGGGCAATGTGGTCATTAAGCCTCAATTCAAGTTTGCCACACCGTTTGAAAACGGGAAAGCTCAAACGACAACAAGCGGAAAAGCGCATGATGACGGAGAACATTCTTTTTGGACATCTGACGAATGGCAACTTGTTAGTTATAATGGAACTAAAATGATGAAATATACGGCTGTCAGGAACGGTACGGACTTGAAAGGATTGCGAATCGCCCTATTTGACAAGCAGGGAAAAATAGCTCAAGAAATTTCTTATTCCTATCCTTCTGACATTGAGTTTGCCGATAATCTCAATATTGGGGTTAATTTACAAGATGTCAATTTTGACGGTAAGGACGATATTCTTGTCAACCTTGGTCAGTATGGCAATCAGATGATACAGTATTATGATTGCCTTGTATGGGATGAAACAAAGAATCTATATCGTAGAGATGAAAGCTTTAAGCAGATAGAAAACCCACAAATAAACAAGGAGAAACAATGCATATTCTCTTCATCACGCATTTCGGCAGCATCTTACAGCTACAAGCGTTTTGAGTTTATTGGCGGACATTTTGTTGAAACAGCGACTTTAACCCAGACTTTCAGGGCTTCTAAACAACCGTTTTTATTCACGGAAAAGCAAAATGTAAAAAGCAAAGGCTTGGTAACATTGCACAAAGATGTTTCAGTAGACAAAATAAACCGTGATTGGTTATCAATTATAATGAAGTGACACCAAAAACAAGAAACAATGAGAATAAAAGTATTGCTGTTTGCTATTAGCTTGTTGGCAACTCTTTCGCTACAAGCGCAAACCAACGAGCGTTACATCGAGGTGACGGGCACATCGGAAATAGAGATAGTACCCGACAAAATCCATTATCTGATTGAAATCCGTGAATACTTCAAGGAAGAGTTTGACGGTAAGTCGAAGCCCGAAGAATACCGCACCAAAGTGCCTTTATCAGAAATAGAGCAGGGATTGAGAGGAGTTCTTGCCGAGGCAGGAATTCCGCAAAATGCCATCCGGACGCAGGAAATCGGTGACTATTGGCGGCAGCAGGGGCAGGACTTTTTGCTCTCCAAGAAATTCGACATTACCTTGACCGACTTCAATCAGATAAATGAAATCGTAAAGCGTATTGAGACCAAAGGCATCCACACCATGCGTATCGGTGAATTGGAGAACAATGATATGCTTGCCTATCACCAAAAGGGGAAGGTTGAAGCGTTGAAAGCCGCCCGACGGAAAGCAACCTATTTAGTGGAGGCATTGGGCAAAAGATTGGGTGAGGTGATCCGCATTGTGGAAAAGGACAGCGGCAATGTATTTCCTTTCGTGCAAAGCAATGTCCTGTCGTCCGACGCTGCCTCATTCGATAATTTCCGTACCATTAAGAAGAACTATTCCATGCTGGTACGTTTTGAAATTATTGATTAAACCCAAATCGCATTAGAACGCCGATTGTACATTTGAGGTTTGTTGTCAGCTCTTCATCCTTTTTCAGTACTGCTGGCGTCATCTTGTATTCCGCTTTTTCCAGATGTAGCCCGCTACATCCTTGCATTCGCACGCCTTTTCTTGCCATGGCATAGCTCAAGCATGCTTGACTCCGCTCATCTGGCTTATCGAAAGCGTTCGATAAAGCTGAATACAATCTGGCTGAAAGCATCACGAAATAAGAATGGAAGTCTAATGCGATTCGGGATAATTGGATTTACTCTATTTTTGGCAACAACATTATATCAAGAAATAATGTAACTATGGATAATAGATTTATTGCCCAATTGAGGGCCGAAGCAAAAGAATGCACCAGTTCATTGCGTTAAGACGAGCAAAGGCAAATTCTTTATGAAAGGATGCATTGGAGAAATGTTTTGAAGCCACTGGTGACAACGGCAAGGAAACAATTATGTTGGGCAGACACATTGCTGCCCAACGAATTGTGATTGGCTCTATTCACTTACCCAATAAATATGAGTTGTCTAAATAGGATGGAAAGATTGTAGAAATCACTGATGGTATGACACGTCAAAATCAAAAGTTGTGTTAGGGCTAAAAAATACCGTGCCATAGTAAGCAGGAGACGCCGTATCATATTTACCATAGTAATTTGCAAAATATATCTTCATATGATATTTATTGAATGTGAGGTTGGAAAGTTTGAAACCTACATCATATCTACAATGGCAATCGGCTTCTAATGTGGGATCTTCCTTAAATGGAGCAATTACTATCTTTATCTCATCATCCTGCGAGCTAACCTGAGCGAGGATTTTATCAGTGTTGCAGTCATATTCCAAGTCTGTTACATGGAAAGTTGCCACACCTTTATTATCTACAGTTATTGTAATCTTGGGAGTTTTCTCCTTTTCTTCTGTATAAAACTCAGGTCGGCTTTCTTTTGCCGAATACGAAGTCTTACAACCTGTATTTGACAAGTCGCTTAACTTTACTGAATCCAACACACTTTGCTCTGAAGAACAAGAAGTCAATGCGGCTAATCCCAGCATGACAAATCCATAAAACTTTTCTTTCATAACTCTATTTTTTTGTAAATGAATTTATCGAATCAATTAGGGAATATGTGCTTACACACGTATGCAAGGAATGTGGGACGGAATGTTCTGTTCCTTCAACCGCATCCACAAAACGCTTTATAGCACTATAATATCCTTGTGTGAAAACTTGGTTATTTTGTGATATTGGTATGAAATTATTTCTTCCAAACAGTTCCACAGTTACCTTTTTATGTTTAAAAACCTTTTCCAAAGGTACTCCACAAAAACTATATGGCTTTTGTTGAAAGATAAGACTATCCATATTTTCTAATGTATAAATGCCTCTATTTGTGTTTATGGTCATGCATTCTTGCGCATCAGTCCATGTGTAACCTGTAGAAAGCTCCAAGATGCCAGTGACATTCGTGTGTTTGAGCATCAACATCAATGTGTGTCCGCCGATGTTTTCTGCATACCTAACCTCTGCATTTCCAAATAGATAGACCACAACATCCAATGGATGTATGAAAAGGTTGATCAGTGAATCTCCCTCGGGGTAAGCACCGGTGAGATATTTCAAGTTGTATGTCATAGTACCCTTACATTTTGACAACTCCCTTTTTAATGATTGAACGGCTGGTGTACAACGTTTTTGTAGATCCACAACTGCCAATACATCTTTTTGTTTTTGCAATTCCACCAAACGCATCAGCTCTTCAGTATTTTGGCATGGAGGCTTTTCTATGAACAAAGCCTTATTGTATTCTATCACTTTTGAGGCGATAGAGAAATGTGTATTTGGCGAAGCTGACACGAATACTCCTTTTATTTCTGCGTCTTCCAAAATCTTGTCCAATGAAGTGGTGGCATGTATATGAGGAAAGGCTGTCTCTATCAAACTCAGTTTGTTTGTCGATTTGCAGCAGATATATTTCAATGGTACATGCAGATAATCAAGTACGGGGTAGAGGTTGTTCATACTATGGCTTCCTATACCCACAAAGGCATATTTACCCTTGTATGTTTGGTGTAACATCCTGAAGTTCCGTATTTGTTTGTAGTACTCTATAATATTTTTGATATATTCCATTATTTACAGATTCTTTTGGAAAATCTTCGGTATGTCTCTTTACTGTTGTCAGTCCATTGGTAAGATCCATATAAGAGTCCGATAATATTTTTAGGCAGAAATCTTTCGAGGTTTTGTAGCAGGATAATATCATACTTACGATGAAAGTTTATCCAACAGCCATTGCACTCTTTGGAGTATCTGCATTGCGTTTTTACAGTTTCTTGCGAATTGAATATCTCATCCAAAGAATGCTCGTGGATATTACCAAGCATTACATCCAAATTTTGGCATAATGGCACATCACCATTGGAGTGAATCACCAATTCGCTGAAGATGCTTTGGCAAGGCAAGTGAAGGTGACCATTTTGCCACTCACCGTATAAAGCCACGAAGTCAAAATTCTCTTCCGTCTCATGTATGTTTTGTGGAATGTTTTGGATGAAATTTTTCAAGTCTGCTGCAATGAGGTCTGCTGTGGTATCAAAGAAAACCATCGTTCCATAGATACCTATGCGCACGTCGACATTGTATTTCATAGCAACGCCAATCACATAATCCATGTCTTTGAAAGTGTTCCATGGGGAGAGACAGAACATCAAAGAAACAGGAATCTCGTCTTTCAAGGTTTCAACCACCTCTATAACCTTGTCGTGACCATTGCATCCTCTCATTGTTTTGTATGTATCTTTGTCACCATCCAGCGACACGTACAGATGGGCAGGATGGTACAGTCGGACTGCCTCTATGACTTTGTGAGGAGCGAGACAGTTGGACAGCAGTGTATAGTTAGGATGGTTGTTCATAAACCACTCCATGATGTCTTTAGCTTCGGGATGAAGAAGAAACTCTCCACCCTCCAAACCTATAACTGTATTTTTTGTGATACACTTACTATTCATTATTTTTCTTATTTCCTCCAAGGACAGATGCACTTCTGGCTTTTGCCATATAGAGCAATGCTTGCAACGTGACTGGCACTTGGTGGTAGTGTATATCATTAGGGTGCTAAGTCGCTTGTGATGTGTTCGAAGGATATTGTTGAGATATAACACCCCATTGTGTAAATAGTCGCTTGTTTTGTACATATTGATTATGAAACTTTTGTGCTTCTATAGATAAGAGACCACAAAAGTCTAAAAGACTGCACGACCACATCACTACCAGGTGAATCTGATGCCGAAAGGAATGGTAAATGTAAGTGGATGTTCCGTCCATGTGGTATGGACAGAGCTACCATTTGGTATATACCAATTCAGAGATGGTTCTATGTAGACTCCCCAATTCGGTGCAAACTGATATTGCATACCAATGCTTGTACCCACACTCCATTGGAACGGAGGAGTCAAATTCCAGCCATCTTTGTATGGCACTTGTTGTCCTGTCATATATCGTTCGTTCATCTTCCCATATACAGGAATGTTCAATACTCCACCCATAGAAAGGTAAGCTGACCATTTTTTGACATTAAACCATTGATATGATATGCGAAGTGGTATTCCCAAATAATGCAGTTTCTGCTTCTTTTGTATATAATATTCGCCTTCTCCCAAAGTATAGTCAGACCTCAGAAGAGAATATTGCAGACCTGTTTCCAAATACCATTTGTTACCAATTCTCTTTGTCAGTGACAGACCGATTGTCATAGGCTTGTAATGATATTCATGTTCCATGATTTTGCCATTGTTGTTTTTAGCGATTTCCATGAGTGCTTCTTCTTCCTTTGACATATTGTCATGCACGTTTTCTTGTAAATACTGATAATATTCTTCCCAAGTGGAAAATATTTCTGGAACAGGAGGTTGAGGACCGTCAATATCTCCGCCGGCATTACCTGTAAATATTTTGTATGCATTCTGGACCAACGTAGACCCCAAAGAACCTGCTGCAAGCAACTGCCACTCATTCTTCTTCGCAGGGTCAGAATCTTTCGCTATATATTGCTTGTTGTTTTCATGCCATATATTCCTTATTGTATCAATTGTGATACTGTCATCTTCAATGATAACAATATTGCTGTTTTCTAAAGTCTTTTTTATATTAAGCGTATCAATTGCTGATATGGAATCATTTCTCGTTTGGGCAATATTCTGATTGATTTCGTTCTTTTTTTCTGCTGCCAGCATCATTTCACTTTTCTTGTGAGACTGAGGTTCTTCTTTCTGCCTTTTCCCATTTTTAATTTGGACATCATTCTCGTTCTCAACCTGTGATGTATTAACAGATTTGTATTCTGTCTTGTCCTTTTTCCATAAAAGACGAAACATTGGCATACAGACAAGGATTATTGCTATGAAAGTCATCATTCGTTTGTTGATTATCTTTCTCAGCATCTCTTTGGCTCTTGTTAGTTGCGAAGATGAACTATGAGATTCTATACCCAATTTTGCTGCAATCTCTTTATGGGAATATCCTTCAATCTCAGCCATCTGAAAAATTCTTCTATAGCCTTTGGGGAGTTGATTGATTATTTCCAGAATTTCTCTTTCATCCAATATGTTTTCTGGTGTTATGCCACCCTCTATTTCCAATTCTTCACCGGTAAATGAAGAGAATGGGACAGTTCCTGTTTTTTTCTTGTACTTTTGATATTTTAAAGCCTCATTCCTTGCTATAGTACAAATCCACTCTCCAAATTTTGAAGCGTCTCTGAGTTGATGAAGTGAATAAAAAGCACGGATAAACGCTACTTGGACGAGATCATTCAATGTGTCCTCATCCTCTTTGGTGATATTGAAACATACTTTTCTTACCATTGGCGAGTATGTTTCAATAAGTATTTTTAGAGCCTCTGTGTCTTCTGCTTTTATTCGCTTTATTATCTCTTCTATATCCATGTTAGGGGTCAAGCATGTTCACCATCTTTTTATAAGATATTCAAATGTGAGAAATGACTGCATGAAACATTGTTAATGTATGTAAAATATCAGATGGAATTTAGAAAGACATTAAAATACTACTCTTTAAATAAAGAAATGATTTGAACTTTTTGTTTTCGTGAATTATTCTTTAATAACAAGATGGCAAATGCCAAATGATTCCATGAAGTACAGATAGAAAGGGTAGTGTCAAATGTGGGCAGTATCGTTCTGAAACAGCCTATCCGGACGTTGGTTCGTTCAATGGAATATCTTTCAGCGTATAGTTCGTCATCCACAAAATGACATCGGGATTTATCTGCGTTTGTTGATACAAATATTTGCAACAATATAATTCTTCAACAGGATATTTCGCAGGATGTCGCAATCAAATACTGCGTCGGCATTGAGGAAAAGGTCGTCTGCCTGGATATGGGTTTAAACATGTCACCGATGACCTTTTTAATGTCATTTTCTCATCTTCACGAAGTTCGGTCGTGTGGCTCCCGTCCAAATAGACACTGGGCGTGTCTGATTCATTACGGTACTTGTAAAACAACCGGGGGCATAATGATTTCCTTTTTACAAACTTGCTCCATTTTTTGTAATGCTGGTACACGGCACTATGGCTCAGAACTTTCCCGTTGAACAAGGCTCTTACAGGAATGTCCATTGTCAATCTATCTTTAGCTTGTACAGATGGCATTCTCTACTTCTATGATGCAATTTTGAGTAGCATGCTCACGTTTTGTCTTGGAAAGATAATGCAATATCGTATTTTTTCGAGCACAGTGTACATGGAGCTTTCACTATATATGAGTTTGGTTACCCATGATATAATAAGTTACTCAAGTTTCGCAAGTGAATAGAATTTCACTTAAGAAACTTGAGTAATTTAGGACAGCTATTTATCCGTTAGGTTGTTTATATTAATATTCTGCAATAAGGATGTTTGCTGTCAGCTAATCCCTGTACTGTTGGAGTAGTATATTATAATATAATAAGGTGTATGAAGTATATTAATCCGTCTTCTTGTGTAAACTAATGTTAAATTCGTGACTTTGTGTGAGTTTTTTGCTGAAAACATTTGGAAGGTATTGAAATTTGTACTACTTTTGCATCCGCTTTCGGTTAGTAAAAACGACCTTAAGTAATGAAAGAAAGAGTTCTTTGAACAATTTACATAAAGACAGAGAAAGTAGTACAAGAAGCGATTTCAATAATATTGAGATTATGGGTTAACAGATCCGTTGATTAAGTTTATTGAACTTTAAATCGTTATGGATGAGAATTCTGAACAGAGACAAATTCGTATTAATCTTACGGTTAATATAAAAGATATTATACAATGTAGAGTTTGATCCTGGCTCAGGATGAACGCTAGCTACAG
>OLPC01000457.1_pt1 | contig 41180 bp, 30 predicted proteins | sample 1672341 | NCBI WGS metagenome assembly OLPC01 (sample SAMEA3136673, study PRJEB25190) | human gut metagenome | reverse complement strand
AGGCCACAAATATAGGGTATCGGTTCTCTTCCCGGGCTGTCTTTGGCTGGATTTTGTTTGAATTAAGATAGTGGTTGCGAGGATTTGGGTGAGCGGGCAGAAGTTTTCTGCTTGCTCTGAAAATATTGTAGATAGATATTTTTTATCCCAGTTTGATTCGTTTATCTTTTATTGTAAGCTGCTAAAAGATTATTCGTAACCTATTATTACTGATTGGATACTACACTGGATTTCAAGCAAATTTGGTGCAATTATTATATTATCTTCCGCAATATTTATAAAACCAAATTTTAAATGCCGATTTCTTCATTCGACAGGTTTCTAAGCCATCCATTACCGGCATCATAATATCCATGAGTATTATATCGTAAGTATTTGGAGCGGAGGATGTAAATTTATCTAAAGCTTCTTGGCCATTCCATGCTTTTTCAATCATTGCTCCACGATCAGATAAATAGAATTCTGCAATTTCCATATTTAAATCGTTGTCTTCTACTAAGAGAATATTGATTCCGTTCAGATTATTTTGTGCAGATTCTTCACCGTTAGAAGAAACAGAAGATTCCCTTTCCTGTGTATCTGTGTACATTTTACCTGCTGCTTTTTCTGCATTGAATGAGTATTTTTCTTCTATTTTCGTTCCTGATTGTTCACTTATTTTAAATGGCAGCTGAAAAACAAATGTAGTACCTTCTCCAAGTGTACTTTTTACTTCAATTGTTCCATGCATTGCTTTAATAAGTTGTTTTACAATGGACATACCAAGCCCGCTTCCTTTATAGTGTGTCCGAGCATCCGTCTGTTCCTGCGTGAAAATGTCAAACAATTCTTCTTTTACAAACTTTTCACTCATGCCGATACCACTGTCTTTTATTTTAAATTCATACCAGACTGTAATTCCGTCAAAAGAAATTTCTTTGGCGTAGGTATCAATTTTTCCTCCTACCTTATTGTATTTAATTGCATTGCTGAATAAGTTCAGCATAATCTGACGAAGTCGGGTTGGACTTCCAAGTAAAATCGTATGCTTTAAATTCTTTCGATATGTATGGTGGGACAGCTTCATCTCAAGTAACTGTGCATTTACCAGAGAAGTTACATCTGCCATAAGCTGTAATAAATCAAAAGAAACTTCTTCTAATACAAGTCGTCCGGATTCTAATTTACTCATATCAAGAACGTCATCTGCAAGTGCCATAAGATGACCAGCAGACAGCTGAATTTTACCAAGACACTCTTCGAGTTTCGCTGGATTTTCTTTATTTTTACGAATAATATCAAGCATTCCCATAATTCCATTAATTGGTGTACGAATATCGTGACTCATACGGTTGACAAATTCTGTTTTTGCTTTACTTGCAGAATCTGCCTTTTCAAAAGCAAGTTGAAGTCGCTCTTTTTCCTGTTGTTCCTTTTCATGGAATACCGATGTATCTTTAAATAGAATAATTCCATGGACTACCTTTGTCTCTTCCTGAAGTTCACTGTCATAGACAGTATCCTGAGACATTAGCACAGTTTTTTGCAGCCAAATTAATTTGCCGTTTTGTCCTCTTTCCCGATATTCTACAGTTACCTGTTTTTCTCCACTACAAAAACGTCCTAACAACTTTGCAGAAGCTTCTACAATACGATAGTTCTCCATGGTATCTTTCGTAATAAATTCTCGTTGTTTTAAACAATAGGTATCATAAGAACAAGGCAGAACAATCTTTAAATCAAATTCTCGTGCACTCTCTGAATGATAAAAAATCTTTTCTAAACGATCATGTGTAAAATCAACTGTGTATACTGCCTCGGCAGTATCTAATAATGCTTCCACATAATTTCCATTTTCAAGAATTGCCTGCTTCATCTGTTCATAGTATTGTGTGAGCTGTAACTTCTCATCGGAAGCGGCAACATTTCTGTCATGAAATACTTCAAAACCCAAAATAAAGTGATGTACAGTTCCATCTCTTCCAGTATCGCAAAAAATACCGGTTAACCGGCCATGTATCGTGACATCTTCTTCTGTATACTTATATGAGATTTCATGAATGGGCTGTTCCTCTGTCATATGCTCTTTTAAATAGTCAATCTGAAGCTGTGACCACATCTTTTTTCTCGTGGAATCTGTTGCCAGTTTATGTACAATCTGTTCTACTGCACCTGAATAACTTCCATCTTCTGCAAGGAAAAATTTACTACTTGCACGGAGAACACGATACTGATCCATAAATACATCACAATAAAGACAGTCAGAAAACTGATATCCCATCTCCTTTACTTTTGCCAGTAGTCGCTGATTCATCCGCTTTTCTTCTGCGGCCTCTTCCATTTTGGCACGATTCTTATCAATGTACATATTTTTATCTGCATAACGGAATAATTCCCGCATGGTAGATTGTTCAAAATCCTGCGACATTGCATAACCAACTGCATAACTGATTGGCATTTCTGGGTATTCCTTTGAATATTTTGCCGCCTGTTCCCGAATATCTCTAAGACATTCTTCCACCTGCATACGAGTGACATTTTTTAAGACAGCGATAAATTCATCACCACCATCACGTCCAACAAAATACTCATCTGCAACAGCAATACGCAACTGTACTGCAAAGGAACGGATATATTCATCCCCCTTATCATGTCCTAAATTATTATTAATATTTCGAAGATTATTTAAGTCAAAAACACAGATGGCTACTGCATCTTGTGCTGAAAGTAGGTCCGAAGCATTAAGAATCTCTTCACATTTATTCTTATTAGGAAGTCCCGTTGCCTCATCTAAATACACTTTACTCTGCAAAATGCGATTCTGGGCCGCATAGCGAAGTGCCTTTATCAATTCAAGGGCAATTAAAATAACAAGTCCACCTATGTCCACAAAAACAATTGTCTCTAACTGACTGAGAGCGGTTGCCTTTCTTTGAGAATATGCTTCTGCTAAACCTGTAGCTTCATCGCATATCTGAAAAAAATGCTCGCTCTTATCGATAATTGCTGTATTTTCATACCCAACTTCACGGACGCGCTGGATTTCTTCACATAATTCTTTAAAATAGCTGTTCAGTTCCTGCATTTTACTCTGAAAAGCCCTATCTTCCAAACGGACAAGATTCAACTCATCACTGCCGTAACGAAGTCCTTTTATATAGGAAGAAACACTGTCAATCATCTCATCATGTGGCTGCCCTGCATCTTCAAGCTTGATAATACGCTGCGTCTTACCACGCACCAATCCTGCATAATTGACAATCCTAGCCGTTCCCTGAATCTGGCTGACTAATAGCATGATACAGAAAAATAATATGATTAAAATTGTTGTTAGAAGAATCATCGCTCCTCTGGTAATATATGATGTCTTTTTTGAACTTGAATTATTCTTCATGTCTAAGCGCTCCATAATCTTATAATTTTATACAAAACAGTCATACTATTATTATAGCCATTTCAAAGTACCTCCTCATTTGTGGCATACTATCTTCGCTTTTGGTAAGTCTATAGCCATCATACCAAACTTTGGTTTCTTCAAAGTTTCGCTTATACTGCCTGCATAATTCATAAACTTCCCTTTCTGTAAACCCAAAAAACTCCGTCATCTCTCTGGGATTTGTCATAGAATATTCTGTAAACATATTTAATGCCGAATGAGAACCATATTTTTTAATTGGCAATATTCCCGTCATATATGCCAGTGCTACATAATCTTTATCTTTTAACCACGCTCTTAAGAAATCCAGATATTTTTTCTGGGCATCTTTATTTTGCTTATATTCTCGGAACAAACAATCCCATTCGTCAATTAATATAACAAAAGGATGATTTGTATACATAAAAATATCCTGCATCGCAAATACAAGATACTCGCTGTCTACATAATCTGGATATTTTAATTTTAGTTCCTTTATTAACCTTTTTTGCAAAATAGTAAGCATTTCATCTACATCGTGCGTTACACTCAAAAACTCCTGCATATTTATTTTGATAACATCATACTTATTCTTGTGTTCCTGATAAGAGGGAAAGTTCTGTATAAATAAATGCTCAAAAAGTTCTACTCGATTTCTAAAATATATAAATTACTATAAGAGTATTTCAAACATTTTTTAGGCTTTAATTACCTGAATCCTTTTACTTATTAATTCTGCTTCATAAAAAGAGTCAATCTCACTATCTGTAATAACGGCTTTTATCTGGTCTTTTAAGTTCAAAGGTACAATTCCTCGTTTAGAGAATTTCTCACTTTCGGTCAAAACAATCACTTCTTCTGCCTGTCTTGCCATATCTCTTACTGCCTGTGCACGCATCTGGTCTTGATTGGTAAATCCCATCTTCGTAGAATAGCCATCTGTTCCAATAAAGAAGCGGTCTACAAAGAAATTCTCCACGCACTGTAAAATCATCGGGCCGACCATTACCTGAGAGTCCTGCTGATAAATACCACCCAAAAGATTAATCTGAAAATTGGATTTTCCACGAATATATTCTGCAATAAATGCGCTGTTTGTAATAATCGTTAAATCCTTTTTTGTTGCAGTAAGTGTATCGGCCAGCAAGGTACAACAGCTTCCATTTTCGATCATAATGGTATCTCCATTAGAAACCAATCCTGTCGCTTTCTGCGCTATTTTTCTTTTTTCTTCATAATGATAGGCAATTCTTCCGTTAATATCATCCGTACTACAAAGAAGGGCAAATCCATGTTCTCTTTTGATGACTCCCTTGCTTTCTAGTGTATCCAAATCCTTTCGCATTGTCACCTGGGAAACACCTAGTTCTTCTGCAAGGTGCGAAACCTCTATTTTATTATCTTTTGTCAATAATTCTAATATTTTATTGCCTCTATTTTTCATAAATGAATCCTTTCATTTTGGTAATTCCGTTATTTAATTCATTGATACTCTACAATCTATTTCCACATTTCCGTCCGTTAAATATAGTATACTAAGAAATTCGTAAATTTTCAATGCATTTTATTTACGAACGAAAGAAAACAAAGGTGTTTTTTAGAAAAATGCTTTAATTCCATTTTTTATAAAGGTATCTTTATATTCTTCTAAATCTTCTTTATGAAGAGATGGCTGGTGTTTATAGGCATAATGTTTTCCTAATAAATCATATTTATTTTCACCGAACTGATGAAATGGCAGGAGCTGGCAGGTGGTAATTCCTATGTTCCTTAAAGTTGCGGCAAACTGTATTGCATCTTCTAAAGAGTCATTGAAGCCCGGAATAACAGGGATTCTTGGAAGTACTTTTTTTCCAACTTTGACGGCATAAGTTATATTCGATAGTATCAATTCGTTATAAATGCCTGTTCCCTCTTTATGTTTTTTACTGTTCCAATGCTTCATATCAAAAAGAATATAATCTACCTGCTCTATTATTTTAGCAAACAGCTCTGTTTTCAGAAATCCTGTCGTTTCGCAGCAGGTATGCAGTCCTTCTTCTTTTGCAGCTAAAAGAAGCTGTAATGCAAAGTCTGGCTGATATAACATTTCGCCACCAGACAGAGTAATTCCACCACCGCTTTCTTCATAAAAAACTTTATCCTGAAGAACAACGTCCAGTACTCCCTGTACGGTCTTCTCCTCTCCTTCTGCCTGCAACGCTCTTGCAGGACATTCTTCAATGCATTTTTGACAGCCATTACAGATATATGGATTTATTTTTATTTCATTTGAAAAGAAAGTAATCGCCTTTTTCGGACAGATTTCCATACAATGATGGCAGCGGACACATTTTTCCATATTCCATAATACCTGCATTTCTGAATACTGACTCTCTGGATTGGCACACCAGGCACAATGAAGTGGACATCCTTTAAAAAATACAACTGTTCGAATTCCTGGTCCATCATTTACACTGAATTTTTGGATGTTAAATATCATTCCTTTTTTTGTTCTGTCTGCTTTTTTCATTTTTTTATTCCTCCTCGGTTTTCATTTTATATTGGATATTTTTTCATAATCATTTTTAAGGTTTTCAGTACATATTTATTTTGTTTAACTGCTTGACATATTTCCGTTAGTTAAGTAAAGAGTATTTTTATCATTTACTTTGTTTCGTAAAAATATATTGTCATTATAGCATAACTTCTCCTACAAATCCACATAAAAACTTACGAACATAAATATTTTCAGTTTCTTAAAGAAATATATTGACATTTAATAGGATTAATGTTAATTTAATTTTATAAACACAGTAGTTACAATTTACGAACGTAATTTTTAGGAGGTTTCACTATGGAGAATCAGGAACATTTTGGACGATTAACCGATAGAATGGCTACTTTTCGTGAAGAAGTATTAGAAGAAAAGCCGTATATTGATGCAGAACGTGCCGTACTTGCCACACAGGCCTATAAAGAGAATCAAAATCAGCCACGAGTGATGGTTCGCGCGCTTATGTTACAAAAGATTTTAGAAAACATGAGCATTTATATTGAAGATAAATCCTTAATCGCAGGCAATCAGGCAACAAAGAACAAAAATGCACCTATCTTCCCAGAATATACGATGGAATTTGTTATGAATGAGCTTGACCTTTTTGAAAAAAGAGATGGCGATGTTTTCTATATTACAGAAGAAACAAAACAGCAGCTTCGTGATATTGCTCCATTCTGGGAAAACAATAATCTTCGTGCCAGAGGAGAAGCTCTTCTTCCTGATGAAGTAAGTGTTTTCATGGAAACTGGCGTCTTTGGAATGGAAGGTAAGCTCAATGCCGGAGATGCTCATCTGGCAGTAAATTACGAACGAATCTTAGCTGAAGGTTTAAAAGGTTACGAAGAACGCACAAAGAAATTAAAGGCAGCTCTTGATTTCACAAAACCAGAAAGTATTGATAAGAATGTATTTTACAAGGCGGTTCTTATCGTTATTGATGCCGTACATACCTTTGCTAACCGTTACAGTAAACTTGCACAGGATATGGCACTTACTGAGACAGATGCGAAAAGAAAAGAAGAATTATTAGAAATCAGCAGAATTTGTGCCAAAGTTCCTTATGAACCTGCTTCCTCTTTCCGTGAAGCAGTACAGGCAGTCTGGTTTATTCAGCTTATTTTACAGATTGAATCTAACGGACATTCTTTAAGTTATGGTCGTTTTGACCAGTATATGTATCCATATTATAAGAAAGATATGGAAAATGGCAGTCTTAGCGAAGAATCTGCATTAGAATTACTTACCTGTTTATGGATCAAGACTTTAACGGTAAATAAAGTCCGTTCTCAGGCGCATACTTTAAGTTCTGCCGGATCCCCAATGTATCAGAATGTTACAATCGGTGGACAGACAACCGATAAAAAAGATGCAGTAAATGAATTAAGTTTTACGGTTCTTAAATCAGTCGCACAGACAAGATTAACCCAGCCAAACTTAACCGTTCGCTACCATGCAAACTTAAATAAAAAGTTTTTTGATGAATGTATTGAAGTTATGAAACTTGGCTTTGGCATGCCTGCATTAAATAATGATGAAATTATCATTCCTTCCTTTATTAACTGGGGTGTAAAAGAAGAAGACGCTTATAACTACAGTGCTATCGGCTGTGTGGAAACAGCTGTTCCGGGCAAATGGGGTTACCGTTGTACTGGTATGTCTTATATTAACTTCCCAAGAGTTCTTCTTTGTGCCATGAATAACGGTGTTGACCTTACCAGCAAAAAGCGTTTTACAAAAGGCTATGGTTATTTTACAGAGATGGAAACTTACGAAGACTTATTAGCCGCATGGGATAAGACGGTTCGTGAAATGACTCGCTACAGTGTTATTGTAGAAAATGCCATTGACAAAGCTTCCGAAAGAGATGTCCCAGATGTTTTATGTTCTGCCCTTACTGATGACTGTATTGGTCGCGGCAAAACAATCAAAGAAGGTGGTGCCGTTTATGATTTCATTTCCGGACTTCAGGTTGGAATCGCAAATATGGCAGATTCTCTCGCTGCCATCAAAAAGCTTGTTTACGAAGAGAAAAAAATCACAAAACAGCAGCTCTGGGATGCAATCCTTGATAACTTCCAGTCACCTGAAAATAAAAAGATTCAGGAAATGCTTATAGAGGAGGCTCCAAAATACGGAAATGACAACGATTATGTAGACAATCTGGTTGTAGAGGCGTATGATTCTTATTTAGATGAGATTAAAAAATATCCAAATACTCGCTACCAGCGTGGTCCGATTGGCGGAATCCGTTATGGCGGAACTTCTTCCATCAGTGCCAATGTAGGCCAGGGAATGGGAACTATCGCTACTCCAGACGGAAGAAATGCATTTGAACCGTTAGCAGAGGGATGTAGCCCTGCTCATAATGCAGATAAAAACGGCCCTACTGCTATTTTCAAAACTGTTTCCAAGCTTCCAACAGAAAAAATTACCGGCGGCGTTCTTCTTAATCAGAAAATGACACCACAGATGTTATCTACCGAAGAAAATAAACAGAAATTAGAAATGTTAATTCGTACATTCTTCAATCGCTTACATGGCTATCATGTACAGTACAATATCGTTTCTAAAGAAACATTGATTGACGCACAGAAACATCCGGAAAAACATAAAGACCTCATTGTACGTGTTGCCGGATACAGCGCCTTCTTCAATGTACTTTCCAAAAAGACACAGGACGATATTATTGGAAGAACAGAACAGACTTTATAACTTTTATTAATAATGTGTATTTCCATGATTTTTAATCATTAGGAATTATTGACTGTCTTAAAGCAATTATCAAACTAATTAAAGAATTAATAAAAATTATATAGAGAAATCTACCAAACAAATTATCTAAGAAAGGAATATTACCATGAAATTAATCATTGACGATGCACACATTGACCTTATTAAAAAAATCTATGAATACTATCCTGTAGATGGAGTAACAACAAACCCATCTATCCTTGCCAAAAGTGGCAGACAGCCTTTTGAAGTATTAAAAGAAATCCGCAGCTTTATCGGCGAGGAAGCTGAACTTCATGTACAGGTTGTAGCCAAAGATGCAGACGGTATGGTAGATGACGCACACCGTATCGTAAAAGAATTAGGTGCCAATACTTATGTAAAAGTTCCATCTATCCCGGAAGGTTTCAAGGCAATGAAAGCTCTTGCCAAAGAAAATATCAACATTACTGCTACTGCTATCTATACTCCAATGCAGGCTTATCTTGCTGCAAAATGCGGTGCATCCTACGCAGCTCCATATGTAAACCGTATCGACAATATGGGATTCAACGGCATTCAGGTAGCAAAACAGATTCATGATATTTTCAAAAACAATAACTTAAAAACAGAAGTTCTTGCTGCAAGCTTCAAAAACTCCCAGCAGGTACTTGAATTATGCGAATACGGAATCGGAGCTTCCACAATCGCTCCAGATATTATTGAAGGACTTGTAAAAAATCAGGCGATCACCTCTGCTGTTGATGACTTTGTAAAAGACTTCGAGGGATTAACTGGAGCAGGAAAAACAATGAGTGATTGTTAAATAGGAATTTGCCGCAGGCAAAAAGACGCCCCCGAAGAGAGTCTAGCCCCTATATTTGTGACTTTAGTCGCGGCGGTTTGAATGCTCGCTTTAAATGCTCGCATCCAAACCTTGCTCCGAGGCCACATATATAGGGGCTAGACTCTCTTCGGGGGCTGTGCTTTGGCTGTGGGAGGGAAAATTGCTATTTATTGTTAGAGTGATTTGAGGAATCGCCAGAAGGTTTTGGCTTTCTGTGGAGAACGGATTATCGGTAATAGTACACCGATAATATACTCTTTTTTCTTATTAATCTTGTGTCAATCCTGAAAGATTTAATTTTCCGAATTACTTCGATCTCTCCTGACTTCGTCTGTTTACTCAACCCAGCAAATTCCTATTTAATATCTCTCTTGCCGTTTTTTCATCGGTATAAAGAACATTCATAAATCCTGCTCGGAGGACTCCGATTATAGCATCTATCTTATTAATTCCAACAGCAATCGCGATGCTCCATTTTTTTCATAAGATAGTAACAAAACATAACACTGGAAGTCTGTAATCGTAGAAGTTTTTTAATTTTCTTCTAACATTTTTACAGCAGAACTTGTTCCGATTCTGTCACATCCTGCCTCTAAGAATATTTCAAGATCTTCTCTGCTCTTTACACCTCCTGCCGCTTTCATTTTTACATCCGAGCCGATATTTTGTGCGAATAAGCGGATATCCTCAATCGTTGCTCCGCCAGTTCCAAAACCAGTAGAAGTTTTGATATAATCTGCTTTCGCATTTGTAACACACTGACAAAGTTTTACTTTTTCATCATCTGTGAGGTAACATGTTTCAATGATCACTTTAAGAATCTTGTCACCAACAGCTTCTTTTAAAGCCTTAATTTCAGCTTCTACTTTATCAAAGTCGCCATTTTTTACATGGCCAATATTAATAACCACATCTACTTCACTGCATCCCTTTGCAATGGCATCTTTTACTTCAAATACCTTTGTTTCTGTGGTATTGTAGCCGATAGGAAATCCGATTACAGTACAGATATTAATTTTATCGCCGTAAGTTTCCTTGATTCTTTCAATATAAGATAGCGGAATGCATACAGAAGCGGTATTATATTTGATTGCCTCATCGCAAAGCTTTTTAATGTTTTCCCATGTACAAAATGCTTTTAACTGAGTATGGTCAATATGTGTTAAAATTTCCTGTTTTGTCATTGTTTTTTCCCCTTTTTATGTAGTCTAACTTGTGTTGCTATTTTCTAATACAGACGCATTTGTTATCTAACGATGTTTTTCCTGGAATTCTGCGATCATATCATAAGCATCTATTGCAAGATTCTTATAAATCTGTCTCCATACTTTAAATGCATCTTCATAAGAAACTTTGTCATCGACTTTCAGAAGATTTCCTTCCTTTACTGCGATATATTGTGCAAATGCACCATCTCTTCTTGAACCATAATAATCGTAGTCTTCACAAAGTGAATATTCACCATCTCACAATATTTACACTTAAAACAAGGAATAAGAGGTGGACAAGTTACCCGGTCTCCTGCCTTAAACTTTGTTACCTTATCTCCTGTTTTTACAATCTGACCGCCAAATTCATGTCCTACAATAATTGGAGAAACATGAGCTCCGTACTGATTTACTCTTGGTATATCAGAACCGCAAATGCCAACAGCCATTACTTTAATCAAACATTCATCCGCTTCATAAGAAGGAATATCTACTTCTTCTACTCTTAAATCTCTTGGTGCATACATTCTTACCGCTTTCATTTTTACCCCTCCAATTTGAAATTTATTGCGTTTTCATGTTCTAGAGTGTGTTTGAAAAATGCTTTCTGTAAGATGTACATTACAATTTGTGGAAGATTGCATGAATGATTTTTTAAACACATTTTGTTTTTTACTTGTACCAGTATCACTAACTACAAAAAGTATATTCATTGAAAATATATTTCGTTTTTTAAGAAACGACTGCTATTTAGTCTTCTTCAAAAAAATATACAGGTTTTCCGAATTATTAGCCCATTTGTTCGTTATGTATATTTTTTGTAAAAAATTCAAAAAATAATTGTGTATCTTCTCTTTTTACTTTACAATAATAAAAAAATTCGCTACAATGAAATCGTATTCGGCAAATATATTTTAAAACGCAGATTTCTATTATAATAAAAACACTTTGAATAATTTATAAAATGGGAATCTTTTCGGACGTATTTAAAATTCTGACAGATAAAAGGAGATAATAATTATGGAAAGTTTAAGATCAAAAAAAGGCTTTATATGTGATATGGACGGTGTTATCTACCACGGAAACCAACTTCTGCCTGGGGTAAAAGAATTCGTAGAATGGCTGCAAAAAGAAGAAAAACAATTTCTTTTCCTTACGAATGCCAGCAGCCGCTCACCAAAAGAATTACAGAATAAATTATATCGGATGGGATTAGAGATCGGGGAAGAACATTTTTATACAAGTGCATTAGCAACCGCCAAGTTTTTACAAAATCAGGCTCCGGGATGCAGCGCTTACGTCATCGGAGATCACGGTCTATATAACGCATTATACGATGCAGGTATTACAATTAATGATGTCGATCCAGATTACGTTGTCGTTGGAGAAACCGTTACTTACGGTTATGAGCACATTATTACTGCTATGAATCTTGTAAACAAAGGTGCGAGATTAATTGCAACCAATACAGATATTACCGGCCCGATTGAAGGTGGAATCGCTCCTGCATGCCGCGCTTTCGTTGCCCCAATCGAGGCAACTACCGGTAAAAAAGCTTACTACGTTGGCAAACCAAATCCGTTAATGATGCGTACTGGCTTACAGATTTTAGGAGTACATTCCTCTGAAGCCGTCATGATTGGTGACCGTATGGATACAGATATTATTGCTGGCATTGAAACAGGACTTGATACTGCACTCGTACTCTCTGGGGTATCCACAAGAGAGACTGTGAAAGAATTTCCGTATCGCCCGAGACTTATTTTAAATGGCGTAGGGGATATTGCTGAATGAAAAGCTAATCTCCGGCTATGCTGGGGAGAATAGAGTAAGCAGAATACATCGGCTTCTGTCCCCTCAATTTCCTCCCCCTGTTTAATTCATTTTCTCCAGCCACAGCACAGAAGCCATTGCCCCCAATAAGGCATATTTGTGGCCTCGAAGCAAGGTTTAGATGTGAGCGCATAAAGCGAGCATTTAAACCGCCGCGACTAAAGTCACAAATATAGGATATCTTCTCTCTTCCCGGGCGTCTGTCTCTTAATGAATTAAATAGTAAATCTAATGTGTTATATAATTAGCTATCAGATTATTATCCAGCACCTCCTTGCAAGTGTCTATAAGACTCTGCGCACGGTCGGAATATTTCTGGCAGAGTTTTTCGTTGATATTTTTCCGGCTGCCATCCAGAAGAGACATTAAACGCCCACTTGCTACAGTTCCGTCTTTTCCTATTGTAAATAGCATGTTATCATCGCTTGTGATAAAGGAGCCTTCTCCTACATAGGATATCTGGGCTACAAATCCCTCGTCTGCATTCAATAAATCATGTCCGAATACATAGGGCTGTTTTGTATCTAAATCCATAAGATTTGCAATTGTTGGCATAATGTCTACTTCGCCACCAACAGTGTCTGCTACCTTACTTTCATTTAATCCTGGAATATGAATGATGAACGGAACATTCAGCATCTCATCATAATCGTATTCTTTTCCGAGGAAATCTGTCATTTTCCATTGAACGGACGGGGTTTCTTTATTCATTCCCTGATGATCGCCGTAAATAGCGATTACTGTATTATCGTACATATCATTTTTTTTCAGATATTCTATCAACTTTCCAAAGGCTTCATCCGTATATCTGACGGTCTGAAGGTAATTACCAAAAGTACTTCCCACATCACTGTCTTTTAGTTTAAGGCTTGCCAGCGACTGATCCAATTCATATGGAATATGGTTTGTGAGTGTAATCATAAAGCTGAAAAATGGCTGTTGCTTTGTTTTTAAGATATCAACTGCCTGGCGGAACATCTCCTTGTCGGTAATTCCAAAGCCAGAAATCTGAGTCTGTTCCAGTTCTTCTTCCGAATAATAATGCTGAAACCCCTGATTCTTGTATGCCTCGCTTCGATTCCAGAACGTCTTTACATAACCATGAAACGCCATTGCACTGTATCCTTTTTCCCGGAACATCCACGGAAGACCGTTATATGTATTATCCACATACATTCGGTAACACTCTCTGATGTCATTCGGATATAAACTGTTTAACGCTGAAAATTCTGCATCACATGTATTTCCCACACCGGTTGTTGAATAAAAATGGTTGAAATAAATAGTATCCTTTTTCAATAATTTATTCAGATTCGGGGTAATTTCCTGACCGTTATATGTTGCCCCAATAACAAAGTTATTAAAAGATTCTGTCTGTATCAATATCAGATTCTTTCCCTTTGCCACACCTTTATAGGCTGTCCCAGATGACTTTGGCACAATGCTCTTCATCTTCTTTTGAATGGCTTTCTCGTCAACAGAACTTCTTTTTAACTTGCCGACTACATTTACTACTATATCATTCGTATGGTAGGTAAAAAATTCAATGTGGTTTACCTGCTGAACTGAGCGAAGATTCTGTGGATTCAATCCATAGTAATACCACGCACAGATTGCCACAATGTAAATAATGATATGCAATGCACTCTTTATCAGAGATAACATAAATTTCTTTTCTTTCCACACATTTTTAAAATGAAACTTTTCCGGCCAGCACTTTGCCAGTTCATCAAGCATTCCTTTTTTACCTTTATTGCGCAGGCGATACCAATATAAAACAAAAGGATAGTCAATCAAAGTCAGTAAACACCACGGACTTACACTCGCTCCAATCACATCTCCATCTCCTGCAATCTGTCCAAGGCTTGTAATCTGATAAAGCTGGTTGACAGATACATATTTTCCAAAATAGCTGCTATACGCTGCATCTGCCAGCATAATTAACGTAATTAATGTGTATACAATATAAAATCCATATCGTCTGGGTTTACTTTCTTTAAAAGAAAATGCCTCAAATACACAAAGTAAAAATAACAGACTTAATAATGGCACATCATAAATACTAAGCATATCCAGCCGCTTCGTCTGCCAATAATATATAAACATCTTTAAAATTAATACTGGATACACTAACCAGTAGTGAGCCAGTAGCTTTTTGATTATTGTTTTCATAGTTTTTCCCAATTTTTTAAAATAAGAAAATCTCATCAAAGTTCTGGAACAAACTCAAAACTCCTGATGAGATTTCTCTGATAGTACTTTTATATCATCCGGCTTCTGCCTTAAAGCGTGTTTGAAAAATCATTTCTGCAATCTGCACACTCTACTTCTCGGTGGTATCTACTTCTTCTACTGCCTCTGGCTGTGCTGCTACTTCTTTAATAGAAGTAACGAGGCCTGCGAGATTCTGAATCTCAGAAGGAATAATAATCTTTGTTGCCTTTCCATCTGCTGCCTTCTCAAATGCTTCTAGAGATTTCAACTTGATAACTGCTTCATCTGCTCCGGCTTCTCTGATTGCTCTAAGACCGTCTGCAGTTGCTCTCTGTACTTTAAGAATCGCTTCTGCCTGACCTTCTGCTTCACGGATTGTCGCTTCCTTTTTCGCTTCCGCATTAAGAATCGCTGCTTCTTTTTCTGCTTCCGCTTCAAGAATCATGGACTCTTTATGACCCTCTGCTCGAAGAATAGAAGACTTCTTCTCTCCTTCTGCCCGAAGAATAGCTTCACGACGTTCACGCTCTGCCTTCATCTGCTTCTCCATCGCATTCTGAATCTCTGTCGGTGGAATAATGTTCTTAAGTTCCACACGATTTACCTTGATTCCCCATGGATCTGTAGCTTCATCTAATGTCGCACGCATTTTTGTATTAATAGTCTCACGGGATGTCAGAGTGGAATCAAGTTCCAGATCACCAATAATATTACGCAATGTTGTTGCTGTCAGATTCTCAATCGCCATAATCGGATTGTCTACACCGTAAGCATAAAGCTTAGGATCTGTAATCTGGTAATATACAACAGTATCAATACGCATTGTTACATTATCCTTTGTGATAACCGGCTGTGGTGCAAAGTCTACAACCTGCTCTTTTAAGAGAACTTTCTTTGCAACACGGTCAATAAATGGCACTTTAAAATGCATTCCAACGGACCATGTTCCATTATATGCACCAAGTCTCTCAATAACATATGCCTGTGCCTGCGGTACGATTCTCACGCAGGATGTTACGATATACACGATTAACAATATAATGATAATCATAAAAATAGTTCCAGCCATACTTGTTACACCTCCTGTTTTTCCTTATATACTCTTGGATTCTTCTTACAAAATCAAATACAGAAAAATTCCAAGAGTACATTTTTAAATCGGTTTTACAATTACCTTCACTCCGGAAATAGATTCTATCATGACCTTCTGTCCTTCATGAAGCTGTACATCATCGGAAATACTTCTCGCTGTCCATATCTGTCCTTCGACTTTCACCTGCCCCTTTGCATTGAGGTTATCAATGTCCTGCGTTACAAGTGCTGTCTGTCCGATCAGACTGTCTGCATTCGTCCGAACCGTTCTGCTGTTAAGATACTTCAATGCCCACGGTCTTGTCAGAATAAGAAGAATTACTGACACAATCACAAATGCGATAATCTGACTCCATAATGGCAGGGAAAAAGCAGCCATCACTGCACCTACTAAAGCTCCACCGGCAAACCATATTGTTGTGAGACCCATTGTGATAATCTCAATTACAACAAAGATTGCTGCGGCTCCTAGCCAATACATTACAGTCATACTTCCACCACCTTTCTTCACAGTAGAATATTTCCATCTGTGTGTTTATCCCTATTTTATCTTATCCACTATAAGAAGTAAACATAAATTTTCTTAATTTATTAAGCAGACGCTCAAAAAAAATCATATCCCCTTTATCTGTGCCATTAGTCGCGGCATGTTGAACGTTCGCTCCATGCGCTCGCATCCAGCACTTGCTCTGAGGTCACAGATAAAGGGTATATGATTCTTTTGGGGCTTCCTTCTCCGGTTTCGTCTGTCTTACACTTACAAAATCACTCCAGAACCAATATATACCAGCCATGCTGTGATCCAGGCCACGCCACACTGCATGATGACAATTCCTATCGTTTTCAACGTAGAATGCATTTCCTGTTTAATGGCGGCAATTGCTGCTACACAAGGTGTATACAATAGTGTGAAAACGAGGAAACTTACTGCAGAACGAACGGTAAATAAAGTACCGAGAGCGGCAGATACATGGGCTGCATTGGTTCCTAATAATACGCTGAGTGTGGATACTACTGCTTCTTTTGCTGTGATTCCAGTTACAAGGGCAGTAGAAATTCTCCAGTCTGCGAATCCAAGTGGTTTGAAGATTGGTGCAAGTAAATGGCCAAGTATGGCGAGGAGACTGTTTGCACTGTCTGTCACAACATTTAACCGGCTGTCAAATGTCTGTAGAAACCAGATAATCATTGATGCAAGAAAGATAATCGTAAATGCTCTTTCTAAGAAGTCCCTTGCCTTTTCCCACATTAAAAGTAAAACGCTTTTTAAAGAAGGAAAACGGTAATTCGGAAGTTCCATGACAAACGGCATTGGCTTTCCGGCAAATAAAACCTTTTTGAAAATTAATGCCATCAAAATTCCAATTACGATTCCGCCAAAGTAGAGGCAGGACATAACAAGTACGCCTCTATGTGGGAAAAATGCTGCTGTAAATACGGTATAGATTGGTATTTTTGCCGAACAGCTTATAAATGGAATAAGCATGATCGTGAGATTCCTGTCTCTTTCTGAAGAAAGAGTTCTGCTTGCCATTACTGCTGGTACAGAACAGCCAAATCCGAGCAGCATCGGTACGAAACTTCTTCCAGAAAGACCAATTTTACGGAGAAATGTATCCATAACAAAGGCAATTCTCGCCATATATCCTGTATCTTCTAATATAGATAAGAAGAAAAACAGAATCAGAATAACTGGAAGAAAGCTTAGTACGCTTCCTACTCCTGTAAATATTCCATCAATTACAAGACTTTTTACCACTGGATTAATTCCATAGTTTGTGAGTAGTATTTCTATTTCTCTTGAAACCCAGTCAATTCCTGCACTTAATGCATCACTTAAAAATGAACCAAACGGGCCAAATGTCATCCAGAAAATAAATACCATAATGCCTGCAAATACTGGTAATGCCAGATAGCGGTTTGTGAGCACACTATCTATCTGCACACTTCGCTCATATTCCTTGCTGACCTGACATTTCACTACTGATTGCTCACAAATATTTTCAATAAAGCTATAGCGCATGTCCGCCATTGCCGCATTACGGTCAAGTCCACGGTCTCTTTCCATTTCAATAATACTGTGCTCCATCATTTCAAGTTCATTTTCTGAGAGTTTCAGACGTTCAATAATATCCTCATCACCCTCAATTACTTTCACCGCTGCAAACCGTCCATTCATCCCGCTTCGGCTGGCATGGTCTTCTAATTGATGATACAAACCATGTATACAGCGATGCACCGGGCCTGGCGTACAAAAATCATAGACTTTTGGATATTGTTTATTTTCCGCAACTTCGTAAGCAGTATGTATTAAATCTCCCACACCTTCATTCCGAATCGCACTGATCGGAATAATCGGAATCCCTAAAAGACGGCTCATTTCTTTTACATTAATAGAACCACCATTATTTCGGACCTCGTCCATCATATTTAAGGCAAGTACCATCGGAATCCTCATCTCAATAAGCTGCAGTGTCAAATACAAATTTCTCTCAATATTTGTTGCATCCACTATATTAATAATCCCGTCTGGTTTCTCCTTCAAAAGAAAATCTCTTGTGACAATTTCCTCATTCGTATAGGGACGGAGAGAATAAATTCCCGGAAGATCTACCACTGTCCCATCCACTGAAGCTGTAGTAAACTTTCCCATCTTCTGATCTACTGTTACACCGGGAAAATTACCAACATGCTGATTCGAACCTGTCATCTGATTAAATAGCGTCGTCTTTCCACAATTCTGGTTACCAATTAAAGCAAAAATCACTGGACAGATCCCTCCTTTAATACTATCTTCTCTCCATCCTCTTTTCGAATCGTAATATCATATCCGCGAAGATGAATCTGTATGGGATCTCCCATCGGTGCCATTTTAAGCACTTTCACTTTTGTCCCTGGAATAAGGCCCATATCTAAAAAACGACAGCGCAGATTTCCCTCTCCGCCTACCGTCTCAATAACTCCTTCTTTTCCCACAGGTAATTGTGCTAAAGTCATATTTCTTCCTCCTGTAGTTATCGTTAGTTTTAATTACTTCTATCTATATAAATATATAAATTATATAAATCTCATATGAACATCCAAACTCTATTTTTGAACACTTCCATATAAGTAGCAATTAACTCTAGTATAGCCTTAATGAGAATCTTTTTCAACATTATCAAGCTAATTGAGAATGTATTATCATATATGACTTTATTCACATTACCCAAACTGTCTCTTATTTCTGAAGCAAATAAAAAACTGTCCTTTTTGCATTATTTTTTTAATTTGCTATCGCTTTTTTTCTAAAAATGTATTATAATATAGTCAGATTAATTCATTTCATGTATTCTGAATAGGATTAATCACTATACTTTGCATAACGGGAAAAGGAAGAATGTTTTCGGCTGTTGGTCGCTGAAAGCATATCTTCCTTTTTCTGTTAATAGTATTTTGCCGCAGGCAAAATAAAATTCTAGCTCCATCCAAAAAGCCGCCGTAAAAGTTTTGTCGGATTGCTCAAAAAATACGAAAAAAGAACCGCTAAAAAATTTATTGAATTTTGTGACTTTGTGCTGCGGAATTTTGACCATAGAAACTTCGGACTGCTTTTTCCGAAGTTTCTGTTTTATTGGGCAAAATGGAGCGTTTAGCACAACGGAACAAAATCAATAAATTTTTTAGTGGTTCTTCTCAATACTTCTTCTGGCAATCCGACTAACCTCATTCTCTACAGCGGCATCCCCCTTGCCTGCAGCAAATCTCTATTCTTCTCTCAGCCATTTTGCCACATCAAGTGCATGATATGTAATAATCATCTGCGCTCCGGCTCTCTTCATTCCAATCATATTTTCCATAACGATTTTTTTCTCGTCAATCCAGCCGTTTGCAGCAGCAGCTTTTACCATTGAGTATTCTCCGCTTACATTGTATGCACAGAGTGGCATGTCTGTTTCCCAAGATGCTGTTTTTAAAATATCCAGGAAGGCGAGTGCTGGTTTGATAATGATGATATCTGCTCCTTCATCAATGTCATCCTGAATGTCACGCATTGCTTCTCTTGGATTATGGTAATCCATCTGGTATGTTTTTCTATCGCCAAATCCTGGTGCAGAATGAGCTGCGTCACGGAATGGTCCATAATATCCGGAAGCCATTTTTGCGCTGTAAGCCATGATTGGTGTCATCTTGCATCCTGCCTCATCTAAAGCTTCACGAATTGCTGCGATGTGACCGTCCATCATATTAGATGGTGCTACCATATCTGCTCCTGCCTGGGCGCATGTTACGGCAGTTTTTGCAAGTAAAGGAAGTGTCTCATCATTTAAAATGATACCATCTTTGATAAGTCCACAGTGTCCGTGAGAAGTATATTCACAAAGACAGATATCAGCGATTACAACTAATTCAGGAAATACTTTTTTAATATAGCGGATTGCTTCCTGAATGATTCCATGTTCGTTGTATGCTTCTGTTCCACATTCGTCCTTATGTGCAGGAATTCCGAATAAAAGAACTCCCTTTACTCCTGCCTCACGAATGCGGTCTAATTCCTCATCTATACGGTCGAGGGAATACTGATAAATTCCTGGCATAGAATCAATTGGATTCTTGATATCATTTCCTTCGATAACAAATAATGGGTAAATTAAATCGGATACACTTACCGATGTTTCGCGAACTAATGCACGTAAGTTTTCTGTTGCACGAAGACGTCTTCTTCTAATCATAATATATTCTCCTATCTGTATAAATACTATTAAAACATAACAACTATCCAGAACTTTACTAAACACAAAACATATTATTTCTGTAATCTTAAGCCATATATCCAGTAAAATGGCACAATCCCAAATAGTTACAAAAAGTACAATTTTAACGCTTATATTTTACCACACTGAATGTAAAAAGCAACTTTACTGGAGTGTGTTTGAAAAATGCTTTCTGTAAGATGTGCATTACAATTTGCGGGAGATTTTTCAAACACGCTCTAACCCTCTTCCCCAATCTGAATAAACTGAATCATCCCCGGACCTAAGTCCTCGGTTGGTCTGGCAATAAATCCATGCTTTTTATAAAATTCTTCTCTTCCTTTAGCGCACATCAGGTCGAACATCATTGTTGTTCCTTCATAGCCTTCCTGAATGACAAATTTCTTCAAAGTCTCCAAAATAAGTCCACCGATACCTTCGCCCTGTACTTCTGGACGAATAATCAAGTCCTGTACATAGCAGATAATCGCTCCATCTCCTACGATTCTGCCCATGCCGACTGCCTTTCCGTCTTTAAATGCAACTAATGTATACATACTGTTGCTAAGTCCCTTTTTCGCCTGATCCCTTGTTAACTTTCTAAAATTAACGGACTGGCGAAGTTCGAGATAGGTATCTATGTCTAATTTGTCTTCTACTAATTCAATCATTTTTGTCCCTGCCTTATTATTTCTTCTATTTCTTTTTGGGTGAGAACTCTTTCTTCTGCAAATGCCTCTGCTGCCGCTGTTTTTAAAATATACCGCCGCTGCGATTCTTCTTTAAAGTTTGCCTTTACATACTCGCGGAGTTTCCCCATAAAAACTGCAATATCTGCATAATAATCCGGAACAGCTTTTTCTATTTGTTTGCGAATGTGCTTGGATACGGTCGGACTTCCTGTCCCACTGTTAATCCCAATGCTAATATCTCCCTTGCGGACAACCGATGGGAAAATGAAACTGGATTCTTCTTCAGAATCTGCTACGTTTACAAGGACATTATAAGCGTGACAAAGTTCTGCAATATGGTGGTTTTCCTCACGATTACTTGTGGCTGCTACAACAAGAAAAGCTTTGCCAATTTCCTTTTCTAAAAAGATATTTTTTCTGATTTTTAATAAATCTTCTGATAAATCTGCTGATAAACTTTCCAGTAAATTCTCTGAGATTTCCAAATCATAAGAAATGTTTTTTAGATTACTATTAGAACTATATCTTTTATCGAGAGTGTTTTCCAACTCTGTATTAGAAATATTTCCACCTGTATCATATTTATTTTCATCTATATCCCATTCATTTTTATTACATCTATTTTTATGAATATATTTAAAAACGCCTTCAAAAACATTTTCCTCAGGTAAAACTTCTTTGATTTCTCCACACACTTTTTCTGCCATTACTACAACATCTGCACCGTATTGAAGCAGCGTATATACCTTTCTCGCTGCAACTTTTCCACCGCCTGCAATAAGGCATCGTTTTCCATCGATTTGTGTAAATATCGGAAAATATGCCATTGCTACAGCTCGATTCCTACACGGGAACTTACACCGTGATCAAATGGATGTTTTACTTTCTGAATCTCGGAAACATAGTCTGCATGATCCATTAATTTCTGTGAAGGATTTCTTCCCGCAAGAACAACTTCTAAACCAACTGGTTTTTCTTCAAGATGTGTGATTAATTTCTCCTCGTCAAGAAGATTACTTTTTATCGCATATACACTTTCATCCATAACTAACATATCGTAGTCTTTCGCCATTTCAAAAAGCTTGTCTAACATTTCATTATTATAAATACGAAGTTCGTCAAGTTCCTGCTCATTCATCTGGAATGTAAACTTCTGCATTTCTCTTCCTCTTACTAAAGTGATCCCAGGAACTTTTTCGAGAATATTTCTTTCGCTGGAACTGTTATCTTTAAGGAACTGATAGAAAAGAACCTTCTTGCCGCTTCCTGCTGCACGGACCGTTAAACCAACACTGGTCGTTGTCTTTCCTTTGCCGTCTCCGCAGTAAATATGAACTAAGCCTTTTCCAGAAGTATCATCTTTTTTTCCAGCGCAACGAACCATCTCTTTCTTCTCTCCAAATAATACTTTATAAATTGCATCCATATCCAGACTGTTTCGAATTAAATCTGCGAGCTTATTATACTGTATTTCTTTGTATTCCGCTATACTAAGATGATTTTCTGCAGGATTAATTCCCTTTTCTTTCATAATATCCTGCACAAGAGCAAATACGAGGTCCTCATTATCAAAGATTCCATGCAGATAACTTCCCCATACACGGCCGTCTTTTGTCATATATGCATCGGTTCTTCCATCTTCAAGAGTAATCATTGGAATTGCTTCCCCAAGATTTTCTGTTGTTCCCATATGAATCTCATAACCCTCTACGGATAGATTATCAAGGTTATAAATATTGTGTTCTTCAGAAATATGTCCATGAATTCTCGTTCTTGTCTTCGCTTCTTTAAATATTGTTTTGGTATCGAGAAGCCCAAGTCCACGCATATCCCCTCCATGTTCTACTCCGTCCGGGTCATGCATTTCCTTACCAAGAAGCTGGAATCCTCCACAGATTCCGATAACTCTTGTTGTTCTTGCTGCGCGGATAATCGCACCTTCTAATCCGCTCTCGATAAGCCATTCCATATCTCCCATTGTATTTTTTGTTCCCGGAAGAAGAATCAGATCTGGGTCTCCAAGTTCTTTTTTATCGGTAACATAACGAAGAGAAACTCCATCAATTAATTCAAAAACACTGAAATCGGTAAAGTTAGATATATGAGGAAGACGGATAACGGCAACATCAATTCCCTCGGTAATTGTTTTCTGATTCAAGCGGTCAGATAAACTATCCTCATCGTCCACATCAATTTTTTCCATTGGAATAACACCAAGTACCGGTTTACCTGTCAAATCTTCAAGCATAGCCAGTCCTGGTTTTAAGATATCCACATCACCCCTGAATTTATTGATGACAATTCCACAAAAACGCTCCTGATCTTCCACAGGAAGTAACTTAATCGTTCCATATGCGGAAGCAAATACGCCTCCTCTGTCAATATCTGCAACAAGAATAACCGGCGCATCTGCCATTTTTGCCATTCCCATATTTACAATATCATTTTCAGCAAGATTGATTTCGGCTGGGGAACCTGCCCCTTCAATAACGATAATATCATTTTCTTCGGAGAGATGATTAAATGCCTTCATGACTTCCGGTGCGAGATTATCTTTCATTTTATAATATTCCTGCGCACTTAAATTATCATAAACCTCTCCGTTTACGATAACCTGGGAACCCATGCTGCTTGTTGGCTTTAAAAGGATTGGATTCATCCAGTGTGTCGGCTCTATCATTGCCGCTTCTGCCTGCATTGCCTGCGCGCGTCCAATTTCCAGTCCCTCTTTTGTAATGTAAGAATTCAATGCCATGTTCTGGGATTTAAAAGGAGCTACTTTATATCCATCCTGTTTAAATACTCTGCAAAGTCCCGCTGTAACAAAGGTTTTTCCTGAATTCGACATCGTTCCCTGTATCATAATTGCTTTTGCCATTATTCTTCCCCTTTCAAAATCATCCGTAATGCTTTTATGAGTTTTTCATTTTCCTCATGAGATTTCACCGCCACACGCCAGTAATCTTTTCCAAGATTCACATAATTGCTACAGTTTCGAATCATGATTCCATAACTTTCTAATCGTCTATCTAAATCCGTAATTCCCGGTGTCTGGAAAAACAGATAATTTGCCGCTCCATCATACAAAATAACCGGCAGCTTAAAAAACTCTTTCTTCATATAGGAAAGTTCCTCTGCCACCGTCTCTATTACCCTTTCTTTGTATACATTATCGGAAAGTGCCGCCACACCCGCACACTGTGCAATATGACTTACTGACCATGCCTGTCCGGTGCGATTTACCTTTGCAATCACATCTTCACTTCCTGCAAGAATGTAGCCAAGCCGCACTCCCGGAATCGCATATAACTTTGTAAATGACTTTAAAATAATAAGGTTTTCATATTTTTCTATAAAAGGCTTTACTGTATATTCACTCTCATTTTGACAGATTTCTAAGAAACATTCATCAGCCATCACAAAGGTATTCGTCTCTTTTGCCCGTTCAAGAACACGAAGAATCAATTCTTTCTCTGTAAGAATTCCTGTCGGATTATTTGGATTACAGATAACAACAAAATCCGTTTCTTCCGTTATCTGCTCTAAAATATCTTCTTTGATTACAAAATCATCACGCATAAGATAGTACTCCATCTGTGCACCTGCTGCGGACAATGCTTCCTCATACTCCACAAAAGCCGGAGCCGGAAGCAATACTTTTTTTGGATGTAAACCAAATGCCAGACGGTATAAAAGGTCAGCCCCTCCATTTCCACAGGTAATATGACTTTCTGGTACATTATCCTGCTTACTGATGGCTTCTTTTAAACGACTACAATCAGGGTCTGGATAATTTATTGTTCCATCAATCGCTTCTATCATTGCCTTGCGAATATGTTCCGGCAAGCCAAGCGGGCTGATATTTGCGGAAAAATCCAGGATATCTTCCTCCCGAATCCCCATCTCCTTCGCTTTCTTGTAAATGTTTCCTCCGTGTGAAATCTTCTTCATAACTTTAGCCTCAATTTTCTAAATCGTTGGTTATTATATATTAAGTATTTAAAATAACTGCACATAAATCAAAAATGTAATCAGACAACATACCGCCATCGATAAAACTGCGCTGACATACAATAACTGATTGGTTCTTTTTATATCTTCATACTCTACTGGACGGATATCATCCCCTATTGTCGGTTTCACGACTGCTTTTCCAAAATAATTGTGGGTTCCCCCAAGCTGAATCTGCAATGCACCTGCCGCTACTGCCTCGGTCTGCGCACTGTTCGGGCTTAAATGTGCAAAACGATCCCTTTTAAATATTTTCACTGCTCCCTTAAAATCAAAACGTAAAATAAGTGAGGCGATCATCAGCATTACTGCGGCAAATCTCGCCGGAATAAAGTTGCAGATATCATCCATTTTTGCAGAGAAAAACCCAATGTTTATCAATTCTTCATTCTTATATGCAACCATCGAATCTAACGTATTGACTGCCTTGTATGCAAAACCAAGCGGTGCGCCGCCGATTGCTATAAAAAGCATTGGCGCAATAACACCGTCTGCCGTATTCTCCGCGATAGTTTCCACATCTGCCTTTGCCACTTCGCTCTCATCGAGGTTCTCTGTATCACGTCCAACCAGATAAGAAACTTCCTTTCTTGCTCCGATAAGATCTCCCTCTTTTAACTTTTTATAGACCTTCATAGATTCTGTTTTTAAACTCTTTGTCGCAAGAATCTGATAAATAAAAAATGTCTCTAAACAGAAGCGAAGAACCGGATGAATCAGATTTGCCACATATAAAATTCCATAAACAACGGCAAATGTTCCTGCTACAATAAAAAGCATTAAGAAGAAACCTGCTGTCTTTTCTACTCCTGCTTTTCTCTCGATTTCTTTTTCTCTCACTTCTTCATAGCTACAGCCGTAAATCATATGCTGCATGCCTTTTTTTAACTTATCGATAAACCACCCGATAATCTGTACTGGATGAATCAGCCCATGTGGGTCTCCAAAGATTAAATCCAGTATAAATCCGAGTAACATCGCATAAATCAGTCTCATTATTCTGTTTCCTCTCTTATGCTTTTTACATACTCAAATTCTTTGATATTTTCTCTGCCATATCTACAAATCGTTCTGCAACTTCCCTGCAGTTATGAAAATAAAAATGCGGATATCCTGCCATGATATTTTCTTTTACATAAAGACCGTTCCAGCATTTTCCGGAATACTTTTTAATCTCGCAGGAATCGCCTCTTTTGTCTGCCTTTGAATAGTGAAACTCATGGGCGCGAATATTCGTATTTTTCTTAAAAAATGCAGTATCACAAAGCGCATTTAGTGTCACATAGCCAAACTGCATGGACAGACGCTTTGTCATATGCACATCGGTATCAATCAGGCCAAGCATCTCCATCGAACTGTCATCCGTTTCCACTAAATGATTACAGACATACATAAAACCGCCGCACTCTGCAATAATCGGCTTGCCTGCTTTTGCTGCCTCGCAGATAGATTCTTTCATCGAAACATTCTCTGCCAGCTCCCTTCGATACGTTTCCGGATAGCCACCGCCAAGATAAATCCCATCGCTGCCTTCTGGAAGCTGCACATCATTTACCGGACTAAAATAGCAAAGTTCCGCTCCAAGCTGCTCCAAAATCTCCAAATTTTCTTTATAATAAAAACAAAATGCCTTATCCCACGCAACCGCGATTTTCGCCCGCTTTTCCGCTGGAACTTCCGGTCTTTTTACCGCTGTAAGAGGTTCTGCTTTTTCCCCGATTTCTAAAAGCAGATCAAGGTCAATGCACTCCTCCGCCATCTCGCCAAGAAGACTTAAAATCTCGTCAAGATTATCAATCTCTGCTGCGGTCATCAGTCCCAAATGCCTGCTGCCGATATAGATTCCTTCTTTTTGTGGAAAATATCCCACAACAGAAATTCCAAGTTTCTCTTCAATTTCCGGCTTCATCAACTGATACATTCCCTTACTGCATCGGTTTAAAATAACTCCAGCTATCGGATTGTCCTGATATTCTACCATTCCTTTTATAAGTGGAATCATCGTGTGAGACATTCCCTTCACATTAAATATCAAAATGGTCGGTGTTCCCGTCTCTTTTGAAACTGTCCATGTACTTTTCTCACAACTGATACCAACACCATCATAATAACCCATGACACCTTCTGTCACAGAAAAATCCACATCCTGGCTATCCTTTCCTACAAGATACCTTAAGTCCTCTCCTGTAGAAAAAAATGGGTCCAGATTCCGACAGTTCCTTCCTGTAATATGACTGTGCAACATAGGGTCAATGTAATCCGGCCCACATTTATAGGATTGAATATGAAGTTCCCGGTTCACAAGAGCCTTCAAAATACCACAGGTAATGCTGGTTTTTCCACAACCGCTATTTGCACCTGCAATCAAAACTCGCGGCATCGGTTTCACATTTTCCATATATTGATACACCTCCATATCACTTTCCCAAGACTTTTTACTTTCTTTATATTAGAGCGCATTAGGTCTGTCGATAAGAATCATCTTAATCCCTGTCTGCCTGCAGGCTTCCACTTTCACATCAACGCCACCCGTTTTTCCACTGTCTTTCGAAACAAGTACTTCTGCCTCTGTTTCCCTAATAAGCCTCACATTATCCTCAACTGTAAAAGGAGGCATTTTCCCGAAAACATGCCCCTCTAGATAACCAGCTTTTGCACATCCTTCCAGAGATGAAACATTATCAAGCACACGGATAAAAAGGCGCTCTGCTCCATTTTCTACACCGGACATATATGCTGCCGCTGTGTTCACTCCTGTTGTAAGAAAAACATTTCCCTTCAACTCATTTAAAAGGGTAATCGCTTCCTGTACATCTTTTACATGAACAATGCCTTCATAATCATATTGGAGGTTTGTTCTCTCATATCGCTCATACGGAATATCTGCTGACTCTGCCACCTTTTTCACCGTCTCCGATACAATCTTTGCAAATGGATGGGAAGCATCAATAATCTTTTCACATGGATTCTCCTTAAGAAGTGCGAGAAAACCATCCTGATCAAGCCTTCCTACATGAACATCAATGTCATATTCAAGAAGCATTTCCTTTCCAAGTTCCGTAGCCACACTGGCAAGAATCCTTTCATTTGGATTCTCTCCAAGCAGCTTCTCAATCACCTGTCTTGATTCTGTTGTCCCGGCAATCACCAAAACATTATATTTCATAATTACATCTCACTTTTAATAATCATTGTTGTGAAATATCCATACTCGCGGTCAGGAATCAGCGGACCAACATACTCGCCGTCCATTCCAACATTGCTGATAATCAATGCGTTATTCTCCATGCCGCGTTCAACCAATAGATCATACACTTCTTTCACATGACTTCCAACCTTCATAATAACAAGGTTATCAAAAACACCAAGAGTCTTCTCTACCTGATCAATTCCTTTCAGAGATGGTATTACACCAAAACCTTCATTTCCCTCTACGATAGAAATACCAGCCTTGCTTGCTCCAGCACAGAAAGATGGGATACCGGAAACCATTTCCACATCATATCCTTCTTTCAACAAACGTTTATGAACATATGCATAAGTACTGTAAATTCCAATATCACCAAGCGCGAGCATCGCGATTGATTTTCCTTCATCAAGTAACTTCATAATTTCTTCGGCAGCCGCCTGACGGCAAGCCTCACGCTTTGTCTTATCTTTTGCCATTGTAAATACGATTTCCTGAATCTTTTCCTCAGGAATCTTAACAGCACCTTTTGCAATATTTAAAGCGACACTATCTTCGCCTTCTTTTTTCACCGGTACTGCAACAATATCACATTCTTCAATTAATCTTTTTGCTTTCAGAGTTAAAAGCTCTGGATCACCAGGGCCAACTCCGATTCCATATAATTTGCCTTTCATAATCTTCCTTTCCAGACGGATTTTGAGAAAGAAAAAGCAATCGTTTGAGTTATTATGTTTGAACCCAATTTTCAAATGAATATAAAAGAAGTTATTTTTGTTCCGTTGTGCTAAACGTTCCGTTGTGCCTGATAGTACAGACTCGCTCGAAAACGAGCTCGCGAGTCTACAGTCAAAACTCCACAGCACAAAGTCACAAAATATCTTCTTTTATATTCATTTGAAAATTTCACTACAGATAATCCAACTCAAACTACTTTCTTTTTCTTCGTCAAAAATCCTGTCTATGTAAATCTATTGGTGGGTATAGTTAATCATTGTCTACTCTTCCCTTCTGGAACTAAAATCATTTTACAAAGACTCCGCCTTCTTCAGGTGTTTTACAAACATTTCTGCTATCGCATCAATTTCCCCTAAACCTTTCATTATAACCTCGGTTTCAAATCCGTCTGCTTTTAAGATGGAATCCCAGGAGTCGGCTTCGGCTCCGGCGAGGTCATTTCGGGCATGATCGCCTGCTACGATCATAAGGGGCATAACATATACTTTTTTAATATCTCTTATTTTCAAACGACGGATAACGTAATCAAGACCAGGGAATCCTTCTACGGTTCCGACATATGTGCTTTCATGTCCAAGGTCTCTGAGCATGTTTTCAAACTGGCTATATGCGCTGTTGGCAAAGTGTTCTGTTCCATGTCCCATGAATACAAAAGCTTCGTCTTTCGCTAATGGCTTTTCTAATTCCTGCATAACGATCTCGCAGGCTTCTTTGTAATCTTCCTCTTCGGTAAGAAGGGGGGTTCCAACCTTGATTGTTGGAATCTGATCTTTATATGCCAGAAGCATATTCATCATTTTGTCATATTCCAGTCCATTTATAATATGTGTTGGCTGACAGATTACTTCTTCGTAACCTTCTGCTACCAGTCGTTTCATCACTTCATCCGGATTATGGATAATGACATTTTTTGTTCTTGCCCATTTACGGATAATCATTCCAGATGTAAATGCTCGATAAAAGTCATAGTCCGAAAATGCCTTTTTGCAGGTTTCTTCGATGTTGACGATTGCTGGAAGTGCTTCCTCAAAGCTTGTTCCAAAGCTTACTACTAATAATGCTTTTTTTCCCATTTTTCTCTCCTGTTTGTTTCCTAATAACAATCAAAAACAGACTGTTACATTTTTACACATTCATTTTTTTGAATATATTATATGGCTACAATGCAAAATATTCTGCACTGTATAATTATACATTATCATATAGCCTTTAAATGTACGCTGTGAATATCATTACTGGATTATTCGTATCCATGATATGATAGCTGCCGATTTTTCTTCCCCGTCCGACTGTCGCCTGAATGACATCGAAGTCTGGGACGTATTTTCCTAAAAGTTCATTGGTTTCTGCGATAGTTTCGATTGTTACCGCAGAAATGACTACTTTTATTTTTTTAGGAAATGCCGCGATTATCTCTAATATCTGAGACATTTCTTTGCCGCTGCCGCCGATAAATACTTTGTCAGGTTCAGGCAGCTTTGCTACGGTTTCGGCCGCATCCCCTTCGTAGACGATTAAATTATCTGCCGAAAATTTTTCTTTGTTTTTGTAAATTAATTTTACGGCAGTTTCGCTTCGCTCTACGCTGTGTACTGTTCCAAATGGAACCTGTCTTGCACATTCGATAGATACAGAACCTGTTCCTGCGCCAACGTCCCACACAACATCATCAGGATGTAACTTCATTTTATGTAAAATGAGTATGCGGATTTCTTCTTTGGTCATCGGTGTTTTATCTCGCTCAAAATCTTCATCTGATAAAAAACATGGACGAACAATCTGGCGTGGAGATGGATTTTTAATCATTGCGACACAAAGAGAGGGGAACTCTTTTTTTACCATTTCAGCAGGTGTGCCGGATGCAAGGATTTCATCTTCGTAGGAAAGATTCGCTCCGGCGCAGACAGTCACATCATCAAGCTGATAGTCCAGCATAATCCGAGAAAGCCATGCCGGACCCTGTTCTTTGCTGCAAAGGAAAAATACTTTCGGATGTTCTGTTACCGCAAGTGCAATAGAACCTGCTGTTTTCGCTCTTCCATGTACACTGATGATCAATGCATCTTCCATTGTTTCTCCGAATGCTGCACCGAGCATCTGTAAGGAACCAACGCCAGGGATAATGTCCATATCCCAATTCTCGCTGATCGGATCATTGCAGATTGTGCGATAAAGGCTGTACATAAGCGGATCGCCGCTTACCGCCATTACAACATCATGTCCCTCGGAAAGAATTTTTCCAATCTGCTCTAGCGTGTCTTTAATTTTCCCCATTGCGAAAAAAGATATAGAATCATGCTGCAATACAGACGCTGAATCACTGACATCCTGGCACAATTCTTCTAAAATCGGTAAAACTCGCTTTGCCGCAATTACGGTGTGGGCTTTTTTCATTTTTTCAATTACTGCCGGTAAAATGTAATCGGCTTCACCTGGTCCGATTCCAGCTACGGTTAATTTGCTCATTCTAACCTCCACAGTTATTTTACTTCTGCAATTATTTTCTTTCTGATTTCGCCTACATTTTTGATTTCTGCAATTATTTCAAGCTATACATTACTAATCATTTCTTGCAGGCTGAAAGTACTTCTTTTATATTCTCGCTCGCCGCCAGAATTTCATTTTGTCCATCAAGGAAAATGATGCCTACTCTCGCCATTTTGTGGGCGGTTTTCTCGCAATACTCCGATGCTTTCTGTGCCATGTCCGGCCAGATATCCATCAGGCCTTCTTCTTCAACAATCTTCATTGCTGCCTTTGTCGTGAGACAGTCATAAATCTTTTTGATAACGGAAGTCGGTGCACCGTGAAGTGCTGCATGGGTACAGATAGTTTCGATTCGCCCGTCTGCCACATGACTGTGCGTATTCATTGTGCCTGAGGCTACTTTTACAAGTTTGCCGACAAAACCTCCGATTAAAATATCAGTAAAGCCTCTTTCCACCGCTTCTTCTATCATAAAGCCGATGTAATTGCTTACCTGCAAAATGCACTGAAATTCGCCGTACTGTTCTTTTAATGCAGTCTCTCCCGTTCCTCCAAGTACAAAAAGAATGGTTTTATGTCCCTGTTTTGCATACATATCAAGTTCCGCAATCAGAGAATCTTTCATCGCTTCCTCACTCATCGGCCGGACAATCCCTGTCGTTCCAAGAACTGAAAGTCCATCTACAATTCCAAGCCTTGGATTAAATGTCTTTTTGGCAAGTTCTTTTCCACCGGGAATACTTACTGTTACACTTGCCTTTTTATTGCCGATAATCTTTCGGATTGCCTTTTCTGCCATCTGGCGGGGAACGGGATTAATCGCCGGCTGTCCCGGAGGAATCTTTAATCCTTCCTGCGTGATAGTGCCGACTCCTTCTCCTCCGAAAAAGAAAATGTCTCCTTCTTCCTCAAACAGCTCAACCTTTGTGACAATCTCGCTTCCATTTGTTACGTCCGGATCATCCCCGGCATCTTTTACCACGCCGCAGACTCCGAACTCTCTTGGAATAATATCAAGATAAAGTGTTTTCCCGATTGGGGTATCCACCTTCACTACTGAAGGACATTTACCCGTTGTCTGCCAGATCACGGAAGCCTCCGCTCCACCGGTCATACAGGAGCCAGTGGAAACTCCTTCTCTTAGTTTTTTCATAAATTCAATTCCAATATATTTTCATGAAAATAATCTCTTAAAATGATTTATTCAAATTCATTTTTTAGAAAATAATTTTTACAACTGATACAACATCGCGTTACAAATCGTTGCCGCAATGTTGCTGCCGCCTTTTCGTCCTTTTGGAACGATGAAAGGAACTCCGGCTTCCATAATCAGTTCTTTGGATTCTACTACATTGACAAAGCCAACTGGTGCGCCGATAATCAATGCTGGTTTTAACTTGCCTTCTTTAATCAGCTCATATAAACGGATTAAAGCTGTCGGTGCATTTCCAATAGCAAAAATAATGTTTTTCTCTTCTGCTAAAACCGCTCCTCTTTCCATGCAGATAGCTGCTCTTGTGCATCCGCGTTCCTTTGCTTCTTTTGCCACATCATCATCAGACATGAAGCAATGAGCTTCTCCTCCGAAAGATGCTAATTTTTTCTTGTTGATTCCTGACCATGCCATTCTTGTATCGGTTACGATATGTGCTCCATTTTTTAAAGCTTCTACACCGATATTCGCAGCATTTTCAGAAAAGCATAAATTATCTGCATAATCAAAATCTGCAGAAGTGTGGATACATCTTTTTACGATAGAGAACTCCGGCTCTGGCCAGGTTCTTCCGTTTAATTCGCTTGTGATGATTTCCATACTTCTTTTTTCGATTTCGGCAGGTTTTACGATTTGAATTTTATCTAACATTTCTCCTCCTGCATTTTATATTTAGTTCAATTCTTCATAAGTTCCAAAATTCGTCTGCTCAAAGCTTGGTAATTCCCAGTATGCTTTAAATGCATAATCTGCAATCGTAAATCCCATAACCGCTCCGGTTCCCTCGCCAAGGCACATATTGGCAAAGATATATGGCTGTTTGCCGATAGCATCCAGTATCATACGTCCAGCAGGTTCATTAGAACAATGGGATGGGAAAAGATATGGCGCACATTCCGGTACTAAGCGAATCGCAATTAACGCTGCTACGGATGAAATAAATCCGTCAATAAATACTGGAATATTGAGCGCCGCACCACCGATATAACAGCCAGCCATTCCGGCAATATCAAGACCTCCGACTTTAGCAAGTACATCAAGCGGGTCGTCCGCATTTACTTTATTGAGTGCGATACTCTGCCTGATGACTTCTATCTTATGTTCTAAATCTTTGTTTGTAAGACCAGCACCTTTTCCGGTTACCTTTTCTACACTCTGGTCAAGTAAAACAGAACAGACAGCACTGCTTGTCGTAGTATTTCCAATACCCATCTCTCCGGTAGCAAGAACGTTATAGCCTTTTTCTTTTAAATCAGCTACCATGCTGATGCCGACTTCAATTGCTTTTACCGCTTCTTCTCTCGACATTGCAGGGCCTTTTGCCATGTTGCCTGTTCCGTATTTAATTTTTCTTGGAAGAACACCCGGATTGTCACAATCCGTTGCAATTCCGATATCTACGGGATACACATCTGCTCCACTCATGGAGGACATAATACAGATTGTCGCATTATGCTTTGTCATATTTTCTGTTACTGTCTTTGTCACTTCCTGCCCTGTCTGGGTAACTCCTTCCGCTACAACACCGTTATCTGCTGCCATGACAATAACCGCTTTTTTCCCTAAATGCGGATTCTTATCGCGGTAAATTCCAGCGAACTGTGTCACCATTTCTTCGAGTCTTCCCAGACTGTGAAGAGGCTTCCCAAGAGTATTCCATCTTGCACGAGTGTACTCCATTGCCTCCTCATCCAGCGGCTGAATTTTTTTGATTGCTTCCTCCAGAGTCATAACCATCTTCCCTTCTGCTACTTTAATACCAACATATATTGTTCATATTTTTGTATAGTCTTGCTTCCATTTCATAAATTTATATTTTTCTACTTTCATATATAAATAAATATCAATAATTTTTTCTACAACTTTCCCTCATCATTATCTCATTTTTAAAAACTAAAATGGAAATAATGATAATGGTGTCATTCCTGTATACTTTGTAAGAACAATAACAACAAGCAGTAATAATACTTCCGCAAGCTCGTTTCCTGCTCCCATAACATCTCCGGTGATTCCACCGATTTTCCCTGTGATATATACACGGAAAAGGTAAGCGAATCCAAAGAGAATCGCAAAGATAAGGACTCCCCAGCAGGAAAAGGCAAGTACCATTGCGATAAGTCCAAGAATGACGGTTCCGATTACTGTTCCAAGACTGACAGTTCCTACATAAATACCGATTCCTTTTTCACGAGGATAAATTGCTTTATACACAATCGCTCCCTGTACCATTTTTCCGGCGATTGGCATAAGAAGAATCATCAGCCATCTTATATCGCTGTAGTAAATTCCGGCAAACTTTAATGCCAGATCAAAGCACATCGCTACCGCACCGTTTGTTCCGATGCGGCTGTCTTTCATGATTTCAAGCATACGTTCTCTCGTTCTTGCAGAGTAGATTCCGTCTGCGGTATCCGAAAGACCGTCTAAGTGAAAGGCTCCTGTCAGACAGAGGTTCGCAAGCATTGCAAAAAGGATTCCGAATACTTCTGGTAAAATAAGACTTACAAGAAGAAATACTGCCATGTCACAAAGTCCGAGAATCAGACCGACTACCGGATAATATAAAAATCCTTTGTGCATGTCTTCATCTTTTACTTCGCCAAGATCTACATTGACAGGAATCCTTGTCATAAAGCCAAGTGTTAACAAAAAACGTTTTATCTGAGTTTTCATTTATTTCTGACCTTCTTCCACTGCATCCTGAATCATTGTTTCTACCATACCTCTTGCTGTATATACAACAGCAGTTTTTGCAATGGAGAGACCATTTTCCTGTGCAGTCTTTGTTGTAACCGGGCCAATACTGATATATTTTCCTTTGACCTCGTCAAGATTATCTACCATAGATACAAAGGCTCGAACTGCACTGGAACTTGCAAATGTTACATAGTCAGCCATCTTAATCAAACGATTCAATTCATCTGCTTTTCTCTCATCCGTTACGGTATGATAAAGAGAAATGCATGTGTGGGAAATTCTAGCTTCTTCTAATGCATCTGGAAGCACTCTGTTTGCTTCCTCTGCACGAAGGAGAAGAACACTTTCATCTTTTCCGATATGAGGAACCATCGCCTCTGCCATATCTTTTGAAGAATATGCTGTCGGAATAAAATCACAGAAAATTCCATGTTCTTCCAATGCCTTTTTCGTTCCGTCTCCAATAACAGCGAAGCGGACATGCGCTAAATCTCTGATATCTTTTCGGATTTCCTGCATTTCCTCAAAGAAACATTCCACACCGTTTGCACTGGTAAATACAATCCAGTTATACTTATCTATTTCCTTCAATGCGACATCCAGCTCTGGAAGTTTCATTCTTTCAGTACGGATTAAGCTAAAGGAAATGGCCTCTGCTCCCTCCTCTTTCAGAATCGGAGAAAGTCGGTCTACCATAGAAGTTGTTCCTGTCACAAGAACACTCTTGCCGGATAAAGGTTTGTGTCCATACCAGTCAAGTACCTGACGTAAACTTACAACATCACCTACAACTGTAATGGCAGGAGTCTTAATTCCCTCGCGCTTTACAACTTCTACAATATCAGCAAGTGTTCCTGTTGCAACACGCTGTCTTGCGGTTGTTCCCTCCTGAAGCACACCGACTGGAGTCGCAGGATCTTTACCATTCTCAATAAGCGAAGCTACAATATTAGGAAGATTTTTGAGTCCCATAAGGAAAATCAATGTTCCTTCTTCTTTCGCAAGTGTCTCGTAGTTTAATACACTCACACCATTTTTATGATTGCCTTCATGACCGGTAATCACATGGAAAGAAGATGCGAAATCACGATGTGTCACTGGAATACCGCAGTATGCCGGAACAGAATAAGAAGAAGAAATTCCCGGTACAACTTCAAAGTCAACACCAGCTTCTCTAAGTTCCTGTCCTTCTTCACCGCCACGGCCGAAGATATATGGGTCACCGCCCTTTAAGCGGACAACATTTTTTCCTTCTAATGCAAGCTTCACTAAAAGCTCGTTTGTCTCATACTGTTTTAAATGATGATTTGAAGAACGCTTTCCTGCGTAAATAAGTTCTGCGTCATCTCTCACTTCATTTAAAAGGGAACTGGATGCAAGGTTATCGTATACAACGACATCTGCCTCTCTTAAAAGCTTAAGTCCTTTTCTCGTCATCAGATCCTCATCACCAGGACCTGCACCGACAAGATATACCATACCTTTGTTTACTTCATGAGCAACGCTGATACCAAGTTCTGCTGCTATTTCTACTTTACTTTTTCTTGCCGTATCTTTCTCTGTTATCTCTTTGTCTGTTTTAACAGCTTCTTCGACAGAAACGGCTGCTGCCACAGCCGTCCCAGCTATCGGCTTGCTGTCTGCATCTTTTTCCGCTATAGCATCTTCTATATTCACTGTCATATACGTCTTTCTGCTATGAATTCCATCTTTCACATACATGGCACGCATGGAAAATTCACCATTTTCCTCACGACAAAGTGCTGCCGCCGGTGCGTTACAGCTTCCACCGATTGTCTTTAAAAATGCTCTCTCTGCCATTAAAAGACATTCTGCTTTTTCACTGTGGATCGCCGCAAGAATTTCTGCCATCTCCGCATCTTCTACGCGGCTTTCTACTGCAAGGATTCCCTGACCTGCGGCCGGAAGAAATACATCCGGGTCAAGATACTGATAGTAAAGTCCCTCTTCCTTTTCATATCCAAGTCTTTCGATTCCTGCCGCCGCAAGAATAATTCCGTCATACTGACCGTCACGAAGTTTACTTAAACGAGTCTGTACATTTCCACGGAGAAGCTTAATCGTTACATAGGGATTAATTTCTTTAATTAATAATTCTCTTCGAAGAGAGCTTGTTCCGACAATGCTTCCTGGCTCTAATTCTTCTAATTTTTTACCAGTTGTAGTAACAAAAGTATCTCTCACATCCGCTCTGTCAAGGACTGCACCGATTCCAAGCCCTTCCGGGAAATCCATCGGCATATCCTTTGCACTGTGAACCGCAATATCTACTGCACCAGAAAGAAGTTCGGCTTCAAGTTCAGCAGTAAATACACCTTTTCCACCAAATGAAGTAAGGGATTTATCAAGAATCTGATCTCCCTTTGTGTCAATCTTTACGATTTCCACTTCTATTTCAGGAAAAGCTTTTTTAATTTTATCTTTTACAATATCGGTCTGAATCAGAGCTAACTTACTCTTTCTCGTTCCGATTTTGATGATATTTTTCATCTTATTCCTCCACTCGTATAATAAGTTTGTAAGCAAAAAAAACGCTTACATACTCATCTTATTCTACATTCGCGAATCCGTATTTGTCTTCATATCCTCTTGGGGTAATCATCTTACCATCGCGTACATATGTGTTGGAATTGCCGACAATAACGATACTGAACATATCAATCGGTGCATCTTTTACTGCATCAAGTGTTGTAATATAGGAAGATTCCTCTTCTCTGCCCGCATGGCGAACAACACCAACTGGAGTCTTGCCGTCACGATATTTCATAAGAATTTCTGCAGCCTTTTCTACATAATCCGCTCTCTTTTTGCTCTTTGGATTATAGAGACATACGATAAAATCACCCTGTCCTGCACAATCCACTCTCTTCATAATAAGAGAGTAAGGTGTCATCAGATCACTTAAACTAATAATCGTAAAATCGTGCATTAACGGTGCTCCAAGAATAGATGCCGCTGCACTCGCTGCTGTCACACCTGGAACAGTCTCAATCTCAACATCTGCCTTTTTCTCATTGGCAATCTCTAAAAGAATTCCTGCCATTCCGTAAATTCCGCTGTCTCCGGAACTTACCATTGCAACTGTCTTCCCTTCGGCAGCTAAATCAACTGCCATACGGCAGCGATCCATCTCTTTTGTCATCGGTGTTGCCACGTACTCTTTCTCTGGGAAAAACTTCTTTAACATCTCTACATATGTAGTGTATCCTGTAATGATGTCTGCATTTTTAATTACATCAATTGCTTTTGCTGTCATGTGTTCATATCCACCTGGACCGAACCCAACTGCATATAATTTACCCATTGTTTTCTCCTTCTAAAACCGATATTCTGGTCTGTTTTCAATAATTTAGGAACAAATTTCTTTCTCCTGCTCAAGACCTGTCTATCATCCTTTTTAATGATCCAGGCACTGGAAAAATGTCTCCAAATCTTCCGGTGTGTTATTCTCTCTCACCCAATAGAAGAAATGGTCAAATGCCTTTTCCACACCTTTATGTTCTGCTACTTTTACAAAGTTATCTCTGACCTTTCCCATAACGGATAAAGACTTCTGGAATACCATCCACTGTTCAAACTGAAGTTCATACTCATCAAGAATCCCTGATGCGGCCTCTGCTTCTCTCAGTTTCTTCTGGTTATTCTCCCTTGCGATTCTTGTAAAATCATCAATATTATAGTAGCAGGTATCGTCCACCGCACTGATTTTTGCTTCGATATCCATCGGCACAGCCAAATCGACAAAGACTCTTCGCTTCGCTGTCGTAAGCTGCTTTTTCATCTTGCTATATGTCAGTGTGTAATGCGGACTCGATGTCGCACTTATAACGACATCCATCTGATCTAAATATTCATAACGATCTTCATAATCAATTGTCGTAAACTCGTCATTTCCATGCTTTGTCTGGATGAGCTTATTCTTACGCGTCGTAACATAAATATCTGCCTGATGAAGAGATTGAATATTCATCAGAACAATACCGCCAATCTTACCTGTCGCACCAATGATAAGAACCTTTTTATCTTTTAAAGTTCCAAGTTCTTCTTCGGCTACTTTCAGCGCAAGTGTCGCTGTTGATACAGAAGTTTTTGAAAGTTCTGTTTCGGTCTTTACTTTCTTCGCTCCTGTAACTGCCATACGGAAAAATGTATTCAGATACACTCCCGTTGTTCCAGCCTCTCTTGCCTGCTTATGTGCGGTCTTTACCTGACCGAGAATCTGGTCTTCTCCAATTACCATGGAATCAAGCCCTGCCGCTACCTGAAACAGATGATGAATCGCCTTTTTTCCATGATAAAATAAAAGATAATTTCCGATATCTTCTTCATCCTGTGCGCCTGCCTCACCAAGCAGTACATCTTCCATCAGATTAAATACACATCCCTTGCTTTCCGAATCAGAATACACATACATTTCCGTCCGGTTGCAGGTAGATAACACGATACATTCTGAAACTTCCAAATGCTCTGTGATCTCCTGCATCATATGTTTTTGCTGCTCCTCTGTAAATGCAAACATTTCCCTTACATGAAGAGGTGCGATTTTATGACTGATACTAATTATCTGTATACCCATTTCTTATTTTCTGCCTCCAGCAAAACCACACGGCTTACTCTTTTGCCTGTCTGAATTCGTGTGTAAATGTCTTGTCATAAAGTTTAGAAAGTTCGTACTCGTCTCCAAGAAAATCGCCTACAACTGTAAGAGCTGTCTTTGTGATTCCTGCCTCTTTTACTTTCTGTGCGATATTTGTCAGATTGCCGATAACAATCTTCTGATCTTCCCAGGAAGCTTTGTATACAACAGCAACTGGTGTATCCTCTCTGTACTCTTCTTTTAAAGTATCTGCAAGCTGTTCTATCATTCCTACACTTAAGAAAATAATCATTGTAGAATTATGTTTTGCTAAATCTCTTAACTTTTCCTTTGGAGGCATTGGTGTTCTGCCTTCCATTCTTGTAAGAATAACTGTCTGAGAAACTCCCGGTAAAGTATATTCTTTCTTTAAAGCTGCCGCAGTTGCAAGGAAAGAACTCACACCTGGAATGACATCATAATCAATTCCAAGACGGGAAAGCTCGTCCATCTGCTCTCTGTGTGCACCGAAAACGGCAGGGTCTCCTGTATGAACACGAGCTGTCATCTTGCCTTCAGCTTCAGCCTTTTTCATTACTTCAATAACTTCCTCTAAAGTCATTGTCGCACTGTTGTAAATCTCTGCGCCTTCTTTGGCTCCGGCAAGAACTTCCTTATTTACTAAAGAACCAGCATAGATAATTACATCTGCCTGATCGATTAATTTCTTTCCCTTAATTGTCAGTAACTCTGGGTCTCCAGGACCCGCTCCAATAAAATGTACCATTTTTTCTCCTTTGACTTTCTGTCTTATTTACTATATTTATAGTTATATTCATTTTTATAAATATGTTTTGAGACTTGTTTTATTTTTAAAATTTCGCCCCTGTTTCCAATACAGACTTCTTATTTGTGACATTCTCCCCCACCTATAGGACGCCACTGAAAAAGTGGTCGTAAAATCATATATCTGATATAATTAAGGTATC
>OLPC01000450.1_pt1 | contig 41477 bp, 33 predicted proteins | sample 1672341 | NCBI WGS metagenome assembly OLPC01 (sample SAMEA3136673, study PRJEB25190) | human gut metagenome | reverse complement strand
GGATGGGCGCCTCGCTTGGGCAGCGTGGCTGCATCGCGCACGTGGTGCGCAACTGCGCCCGCTACGGCAACCTCTCCATCTTGGAAGACGCCTACGGCATCAACATTCTGCCGCTTGCGACGTTCGCGCTCGACGCCTACGCCGACGACCCGTGCGTCGGCTTTGCACTCAAGGGCAATCCCAATCTTCCCCCTTCCGAGCTCGAGATGAGCGTGAAGATTCAAAAGGCGATGGCAATCATCCAGTTCAAGGTAGAAGGCCAGCTCATCGACGAGAACCCGGCTTTCGGCCTCAACGACCGCAAGCTTTTGGACAAGATCGACTACGCGCGTGGCACGGTGATGCTTGACGGCATCGAATACGAGCTCACCGACAAGGTGTTCCCGACCATCGACCCGAAGGACCCCTACGCCCTCACGCCTGCCGAACAGGACGTGATGGAGCGCCTCGTCTCCGCCTTCACCGGATGCGAGAAGCTCCGTCGCCATATGCAGTTCTTCCTGGAGGCGGGAAGCCTGTACAAGGTTCACAACGGCAATCTGCTTTTCCACGCCTGCGTGCCGCTCAATGCCGACGGCTCGCTCAAAGAAGTCGACGTCTACGGCAAGACGTACAAGGGCCGTGCGCTCTACGACGTGATGGAGCGCCACGTGCGCGCTGCGTTCTTCAGCCGTGACGAGGAAGAGCGCCGCCGCGGGCGCGACATGCTGTGGTACTTGTGGCTCGGGCAGGGCAGCCCGTTGTTCGCAAAGAGCAAGATGGCCACCTTCGAGCTTTATCTCATTGCTGACAAGGCCGCCCGCAAGGAAGTGAAGAACCCCTTCTACACCTTGATCGACGACGAGGCCGTGGTCTCGAACATCTTCCGCGATTTCGGGCTTGACCCCGAAACCTCCCACATCATCTGCGGGCATGTGCCCGTGAAGGTGAAGGACGGCGAAGACCCTGTGAAATGCGGCGGCAAGGTCATCATGATCGATGGCGGGTTCTCGAAGGCCTACCAGCCGACCACGGGAATCGCCGGCTATACGCTCATCTCTAACTCTTACGGGTTCATCCTGGCAGCACATGAGCCTTTGGAATCGGCTCAGGCCGCGATAGAGAAGGAAATCGATATCCACTCGTCCCGACATATGGTGGAGCAGGTGAAGAAGCGCACGCTCATGGGGGACACCGACGAGGGACAGCAGATGAAACGCGAGATCGCAGATCTTGAGCGTCTGCTCAAGGCGTATCGCACAGGAGAGATACCAAGACAAGAGCAAAAAGGTGAATGAAACCGCTATGAGCCATATAACTGAAAGCTACCTCGACAACGCGGCGACCACGCCTACGCGTTCCGAGGTCATCGAGCGCATGAACGAGGTGATGCGCGACGCATGGGGAAACCCCTCGTCGGTTCATGCCGTGGGAATGCGCGCGAAGGAAGTCCTCGAGGAGAGCCGTGCTACCATCGCCGGTGCGCTCGGGGTCGAGCCTGGCGAGGTGTACTTTACTTCGGGCGCTACCGAATCGAACAACCTTGCCGTCCGTGGCGTGTGCTCGGCGCGTCGCGACAATCCGGCCAAGATTATCACCTCGACGCTCGAGCATGCGTCGGTCACGCGGAGCGTGCGCGGTATGCGCTGCGAAATGAATTGGCCAGTTACCTACATCGATGCTATCGATGGCAAGCTCGACCTGGGGCAACTGCGCGATGCGCTCACGGAAAGCCCCACGTCGCTCATCACTATCATGAACGTGCAGAACGAAGTGGGCTATATCTTCCCCTCGGCGGAGATCGGCCGCATGCGCGACGAGCTCGCCCCCGACGCGCTCTACCACGTCGATGCCACCCAAGCGTTCGGCAAGCTCTCCCCGAAACCGCGCGAGTGGCACGCCGAGCTGGCGTCCGTCGCCTCGCACAAGATCGGTGGGCCGCGCGGCATCGGCGCGCTGTACGTGCGCGACGGTGTGAAGATGCACACAAACGCATTCGGCGGCGGGCAGGAGCGCGGGCTTCGCTCGGGCACAGAGCCGGTATTTCTTGCTGCGGGTTTCGCGCGCGCCGTCGAGTTGGCGCAGGCCGAGCATGAGGAAACCCTCGCGCATGTGCGCGCACTGAGCGCGCAGATCCGCGCTGAGCTCGCGCGCCTTGTTCCCGATGCCATCGTGAACTCGCCCGAGGACGCGTCGCCCTTCATCGTGAGCGTGAGCGTACCCGGGCTGCGCAACGCGAAGTCGGTCGCATACTTGAGCGATTGCGGCGTCTATGCATCGCGTGCATCGGCGTGCGAGTCGAACCACGAGCATGTGGCGGCGGGCACGTGGCGCAAGAAGCACCCGCTATCGCTCCAAGCGGCGGGCATCCCGCTCTCGCAGGGCAACACGACGCTGCGCGTGAGCTTCTCAGGCGCGACGGCGCCTGACGACGTCGATCGCTTCGTTGCGACGCTTGCGGAATGCAATGCGGAGCTTGGGAGCCGTAAATAACAGGCGACCCCCTTTGCGTTCGGGGAAGGCAGACTGCTGTACTTGACGGAAGGCGTGCGGGACTTTTTGCTATAGTATCTCGCAATACATTCCCGTATTTCCATTTCGACCGATAGGGAGGGCATGAAGAAGTTTTTGGGAGAGTTCAAAGAGTTCATCAACCGAGGCAACGTGATGGACCTGGCGGTCGCTGTCATCATCGGCGGCGCGTTCACGGCTATCGTGACAGCGCTCACCACCAATATCATCAACCCGTTCATCTCGTTTATCGCAGGCGGTACTCCGGGCGAGATTTCGGGGCTGGTGGTGCCGGGCACCGAAATTGACTTCGGCGCCTTCATCTCGGCGGTCATCAACTTCCTCATCGTGGCGTTTATCGTGTTTTTGCTGGTGAAGGCCGTCAACAAGGCGCAGGAGGCTGCCGATAAGCTCGCGGGCAAGGAAAAGGAAGAAGAAAAGAAGCCGCCCGTGTGCCCCTTCTGCCTGGAGGAAGTGAAGGAGGGCGCGACGCGCTGCCCGCACTGCACTGGTGCCTTCGACGAGCCCGCGAAGAGCAAATAACCTGATAGCGCGCACGTAACCGAGGCGACTGTCACCAAAAACGCGGCCGCATCTTCAAAAGAGAAGGTGCGGCCGCGTTCGTTTTGCAAGCGTGCTCAACTTGGCGTGTCTTACGAGTGCCCCCTGTGCGCTCGCCGCATTCGTTTTACAATTCGCAGCTACTTGTTTGCAGCTGCAGGAAACCGCCTCTGTCCTTACAGGTCGAGCTTTTCGATGACGCCTTTGAGCATGTCGGCGGATTCGCGCAGGCGCGCTTGCTCGTCTTCGGAGAAGGGTGCGGGAACCTTGTATTCGATACCTTCGGCTCCAACAACGGCGGGCATCGAAAGCGCGATGTCGGAAATGCCGTATTCGCCTTCCATCAGGTTCGATACGGGAAGAATGGGCTTCTCATCGCGCACGATGGCCTCACAGATGCGCTTCACGGACATGGCGATGCCATAATAGGTGGCGTGCTTCTTCTCGATGATCTCGTACGCCGAGTTCTTCACATCGGCCTCGATTTTCGCCATGGTTTCGACGCTGTGCTCGCGCCCGCGCAGGCGGCTGAAGACGTCGATTGGGATGCCCGAGACGTTTGCCAGGCTCCAGATGGCGATTTCGGAATCCCCGTGCTCGCCGACGATGCGCGCGTGGACGTTGCGCGGGTCGACGCCGAGATGCTCGCCGAGCACGTACTTGAAGCGTGCGGTGTCGAGTACCGTGCCCGACCCGATGACGCGGTTTGCGGGCAGCCCCGAGAGTTTGAGCGCCACGTAGGTGAGGATATCGACCGGGTTCGACACGACGAGCAGGATGCCGTCGAAACCGCTTTGCGTGATTTGCGGCACGATTGATTTGAAGATGCTGACGTTCTTGCTAACTAGATCAAGGCGCGTTTCACCTGGCTTTTGGTTTGCGCCCGCTGTGATGATCACGATGCCGGCGTCGGCGATGTCGGCATAGTCGCCCGCGTAGATGTTCGCCGGCGATGCGAGCGGCATGCCGTGTGCGATGTCAAGCGCCTCGCCCTCGGCGCGGTCGCGGTCGACATCGATCAGCACCATTTCGGAGAACAGCCCGCTTTGCATCAGCGCGAACGCGGATGCGGATCCTACGAACCCGCATCCCACGATGCCAACTTTTCGGAAATTGACGGGGCGTGTACCCGTTTCGATGTCGTTTGCCATGAGCCGTTCTCCTTCATTGATCGTCGTTTTGCTATTGTGCCACAAAACGACTGACGGCCCAGGGCAGCGCGGCGGTAATCCATCTAGAGTTCTACGGGCACCCATTCCTCATGGCTGCAGATCCACGCCTGCGGTTCCTCCACGCTGAAGAACGTGAGCGTGGGGTCGTTCGGCCCGTCGTAGGTCTCGCCAAGCCCGCTCAAATGCGCGAAGCCGGCGTAGCGGATGTCATCGTTGACCTTGTCCTCAAGCCCTGCGCGCCCGCGGAGGATAAGCCAGCCATGCCCCGGCCACCAGGCCGTTGCCTCGAACTTCGGATTAGCGACGAGTTCGTCCCACACGTCTTTGGTCGTCGCGGTGCAAAACCAAATCTTGCCGTCTTGCTCGGCGGCGAAGCTGAAGGGACGCACGTGCGGCTGGTCGTCCACGCTCGTGGCGAGATACCACGCGGGCACGGCGCTTAAGTACTGCAGAATCTTCTCGTTTCCAGTCATGGGGGTTCCTTTCTTAAACGATAGGGTACGAAATAATCTACGGGAATGGATACAAGTCCGCTCCGACAGTCTTACAGAAGGATGTTCACCGCGATTACGCACGCTAGAAGGACGGCGACGAGCGCGCAGGCGATGCCGTCGCGAGGTGCGAGGCTTAGCGGATGGAGCCTCGTTCGCCCTTCCTTGCCGTGGTAGCAGCGCGCCTCCATTGCCGCAGAAAGCGTCTCTGCATGGCGAAAAACGCTGGTGAACAGGGGGGTCATAAGCGATGAGAGCATCTGCACGCCGCGCAGAGGACTCGTTTTCAGCCCCGCGCCGCGCGCGAGCTGCGCTTCGCGAATGCTCGAGAACTCGGTTGCGAACTGGGGCATGAAGCGCAGGGCGATGCCCATGATCATGCCGATCTCGTGCGCCGGCACGCCGATGCGCGCGAAGGGGGACAGCAGCCGCTCAAAGGCCTCCGTCAAATCGAGCGTCATCGTGGTGAGCGTGACGAGGCTCATCCCCGCCATCATGAGCAAAAGCCGGCAGGCGATGAGCAAACAGGTGAGCACGCCCTGTTCGCTTATGCAGATGAACGCCCATTCGAAATAGACGGGCCCTCCCTGCACGACGAATAGGTTCATGATCGATGCAATCACGACGATGAGCAAGAGTGGGGCGAGCGAGCGCAAAGCCTTCCTTGCGGGAATGCGGGCGATGGCGTAGGCCCCCACCACGAACAGCGCCACGGGAATAAGCGCAAGAAAGGACCTCGCGTTCAGGGTGATCACGATGAACGCGCACCCGAGCAAAAGCTTCGCGCGCGCGTCGAGCTTGTGAACGGGGCTTGTGCCAGGTACATAGCTTCCAAAAGAAAATCCGCGCATCATAAGAGACCTCGCAGATAGGCGACGATCGAGTCTTCGGTGGCGAGCCCCTCATGCGGCATAGGGAGTCCTCCCTCGCGCAAAAGGTTCGCGAAATGCTCGGGCGAGGTGGTTGCAAGTCCCACCGAGGTCAACTCCGCCGTGCGGGTGAACACCTCGGCAGGTGTCCCCTCCATGAGAAGCTTCCCCTCGCTCATCACGGCGACGCGGTCGCAGAGATTCGCGAGGTCGTCCATATTGTGGGACACCATCACCACGGTGAGCCCCTTCTCATGCAGGTGGGAGACCATGTCAAGGAAGGATTTCCGCGCTTTCGGGTCGAGGCCTGCTGCGGGTTCGTCGAGCACGAGCACCTCAGGCTCCATGGCGAGCACGCCCGCAAACGCCACGCGGCGCTGCTGGCCGCCCGAGAGCTCGAAGGGGCTGCGCGTGGCGATTTCCTCAGGATTAAGCCCTACGGTGCGCAGGGACCGCTCGACCCGCTTGGAGACCTCCTCTTCCGAAAGTCCCAGGTTGCGCGGCCCGAAGGCGACGTCTTCTGCCACGGTTGCCGCGAAAAGCTGGTTTTCCGGGTATTGGAACACCACGCCCACGCGCCCGCGTACGTCGTTGGCGGCGCCCTTTTCCGCAATGTCGCTCCCGAAGGCGACGACGCGACCGCTTGTGGGGTGCAGAATGCCGTTCATGTGCTGGATGAGGGTGGACTTGCCCGATCCGGTGTGGCCTGCAATGCCTAAGAACTCGCCTTTGCGCACCTTGAGGGAAACGTTGTCGAGCGCCCAGAGCGCCTCGGGGGAGTTTCCCCATTTCGCCTGCTTAGGTGCAGGTTTTTTGCCTGCTTTGCGCTGTCGGCGCGCCTCGGCGGCGTCGTAGGTGAACGATACGTTTTCCAGCTGGATGAGCACATCGCCGTCCGTGGACGCTGTAGGAAAAGCGGGGAACTTCGCGCAGTCGGTCGCTCCTGCGACTGTGTTTGCTTTGGGCGCAAAAGGCGATGCGGACGCCTTCTCAGTGAGCGTTTTTCCTCCCGATGAGCCCTGGGACGCTGCATTCTCGTGCGCACTGCTTGCGGCAGCTGCGTGCGAGGCGAAAACAGAAAACACGCTTTCTGCGAGAGCCTCTTCGGTCACAGCGGCGGTCACGGGCACCCCTGCTCGGCGCAGCGCCTGGGAAAGCTCGGCTGCGAAGGGGACCTCCAGATTGAGGGCCGAAAGCGCATCGACGTCGATAAGCACTTCCTCGGGCGTGCCGACGCGCGCCACCTTCCCCCCGTCGAGAACGATGACGCGGTCGGCGAGGGCTGCCTCCTCCATGAAGTGGGTGATCATGACGACGGTCATGCCCTGATCGTTGAGCGAGCGCACGACGCGCATGAGGCCCTTGCGGCCCCGGGGGTCGAGCATCGCGGAGGCCTCGTCCAAGATGAGGATCTCCGGGTTCATCGCAAGGGCGCCGGCGATGGCGACGCGTTGCTTCTGCCCGCCGGAAAGCGCATGCGTCTCATGTTTCTCGAAGCCCGAAAGACCGACGTCTTGGAGGCGTTGGGCCACGCGTTCGCGCAGCTCAGCGGTGGGGACTCCCAGATTTTCGGGGCCGAATGCCACGTCATCTTCCACAATCGACGCGACGAGCTGGTCGTCCGGGTTTTGAAAGACCATGCCGGCGCTTTGGCGAATCGCGTAGGTATGCTGGCGTGCGGAGGTGTCCATGCCGCATACCTCCACCCGCCCTTTATCGGGAAGGAGCAGCGCGTTCAGATGCTTCGCGAGCGTGGATTTCCCCGACCCGTTGCCGCCGAGCACGCATACGAACTCGCCGCGCGCGATGCGCACGCTTGCGCCCGAGAGCGCAAGCGTCTCGCCGTCGTAGGTGAACGAGACGTCGCTTACGCGGATGATGGGGGGCTCGGCGCCCTGTGGGGCGAAGTCTGCCGCGAAGTCTGCGGGCAGAGGGTTTTCAGTCATGGTTTAGCGGCCCTTCACCTGGTTTTTCTTCGGCGTGATGAGATTTGAGATCGCCTTGTACACGATGAGCGTCAGAAGCGAGTTCAGTACGGTCTTGATCAGGTTGAAGGGCACGACGGCAGGAAGCAGAAGCGGCATGATGACATCGGCGCTGCCGTACCAGAACGCCACGCCGATCGTGAGGTTTGTGATGATGGCGCCGGCGGTCGCGCACACGACGCCCACGATAAGGCCGACGATGGCGCCTTTGAGGGTGTGCTTCTTCTTGTAGATAAGCGCTGAGGGGACGACGAAGAACAGCGTCGCACAGATGTTCATGAGCGACCCGACCCATTCACCCAGGATAAGGCCGTGAATCACCGCGGCAATGGAGCCGACGACGAAGCCCGCGCCCGGGCCGAAGGCAAAGCCGCAGACCATCGCGGGCATGAGCGAGGGGTCGTAGGTGAGGAAGGGCGCGGCGGGCAGGAGGGGGATCTGGATGAAGGAGAACAGCGCGGCGATGGCGCACATGAGCGCCATGGTGACGAGCTGTCGCGTGCTCCAGCGGTTCGTGTTCTCGAGTTCGACCTGCTTGGTTGCTTGTGTGGCTGACATGACAGCCTCCTTCTCGCAAGGTGGGTTTTTGCGGGTCCGCTTCTCACCCTGCACAAAAAAGCGGGCCCGTATGAATTCTTTTACATACGGGCCCGCGAATACGCATTGTCGACACGCCTCGGCAATGCCATGGCGCGCTGCGATTCTCTGCCTCTTCCATCCGGACTGTAACCGTTGGTCCCGGATTCTCACCGGATCAGCCAAGCGAACGAAGCGCTGGGGCGCCTCATCTGCTCGGGTCGCGGACTTCCAGTGTGGCATGGCTGCCTTCTGGTTACCGCCAGTGGGGAATCTCACCCCGCCCTGAAACAGAATTCATCTAGCACGCATTGTATGCGCGAAAGCTCCAAGCTTCAACCTTAATTTCGATAGTCTTCGAGAGGGGAGGGTGGGAGTGGTTTGGGTTGGTGCTTCGTGTTGATGGGGAAGAGGACGCGTCGCTTGCTGGCGCAGGGAAGTCGCGGGCGCGCTATGCGCAGCGAGATGGCCGCTTGCTCGAAGAAAGATTGCCCGTCATCGTACGCTTAACTTGGGCGAAACGCGCAGGAAACACGTATCGGGTATCTTTTGGGTGTCGAAACGCAGACACCATTGCAATGAACACCCCTAGGCGGCTCTGCGGCACGATGCCCCCAACCCACGTGTCGCACCCGCCGACTTCTTTTCTGTGCAGTTGCTGCACAGAAACGGGGCATATTTGCTCGTTTTTCGAAGGGGAAGACCCTCGACCGCGCACAAGAACGCTCCCGCTTCCCGTGGTTCTCGGCGTTAAGGGTTTGCCTGTGAGTCTCCGCCGTCGGCGGGTTTTGTGCACATTGCCGATATTACAGCCTTGCACTCCTCAGCATGCACTACATTGTTAAGGCTGTGTAAAGAGCGGTCTGCATGAGGCGATATTCCTCGCGCTTGACACGCACGGGATCAAGACGAACTCCCGAAAGGGCGTTCGACAACATAGACGGGGTTGCACGTGGCGCTTACGTTCGTAGATTTCTTCACCCAAGCGATGGCTCAGCCCATCCTGTTCGTGATTTTGATCCTCGTCATCGGCGTGACCGCCGTTTCCGGCGCCACCGACGCGCCGAACGCCATCGCGACGGTAGTTTCCACGCGCTGTCTTACGCCGAACGCCGCAATCGCGCTCGCCGCAGTGTTCAACTTTGTCGGCTTGGTCGGCATGACGTTCATCTCCACCGCCGTCGCGAAGACGATGTTCGGGATGGTTGACTTTTCAGGAGACACGAATGCTGCGCTTTTAGCCCTGGTGGCAGCTATGATTGGCGCAATTGCATGGGGTATTGTCTGCTGGATTTTCGGTATCCCGTGCTCGAAATCCCACTCGCTTATCGCAGGCATCACCGGCGGCGCCATCGCGCTCAACGGTTGGGCGGGAGTGGTTCCCGTCGAATGGGCGAAAGTCATCTACGGCATGGTGTTCTCCCTGGTCGCTGGCTTCATCTTGGGATGGGTGTTCACCAAGGCGATCGAGGCGCTCTTCCGCAGTGTGAACCGCATCTATGCGAACCGCTTGTTCATCATCATTCAGGATCTGTGCGCTATCGCGCTTTCGTTTCTCCACGGTGCGCAAGACGGCCAGAAGTTCATGTCCATCGCCATGCTCGGCGTTGCCCTGTCTTTCGGTAGCTCGACGCCCGACTCGAGCGGTTTCCCGATGTGGATCATGATCGTGTGCTCGGCCGCCATCTCGCTCGGCACCGTCGTCGGTGGCAAGCGCATCATCAAATCCGTCGGTATGGACATGGTGAAGCTCGAGAAATACCAGGGTGTCGCCGCGAATTTCTCGACCACGTTTACGCTCCTGTTCGCAAGCCTGACGGGCATGCCCGTCTCCACGAGCCATTGCAACACCTCCGCCATCATGGGCGTGGGCGCTTCGAAATCGTTCAAGCGCGTGAACTGGGGAATCGCGAAGAACATGCTGCTCGCTTGGGTCATCACGTTCCCCGCATGCGGCGTCATCGGCTTCGTGCTGGCAAAGCTGTTCATGCTGTTCGCGTAGGCGAGCGCCTGCCTTTTGCCGCATGCTTGTCGATTGGCTGCATCGAAGTCTTGCCTAGCAGGTGATCTTGCGGGCTTTCAGTTATCCCATTTTCCCACGTCAACGCAGGCGGCGTGCTCGTTGACGCAATCGCGAGCTGATTTGCGCCTCGGGAGCTTCGGTCTCGCTTTCGAGCGAGTCGGCCCCTTCCGCTATGCGGCGTTTTCGATGCGTGCTGCCCGCTTCTGCTCGCGTGCGGCGATCTTTGCGCGTTCCTTCGCGTAGGTGCGCTTCCTTGCGAAAAGATAGAGTGCGATCATTGTAGCGCCGGTGACGAACCAGGTCACAGGGTAGATGTTCAGCAGCGCCTCGAAGCTGCCGAGCAGCGGGAACAGCGTGAACACATAGATGACGCGCAGCACGCACGATCCGATGATGACCACGACCGTTGGGAGGATGGACCAGCCCATGCCGCGCAGTGCGCCTGCCGTTATTTCGTAAGTGCTGGGAAGGCATTCGAGCAGTTCGACGTGCCAGAGCCTCGTGGTCGCGAAAACGAGGGCGCCCGCCTCGGTGGTAAAGATGCTCAGGCCCGTGTTTCCCAGGCTGACGAGCGCAACCGATACCGCAAAGGAAAGCCCAAGGGAGAGGCCCATCGACCAGGCGACAATCTTGTCGCAGCGTGAAAGGTTCCCTGCCGCGAAGTTCTGTCCGACAAAGGTGATGGCGGCCTGGGAGAACGCGTTGATGATGAAGTAGGTGTAGTACTCGAAGTTGAGCGCAGCGGTCGATCCCGCGATCGCATCGGTGCCGAAGCTGTTGATTGACGTCTGAATGATGATGTTCGATACCGCGAACACAACGCCCTGCAAACCTGAGGGCACGCCGATATAGAGAATCTGGTGTAGGGCCCGCTTGTCGACGCGAAGCTCCCGCACGTTCAGGCGGAAGTCTTCCTCCTCGTGCATGAGCATCACGATCACGATCGCCGCGGCGAGTGCGTAGGCGGCAACGGTGGCGGCGGCGATTCCCGCGGCGCCCAGGTGAAGGACTGACACAGCGAATATGTCGAGCACGGCGTTCACCACTGCGGAGATGGCGAGCGCATAGAGCGGACGCCGCGTGTCGCCCTTTGCACGCAGGATTGCCGAGCCGAAATTGAACACGAGGAAAAAGGCGACGCCGGCGAAATAGATTCGCAGGTAGCTAATCGATTCGGCGCGCGCTTCGTCGGGGATTCCCACGCTGTCGACGAGGAAGCCTGCGATGGCGATGCCGATCACGGTTACCAACACGGCGGAGACAATCGCGATCACCGCGGTGGTGTGCACGGCGGCGCGGATCTTCGAGCGGTCGCCTTGTCCGATGCGTATGGCGATCGTCGCGTTCGTGCCGATCGAGACTCCTACGAAAAAGCTGATGAACAGTGCAGTGAGCGGAGCGACGCCGCCGATTGCGGCGAGCTCGGTGGAGCCGAGGAGGCGTCCGGCGACGATGGCGTCGGTTGAGTTGAACAGCTGCTGAAAGATGCTTGAGAAGGCCAGCGGAATGGCGAAGAGGAAGAGCTTGCCCACAAGCGGCCCATGCAGCATATCGATGCTGTTGCGGTTCGCCTTCTTCTCCACAGTGTTTTGCGACGACATTCGAAATCCCCCAGATACTTCGATCGTTTGCTTTTGGCGTGCCCGCATATTCGCATTATTTACGCAAATGCGCAGTTGCCGAATTTCCTTTCTACCGCGCTGAAGGAGGTTGTGCAAGGGAGAAGCGACATGAACTTAAGCGAGCGGTACCTTTATGCTTGCGGGGATGATGACGTCGTAGCGCACCGCCTTGCCGGCGAGCGAATGGCTCGGCTTCACGCCTGCGAGATGCGGGCCCTTCGCAGGGCGCTTGACGACCACTTTGCGCGGGCCGGCGGAGATGGCTGCGGCGAGGAGCGCCCCTTCGTTTTGGCAGGGCGCTTCGAGGTGGTGGATGAGCTGGAACTTCTTCTTCACGGCGGCGCTCTTGCGGCGCTCGGGGAACATGGGATCAAGATAGATCACGTCGGGCGTGTCCCCAAGATGCGACATTGCCTCGATGCTGTCTTCCTCGAAAAGCTCCATACGACAGGCGATGTCGGCGAGATTGGGGTTGGCTTGTGCGCGGTTGAGCGCGTCGCGCACAAGGGCTGCGACGGTGGGGTCTGACTCGTACATGCTTACGCGGAACCCGGCAGCTGCCAGGAGAAACGAGTCCTCGCCAAGTCCCGCCGTGGCGTCGATTGCCCATGGCTCGGCGCAGTCTCGGACCTTCGCCGCGCGAACGAGCAGCTCGCTTGAGAGGCGGCCTTTCCGGATGCGTGGGAGCAGCTGCGAGAAATCGCCGCGAAGCACCATCCCGTCGCCGACAAGGGCAAGTCCTTGTTCGTTGCGGCGAAGCGACGTGCCTCCAAGGGCGGCGGAAGCCTCGCGCTCGCCGTGCTGCGACGGCGCGATTGGCGAGGGGCCGTTTGCCCCTCGCTGCTCTGCGTGTGTGCTCTGTTGCTCGACTTTTCTCATGTAATAGCATTCTAGCGCGTTTCGCTTGATGTCGACGCTATCCGCGGGCGATGTGGCGGGGGTACCACTTTTGGAACCACGCGGTGAAGACGCCCATGAGCGCGGGAAGGACCGAGTTAATCGCGCCCACAAAGCTGGCCGCGTCCGTCTGCATGATGAGATACGTCCAGATGGGCGTGACCAGGTAGAGAATTCCCCACGCTGCAGTTAGGATGCGGTTTGTCCTCATGAAGATCGGGTTGCGCAGCGCCACGTCGCCGTTGTAGCTGTTCTTGGAGTAATGAGCGGTCAGCGGCACCTTTGCGAAGCAGGAGAGCGTCCACATAAGCCCGAACAGAAGATACGATGCGGGAATCACCAGGATGGGAGGGGTTCCTGCCAAAAGCGCGATGGAGCAGGCGCCGACCCCCAAGCCCGAGATCCGATCGTACAGGGTCGCTTTCGCCCGCTGCATCAGAACGGGCGAAAGCACGCATACCGCCACGCTGACCAGGCTGCCCCAGAACCCGTCGATAGAGGCTGCAATCCAGAAGACGATCCAAGGGGCGAGGAGCAGCATCATGTTGGTTTCCGGCTCGACCTCGTTCTTGCCGCGCGCCGCCGCGGCCGTGTTGCCTGCTGAGTCCGCGCCCGCGGCCGTGTTGCCCGCGCTGCCCTGCGTACCCGAGCGCGCTGCCCCGAAAAACTCATCCCAGTGAATCATCAGGTCGAAGTCACCCTCGACCGAGTACATATGCCTCATGAGCGCCTCATCGCCGGCAATCGCGCCGCTGGCGATCGAGCGCCAAACGCTTAGAGGCGTGTTAATCTTCGTGGTGCAATCCGCGGCAAAGCCTGCGGCGGGTTCCTCCTCCACGTGGCTTCCTCCCTCGCCGAGAACGATGCGGTAGGTCTTGCCGATGTCGGTGTAGTTCATGTCGAGCACGACGTCGCGCCCCGGCCACGCCTGCCTGCGATAGAGGGCAGCCATCTGACGTGTGAACACCAGGCTGGGATCTTCCTTCTCGCCGGACTTGCCGACTCCCCAGCTCGCGTCCGCCATCGCCTCGAAGACGTCGCGCGGGAACAGGTTCTGGTCAAGCTTGCCGCGGGTCTCCTCGCTGATGGCGCTGGATGCGAACTCCTTCCCGGCCTTTCTGACCCAGGAAAGGTACTCGTCGGTGCGCTCGGCCAGCTCGTTCACCCTGAAAAGCTCGCCCTGGCCGCAGAAGAGCGCGGTGTAGCCGTCCTTCCCGCAAAGTCGGTCGAACAGGTCGCTCACGCAGCTGTAGTTGCCCTTCGCGGTGTAGAAACCGCAGGTCGAAATCACCACCGTGCGCTTGCCGCTCATGTCGTAGCGCGACGGGTGCCCGCCGTTTTCCGCCTCCGCGCTCATGAAGGGGAGCGACATGGGAAGCTGCCGATCGATCAGGTTCTTCAGCGGGCCGGGCAGCCCGAAGTAGTACAGTGGGAAGCTCCAGATGATGACGTCGGCCCGCAGGATCTTCTCGATAATCTCCTGCATGTCATCGTGGATGCAGCATTTCCCTGGCGTCTTGCTCCAGCAGGAGAAGCATCCCCGGCAGGGCTTGATGTCGAGCGCGCCGACGCTCAAGGCATCGATTGTGGGCGCTTGTCCGCGGGCGTCTTCTTCTTGGGCGGTGATGCCTTCTATGAAAGAGCTGGTCAAGCGCCAGGTATTGCTTTGCTTGCCCTTGGGGCTGCCGTTGATTGCTAGGATTCTCATTTCGCGTTCCTCAGTTCGGTGGCGCAGTGCTCGGCCCAGTCGATGCGCATTCGCAGGCTTCTTCTGCCGAAGTCGGCGGTCATCTTCCAGTACGGGCTTTGGTCCTGCATGTCAAGCTCGCCTTCGAAGTAGTCGATGATATACCACAAATGGAATATGGGTGGCAGGTTGGGGCGGCTTTTGTGGCACGCCTCCTGCTTTTGGCGGCCTGAGCTCATTCTGTGGAAGACGGCGCAGCACGTTAGCGCTAGAATTGGAGCAATTGACCCAAGGCCCAGGGCAAAGCTCTAAGCCCAAACCCCAACCCCAAGCCTCGCCCCGAGGCCTGTGGGAAAACGAAACCAGAGGAGAGACGCATGGCGCAGGACTTCTTCGACCTGCTCTACAATGGCTATACCGGCGAGTACCAGCTTATGAGCTCGCTGTACCGCAACGGCCTCGATGCGTTGCGCCCGCCCGCCGACATGGGGATCGATGTGGTGTCGCTCAACCTCAAGCAGCAGCTCGAGCATCCCGGCATGGCTCCCGAGACCTTCTTTTTCAGGTGAAAACGGCGGTGACGAACGTGAGCGAGGCTGCCGACCGCCCCGGCGCGATCGCGACGGTGGAGTTCAGGCTCAAGCAAAGCGAAGTGGACCTGCTCGCCTGCTCGCGCGACCGCGCGCTGTTCTGCTACGTCTACAACTACGAGGCCGATTCGCTCACGGACGCGTTCGAAGCGCCGTTCATCTGCTTCTGGCTCGACGGTACTCTCCTCGAGAAGGTTCGCAGCGGCGGCGCGTTCTTTCGCAAAGAGGGCGAGCCTAAGCTGACGCTCGCCTGCCAGCTGCGCAAACCGAAGCACGAATACGGCCACTGGCACGCCGTGGTGGTGGACGAGAAGGGGAGCAAGGTCGACGGTGGCTACCTCGGCGTTGTCGGCGGCTCGGGATACCCGGCAGACGACGAGGCGGACCACTATAGCGTGGTCGGCTATCTCAAGTACGCGCGCAGCTGCTCGGATGCCGCCGAGAAGTCGGACTCTCCGACGCAATAGAAGGGGAAATTTGCCCAGTTCGTGGGCTTCTTGGGCGAAATGTGCCCGCGTGCTGTGCAAGGTGCTAGCATGGTGGGCAGGATTCGACGACGAAGGCGCCCGCGCGGCGCCTTTTTCAGGAGAGGAGGCCGCAAGGATATGTCGACGGGTGCGATCAAGCGACACTACGAGAAGGTGATCGCGGCATGTTGCTTCCTTATCTTGTTCACCAACGTCGGCCTGCCCTCCACCTCGTTTTCCGTGTTCCAGCCCTATCTGGTCGATCTGCCTGGCGTTGGCAACACCGGCGGCTCGATCATCATCTCGGTGCGCACGTTCATGTCGCTGATTGGCATGCTCGTGGTCGGACGCTATTACGACCTGCTTAACTGCCGCATCGGCGCGTTTCTCGCATCGCTGTGCGTCTGCGCGGGCTTCTTCCTCTATTCGCAGAACACGGGAAGCTTCATCGGTTTGTGCGCAGGCTCGGTGTTCACGGGGCTTGGGTACGGCTTGGGCGGCATGATCGCTTCGACGATGCTGATTAACCGCTGGTTCCGCTCGAACGTCGCCACGGTGGCGGGCATCGCGGCGGTCGGGTCGGGGGTGGCTGCCGTCATCTTGCCGAACGTGACGGTTGCGCTCATCAGCATGTACTCGCTTTCCGCGGCATTCCTCTTCGAGTCGGCCCTCGCGCTTGTCCTCGGAGTGCTCGTCTTCCTGCTTCTGCGCAACTACCCGCGCGACCTGGGGCTTGAGCCTTACGAAGCGCCCGAGGGGAAGAAGGCGGGCAAGCCCGGCCGCGCCCGCGCCGCTCGTCGCAACCGCAACGTTCCCGAAAAGCTTGCTCCGCTCGTGCTGGTCGCGATGACGTTCGTCGGCTGCATCTCCGTCGGCGGCACGAGCTATCTGGCCGTGCTGTTCGCCTCGGAGGGCTTCTCCGCCGAGGGTGCAGCGGCGCTCGTGGCATTGTGCGGAGGCTGCCTCACGGTTGCCAAACTCGCAAGCGGGGTCGTGTTCGACCGCGTCGGAACGAAGCGCGGCTCGATGTTCTTTTTCGCCCTGTTCATCGGTGGCACGCTGCTGCTCTGCCTGTCGGATATGGGAAACGTGGGGCTTGCGGGCGTTGGCGTGTTCCTCTACGGGTTGGGGCTCTCCCTCGGTACCGTGGGCATATCCGTCTGGTCGATCGAGCTCGCGCCGAAGGGACGCGAGGCCAAGACAATCAAGAACTTCCAGCTCTGCTATGCGCTCGGCGGGTTCATCTTCACGTTCCTCCCTGGCTTTTTGGCAGAAGCGTTCGGAACCTATCTTGTTACGTACGTGATTTTGCTTGCGATGATCGCGTTCGCCGCCGTGGTCGTCGTGGGTGTGTACCTTTTGGGAGACCGTCGGGTTTCTGATAGCATACGTTCGTAACACGCAACGATCCCATGGCAAGGAGCGGCAATGACCGACGATCCGATCACCTCACCTGACGTGCAGCAGGCGCCGGCATCTCCCGCGGGCACGCGGCCTGCGCCCATTACCGATGAGCAGCTCCGCGAGATGATGCGCGACGAGGAGCCCTCGTTTTTCGAGCGCAACTCGGGGCGCGTGGTAACCCTTGCGCTGATCGCGGTGAACGTGGTGTGCTTCGTGGCGGAGATGCTCATCTCGGGCACGGGCCAGGACATCTCGATTCTCACGTTGGTCCAGATGGGGGCCATGTACGCGCCGATGGTGCAAGGCCCTGCCGACCTGTACCGCTTCGTTGCGCCCATGTTTTTGCACATGGACCTCATGCATCTTCTGTTCAATATGGTCGCGCTCTACAGCGTGGGCGAGCTTTTGGAACGCGTGCTTGGGCGCGGGAACTTCCTTGCGCTCTATTTCGTCGCGGGCGTCACGGGCAACGTCGTCTCCTACGCGGTCGACATGGCGCAAGGTGGCGGGCTGTCTGTCTCCGCCGGTGCCTCGACAAGCGTGTTCGGCCTGTTCGTAGCCGTGGCGCTTCTGTGCGTCCTCGTTCGCGGCAACCGCGCGGTTTTCCGCGACTTCTCGAAGGGCATGCTCTCGATCATCGCGGTGAACGTCATCTACACGTTGCTCGTGCCGAACATCTCGATTAGCGGCCACCTAGGTGGCGCCATTGGCGGCGCGATTGCAATGCTGCTGCTTCCTGCGGCGACCCTTCGCACCCCGCGTCCGGTCCGCATCGTCGTGGCCTTGCTGTGGGTGGTGGCCGTCGCTGCCGTCCTCGTCTGGGGCGGCGTTTTCTAGAAAGCAATCGATGGGAATACGGCGTGCCGTGTTGAATGAGCCGCTTTAGCTGGATGCGCTCCCGCTGTCGCTCGTGTTGCGCCCACGCTTGCCGAGCACCTCTGCTGCGCGATCGCGCGTCGCGCGGGCACCTGCCCTTGTACGACGCAGTCTCCGGGCCCAACGAGCGGGACGAACAGTCCGCCCGCATGCTCGCTTCGCACGTTGGAGAGCGAGCTCTCCTCGATGCACGCTGGTTCGATCGTGTCAGTTTCCGCGCAGGTAAAAGCTTGCGAGCTGGATGCCATAATCGTAGCTGGAAACCGCTTCGAAGATGCCCGCCGCGATAGAAGGTTACAAATTTGTTTTGGCGTGCGCGCTGATTGGATGGCTCGGGTGTGGGGCGCCTCGCTTGTCGGGGCGTGGGCTTGGAGGCTTGGCTTCGAGGTGTGCGCGCTGACTGGTGGGATAGTTTGGCGCCTATGAATTGGGCGTCGTGGCTGCAGGAGCGCTTCGAGAGCTTGCTTGGCGCCTGCGGGTTGTTGCCTTGCTGCTATGCGCGAAGGGACTCGAACGCGCCTTCGATGAGGGCTTGGCCTGCAGAGCCCATCGCACAGGCGAGGGCTGCGAGCTCGTTTAAGGTGAGCGTGCCAGGGTGGCGCTCCACTTGGGCGTATTCCGATATCGGCAAATCGATAGCGTCCGCACATTGCTGTGCCGTTAGCCCCGATATCTCGCGTGCGCGCGTGAGCCAGTTTTTCACGCTGCCTCCCTTCCCGTGAATTTGGCGCTATTAAGTTTAACGGGTAACAAGGCCTCGTCAATCGAGGGAATATGCAAGTTTGGTAGCATTGTTGCGGCAATGGGAGGTGCGCGTGGGCGATACGACGGACAATGCGATCGGCAACAACATCAGGGCGGTGCGCGTTGATGCGGGGTTGACCCAAACCGAGTTTGCGAAGCGCCTCCAAGTTTCTCAGACCACGGTTTCGTCGTGGGAGACGGGCAGCTCGCAACCGCGTCGCAGCAACCTCTTCATCCTGCTCAGCGAATTTCCCGGCCTCACTCTTGAGGATATCAACAGCGAGAAGAACGGCTTTGCTCGCCGGTCTCTTCGCCGCTCGAGCGATTCGCAACCTGAGCAAGCGCCATTGCTCGGGCGCGTGGCTGCGGGAGCTCCGCGCGACGCGTTCCCTATCGAGGAATACGTCGCTGTGCCGCATTCGCTGCACGAGCGTTACCCGAACGCGTTTTTCCTGCGCGTGTCCGGCGAATCGATGAATCGTGTGCTGCCGAACGGCTGCCTCGCGCTCGTTGTGCCCGAGTCCGAGGTGGTCAATGAGCACGTGTATGTGTTCGGGACGGAGAGCGGCGACTTCACGGTGAAGCGTGCAAGCGTCACCGAGGACCGTATAACGCTCATGCCCGATTCCTACCTTCCCGGATTCGAACCAATCGTGTTCGTTCGAGGCGGCGAACACCCCCTCCCGCGCGTGATCGGGCGGGTGGTGTGGTTCACCATGCCGGAGAGATTCCGCGTCTAACTCTCACGGCCGGCGGGCGTTCGCGCGCCCTCTTCTCGCAATCCCAGTTTAAAGGACGCGAAGGCAAGTCGCCGTGCCGCGTGCGCCAATCTTCCTGTAAAGGCGCGGCGGGTGCGTCTTGGCGGGGCAGGCGCGTTTGGGTGGGGCAGGCGCGTCTTCGCCGCCGCTGCGAAAACGGCCGCATGGCATCGGTTGCCTGGAAATCGTCTTGGTCCCGTTCCTCTCTTATCTCGAAATCGACTCGTCGTGTACAAAAACCACCGATATGTGAGGAGTTGCACTAGGGAAACTTTATGTTGAAATTTCTGAACTGGGAAAATGCGTGAGGCGAGTTCGCATATCTCCTCCTTCGCCTTCGAAAGGCACACATATCGGCCTTTATTGTCCACGACTTCACGAATTCGGGAAAGATGCTTGCTCGCGCGGCGCCGATTTTGATGTGGGGGCGCGGTGGAAGTGGGCGCGCCGCGTGGCATCGCGCTTATACTTGGGGTATGGCTAACAACGATCAGGGATACGATCCGTTCGAGCCGGGCCATTCCACGCCCGAGTTCGAGCAGTTCGCACGCGAAAATCAAAAATATCGGAAGGCGAGTCACGCTCGCGGCGGCGCGGGTGGACAAAAGCGCATGCCATCGTCGGGTGCGCGCTCGCGCTCTGCTGCTGCGGGCGGTGCAGGGCCGCGGGCAGCGGGTTCTCGTAATGCGAACTCGCGCGTGGCCAGCTCCCGCAGCGGCTCGCCTCGTGCGGCTGCTCCTGCGGGAAGGGGCGGCTCGCCGTCTTCCGGCGGCTCGGGCAAGCACGCTTCGCGCGGCGCAGGTAAGACGCTACCGCAGACGCGTGCTGCCGACAGCCGCAAAACGGCAGGTCGAACGGCTGCCCCCATGCAGAAGGCCCCCTTGCGCTCGTCGCGGCCCGTATCTTCGCAGCCTCCCCTGCAGGCGCCCGAGCCTCAGCCCGTGCTCGCTCGTGCGCACAGCAAGGCGCACAACGTCGTAGGGGTTCTCGTCTGCGTGCTGCTGGCGATTGCGCTCGAGGTGTTCGGCTACAACTTCCAGTTCTTCTACTCGATGACCTATCCCGATGCGGGGAGCTACCTCGTCAACGGGGCTCAGCCCTCGCAAGTGGGCACGATCATGCTCGATTCCTCGTCGAGCTCCTTTGAGATCACGGGGCTCAACTCCACGGTACGCTCCATTCATTTCACACCGGTGCTCTCCGATGCCGCAGGTGCCGCGAAGGCGACCGACAGTAAGATTCAAGTCGTCATCTCGCTCGCCGACGAGGGCAACGCGAACTACTACGCGAACCCGGCCGTGTCAGTCGACCCCGCCGACCCCGCGACCACCTACATCTCGCTCGACCCCGCTGGCAAGTGCCATTCCATCAGGGTGAACATGACGAACTTGAAGGATATCGGCGCAGTTCAAGTGTCGGGTATCTCGCTCAATCAGAAGGTTCCGTTCGATTTCGACCCCCTGCGCGCGGGCTCAGTGCTCGCTATTCTGCTCGTTCTTTTTGCGCTGCGTCCGGCATCAGGGCTCTACAGCCGTGTTCGCGACTCGCGCCTGGCGAGCCACCGTATTCTGCTTGTCGTGCTCGTCGTCGTACAGTGCGTGGTCGTGCTTGCGCTCGTGCTCTCCAACTCGCACTACGTGTCCTTGACGCAGACGCCGTCCTACGAGAACCAGTTCCAGTATCAAAAGCTCGCCGTCGCGCTCACTCAGGGGCATCTGTACTTGAACGACGTGCCCTCCGACGCGCTGCAGGCGATGGCGAACCCCTACGATACGCAGGCGCGTGCGGCGCAGGGCGTGCCCTATCTTTGGGACCATGCGTACTTCCACGGGAAATACTACGTCTACTTCGGCATCCTGCCGTGCCTGGTGTTCTACGTGCCGTGGCTGCTCGTGACGCACACGGGTTTTCCGACGTGGCTCGGCATCGCCATCTGCGACTGCGTCTATGCGGCGGGGCTTATGTACCTGCTGTCGGCGGTGTGCCGTCGTTGGTTCCCGCGCACGTCGATCGGGATGCTCGTGGTGCTCGATGTGATGCTGTTCGTCGCGGGCGGCGGCATCATCCTCGCGCGTACGCCGTCGATGTATTTCATGCCCGAGGCGATGTCGCTCGCGCTCGTCTCGTGGGGCCTGGGGCTGTGGGTCTCGGGTACCTCGCGCGGCTATATCGAGCGGGGGAAGATCGTGCTCGGCGCGCTGCTCATCGCGCTCACCATGGCCTCCCGCCCGCAGATGGTGCTCTCCGCGGTGTTTGGCCTCGTCCTTTTCTGGCCGTTTTTGCGCGACTCGAAGGGCGATCGTGGGGCTAGACGTGACGTCATGGGCGCTTTCAAGGTGGCGATGGTGCCGTTTGCGCTGGTCGCCGTCGCGGTGCTTGCCTACAACGCCGCGAGATTCGGCTCACCGTTCGATTTCGGCGCGAACTACAACCTCACCACGAACGACATGACCCACCGAGGGTTCCACCTCGACCGCATTCCGTTCGGGCTCTACGCATACCTCTTCCAGCCGCCCGTGTTCGGCAGCCAGTTCCCGTTCCTGCGACAGGCCTACCTCGACCCGGCGTACCAGGGCATCACCATCTACGAGCCCATGTTCGGCGGCTACTTCTTCCTGTATCCGATGACGCTTGCCGTTTTGGGCATCGTCATCGGGCGCGTGCGCGCGCAGCTTAAGGAGCAGCGACTTTTGCCGCTGTTCGTGGCGCTTGTGTGCGTGGCCTTCGCATTGTGCATCTTCGATTTGCAGGGCGCGGGCATCCTTATGCGCTACGTGTGCGATTTCGGGTTGTTCTTCGCACTGGCGGGCGCGATTGTGTTCCTTGCGCTTCTGCAGGTCAAGAGTGAAAAGCGCCTCACGAAAGATTGGACGACGCAATTCTCTGCCGTAGGCTCGCGCGGGGCTGTTGCGGCGGCGGGCGAGGGCGCAGAAACCGTATCGGTGTACCGTATCTCGCTATACTTTATGTTCGCGACGCTTGTGCTCATGGTGATCATGAACGTGATGCTCTGGAATGTTTTCGGCATGTATTGATGTCGGCGCGTCCCCCGCTGCTCCTCGCTTACCTTTGTCATTCGTGCGTTTTCTCTCTTGCATATACCCCTAGTGGGTATATAATGCCGACTGAAAGATACCTCCAGGGGGTATGTGAAAGAAAGGAAAGATTGCGATGGCGAAGGCTAACGGCGAGCGCTCGGTAGAGGATGCGGACAAGGTTTCGGCTGATGGTGAGCCCGCTGCTTGCGAAAGCAAGGGCGCGCGTGCGCAAAACTGCTGCTGCCACCATAAGGCAACGCCGCGGTCCGAGGAGCTCCAGCACAACCTGCAGAAGCGCCTCAATCGTGCAATTGGCCAGCTCAACGGCGTGAAAGCCATGATCGATGACAACCGCTACTGCGGGGACGTCTTAACGCAGCTCGCTGCCGCGGAGTCTGCCGTGCACTCCATTTCCGCCATCCTTCTGCAAAACCACCTGGAGACTTGCGTCGTCGAGCAAATCGAGGCGGGCAACACCGTCATCATCGACGAGGCGATGCAGCTCATCAAGAAGTTCGCGAGGTAGAAGATGGCCCAAAGACAAACCTTCGACGTCTCGGGCATGACCTGTGCTGCCTGCTCCGCTCGCGTCGAGAAGACGACTTCGGGTGTTGCCGGCGTCGAGCACGCTGTGGTGAACCTGCTGAAGAACTCGATGGAGGTGGAATACGACGGAAATCCCGCCACACTCGCCGCGATCAGCGCGGCAGTAGAGAAGGCGGGCTACGGTGCCACGCCCCGAGTCGAGGCCACCGCAGCCGCAGGTGCCCCGAGCAGTTCTGCCTCCCCGTCCGCCGCGCGGGAAAACGCCGCCGCAAAGGAGGCGGCGCACGTGCGCATGCGGCTCATCGTGTCGTTTGTGTTTACCATCCCCTTGTTCTACTTATCCATGGGCCACATGTTCGGGTGGCCCATCCCCGGCATCTTCCTGGGTCACGAGAACATGCTTACGTTCGCGTTTACCCAGTTCCTGCTCTTGTTACCCGTGATTTTCGTGAACTTCAAGTTCTTCCGCGTGGGCTTCAAGACGCTCTTCCACGGCTCGCCGAACATGGACTCGCTCATCGCGCTGGGCTCGACTGCCTCGACGGTCTACGGCATCGTGGCGATCTACCGCATCGGGTGGGGGATGGGCCACGGCGACATCGATTTCGCGCACATGGCCGCGATGGATTTGTACTTCGAGTCGGCGGCGATGATTCTCACGCTGATCACGCTGGGCAAGTACTTCGAGGCGCGCGCGAAGGGCAAGACCACCGACGCGATTGCGCAGCTTATGGACCTCTCTCCGAAAACGGCGATTCGCCGCAACATCGACGGTGCCGAGGAAGAAGTCCCTGTCGATCAGGTGCGACCGGGGAATATCCTCATCGTTCGCGCCGGTGCGGGCGTGCCTGTCGACGGAGTGGTGGTCGAAGGCGCGGGCACGGTCGACGAGTCCGTCATCACGGGCGAAAGCGTACCGGTGGAAAAGGGCGTGGGAGCTGCAGTTACGGGTGCGACGGTGAACCGCACGGGATGGTTTGCCATGCGCGCCGAGCGCGTGGGCGCAGACACCGTGCTTGCGGGGATCGTGCGCATGGTCGACGAGGCGACAAGCTCTAAGGCGCCTATCGAAAAGCTCGCCGACAAGATTTCGGGCGTGTTCGTGCCCGTGGTCATCGCGATTGCGCTTATCACCTTCATCATCTGGATGTTTGTCGGCTCAGGTGTGGCGACCGCTCTTTCCCACGCGATCAGCGTGCTCGTCATCTCGTGCCCTTGCGCTTTGGGACTCGCCACCCCGACCGCCATCATGGTTGGGACGGGACGCGGTGCTGCGAACGGCATCCTCGTGAAGTCGGCAGAGGCGCTGCAGACCGCGCACGGCGTGAAGACGGTCGTTCTCGACAAGACAGGAACCATCACGAAGGGTGCGCCCGAGGTGTGCGAGGTGCTGGTTGCCAAGGGGCGTTGCGACAGCGCTTCGAGCGCCGCGGGTTGTGCCGGCGGAGTCCCGAGCTCGGCAGATGGCTTCGGTGGCGCCCACAAAGCGAGTTCCGCACGAGCCGAACAGTCCAGTGGACTGTTCGTGCGAGTCAGGACTGCCGAGCGACTGGGTGCTGCCGAAGCCATTCAGGCCTCTCAGGTTGACGCTCAAACACTCGCCTTCCTTTCCCTTGTCTACTCCCTCGAGAAGCGCTCGGAGCACCCGCTTGCGCAGGCAATCGTGGCATACGCCGAGGCGCGCGGCGCGATGGCACAAGAAGTCGAGCGCTTCGAGCAGATTCCCGGCGGCGGGCTTCGCGGAGTTGTCGCTGGTCGCGCGTGTCTCGCCGGCAATGCGCGGCTCATGGAAGACGGCGACGTCGATGCGGCGTTTGCAAGCGAACAGGCGCAGCGCTTGGCCGATGAGGGAAAGACGGTGATTTACTTCGCGGTCGATGGCTCGCTTGCAGGAGTTATCGCTCTGGCTGACGAGCCCAAGCCCCGAAGCGCTGCAGCGCTTGCCGAGCTCTCGCGCATGGGCATCCGTACCGTCATGCTCACGGGCGACAACGAGCGCACGGCGCACGCCATCCAAAAACGCGTCGGCACCGACGACGTCATTGCCGGCGTGTTGCCTCAGGGTAAGGAAGAGGTCATTCGTGACCTGCAGAAACAGGGGACAGTTGCCATGGTGGGCGACGGCGTGAACGACGCTCCCGCCTTGGCGCGCGCCGATGTGGGCATCGCCATCGGCGCAGGCACCGACATCGCCATCGACAGCGCCGATATCGTGCTCATGAAAAGCGACCTGGCCGATGTGCCCGCGGCGATCTCGCTTTCGCGCGCGACCATGCGCAATATCAAGCAGAACCTGTTCTGGGCGCTCATTTACAATGTGATCTGCATCCCCGTTGCGGCCGGTGCGCTCTCGTTCGCGGGCATAACCTTGAACCCCATGATTGCTGCGGCGGCGATGTCGTGTAGCTCGGTGTGCGTGGTGTCGAACGCGCTTCGCCTTCGCGGATGGAAGCCTGTGATGCTCGGCGAGGTGGCATCGGCGCTGGAACCCGATGCCGCACCCGATGCCGCATCCGGGGCTGCGCTCGCAAGCGAGGCGGGTGTGCCCACGACGGACGGGCCCTCTGCGGAAGACGGCGACGAGTCGCCCGTTTCCGCTGGTCATAGCGAAGAAGTGCAAACCGTGAAACCGAAGGAGATCATCATGGAGAAAAAGCTTTCCGTCGAAGGCATGATGTGCCAACATTGCGTTGCCCACGTGAAGAAGGCGCTCGAGGGTATCGAGGGCGTTGAGGAAGCCGTGGTCGACCTTGACTCCAACAGCGCGACGGCAAAGCTCTCTGCTGACGTGGCCGACCAGGTGCTTGTCGACGCCATCGTCGATGCGGGATACGAAGCGAAGGTAGTCGAGTAGCAAGCCACGCTCTCGCCCTCCCCTAATCCGCCAAAGCCCACCGGAAGGAACGAACCAATGGCTAAGACAGCCGAACCGAACACAACCCCCGCACTCGATGGGCGCCCGCTCGTTGCGCGCACATCCCCTCTCGAGGATCGATGGGGAAGGCTCTCCATCGTGTTTGGCCAGGACGGCGTCGAGCTTCTTGCTGGCAAGAAAGTGCTCCTCTTCGGTTTGGGCGGCGTCGGCTCGAACTGCCTTGAGCCCCTCGCGCGCGGCGGTATCGGATCGTTTGTGCTGGTTGATTGCGATGTTGTGCAGCCCTCGAATGTGAACCGCCAGGCGGTTGCTTGGGAGAGCACCATCGGTCGACGCAAGACGGACGTCGCGCGCGAGATGGTGCGTGCAATCAACCCCGAGGCCCAAGTGGAAACGGTCGACGAGTTCGTCCTGACCGAGAACCTGCCCACCTTCCTTGACGCGCACGGTGACGTCGACTTCGTGATCGACGCAATCGACACGGTCTCCGCGAAAATCGCCCTCGCGAAGCTGTGCGAGGATCGAGGCCTTCCGCTCGTGTGCTCAGCGGGCGCAGCGGATCGCCTCTTCCCCGAGCGCCTTTCGTTTGCGAACATCTACGACACGCACGATTGCGGACTTTGCCGCATCTTGCGCAAAGAGGCGCGCAAGCTCGGCATCAAGCGCTGGACCATCCTGTATTCCGACGAGCCTTCGGCGCGCGAGCTTTTGGGCACCCCGCGCCTGCCCGAGCCTGAGCAAGTGCCCGGTGAGCGACGCCGGAAGCTTCCGCTCGGCACAACTTCCTGGATGCCTCCCATCATGGGACAAATGATTGCGGGCTATGTGATCTGCTCGCTTATGGGTTTGGAAAACGGCGGGCGATCGCTATGATGGAGGGGATTCCGCTCATCGACACGCACTGCCACCTGGACTTTGCGGGCAATGCGGTGGAACTTGCTGCCGCTTATGCTGCATGCGGCGGTGCGCTTTCGGGAACCTGCGATCCGCGGGATTTCGATCGCGTGTGCGCGATGCTCGCCCCCTACGCCACGCGCGTGCGGGTTGGCTTGGGGCTTCACCCGTGGTGGGTCGCCGATGGCACTTGCGGGGAAGGGGAAGTCGCGCTGTTCGAGCGCCTGGCTCCCGCCGCGCCTCTTATCTCGGAAGTGGGGCTTGACTTTCAGCCGCGACGCGCCGATACGCGCGATGCGCAAATCGAGGCGTTTGAGCGCGTCTGCGTCGCTGCCGCGCGCCCTTCAGCGGAATTCCCGCGACGCATTATGTCCATCCACTCCTCGGCGGCGGCAGCGACCTGCGTGCTCGATGTGCTCGAACGCACAGGGTGCCTCGATGCTTGCATCTGTATTTTTCACTGGTTCTCCAGCTCGCAAGAGGAGCTGACTCGCGCCATCGACGCGAGCTGCCTCTTCTCCGTGAACGAGCGCATGCTCAAAACGAAGCGCGGACGTGCCTATGCGCGCGCAATTCCCGAGGGTCGCCTGCTCATCGAGACCGACTTTCCGAGCAAACCCACCGCTATGACGATTCCCCAAGACGTCGCCCCGCGCCTCGAGCGTACGATGTCGCTGCTCGCTGCGGCTCGCGATGACGATGAGCACTCGCTGGCCTCGGCCATCGCAGCTGCAAGCAAGCGGCTTCTTCTCCCGTAGAGAGGCAACTGGAGGCTCAAAAGTTTTCCGTGGTATATTTAACGAGGAAGCCACGGTAAACTTCTTGTGATTTGTTTGAATATCGAATAGTAAGCAGGTACGATACGTGAACGAACAGGCTGCGCAAATCGAGCAGGGCGTTGCGGTTGAACAGGCAAAACAAGTAAAATCACGCCTGCGCCACGGCCTGTGGGCGGCGGGAGGCTTTCTCTTCTTCGCGCTGGGGATGGCGGGCGTGGTGCTGCCGATTCTGCCTACGACGCCGTTCATCCTGGTTGCCGCCTTCTGCTTTGCGCGCAGCTCCGATCGTCTGAACAGCTGGTTTAAAGGTACAAAGGTCTACAAGATGGTGCTCGAGGGCTATATGACCAAGCACTCCATGACGCTGCGCGCGAAGCTCACCATCCTCGTGCCCGTTACCGTGCTTCTGGCTGTGGGCTTTGCCATGATGGGCAGCGTTCCCGTCGGCCGTGCGATTGTCGCTATCGTGTGGGTGGGGCATATCGTCTATTTCGGGTTTGTCGTGAAAACCGAGCGCTAACCAGGGAATTCGCGCCAGGAAATTCGCGCTCAGCGATGGGGGTTTGCCCTGTGCCAGAAGCTACCGCATGGCGCTTTCCGCCTTGCGGCCCTTGTACGGCGATCCTGCCCGCTTCTTCTGCCCCGCTTCTCGCCCGTCCTCCGTGCCCAGCCCTCACCCATCGCCTTTTTTCTCTTTTTGCGGGCGTCGCGCCCCATTGCGCCTGCGCTCCTGTACTATAGGGCGGTTTGGTGATTCGATGGGGAAGGAAAGCGGCCGCGTGAGGCGAATGAGCAAAAGCGATCGTGCCACGATGGTGGGCTTTCTTGCGCTCGTGTTTTGGAGCATGATGTTCGGGTTTGTGCGCCTGACCTCGCAGGGTTTCGGCGTCTTGCTCGGCGGAGCGCTCATCTACACGCTTGGCGCGATCTCGCTGTTCATCGTTTTGCGCCCATCGCGGCCGAGCGCTTATTCTTTGAAGTACTTCCTGGTCAGCGGTGGGCTTTTTGTGTTCTACGAGGCCGCCATCAGCGTCTCGATCGGCCTTGCTGCCTCGTCCACGCAAACGGTCGAGCTCAGCATGGTGAACTATTTGTGGCCCTCACTTACCGTTCTTTTGAACTCCACGGCGATGCGCGGCGCGCGCGGATTCGCCCGTGCTCTGCCGGGTGCTGCGATCGCTACGGTGGGCGTAATGCTCGCTATCGGGGGAGATGCCGGCCTTGACGCGGGCGTCGTCGCGGCGGATATCTCCTCGAATCCGCTTCTGTTCGCCCTGACGCTCGCGGCGGCGCTTGCCTGGGCGTCCTATTCCGTCGTTACGCCGCGCATCACGAACGGCAAGGATGCCACGCCCTATTTCATGATCGGCGTCGCGGCGGTGTTCTGGGTGATGTTCGCCACCTCGGGCGCGCCTGTTCCCCAAAGCATGCCGTCTATCGGGTCGATCCTGGCGCTTCTTGCCGCCATGGGCTCGATCGCCGCAGGGTACGCGTGCTGGAACAACGGACTGCTGTTCGGCAACGTATCGCGCATGGCGCTAGCATCGTACGCGGCGCCCTTTCTCTCGGTGGTGGCAAGCTCGATCATCTTGGGGCTCGCGCTGCCTGGGCTTTTCTGGGCAGGCGTTGCCTTCGTCGTTGCGGGTTCGTTGTTGAACCTGCTCATGGGCAAGCGCGCGGAGAGCTGCGGAGATAACTAAATCGGGAAGGGAAGGCTTGAGGAGCTCACCCGATAGAAGGGCGTCTCTGGTTCTTCTGCGTCCTGACAGCTCGTTTTCTCACCGTTTGTCCGCTTTAATTCTGGTTTCGTGCGAATTTGCCGTTTTGCGCTGGTCTTTCGCACGTTCTTCCAATACCATCATGGTCGATTTGACCTTATCTTTACGGAGGAATCCCCATGTATCCTTGCGCCGATGCCGAAGCGCTTCACTTCGCCCAATCCGAACCTGCAGGAACCCGCACCGCCGCGCTCGTTCGCGATGCCGCCGCGTCCGCCGAGGGCGCCATTATCGAGTGGCGTCGGCTGTTTCATCAGCATCCTGAGCTTTCGGGGCGGGAATCGCATACGCAGGAGATGCTCTGCGGCGAGCTCGATCGCCTGGGGGTGGAATATCGCCGCCTCGATAACAACGGTATCATCGCGACGATTCGCGGGGAGGCCCCCGGAGCCTACGATGCCGCCGGCGTCCCTGTTCGCCGCGTGGCACTTCGCGCCGACATCGATGCGCTTCCTGTAACCGAGGACACGGGCGTGCCGTTCGCCTCCGAGAACGAGGGCGTCATGCACGCGTGCGGCCACGATGCGCACATGGCCATGATGCTCGGTGCGATTCGCATTCTTCTCGAGACGAAATCGCAGCTCAAAGGCGAGGTTCGCATTTTGTTCCAGCCTGCTGAGGAAATCTCGATAGGAGCGCTCTCCATGATCGATGCCGGCGCGCTCGACGGCGTCGACGCCATTTACGGCGCGCACATCTGGAGCGAGGTCGACGCGGGCACGGTGTCGTGCGCGCCGGGGCAGCGCATGGCCAACACCGACTGGTTCCACATCGACATCGAGGGCGTCTCCGCGCACGGCTCCATGCCGCACAAGGGTGTCGACGCCGTTGTCGTGGGGGCGGAGATGGTGAACGGGCTGCAGGTGCTCGTTAGCCGCGACGTGTCGCCGTTCGACCCGGTCGTGGTCACCGTGGGCGAGTTCCACGGTGGCGAGGCGCGCAACATCATGGCTGGTCACGCCTATCTTTCGGGAACGGTGCGCACCTGGACCGACAAGCTGCGCCGTGAAGTTCCCGATCGCCTCGAGCGCATCGTGAGCAAGATAGGGCACGCTTTCGGGGCCAAGGTGAAGTTCACGTTCGAGGAGGGCAACGCGGGCCTCGCAAACGACCCCGTGTGCGCGGAGGTCGCGCGGCATGCGGTCGTGGACATGCTGGGGGAGTCCGCGGTTTCGGACTATCGCGGTACGCTCTCGGGCGAGGACTTCAGCGAGTACCTGAACATCGTGCCCGGCGTGTTCTGCTTCGTCGGAACGCGAAATCCCGAGGTGGGGGCTTCGCACCCGCAGCACAGCTGCCATTTCACCATCGACGAGAGCGTGCTCGCGAAGGGCAGCATGGTTGCCGCTCAATGGGCCTGCCGCATGCTGGCGGCGGAATAGTGGACATCGTCGTGCGCACTTTGCGGGTTCCCTGAGGGCCCGCGGCTGCTTGCGGGCGCTCCGCCCCGATGTTGGCGGAGATTCCTCGCGGCGGCGCAGTCGGGCCCTCGTGCGCCTTCCCCGAAAAACCATCATTTGTTCGCTGTGTTAGCCATGCAAAACTTGCCACTTGCTGCTATGATTGAACGCGAGAAAACAGCTGCGCAACCACACTTGCAAACACACTCCGCGCGCATACCACGTAAGCGATTCGAGGCATATCCATGGCGTTCGTACATTTGCACAATCACACCGAATATTCCCTGCTCGATGGCTTGACCCACGTGAAGGACATGGTTCGTCGCGCCGCCGATCTCGACATGCCGGCGGTGGCTATCACCGACCACGGCGTCATGTCGGGCGTGCCGGAGCTGTGCGACGCGTGCACGGCGGTCGAGAAGGAAACGGGCAAGAAGGTCAAGCCCATCTACGGCTGCGAGGTCTACTTCACCACCGACGAGGAGCTGCGCAAGGACGTAAAGCCGAAGCTGTACCATCTACTGCTCCTTGCGAAGACCAACGAGGGCTATCACAACCTGTTGCACCTGGTCAGCGAATCGCATGTCGACAACTTCTACTACAAGCCGCGCACGACGTTCTCCATGCTGCAGAAGTACGGCCACGGCATCATCGGCTCGTCCGCGTGCATCGCGGGCATCATCCCGAAGCTTCTGGACAACCGCCAGTTCGACGACGCGGTCGAGTGGGCGCGCCGTTTCGCGAGCTGCTTCGACGAGGGCGACTTCTACATCGAGCTGCAAAACCAAGGCCTGCGCACCGACGCCGGCATGACGCAGACCGAGCTCAACCGCCAGCTCACCAAGGTCGCCCAGCTTGCGGGCCTAAAGACCATCGCTACGAACGACTTCCACTACCTGAAGAAGGAAGACGCAAAGGCCCAGGATATCATGCTGTGCATCGGCACGGGTTCGGCGGTGAACGACGCGAACCGCATGCGCTTCGAGAACGACGAGTTCTACATGAAGACGGAAGAGGAGATGCGCGAGGCGCTCTCCGAGTTCCCCGAGGCGTGCGACAACACGGTCGAGGTGGCCGAAAAGGTCGATGTTGTGCTCGAGCGCGACTCCATTCTGCCGCGTTTCCCCTTGCCAGAGGGTGAAACCGAGGAAAGCTGGTTCCGCAAGCAGTGCGAGTGGGGCTTGAAGAAGCGCTACGGCGACCCGGTGCCCAAAGAGGCATGGGATCGCTATGAATACGAGGCTGGCATCATCTTGCAGCAAGGCTTCCCGGCGTACTTCCTCATCGTGCAGGAATACATTGCCTGGGCCCGCAGCCAGGGAATCGGCGTCGGCCCGGGCCGTGGCTCGGCCGCAGGCGCCATCTGCACTTACGCCATGGGCATTACCGACCTCGACCCGCTTCCCAACGGGCTTCTGTTCGAACGCTTCCTGTCGCCCGAACGCGTGGAGATGCCCGATATCGACGTTGACTTCGAGGATGAACGTCGCCAGGAAGTCATCGAGCATATTAAAGAAGTCTACGGCGAGGACCATGTGTCGGGCGTTATCACGTTCGGCAAGCTTCAGGCGAAAAACGCCGTGCGCGATGCTGCGCGCGTGCTCGACTACCCCTACAGCGTGGGCGACCGCATCTGCAAGATGATCGGCGACGAGCTCGGGATCACCATCGACAAGGCGCTCGAGACAAACCCCGACCTGAAGAAGGCCTACGACGGCGAAGAGGACGTGCGACAGGTTGTCGATGCTGCGAAGTCAATCGAAGGCCACGTGCGCGGCGAGGGCGTGCACGCCTGCGCGACCATCATCTGCCGCGACCCCATGGCCGACCACGTGCCCATGAAGCGCGACACCAAAGGCGGTGGCATCATCACGCAATATGATGGCCACTACACGCCTGACCTGGGCTTGCTTAAAATGGACTTCCTTGGCTTGCGCACCTTGGGCGTGCTCTCGCGCGCATGCCGCAACGTCGAGCAGACCACTGGCGTCAAGATGGTGCCCGAGGAGATTCCCACCGACGACGAGGGCGCCTTCGCCCTTATGCGCTCGGGCAACATGGACGGCCTGTTCCAGGTAGAAGGCTCGCTGTACGTGAGCCTGTTCGCACGGCTCCCACCGCGCCGCTTCTCCGACATCGTCGCATCGATCGCCCTCAACCGTCCGGGCCCGCTCGAGTCCGGCATGGTCGACGACTACGTGAAGGTGGCGAGCGGCAAGACGCCCGTCCACTACTACGACGATCGCCTGCGCCCTGTGCTCGAGGAAACCTACGGCACCATGGTCTACCAGGAACAGATCATGCAGGTGTCCATGGTGATGAGCGGCTTTTCCGCCGGCAAGGCAGACAAGCTGCGCAAGGCAATGGGCAAGAAGAAAATCGACATCATGCGCCTGCTCCAGGAAGACTGGAACAACGGTGCCGTCGAGAACGGCTACTCACTCGACATCGCGAAGAAGATTTGGGATGACGCGGAGAAGTTCGCTAAGTACGCGTTCAACAAGTCGCACTCGGCTGCATACTCCATCCTGGTCATGCGCACGGCGTACCTGAAGGCGCATTACCCCAACGAGTACATGGCCGCAGTGCTGTCGAGCTACATGGGCAACACTGACCGCCTCATCCGCTACATCGCGAGCTGCAACCACAACGGCACGCCCGTGCTGCCGCCGGACATCAACTCGTCGAACGCCGAGTTCACCCCGGTTAAGGATGGCATCCGCTTCGGGCTCGTTGGCGTGCGCGGCGTCGGGCGCAACGTGGCCGACGCCATCATTGCGGAGCGCGAGGAAAACGGCCCGTTCACCAGCCTGCATGACTTCGTGAACCGCGTTGACGCGAAATGCTTTAACCGTAAGACACTTGAAGCGCTCATCAAGGGCGGTGCCTTCGATTCGACGGGGTACACGCGCAAGCAGCTCATGTACTTCCTGGAGGAAACGCCGCTGCTCGAGAACGCCTCGAAGCGCCAGAAGGACCGCGACGCCGGCCAGGTGAGCATGTTCGACCTGTTCGCCGCCGACGAGGACTCAGGTTTTCAGGAAGACGTGCCCGCGCCCGACGGCATCGAGTGGGACAAGCGCACCAAGCTTGCCTACGAAAAGGAAATCATGAAGATCTACGTGTCTGAGCACCCGCTTGCACCGTACGAGAGCGCGATTTCCCGCATGACGAAGTTCCAGCTGGGTGATTTGGCCGAGCGCACGAAGGAAATCAAGTCGGCGACGTTCGTCGGCATGGTGTCCAACGTGGTGACCAAGCTCACCAAGCGCGGCACGAAGATGGCCACGTTCACAATCGAGGACACGACGGGTCATATGGAGTGCATCTGCTTCAAGTACGACGAGAATGCGGAGGCCATTCATGAGGATGCCATCGTGAAGATCAAGGGCAAGTTCGAGCACAGTGACCGTGGCAACCAGATCATGGCGTTCGAGATCGAGGAAATCGAGTTGAACGAAGAGGATGCTCGACCTTCGCATCTGCAGCTTAACGTGCCGTCGTGCGAGTTCGACCAGCAAAAATTGTTGCGCTTGAACCGTATCTTGCAGTCGTATCCGGGCCGCGATGGGGTTGTGCTCCTCGTCACGCAGTCCGACGGCCGCCGCTTCCGCGCGGAGCTGCCGGTCACGGTCGACTCGGGCTCGCCGGTTATGCGAAGCGAGCTGCAGGATTTGTTCGGACGTGGCGCGCTGATTGCATAGAGAGTTTGCTATCGCTGGCCCGGGGATTAACTTCGGGCCAGCGTTTTCTTCTCCCCGATAGCTCATTGCGGGTCGCAGCGCTGCAGGTCGCCCGTGACTTGCCTCAGGTTGCCTCCCTTGGCTCTTCGCTGGTCGGTGCTTCGCGTCCCCCTGGCTCGCCGCAGGTCATCGAATCTCGCCCCGGGCTCTTTGCAGTTCGCTGTAGCTCGATATGAGGTTTGCCGCCTTATTGCTTGTCGTGTTCGCGCGCAAATGAGGTATCATGCTCGATATGGATAATGCCAAGAACAACATGACGCTTTCGCTTGCCGTCGCCTACAATGGTAAGCCTTTCAGCGGTTTTGCGCGCCAGCCTGGCCAACTTACGGTGCAGGGCGAGCTGGAACATGCGCTTGAGCTGCTGTTCCGCCGCGAGGTTGAAACCACGTGCGCCGGCCGCACCGACGCGGGCGTCCATGCGCGTGCTCAAGTCGTGAGCTTTGATATCTCGTCTGATGAATTGCGTGATCGTACGCTTGAAAGTCTCGCCCGGTCGATGAATGCGCTCACGCATGAGGCCATCGTCGTGCGCTCGGTCGACGAGCGCGAACTCGGCTTCTCCGCCCGCTTCGACGCGACGGAGCGCGAGTACCGCTATTTCATCTGCGTCGAGCCCGCGCCGCCCATTTTCCTGCGCGATTTCTCGTGGCATATCCCAAAGCCGCTCGATGTCGAGGCGATGCGCGAGGCGTCCCGCGCGCTCATCGGCGAGCACGATTTCAAGAGTTTCTGCATGGCGGCAAGCGCGGTGGGGAAGCCGACGTGTCGCAATGTGCATGAAATCTCGTTCGCTCAAGAAGAAGTGATGGGGGAGCGGGCCGTCGTCATCACGGTGAAGGGCAACGCGTTTCTCCACTCCATGGTGCGCACCATCGTGGGCACGCTTGTCATGGTCGGCCGCGGACAGCGGAAGCCCGAATGGGTCGCCGACGTGCTCCAGGCGTGCGACCGATGCGCTGCTGGGGAGAACGCACCTGCAGCCGGCCTCGTTTTCTGGAACGTGAGCTACGACGGCGTAAGGGACCACATCTAATCATGGTGGAGCGAAAGACACCTTTTCGTGGTAAGCGTGAGTATTACACGTTCGGCGAAGGGTTTCCCGGCTTTGGGGAATTCGTCGAGCACAAGGCTTCGCGCTGGAATGCGGACCTCTTTGAGGAAGCGCCTGTTTCGGAACCTGAGAATGCGCCTGTTGCCTATACGGGTGATGAGGATTTCTCAACGCGCGGTCGCTACAGCGGAGTTGGCATCATCGTCGACGAGGCGGGGGAGTTCGACCCTGAACCTGTGCGCTGCGGGAGCGTAGGGCCTCTGCCAGGAAAGAATGCGGAATCCGTGCGCCGAGACAGCATGGAGTCTGTGCTGGTCAAGAGACCCGAACCTGCGCGCCGAGAGAACCCCAAGTCGGTCGCGACCGCAAGTAGCCCCAAGTCGGCCGCCCCTGTGCACAACCTCGAACCAGCGCAATCTGTCGAGGCCAAGCTCGATCTCTCGCTGTTCCGCGAGCTCTATCGAAGCCGTGATGGGCGCCTCGTCTTCTTCGAGCATTGTGCGACCGGCCATCTTGCCGCCGTCGACGCATCGAAGCTCGTTTAAACTGAGCATCCTCGGCTTCGGGCGCCCTCGACGCATTCCGCCGCCCTTCGTTTAATCGCACGAATTCAAGCAGAGAGTAATAAGCTTGCTAACGAATAACGCCCCTTGCATCGATCGGTCGAGCAAGGGGCGCTGCTGTTCTCGTCGTAGGGACGAATTCGCTAGCGTGCTTCGGGCTTTTTCGGCACGGTGCGATCGACGAAGTAGATCTTGTACCACATGAGGAACATGTACACGATCCAGATCTTTCGCGAGCGATCGGCGCCCGCCTTGTGCTCGTCGAGCAGGCGCACCAGCTCATCGGTGTTGAAGAACTCGCGCGCGATGTCGCCCGTGAACCACTCCTTCACCATGGTGTAGTAGCGCTCCTCGCGCAGCCAATTCACGACCGGCACGGGGAAGCCGAGCTTCTCCTTCTGAGCCCAGTCCTTCGGGATGGCGAACTCTGCGGCGTCACGCAGTGTGAGCTTCGTCTGTTGCTCGTTGGCCTTGAGCGGCGTGGGAATGGTGGCCGACAGATCGAACACGCGGCGATCGAGGAAGGGTACGCGCGACTCGAGCGAATGAGCCATCGACATTTTGTCGGTCTTGAGCAGGATGTCGCCCACCAGCCAGAAGTACAAATCGACGTACTGCATGCGCGTCGTCTCGTCGAGATCGGCAACCTCGGCGTACACGGGCGCCGTGAGCGACTGCGGGGTAGGGGCGTTGCAGCCGCCCTTGAGCAGGCTTTCACGCTCCTCGGGTGTGAAAGCGACGCCGTTCGCGTTGGTGTAGTACCAGTCCTCGGGCGTCTCGCTTGCGCGCTCAAGATAGTTCGCGCCGCGCAGATGAAGCGCGCGCATCGCATGGGATGCGCCCTTGAGCAGGCCCTTCGGCGCCCAGCTTACCTTCGCGTTGGAGAACGGCGTCTGGTAGATTCGATAGCCTCCGAAGAACTCGTCGGCACCTTCACCGGAAAGCACGGCCTTCACCTGGGTAGCGGCAATCTGGTCGACGAAGTACAGCGCCACGGCGGAAGGGTCGGCGGAAGGCTCGTCCATGTGCCACTGCACGCGCGGAAGGCTCGCCCAGTATTCCTCCTCGCCGATGTATTTGTCGGTGTTAGCGATATGCAGGTCGTCTGCCAGCTCGCGCGCCCAGGAGATCTCGTCGCGCATGGTCTTACCGCCGGCGCCCTCGGCATTGTTCGCCGCTGCCTGCTTGTAGCACTCGAAGCCCACGGTGAACGTCTTGATGTCGGGGTTCTCTTTGGCAAGGCACGCCGCCATGTAGCTGGAGTCGATACCCGACGACAGGAAGCTTCCGACCTCGACGTCGGCCACGTTATGGTAGCGCACGCTGTCGCGCATGACCTCGTCGATGGCGCGCGCGGTGTCCTCGCGGTTGCGGCTCTCATCGAAGTGGTACTCGGGGCGCCAGTAGCGGCGCTCGGTGATGGAACCGTCGGCGTGCACGGTCATGCAGTGCGCGGGCGCAAGCTTGAAGATGCCCTTGAAGAAGGTCTCCGGCAGCGCGCTGAACTGGAAGCACAGGTACTGCTCGAGTGCCTCGCGATTGAGTTCGCGGGTGTAGGCGGGGTGCTCCAGGATGCATTTGATCTCGGACGCGAAGATGAACTGGCCGTTTTGCTGCGTGTAGTAGAACGGTTTGATGCCGAAGAAATCGCGCGCGCAGAAAAGCTCGCGAGTCGCGCGGTTCCAGATGGCGAACGCGAACATGCCGCGCAGTCTGTCGAGCACGCCTTCGCCCCATGCGAGATAGCCCGTGAGCAGCACTTCCGTGTCCGATTTCGTCTTGAACTGCCAGCCCTGCGTCTCGAGTTCGGCGCGAAGGTCCTGGTAGTTGTAGATTTCCCCGTTGAACACGATGGCGAAATCGCCCTTCGCAAGCATGGACTCGGGCGTGCCGCACGGCGTGCCGTCGGGCATGAGGGCGGGGGAGGTGATGGCCGAGTCGTGTTCGCCTGTCGTGCGAACCATGGGCTGGTTGCCGTTCGCCAAGTCGATGAGAGAGAGGCGGCGGTGCCCGAGCGCGATGCCGCTTTCCGCGTCGAGATACTGGCCCTCGCCGTCGGGCCCGCGATGCGCCATGATGTCGCACATGGCCTTGAGCGCGGGGGCGTCAGCGCTGGTCGCTTGGGTGAATCCGCAGATTCCGCACATGCAAAAGCTCCTTCATATCGATGTCGTGCGCTCGCGCGCAGCGATTCTCGTGTGGGGAGGGGTCCATGATAGCGAAAGCGCATGACGTGCAGCCTTCTTCTGCGAAAACTGCGGAAACGCCGCGCAAATGGGCGCTAGCGGACGGGCGGCTTGGGCGCGGCCGGGGGAGTGGCTTGAGCGCGGGTGTCGGGCGTGGAGGCAATTGTCACGTCGGGGTTCTCATACACCACACGGGCCTCGGTCTCCGCACGGGCGAAGTCTTCGGCGGTGAGGGACGAGCGGAGGACCACGTCGACCGTGCAGCCGAGGTCCTCGGCGATGAAGCGGCGGAACTGCGCGGCGTCGGCGCGCGAGAACGTGCATCCGACGTCGAGCAGAAGGCAGGCGTCCCCGCCCGTGCGTGCCTGGTCGGAGGCGTAAAGCGAGAATACCGCGACCTTCGCGATGGCATAGCGCGGTGCGACGCGGGAAACGGCGTCACGGATGGATCCGAAATCGTTCATGAGATGGCTCCTTTGCAGCCTGGTGGGCTTGGCAATTGCGTAGGGTTCCAGTATATCGCCAATCGCGAAAAGGGACGCGTCGGCGGGGGGAATTGCGAGCGAAGGCGGACAGGCGCGAGGGCGTAAACGAAGGCGGACAAGCGTGAGGGCGAAAGTGAAGTTGAGCATTCTCGGGGGAAGATTTGTTTCTGCCAGGTGTCGGTATGGAAGGTTTGGCGTTAGTCGATATTCCCGGGAGTCTGGGCGGGCTGCAGTGCCGCAATACCGCAAGCTGTCGACCGCTTGCTTGAGGAGCGTCGAGCCAGAGCCGTTCTCAAGTTCAATTAGTACAGCGATTCAGGAAGATTCCGGCACGAAAACCGAGGTATCCCACGACTAGGGCTCCGTTTCGGCGAGCGATTGCGGGCTGATTATTCGCCCAAGGAAGAAGCCCCGGGTCAGGGAGTCGCCCAATTCGAGGGCGCCCCGCTGCCTGCGCCTTCCCCGTGGGACACCTCGGTTTTCGCGCCAAGGAAGGGAAGTACTACCTTATCTGCAACTACGACAAGTACGATGACGTTTCGAACTACCGCATTGACCGCATGGCGGACGTTCGCGTGCTCGATGATGAGCCGGTAAAGCCGTTCGAATCGCTTGAGGGTGCCGGGCGGACGGGCCTCGATTTGGCGAAGTACATGGCGGAACATGTCTATATGTATTCTCCGCCAACGCGCGCTGCAGGTTTCGCGTTGCGCGGGTGATGGTAAGTGACGTCATTGGCATGTTCGGTTCGAACGTCGTTTTTAGCGACGAGACCGACGAGCACGTTACCGTAAGCGCCCGCGTGAACGAGCGCGTCATGTGTCAGTTCGCGAAGAATTTTGCCCCTGACGTGCTAATATTGGAGCCGAAGCGCCTGGTCGACCAGGCGTGTGCCGAAGCTGAGCGCACGCTGGCGGCGTATAGGGAACTGATTAGCACGGGAAGTTTATGTAGCAAAGAGAGGATTTCTAATGGAAGAAACTGATCAAAAGAGTTCTGTCCTCCAGGCCACCATCGATGATAAGATCTTCAACTTTGCTTACATCATGGCCATGCGTGATGCGACTCAACAGCAGGCGTTCCCTGCGGCAAACAAGAAGCTTCTTTGGGAAAAGGCGGACGAAACCGTTGTTGCGTACCGTCTGCTTAAGGGTTACATCAACGATATCCTTGACAAGGACAAACAGGAGCAAGATTTCTACGAGATTGAAAAGGATATCGAGAAGGCTGTCAATGAGTTCATCAAAACCAACGGTATAAAAAAGGTGGCAAAAAAAGACGAACCAGAATCCATCGAAGATGCGGTCTTCACATTCGGAAACGCTCAGAAACTCATCAACATGACCGCCAAGTACATGTTCATTTCTGCGTACCAGGATTCGGACAAAGCGAAGCTCTTCGATCAGTGCCATTGCCCTATGGATGGCATAATGGTGGATAAAGTTACCAAGCTCGCAGGAAGGTTGGTGGACGAGGGGGAAGAAGGACTCCATGCTTCGCTGGAGAATTTCGCATACAAGCGCCCACGTGCCCACGACTGGGCGGCCAAGGACGAAGTCCGTTGGAGCAAGCTGACCCTCGAGAACCGAAAACCATATGAGGGTTTCTAAAAAGTTGTTCGGGCTCTAGCGGAAAGAGAGGGGTTATCCCCGCTTGAGCTCGACTTTTGCGTTTGGGGCAGTGACAGAGATGAAAGATAGTAGCTCCGTGGGCGATGCTACATTGCTGGGATTTTTACAGAAATCCCAGCAATGTAGCATCCTCGAAACTCAAATACCGAGCCCATTCGTTTTCATCTCCCGGATCGAAGGAGGTCGGGTTTGCACCCAAAAGCCTTGCCGCGCACGCCCGACGCGACGCAAGTCACCCGACCCCTGTCTCACCCCGTCTCGCACTGGGCCTCCTCGCTGTTTCTTCCTGACGCAACCGACGCAAAACCGACGCAAAATCTTTTGTCGGTTTTGCGTCGGTTTTGCTCTATGATAGAAGGCAAAAGAACTCATGAGGGAAGTGGACACTATGCGAGAGAGTAAGAACCTCGAATTCAAAGAAATGGTTTCCGGCACCTATCTTAAGACGGTGAGCGCCTTCGCCAACTATGGAGATGGCGAAATCTTGTTTGGGGTTTCCGATGACGGCGAAGCGGTCGGGCTTGAGGACCCAACGGGAGATTGCTTGAGGATTGAGAACGCAATCAACGACGGTATATCCCCCCGTCCCGATTTCGAAATTGAAGTCGACTCGCGTACTAGCGTGGTGACACTGCGCGTGTTCGAAGGGCCGGAAAAGCCCTATCTTTACCGCTCGAAAGCGTATCGCCGATCGGACACGTCGACGGTAGAGGTTGATTCGTTCGAGCTAAAACGCCTTGTGCTCGAAGGCTCCAACCTGACCTTTGATGAGGCGAAATCTCCTCATCAGACCTTTTCTTTTAGTTCGCTCGCAAATGCGCTGGAAGAAAAAGTGGGAATCGGTGTGTTCAACGAAGATACGCTAAAGACGCTTGGTCTTCTTTCCTCAAAGGGTGATTTCAATAACGCTGCAGCCCTGCTTGCGGATAAAAACGATTTTCCTGGCATCGATATGGCGCGCTTCGGCCAGGATGTCAACAATATCCTCGATCGAAGTACCTGCGCGGGCCTTTCTGTGTTGGTTCAACTTGCCAACGCTCTTGAGATGTTCGACCGATATTACTCCTACGAGCGCATCGAAGGCTTCAAGCGCGAGAATCACGAGCGAATCCCCCGCGAGGCTTTCCGAGAGGCTGTTGCAAACGCGCTCGTGCACAGGATGTGGGATGTCTCTGCGCACATCCGCATCTCCATGTTCGAAAATCGTGTGGAAATAGTCTCCCCAGGCGGGCTCCCTCGAGGGGTGACAACCGAGGACTACCTCTCGGGAAATCTATCCATCCTCCGCAATCCCGT
>OLPC01000439.1_pt1 | contig 41779 bp, 37 predicted proteins | sample 1672341 | NCBI WGS metagenome assembly OLPC01 (sample SAMEA3136673, study PRJEB25190) | human gut metagenome | reverse complement strand
TATTGCAAGTTATATACAAAGAAATTCGCAGTATCCAATCTATCAGAATACGGATGTGATGTATTTCGATGAATCAGTAAAGGGATTAGAGACCCAGCTTGAAGATCTTGCAAAGGCACAGAAGTTTATCTTCATGGAGTATCATGCTATAGAAGATGCAGAGGCGTGGCATAAGATCCAAAAGATTCTGGAAGAACGAGTAAAAGTTGGAGTGGAAGTACGCATATTTTATGATGATATGGGTTCTATAGGATTTATTAATACTGATTTTGTAAAAAAAATGGAGTGCGTAGGAATTCATTGCCGTGTATTCAATCCGTTTGTACCAGGTTTAAATTTGTTCTTGAACAATCGTGATCATAGAAAAATAACGGTTATTGACGGGAAAGTTGGGTTCACCGGTGGATACAACCTCGCAAATGAATATTTTAATTATACACATCCTTATGGACAATGGAAAGATACAGGTATTCGTTTAGAAGGAGATGCTGTTCAGTCACTCACAGTGACATTTTTGGAAATGTGGAATGCGGTTAGTGATAAAGATGCGAATGATCCTGATTTTGGTAAATATATTTTTCATTATGATTACAAGGCGCAGCAAACGGGGGTTATTCAGCCTTATGCAGACAGTCCTATGGATAATGAACAGGTTGGAGAAGAAGTTTATATTAGTATGATAAATAAAGCTGAAAAATACTGTTGGTTCATGACTCCATATCTGATTATAACAGACGAAATGACACATGCGTTATGTTTGGCTGCTAAGCGAGGAGTGGATATCAGAATTATTACACCGGGTATTCCAGACAAAAAATTTATTTATAATATCACTCGTTCTTTTTATCATGGATTGGTTAAACATGGTGTGCGTGTTTATGAATGGACTCCTGGTTTCTGCCATGCAAAAATGAGTGTGGTGGATGACTGTATGGCAACTTGTGGAACAATTAATCTGGATTATCGAAGTTTATACCATCATTTTGAAAATGGATGTTTTATGATAGATTGTCAGTCTGTTTTAGATATAAAGAGTGATTTGATAAAAACCATGGGTGAATGTCGTAATGTGACAGAACAATATTGTACCGGACGCAGTGCATATTTACGATTAGGACAATTATTTATGAGATTATTTGCTGGATTGCTATAAGAATCTGATGTAACGATCTCTCAAAAAACAGTTAATTTAAAAGTCGACTGTTTTTGAGAGGTCGTTTTGTTATATCGAATGATTTGTACAGAATTTCCGTTTAGGTGAAAAAAATAAATTTTGTTGAGGTTGAATTGAGATTGACATTGTATTATATAAGCATAGAAAAAAGGAATCAGGTGATATACAATGAAAAAGCATAAAATATGTAAAATTCTTCTTGTTATACTGGCAGTTCTTCTGTTTATGGCTTGTTATGAATTACTTGGAATCTGCATTGCATATAAAAAACAGCCAGAAATGTCCGAAAAAACCATAAAAGAAATACATAATGAGTCGTGGAACGAATGCAGTGAGAATCCAGAACGGGCAGTGATCATAGAAAAGAATTCGGAAGCTCTTTTACAAAGAGTGCGATTGATTAAGAATGCAAAAGAGGAAATTATTCTTTCTACGTTTGCATTCAAATCCGATGAAAGTGGGAAATTGATCTTAGGAGCTCTTCGTGATGCGGCAGACAGAGGTGTACATGTTCGCTTGCTGGTAGATGGAATGGAGAGTTGGATTGATATGGAAGGTAATCCGTATTTTTATGGATTATCTTCCCATGAGAATGTTGAAATCAAATTATACAATAAGGCCAATCCGTTGAAACCATGGAAAATGATGGGAAGAATGCATGATAAATATTTGATTGCAGATGGTAAGAACTATATTCTTGGAGGAAGAAATACATATAATTATTTCCTGGGCGATTTTCCAGGACACAAGAACTATGACAGAGATGTGTTGGTTATTTGCGATGAACCAAGGAAAGAAAATTCAGTCAACCAGTTATTAGATTATTTTGAAACGATATGGGAACAAGAAGATAGTGGCTATTTTCATAATGATAAGAAACTTGCAAATAGAAAATCTGTAAAGAAGGCAGTATTAGAACTGCAGGAAGGATATCAGCAATATTTTAATGAAAACAAGGGAATGATTTTCGATACGGATTATACAGACGAAACGTTTGAGACAGAAAAGATTGCATTGGTATCAAATCCTATTCACACAGCTTCCAAGGAACCAGTAGTGTGGTATCAGCTGGGAGAATTGATGAAAAGTGCGAAGAATCGTGTAAAGATTCATACACCATATATTATCTGTAATGATATGATGTACAATACATGGGAGGAGATTGCAGAGAATGTTCCAAATTTTTCAATCATGACAAATTCGGTTGCAAATAATGGCAATCCATTCGGGTCTGCTGATTATGCAAAAAATAGAAATAAGATTTTAAATACAGGAATTGACATCTGGGAATATGAAGGCGGTTATTCTTACCATGGAAAAAGCATCCTGATCGATGATGATATATCTGTGATTGGTTCCTTTAACATGGATATGAGAAGTACGTATCTGGATACGGAACTGATGCTTGTAATACGTAGCAAAGAAATCAATAAACAGTTGGAAGAAGGAATGATGGAATATGAAAAAGTATCCCGACAGGCATTAGAAGATGGCACGTATCATGATCCGTATCATGTAAAACCGATTGAATTAACAAAAAAACGTCAGAGAAATGTGTTTTTGGTACAGCATCTGCTTGGATGGGCAAGATATCTGTTTTAATAGATAACAGGGAGGAAGGAAAACGTGTTTCAGATATTAATTGTAGAAGATGATAAAGAATTAAGCCAGCTATTTCAGAAAGTGCTCGAGAAGAATGGTTATCAGGTTAAAAGTGCACCGGATGGAGCTCAGGCATTAGAAGTATTGGATAAGGAATATATTGATCTGATTATTTCCGATATCATGATGCCGGTTATGGATGGTTATGAGCTGGTGTCGGAACTTCGTTCAGCAGGATACCAGATACCGGTACTTATGATCACTGCAAAAGGAAACTTTGATGACATGCGCCAGGGATTTCTTTCTGGAAGTGATGATTATATGGTAAAACCGGTAAATGTGAATGAAATGGTTTTAAGAGTAGGCGCATTGCTCCGTCGTGCACAGATCCTGAATGAACATAAAATTGTGATTGGTTCAACAGAGTTTGATTATGATGCAATGACCGTTACAACGGATAAGGAAAGCCTTGTTTTACCGAAAAAAGAATTTCTGCTTTTATATAAGCTGGCAGCTTCGCCGGGAAGAACATTTACAAAACAGCAGTTAATGGATGAAGTTTGGGGATATGAGACAGAGGCAGACCCACATACGATAGAGGTGCATATAGGAAGAATTAGGGAGCGTTTTAAAGATAATCCAAATTTCGAAATTGTAACCATGCGTGGAATTGGATATAAGGTGGTGAAAAAATAATGAATCAGAAGAAAGAAAAAAGATTGAAGATTCGGTCCTGTCTGACTGGTGCAATCTGGCTGTCTCTCGTATTTTCAACAGTGATATCTGCTTTATTATTTGCATTTTTAAATCATTTCTTTAAGCTACCGGGGAGTATACCTGTGCTTGGCTGGCTTTTGATTTTTAATACACTGATCGCAGGGCTCATTACTTCTTTTATTAATGCAAAGTTACTGGAGCCAATTACCAGACTCAGTAAAGCAATGAAGGAAGTTTCTCAAGGAGATTTTGAACAGCATTTGGAAACGAACAGTCGTATAGCAGAGGTTGGTGAATCCTACCAAAGTTTCAACGTGATGACAAAAGAGCTTCGTGCAACAGAAGTGCTGCAGATGGATTTCGTATCTAATGTTTCTCATGAGTTTAAGACCCCTATCAATGCCATTGAAGGTTATACAATGCTTCTTCAGGGAGAAGAATTATCGCAGGAGCAAGAGGGATATGTAGAAAAAATCTTATTTAACACGAAGAGGCTTTCTGGGTTGGTTGGAAATATTTTGTTGTTGTCTAAATTGGAGAATCAGAATATACCAATGAAAAAAACGAAATATCGACTGGATGAACAGATTCGTCAGGCATTTCTTTCTTTGGAATCAAAATGGACAGAAAAAGAAATTGGCTTCCAGGTAGAATTGGAGGAAGTCAAATATACTGGAAATGAAGGACTTCTTATGCATATCTGGATGAATCTTTTAGATAATGCAATCAAGTTTAGTCCGGCAAAGGGAACAATTACGATGTTTCTGAAACAAGAACAGGATTCTGTTAAGTTCATTCTGGAAGATGAAGGACCAGGAATCGAGGAAGATGTAAAGACTAGAATATTCGACAAGTTTTATCAGGTAGATGGTTCTCATAAGGCAGAAGGAAACGGTCTTGGTCTTGCACTTGTAAAGCGGATTGTAGATAGTGCGGGAGGAACGATCAAAGCAGAAAACCGGGAATATGGCGGATGTAGATTTGTTGTAGAACTTCCGATACAGACAAATGAGAATATAATATAAAAGTAGAAGATGGGAGGATTTATATGACATTTTATCAGGAATTACAGTTAAATCAGGCAGGATCGAAAAACCTGTTGAAAAAGAGTGAAACCACGAAAGAAAAAATGTATCATATACTGGTATATCTGATTAAGATAGCTGTTACAATGGTTTTTTGTTTTTTATTTGTTACTGTTTTCAGCATCCTGTTTGGAAATGAAAACAGTATTGTTGGTGTGGTAGTTTTATTATGTCTTATGGTATTTCGAAATGCGGATTTGGGAATCCACACTGGACAATCTACGATGCTTTTGGCTATGTTCTTTGTAATAATGGTCGTATGTCCGCATCTTGCAAATCAGCTTTCACCGGTACTGGGAATGCTGTTAAATATTGCTGCACTGGCAGTGTTGATATTTTTTGGATGTCATAATCCATTCATGTTTAACCAATCTACATTGGTTCTTGGCTATCTGCTATTATATGGATATGATGTTACAGGAACAAGCTATCAGATGCGATTGGCCGGAATGATTTTAGGCGCAGTTCTTACCTGTTTTGTATTTTATCGAAATCATAAAAATAGAACTTTTAAAAGAAATTTGAAAGATCTAATCCAGGAATTTGATATCACTTCATCGAGAACAAAATGGCAGTTATGCCAGATTATATGTGTACCAATTGTCCTTTGCATTGCAGAACTTTGCAATATGCCACGTGCAATGTGGGCAGGTATTGCAGCTATGTCAGCAATTTTGCCGTTTGTGGAAGACATGCAATACAGAGTCCGTAAAAGGATTGTCGGAAATATTGTAGGTGTTATATGCTTCACCGTATTATATTTTCTGCTTCCATCATCCATCTATGCTTATATAGGAATTCTTGGTGGAATTGGTGTAGGATTTTCAGCGCAATACGGCTGGCAGGCTGTATTTAATACCTTTGGCGCTCTCGCAATTGCTGCGGAAAGTTATGGATTAAAAGGAGCAGTTAGTCTTAGAGTGATTCAGAATGTTTTTGGTGTTGTATTTGCATTGGCATTTTGTGCTGTATTTTATTGGTTTATGTCGAAACAAAAGGAAAGTGATGTGACCGTACATGCAGAGTGAAGGAAGTCAGAAAGAAAATTTGAATAGAATTATTACAGTACCCAATTTGCTTTCTTTTTTTCGGTTTTGTCTGATTCCAGTAATTATATGGAGTTATTGTGTAAAGGAAAATCCTTTGTTAGCAGGAGAAATCTTATTGCTATCCGGTCTTACGGATCTCGCTGATGGATATATTGCAAGAAGATTTCATATGATTAGCAATCTAGGAAAGATTCTCGATCCGGTTGCCGATAAGCTGACACAGGCAGCAATGTTGATTTGCTCGTTTACTCGCTTTCCACATATGCTCCCGTTGATCGTTATAATGGCAGTTAAGGAACTTTATATGGCGGTTAGTGGATGCCTTGTGATACGAAAAACAGGAAAAGTGCATGGTGCAGATTGGCATGGAAAAATAGTAACCTTTTTATTATATGGAACTGTGGCTGTGCATATTATATGGTTCCACATTACACCAATGGTGTCAGATCTGTTAATTGGTTTGTGTGCTATAATGATGGTTGTATCAGTTGTTTTGTACATTATCAAGAATACCAGAACACTTAGGGGAGAGACTGCATAAGCAATTTGATTATATTGAGATGACTAGATAATATTTAGGAGGACACAGACATGAACAGTAAGTCAAACGCACAAGCTATGGAAACAGAAAAAATACCACGTCTTTTGGCCCAGCTTGCAATACCGGCTGTTGTGGCTCAAATCATCAACCTTTTATATAATATTGTTGACCGTATTTATATCGGACATATTCCAGGTGTCGGTGCCGCAGCATTAACAGGTGTTGGATTGTTTACGCCAATTCTCATGCTGATCAATGCCTTCGCCATGCTGGCAGGATCCGGAGGTGCACCGCGTGCAGCGATTTCTATGGGAAAGAAAGATAATAAGACAGCTGAAAAGATTCTTGGAAATTGTTTTGCAATCCTCATGCTTATGGCCGCAGCTTTGACGGTGATATTCTTTACTTTTGCGCCACAGTTACTGACGATGTTTGGTGCTAGCGATAAGACACTTCCTTATGGCGTGGATTATGCAAGGATTTATATTCTTGGAAGTATTTTTGTTTTGATCGTGATGGGAATGAATCCATTTATTACGACACAGGGATTTGCGAAGATCAGCATGATGACAACAGTGATTGGTGCTGTAATCAATATCATTCTTGATCCAATTTTTATCTTCGTATTTCATCTTGGAGTAAAGGGAGCTGCACTCGCAACTGTTTTGAGTCAGGCTGTAGGGGCAATATGGATCCTTCGTTTCTTGTCAGGAAAGAAGACGATTCTGCATCTTAAAAAAGAAAACTTTAAACTGCAAAAAGAAATCATCTTACCATGCCTTGCTCTTGGTATATCTACATTTGTCATGTTATCTACGGAAAGTATTTTGTCTATCAGTTTTACTTCCAGTTTGTCAAGATATGGCGGAGATCTCGCAGTAGGGGCTATGACAATTATTACCAGTGTTAGCCAGCTTGCAACATTACCATTACAGGGAATTTGTCAGGGTGGACAGCCAATCATGAGCTATAACTATGGTGCAGGAAATAGAAATCGAGTAAAAAAAGCATTTTTTACTCAATTTACAGTTTGTACAATTTTTACGGGATGCTTCTGGTTGATTATGCTTCTATTTCCGAAGATGTTTGCAGGTATTTTTTCGAATAATACAGAATTAATCACGTATACGGCATGGGCGTTAAGAATTTACATGGCAGGTATTTTTTCTCTTGGATTCCAAGTTGCTTGTCAGCAGAGTTTCATGGCATTGGGCCAGGCAAAAGTTAGTTTATTACTTGCCTGCTTAAGAAAATTGATTCTGTTGATTCCGTTGATTTTTATCCTGCCGCATTTTATCCAGAATAAAGTATTTGCGGTATTTTTGGCTGAGCCAATCAGTGATATTTTGGCAGCGATAATAACAACTTCAACGTTCTTTAGTCGGTTTAATAAAATTTTAGATAGAAAATAAAGCATTATAAAAAGATCCTGTTCAAACTATGCTATAAAGAACAGGATCTTTGTGTATTTATTTTGCCAGGAAATTATTCTGTATCTCCATTGGCATATGATAAGCCTGGCCTCGTTTTGTTAGGCTGTATAGTTTAAGCGTTTGTTCTTCTACAGTTGCGTACAAAGAAGCAAAAAAAGCATTTCTTGTAAACATTGGGAAGTTCGAATTTAGCTGGTTTATGCTTTTGGCATTGCTGATTCTTGTCGCATCATATATCATATTATATAAGACTAAGTTTGGTCTCCGTCTTATGACATGTGGTGAGCATCCGCAGGCAGCAGACTCCGTAGGAATTAACGTTTACAAAATGCGATATGCAGGTGTTTTGATTTCTGGAGCATTGGGCGGACTTGGCGGGCTGGTTTATATTACAGCCGGTGTCAGTGAATGGAAATTTGAGAATGGTGTTGCGGGATTTGGATTCCTTGCACTTGCAGTTATGATCTTTGGTCAGTGGAAATCGGTGAATATCGGACTTGCAGCACTTCTGTTTGGTCTGTTCCGTGCACTTTCAAATGTTTATACAGGATTTGACGTACTGGTAGCATTAAAGCTTCCAAGTACCTTATACAATATGTTCCCGTATATTATTTCTCTGATTGTTCTTGCATTTGTGTCAAAGAATTCCAGAGCACCGAAAGCAGAGGGTATCCCGTACGATAAAGGACAGAGATAAAGCCGTGTTTGGGTTAAAAGACAATAAGAATTATCTCATCACAGGATAGAAAATTACTGAACAGTTACGAAAAAACTTTAGTAAAGGATGGAAAGACCATGAAAAATTATTCAGAAGACGCAAGCAGACAGTATCATATTCAGGTGGCAAAAGGCGAAGTAGGACGTTATGTGATCCTGCCGGGAGATCCCAAAAGATGTGCCAAAATTGCACAGTATTTTGATGATCCGGTGCTGATCGCGGATAACCGGGAATATGTTACATACACAGGAACATTCGACGGTGTAAAGGTAAGCGTAACATCAACAGGAATTGGTGGGCCATTCGCATCCATAGCAATGGAAGAACTGTACCGTTGCGGTGCAGATACATTTGTGAGAATTGGTATATGCGGAGGAATGCAGCCGGAAGTAAAGAGTGGTGATGTAGTGATTGCCACAGGTGCAGTCCGTATGGAAGGAACTACCAGAGAATATGCACCAATTGAATATCCTGCGGTAGCAAATCAGGAGAGAGAGAAGCTTGGTCTGGAGAATCCGGTAGTTCACGACACAGATATGGCTATTCGTGTAGCTGTAGAGGCCATAAGAAGAATGATTAAAGAAGATCAGGCTAAATAGCAGCTGGTGAGTATGAATGAATAATCGCAACGAGCGGAACCGGCAGTGACAGAAAGAAAAGAGGATAAGTAAAAATGGAAATTAAAGAAATCTTAAAACATGTAGATCATACATTACTTCTTCAACCATCCACATGGGAAGAAATTAAGCAGATTTGTGATGATGCAATGAAATATGGAACCGCATCTGTATGTATTCCTCCATGTTATGTAAAAGAAGCAGCAGAATACATGAACGGAAAAATGGCAGTATGCACAGTTATTGGCTTCCCAAATGGAAATACAACAACAGCAACGAAAGAATTTGAGACCAAAGATGCCATTGCAAACGGTGCATCGGAAATTGATATGGTAATTAACATCGGATGGTTAAAAGATAAGAAATATGATCTGATTGAGAACGAGATCAGAATTCTCAAAGCAGCATGCGGAGAAAAAATTCTCAAAGTTATCATTGAGACTTGCTTCCTCACTACAGAAGAGAAAATCAAAATGTGTGAGATCGTAACAGCGGCGGGAGCTGATTATATCAAAACGTCAACAGGATTTGGCGGTGGCGGAGCAACATTTGAAGACATCGAACTGTTTTCCAAACACGTTGGACCAAATGTAAAAATGAAAGCAGCAGGTGGTATTTCTTCTCTGGATGATGCTGAGAAATTTCTTTCTCTGGGTGCAGACAGACTGGGAACGAGCAGAATCATTAAGATTGTAAAGAATGAAGAAGCAACTGGTTATTGATTTAACCGAATCAGGTAAGTCTCCTGCGGAGGTTGCGAAGAGCAATAAACTGCGAAGCAGTTATTCAGTGTAAAGCCACGTAGCGGAAGCGGATTGCGAATATCCGATTGACATAATAATTACGCAAGGTAAGTATTTGATAATGAAAAATAAAGACAGTAATTAACGGGGGTGTAGATTATGCAGAACTTAGACAAAACGATGATTGATAAATTAATCGGGACAGCAATTGAACAGTTGAAATTTTCTTATGCACCATATTCCAATTTTAAAGTTGGCGCAGCACTGCTTGCGAAGAATGGAGAAATCTATACAGGGTGTAATATTGAAAATGCAGCATACACACCTACTAACTGCGCTGAGAGAACTGCGTTCTTTAAGGCTGTAAGCGAGGGGATAAAGGAATTTGATGCGATTTGCATTGTTGGCGGAAAAGGCGGTGTTTTGACCGAATACGCGGCTCCATGCGGTGTGTGCCGACAGGTAATGATGGAATTTTGTAACCCGGAGACATTTAAGATTGTTTTGGCAGTGGATAAGGAACATTATGATATTTATACCCTGAAAGAGCTGCTGCCACTGGGATTCGGTCCAATGAACCTGGCATAAAGCCTTTTTCAAAACACTTACTAAAGTATATACGAAATACGAAATGGAGAAACATCACGACACAGGAACAACTGATCGCATTACCCAAGATAGAATTGCACTGCCATCTGGATGGGTCACTCAGTCGTGAATTTATAGAAAAGCGTCTGGAAAGAGAAGTACACCAGGAGGAACTGAGCGTATCAGATGACTGTACCAGTCTTGCACAATATCTGGAAAAATTCACATTGCCGGGACAATGCATTATGGATGAAAAAGGGCTGGAAGAAGCCGGATATGATGTGTTGAGAGGCATGAGCAGAGAAAAATGCAAAGGCCATTTTTTGTAAAAGACATTTTCAATCATTAGTCTTTTGTGCTAAAATAGGAAAAGAGTTTATCTGAATAAATCGCTAAAGCGAGATAAATGATAAAGACAAATCATAAAGATAAATGATACAGAAAGGAAAATGATTTTTATGGAAACAGGGACAATTTTCAAATTTCATAATGATCTGGATACAGACCAGATCATAGCATCACAGTATCTGCTACTTCCGAATCTGGATGAGATGAAAGGACATGCTTTTGAATCATTGGATCCGGATTTCTCAAAGAAAGTAAAATCTGGTGATTTTGTAGTAGGTGGAGAGAACTTTGGATGTGGTTCATCCAGAGAGCAGGCGCCTGGTGTATTAAAAGCATTGGGAGTACAGGCAGTTGTAGCGAAATCTTTTGCACGAATTTTTTACAGAAATTCAATCAATATTGGTTTGCCGGTAATTGTTTGTAAAGATCTTCCGGACGAAGTGAAAACAGGTGATCAGATGATTCTTCATATGTCAGAGGGAACGGTTGAAGCAAATGGAAAAACTTATTCTTGCACAAAACTTCCGGAGTATATGCAGAATATCTTAAATCAGGGCGGTCTGATCGCATCTCTGAATAAGGAGGAAAAATAAGATGGGAATGACAATTGCAGAAAAGATTATTGCTGCGGCAGCCGGTGTTGACAGCGTAAAACCGGGAGATATCCATACAGTTAAACTTGACCGTCTAATGAGTAATGATGGAACAACACATCTTACCGTTGATATGTACCGCAATAAATTAAAGAATCCGCATATTGCAGATCCAGGCAAACTTGTGTTTATCGTGGACCATAATGTACCTTCAGACAGTCCGAAAACGGCTGCTTCTCAGAAGAAAATGAGAGATTTTGCGAAAGAAAATAATATTGATTTCTGGGAAGGAAAGGGAGTTTGCCATCAGGTTATGATCGAGAACTATGTTCGTCCAGGTGAATTGATCTTTGGTGCAGACAGCCATACCTGCTCTTATGGAGCGCTGGGAGCATTCGGAACAGGTGTAGGCTGCACAGATTTCCTGTATGGTATGGTTACAGGAACATCATGGGTTCTGGTACCTGAAAGTGTAAAATTCAATCTTATCGGAAAACTTCCGGAAGGAGTTTATGCGAGAGATTTAATCCTCACTATTATCGGTGAAATCGGAGCAAATGGATGTAATTATCAGGCTATGGAGTTTACAGGGGAAGGCGCAAAAACACTCAGCATCAGTGATCGTATGGCACTTTGCAACATGGCAGTAGAAGCCGGAGCTAAGACTGGTATTTTCGAAGCAGATGAGAAAGCAATTGAGTATCTGAAAGAACATGGACGTGAGCCAAAAGCTATCTATCACAGTGATCCGGATGCTGTTTACGCAAGAGAATATACATTTGATTTAGCAAAAGTTTGTCCTGTAGTTGCTAAACCGGACTTTGTAGATAATGTAGTTCCGGCAGAAGAAACATGTGGAATTGAAATTAATGAAGCTTTCCTTGGCTCCTGTAACAATGGACGTATTGAAGATCTTCGTGTCGGGGCAGAAATCATCAAAGGCAAGAAGGTGGCTGAGGGCGTCAGATTCCTTGTTGTGCCTGCCAGCCAGACTATTTACCGTCAGGCATTAAAAGAAGGCCTTCTGGATGTGTTTATGGACGCTGGAGCCATTGTTATGAATCCGAACTGCAGTGTATGCTGGGGAAGCTGCCAGGGTGTTATCGGCGAAAATGAAGTTCTGATCAGTACAGGAACACGTAATTTCAAAGGACGTGCAGGACATCCAAGTTCAAAAGTATATCTGGGTTCAGCTGCAACTGTTACAGCGTCTGCTATTGCCGGAAAGATTGCGTTAGCAAGTGAAGTATAAAATGTTTCACGTGAAACTTATAATAAATATGATTTTAGGGACAAAGGTCTTTTGCCCCTGATATCATAAATATGCAGATAGAAATAAAGAGGTAAGATTATGGAAAAATTTACAGGAAAGGTATGGGTATTGGATGATGATATTGATACAGATATCATTATTCCTACAGAGTATCTGGCACTGAAAACAATTGACGATATGAAACAGTATGGATTCAGTCCTCTGCGTCCGGAACTGGCAGGTCAGATTCAGAAAGGTGACATTATTGTTGCCGGAAAGAATTTTGGATGCGGATCTTCCAGGGAACAGGCACCGGAAATTATCAAAGCACTGGGAATTCAGTGCGTAATTGCGAAGTCTTTTGCACGAATTTTCTTCAGAAATTCCATTAACAATGGTCTTTTATTAATTGAGCAGCCAGATATTCATGATGATATCAAAGAAGGCGATGAAGTAACTGTAGTAATGAATGAACACGTAGATTATAACGGAAAACAATATCCAATTGCTTCTCTTCCAGAGAATCTGATGAGTATTATCCAGGCAGGCGGACTTGTAAAAGCCATGCGTAAATTAAACGGACTGGATTAATGAGAAAGGAGAAGTAAATGGGCGAGACAGTTATTGAGAAAATCATAAGAAATAATGTTGGAAAAACAGTAAAGCCAGGAGACATCGTAACGGTCAATGTAGACAGAGTTATGATTCATGACATATTTATTCCATTCGTAGCAGAAAAGTTCGAGGAAATGGGCTTTACGAAGCTCTGGGATCCAGATAAAGTTGTCCTTATCTATGATCATCTGGTTCCTGCAAGTCAGTTAGATGATACAAGGCATTTCCATGCAGGAGATGCTTTTGCAAAAAAATATGGCATGAAAAATGTTCACAGAAGTGACGGAATCTGTCATCAGTTAATGACAGAAGCAGGCTATGTAAAACCAGGAAATATTGTATTTGGTACAGACAGCCATACAACTACTTATGGTTGTGTTGGTGCATTTTCTTCAGGTATCGGATATACAGAAATGGCAAGTATCCTGGGAACAGGAACGATGTGGATCAAGGTTCCGGAGACCATCAAAGTAGTAGTTGACGGAGAACTTCCGGAGAATGTTATGTCAAAAGACATTATTCTGCGTCTGATCGGTGATCTGGGAGCTGATGGCGCAACTTACAGAGCGCTTGAGTTTACTGGCAGTACAGTGAAAAATATGACAGTTGCAAGCCGTATGACAATGGCTAACATGGCAATTGAAGCAGGTGCTAAATGTGCATTATTTACACCGGATGAAAAGACAGCAGAATATTGCGGGATAGAGTTAAATGATTTCCAGAAAAGCCTTTCAGGAGACACAGATGCAACATATATAAAGACGATTACATATCGCGCAGAAGACTTTGTGCCTGTTATGGCATGTCCTTCTCAGGTAGACAAGATCAGAGATGTAAGTGACCTTGAAGGAACGGAAATTGATCAGGTATTCATTGGCTCCTGTACAAACGGTCGTCTGGAGGACCTTAAAGCTGCGGCAGAGGTCTTAAAAGGCAAGAAGGTAGCAAAATATGTAAAACTGATCGTAACGCCTGCAAGCCGCAAAATATACCGTCAGGCGATAGATATGGGAATTATGGATGTACTTGCAGAGGCAGGAGCTATTATCACACATCCTGGATGCGGATTATGTTGTGGTCGTACAGGCGGAATTCTTACAGACGGAGAACGCGTAGTAGCCACAAATAACAGAAACTTCCTTGGCCGTATGGGAACATCAAAAGTAGAAATTTATCTGGCATCTCCAAAAACAGCAGCAGCTTGTGCTGTGGCAGGTAAAATTGTAAAACCTGAGTAATAAAAGGGCTATAAACAGGATAGAAAATATTTACAGTACAATAAATAGTGCTACAATATACTTTAAACACTGAGATTGAGTGAATTTAACCGAATTAAGTAAGTCCCCTGCTTCAATTGCGAGAAGCAATAAGCAGTGGGTGGGACTTGCTTGTATCAGGAGGGGTACAAGCCCCTCCTGATAAACTGCGGAGCAGTTATTCGGTTATGAGCAAGTAGCGAAAGCGGATTGCGAATATCCGATTGACAAGATATAAGCATAATAATTTACAGTACCGAATAAAAATTAAATATGAGATGTGTAGTTATTATGTGACTGACATCAAAGAAATCCCTTGCTTATTGTTTTATACAGAGCAGGGGATTTTTTTGATGTGATTTTATGTAATAGAAATTCCAAATAAATTTCCTGGTACATAAAATCACATCAAAAAGTCCTATCAGGCGGGAGCATGTTGCGGCAGAAAGCGGATGCTGCTTACAGGGGCTCATCGAAGGCGAAGAATCTTATAGGCAGAATTCTTTTGGGATGAAGAATATAAAAAGTCACTTCGGAATCATTAAAATAAGAATAAAAATATAGGATATAAGATAAAAATAAGCAAAATTGAACCGTATTAAGCGTGATAATAAGGGTATTTTGAATAAATAGCGAAATAAATGGGAAAATAAGCTGAATTACGCTTGAACTTTAAAATTGAACATGATTGAACTAATGACTAAAACACGAAGAAAAGTTCAGAGTAAGTTTAAATATTAGTGCAATGCATAAAATGAACCAATTGAACCGATATTTAAACATGCTGATAAAATGTTCAATATAGTTCAAGGTAAAATTAAACTATAAATTGAACCGAAAGTGGGGAACAATTGAATTACAAAAAAATGTGAAAGTTATCGTTGAATTTTTAGTTCAATTATAGTATAATGACAAAGTAAAAACCGCGTAATCTTGCGGGTTCCAAAACAAACAGAACATATGGTTGCACAACATAAAAAAGTGAACTATGTTGAACTTACTTGGACATATTTTTAAAATAATAATAGTTTTTACGAAGAGTGATAAAAGTTTCTGGGGAAAGATATATTTTGTTTCTATATATAATATATGGAAAGATATGAAAATTATTACTTCTAATTTGACCAAATCAAGGAAGTCCCCCTGCTTTGATTGCGAATATCCTTTGACTTTATTGAATCAAGTAAGTAGCGAAGCTGATGATTTTATTTGTTTGATTATAGTAAAATAAACAATATTATGCGTTGAGAAGTAAGCTGGGAGGTAATTTTATATGAATAATAAATTTGCTGAGCGATTGAAGATAGCAATGGAACAGAAAAATATGAAGCAGATCGATCTGGTTAAGACGGCGGCTGAACAGGGTGTAAAGCTTGGAAAGAGCCATGTAAGCCAGTATTTGAGTGGAAAAACAACTCCAAGATCAGAAATTCTTCATTTTCTTGCAAATACATTACAGGTAGATGTCGATTGGTTAAAAGGAAATGATGTAACAGTAGAAACATTAAAGAAAGAGACAAACGAGGCAGAGTTTCAGATGGAAAATATGAAATTTGATTACAACTATAATAATATGAAAGAAAATAATAACGAGGCAGTTGAGGAAGCACAGGTTCGTGAATTTAAGAAATCATCAAAATTAAATAATGTACTATATGACGTAAGAGGGCCTGTTGTAGAGGAGGCTGCACGTATGGAAGATGCAGGAACTCAGGTTTTGAAACTGAATATTGGAAATCCTGCACCGTTTGGATTCAGAACACCGGATGAAGTTATCTATGATATGAGACAGCAACTGACAGAATGTGAAGGCTATTCTCCGGCAAAAGGTTTATTTTCTGCCAGAAAAGCAATCATGCAGTACGCTCAGCTGAAAAAACTTCCTAATGTATCAATCGAAGATATTTATACAGGAAATGGAGTCAGCGAGTTAATAAATCTTAGTATGTCAGCTTTGTTAGACAATGGAGATGAGATTTTAATTCCGTCTCCGGATTATCCGTTATGGACAGCATGCGCTACTCTGGCAGGAGGAAAAGCTGTACATTACATCTGCGATGAGCAGGCAGAATGGTATCCGGATATGGATGATATAAGAAGAAAGATTACCAGCAGAACGAAAGCAATTGTTATTATCAACCCAAATAATCCAACAGGTGCATTATATCCAAGAGAAGTATTGCAGCAGATTGTTGATATTGCCAGAGAACATCATCTGATTATTTTCTCTGATGAAATTTATGACCGCCTGGTAATGGATGATGCAGAACATATTTCTATTGCATCAATGGCTCCGGATTTATTCTGTGTTACTTTTAGTGGATTATCAAAATCACATATGATTGCCGGATTTAGAATTGGATGGATGATTCTTAGCGGTAATAAAGCAATTGCAAAAGATTATATAGAAGGTATCAAGATGCTTTCAAATATGAGACTTTGTTCTAATGTACCGGCACAGTCCATTGTTCAGACTGCATTAGGAGGACATCAGAGTGTAGAAAGTTATATTGTTCCAGGTGGACGTATTTATGAGCAGAGGGAGTATATTTACAATGCACTGACAGATATTCCGGGAATTACTGCTGTTAAACCAAAGGCGGCATTTTATATGTTCCCTAAGATTGATACAAAGAAATTCAATATTGTAAATGATGAAAAATTTGCATTGGATCTGTTAAAAGAGAAGAAAATCCTGCTTGTACATGGTGGTGGATTTAACTGGCAGCAGCCAGATCACTTCAGGGTAGTTTATTTACCGAGAATAGAGGTTTTAAAAGAGGCAGCAGGAAAAATCAGAGATTTCCTGGAACATTATCAGCAGGAAGTATAACGAAAATAGCGTATATGTTTCACGTGAAACATATACGCTTATTTTTTCAGCAGAGAATAATTATTGTAATGTTTTAATTGAGCATAGTTGTCTGAATAACTTAAAAATAAATATTGTTTCACGTGAAACATCAGCTATAAATTTTAGTATTTACTTAATTAAGATGTTACGGCATTGTTGTAAATTTTATAAAAAATTAATGGTGAATAGGAAATAGATGTGATAAACTATATCCAATGCATCGTTTGCAAAACAGCTATTACATATTTAAAGATAATAAATGTTATATTATTGATAAATGATGCAATAGCATGAATTTTGGAGGTACGACGGAAGATGGAAAATGAAGAAAAAAGCCAGGCAGAGCAGGAGAACAAAAGTCAGTCTGTCTGGAAAGATTTATGGGACTATGCAAAGATTATTCTCGTTGTCTTTGTTATAGCATTCCTGTTAGGACACTTTGTATATATCAATGCAAGAGTGCCGTCAGGATCTATGGAACAGACAATTATGACAGGAGACAGGGTATTTGGTAATCGCCTTGCATATAAGACGAAGGATCCAGAGAGATTTGATATTGTAATATTTAAGTATCCGGATGATCCATCTCAGCTTTTTGTAAAAAGAGTAATTGGCCTGCCTGGTGAAACGGTAAATATTGTGGATGGAAAAGTTTACATCAATGATTCGGAAGAACCATTAGATGACAGCTTTTGCCCAGAAACACCAGAGGGAAGCTTTGGACCGTATACGGTTCCTGATGGTTGTTATTTCATGTTGGGAGATAACAGAAATCATAGTATGGACTCAAGATACTGGCAGAATACATTTGTAGAGAAAGATGCGATAGTGGCAGAAGTAGCAGTTCGTTACTGGCCGCTAAACAAAATAGGAACGGTTGATTAAAGCAATAGCATGAAAGTCGAAAAAAGACTGTTAAAATTAACTGATTTCTCCAAAGATTTTTGGTGAAAAAGTTAATTTTGACAGTTTTTTTACTTTACTTGATGATTTTTTACCAGTAGTTCTTTTTCATTGTATGAAGATTTTTCAAATGTTATACTATAAAAAAAGCTAATTATTAGATATAGAATTACTATAATAATCAGGTGACTCTTGACAAATTATAAAGTAGTTGTTTGAGAAGGTTGGGGAGCAAAATGGATTGTGAATATCCGATAGGCTTCTTATATTTGGTATGTAAAGAGAGGGAAAGAAAGCATGAGAAAATGGAAAAAGTTTATGGCAATAGGTTTGGCAGCATCTATGATAATACCATCTGGTGTACCGCAGCAGATATTGTGGGCATCAGAGTTTTCGGCAGAAAGCAGCGAAACGGTAGCTGATGTGTTTGGAGATAATTCGGAAAGTGAATCGGGAAATAGAACAGGTGATAAGAATAACGAAAAATATGAATTTGATACAGGAGAATCTGAAAAAAAGAAGGAAATGGAGGATATATCAGACGGAGAGAATGGATCGAAAAATATTATTTTAAATGATACAAAAGAACAAACGCCAGAACAGTCTGAAAGGGAAAAAGAAGTAAATACCGGGCAGGCAGTCGAAGGATATACAATACAGCTTTACAGTGAAGGAAAAATCGAAAAAACGTATGTGATAGCATATGCAGATATTAATGACGCAAAAGCACCTGAAGCATTAAAAGGAAAAGCCGGATATGTTTTTAAAGAGTGGAATACAAAAGAAGATGGAAGCGGAGAAGCCTATAAACCGGGAGATTCCATCAGCAAGCTTTTGAAAAGTGAAAATCCGGCAATGCAAAATTTAGATCCGGCAAATACGGATTCAGCGGTACAAGATAAGAAAATGGGAGAAATGGAATCAGAAGGTCTGAATCCAACGGTAGAAAGTGCTGGAAATACAGCACAGATATTATCCGCTGAAGAAGAAAAAATGGAAAGTGCATCATTAGCTGAAGAACCTGAATGGACAGAAGAAACAGAAGAGTCGAAGACAGCAGGAATGGTAACATCTGAAACGACAACCGGAACAACCATAACATTATATGCAATCTGGGAAAAAGCAGCAGAGTATAAAATTACATATAAACTTAATAAGGGAAAAAACAGCACGTCTAACCCCAAAACGTATACTGGAGAGACTGAAATAAAACTAAAAAAGCCCACACGTTCAGGATATCATTTTGTGGGATGGTATACAGACAGTAAGTACAAACAAAAAATAGATGTGATTGAAAAGGGATCAAAGGGCGGGATTACTTTATATGCAAAGTGGATAAAGGAAGTTAATCCTTCAGCAAAGGCGGCGTCACTGACTGCACTGAAAGGAACAAAAGCAAAGACAATCACTGCATCTGCAAATATTGCCAATTATGTAAAAAGTGTGGATGATTATTATTATCTGTTATATGTAGATTCCAATTCCGGCAAAGTGAAGAAAGCGGCAGCTAAGGTTAAGAAACCTGAGATGTCAAATGGAAAAGTTACATTTAAACTGGATATTTCCGGACATCCGGAATATACGCAGGGTAAATTTGCAGTGGGAGTAAAGAAATCCAAGACTGCTTATACAGTAATCAGTTCCAAAAGTTATGTCAGCAATCCAGAGAAACTTAGCTCAAATACAGCAGCATATTTTGTACCAAAAACAAAAAAAGGAATTCAGGCTACGAATTTTAGCGAAGTGACTGATACAAAGTCCAAGAACGTATTTTTTAATCTGTATATATCAGATCTGATGCGAAAAGACAGTGGGGTAGAAACCTATAAGTATAACGGAAAGACATACCATTTTAATGGGCTGTATGGATATGAATATCTGGTTCAGCAGTGTAATGCAAAAGGAATCCAGGTGACGGCACAGATCAGTATTGACAAGAATGCAAGTACACAGAGTCTGACAACCGGAAGCAGCCCATATGCAGAGACTGCTTACTATGGATGGAATACAGACAACGCTGTGACAAGACAGACAATGGAGGCAATGTTTGCATATCTGGGAGAGAAATTCGGCAGAAATAATTGCTATATAAGTAACTGGATTCTGGGAAATGAAGTGAATAGTGCAAGTGGTTATTATTATGTAGGAAATGTAAGCTTCTCTAAATTTATTTCCATGTACAGTGAAGCATTCCGCTGTCTGTATAATGCAGTTCGCAGCAGCCGCGGAAGTTCTAAAGTATTTATCTGCCTTGATAACTGCTGGAACCAGAAAAATGCATTCAGTGTCTGCTACAGCGCAAAATCAACTTTAGATAATTTTGCAACCAAAATTTCTGAGATGCAGAAGAATGTTAACTGGAATCTGGCATATCATGCTTATAATCAACCGCTTTCAGATCCTCGGTTCTGGTCTGGGGCAAATGCATCTATGTTTACCAGCGATGCCAATTCCACAACATTCATTACAATGAGAAATATTGACACATTGACTAGTTATGTGAAGAGCAGATATGGTTCCAATACGAGAGTGATTCTTTCTGAACAGGGATTTTCTTCTACAGGTGGACAGGCAAATCAGGCAGCAGCATTGGCGCTGGCATATTATAAGGCGGCTTGCAATCCGATGATTGATGTATTTATTGTAAGAAGCTATAAAGATGAGGCTCATGAAGTAGCTCAGGGTCTGGCGATGGGATTAAAAGATGCCAACGGTAAGAAGAAAACAGCATTTAATGTCTTTAGTAATATGGATAGTTCCAATTCACTGAAGTATACGGAAAAGGTATTAAGCAGTCAGGTGGGGAACTGGAAAGCACAGATTCCGGGATATAATGTAAAAAGAATTTCCAGTATGTATCGGAAGTAAAGCGGAAATATATGAAATCGTCACAAATTAAACACATTTTTCCCACACAAAGAACACAAATGATTTCTATACTTAGAAGCATCAAAAGGAAACAGAGAGAAATAAAAGTAAAACAAAAAAATACATATTGTTTTATGGAATTGATATAGATTCAGGGAGGGACTTTATTATGATGAATAAAGACAATAGAAATGATAAAATCAGAAAGATCGTTAAGAAAGGTCTTACATTTAGCTTATGTGCAGTGCTTGTAGGAGGACTTGCAGCAGGAAGCTTTGAGGGTGTAAATAAACTTGCAGGATGGGATGGAGCAGCAACAGTAGAGGCTGCATCAAATAAAAATGAGACAACTTTAACATTTGCTAAATCTGAAAAAGAAGCAGATTCAGATGAGAGCGATTCTAAAGCAGATGACAGTAAAGATACAAGCAGCAAGACAACAGGAAGCCTGGATGTATCTGATATCGCAGCGGAGGCACTTCCATCTATCGTATCTATCACAACTAAATCAGTTCAGGAAGTACAGAGCTATTATGGAATGTACGGAATGTATGGATATGCTCCACAGCAGCAGGAACAGGAAGTAGAGGGCAGCGGTTCAGGTATTATCGTAGGTAAGAATGATGATGAACTTCTGATTGCTACAAACTACCATGTAGTAGAGAATGCAGATACATTGTCTGTTGCATTTGCAGATGGAAATGCTGTAGAGGCATCTGTAAAAGGTTTTGATGAAGAGAGAGACCTTGCGGTTGTATCTGTAGCACTGGATGATATTAAGGATGATACAATGGATGCTATTTCTGTTGCAAAGATCGGCAGTTCCGATGACCTTAAAGTTGGTGAGCAGGTAGTTACAATTGGTAATGCTCTTGGATATGGACAGTCTGTTACTACTGGTATTGTAAGTGCTAAGAACCGTAGAATGGATTCTGAAAACAGTACAGTAACTGATGGTAGCGATGACAGCAGTGACGGTGTAAATCTGATCCAGACAGATGCGGCAATTAACCCTGGTAACAGTGGTGGTGCTCTTTTAAATATGGAAGGTGAAGTTGTAGGTATCAACTCTGCAAAACTTGCATCTACAGAAGTTGAAGGTATGGGATATGCGATTGCAATTTCTGATGTAACCGATATTCTTCAGAATCTGATGAATGAGACTTCCAGAGATAAACTGGATGACTCTGAACATGGTGTGCTTGGAATTGTGGGTTCATCTGTAAGTTCAGAGGCAGTTCAGATGTACGGAATTCCGGCAGGTGTATTTGTATCAAAAGTAACAGAAGGCGGAGCTGCTGATAAAGCAGGGCTGAAATCAAACAGCGTTATCACTGAGTTTAATGGAAAAACAGTTTCCAGCATTAACCAGCTCATTGAATATCTTTCCTATTATGAGCCAGGTGAAGAAGTAGAGCTGACTGTACAGGTTCCGGACGGTACAAGTTATAAAGAAGATACTGTTAAAGTAACTTTGGATGAGAACACTGATGCCGGAAAAGACAGCGACAGTAAAGATAGTAAGGAAAAAGACAAAAAGGATTCTAAAGACGATTCCGATGAAGATACAATGGAAGATTTCGGAAACGAGGATGATCAGGAATCAGATGATTCAGATGAGAGCGATAATCCATTTATCCAATATTTCCAGAGTCAGGGATTCTTCAGATAAAACTAATCCGAAAGATAGAACAATAGAGGAATAATTAATTCATTGGAAACTTAAAATATTAAATGGGCACTTTTGTATGTGACAGATGATTACATATGGAAGTGCCTTTTTTGGAAGAATACTTGAGAATGGCTACATGGTGTGATAAAATAGTGCTATTGCAGAAACTGGCGGATTATAGAGTCGCGGGTTTGAAATTCAGAAATCTTATTACATATGAATGAGAAATATGTTTGTGTTTTTTGAATAGTAGTGTATAGATTTATTCTTACAGAAGGATGTTAATAGAAATAAAGAGGAGAAAAATATGACTGTAAAAGAGTGTTATGAACAGATGGGTGCTGATTACGAAGGCGTTCTTGGAAGATTAAGAAGTGAGGGACTTATTAAAAAATTTGCGAAGAAATTTCTGGATGATGGAAGTTTCCAGAGCCTGAAGGATAATCTGGCACAGGGAAATGGTGAGGAAGCTTTTCGCGCCGCCCATACATTAAAAGGTGTATGCCAGAACCTTGGATTTGACAATCTCTATCAGGTTAGCTTTGATATTACAGAAAAGCTCAGAGGAAGAGAAACAGATGGTTGTGAAGAACTTTTTGCAAAAGTGGAAGAGCAGTATAAGAAAACGACAGATGCAATCCATATGATGGAGGACTGATATTGTGAATTGCAGAAAAGAGGACATGGTTCTGTATGCGATTACAGACAGGCATTGGCTTAACGGTGAATCTCTTTATCAACAGGTTGAGAAAGCTTTGCAGGGCGGGGTAACTTTTCTGCAGCTGCGAGAGAAGAATCTGGATAAAGAACTCTTTATGAAAGAGGCCAGAGAGATTAAGGAGTTATGCAGAAAGTATAAAGTCCCGTTTATTATTAATGATAATGTAGAAATTGCGAAGGCAATCGATGCAGATGGTGTCCATGTGGGGCAGAGCGATATGGAAGCCGGAGATGTACGTAAGAGACTGGGCGCAGATAAGATTATTGGTGTATCTGCCAAGACGGTTGAGCAGGCTCTTCTTGCAGAGAAGCATGGTGCAGATTATCTGGGTGTGGGAGCTGTTTTTTCTACCAGTACTAAGACAGATGCAACTGGTGTTTCACATGAAACATTGAGAGATATCTGCCAGGCGGTTAAAATTCCGGTAGTAGCGATTGGTGGTATCACTAAGGACAATGTGAACGAACTCTCCGGATATGGTGCAGATGGAATTGCAGTGATCAGTGCGATTTTCGCGCAGGAGAATATCACAGAAGCTGCGAAAGATCTGAAGCAGCGTTCGATGCAGATGGTTAGCAGTAATGGAAAATAAAAATCATATGACTGGTACTATAAATGCTATAGAGAATAATATTAATCATAATATTCAGGGTGCGATTTTTGATGTAGATGGAACGTTGCTAGATTCCATGTCTGTATGGGAGGATATTGGAGAACGATATCTTATAAGTCTGGGAATTATGGCGAAAGACGGGCTTGGAGATGCGTTACATACAATGAGTCTGGAGCAGGGAGCTGTTTATCTGAAGGAAGAATACCGACTTGAGAAAACTGTACCGCAGATCGTAAAAGAAGTTCTGAAAATAGTAAGTGATTTTTATCGCTTTGAAGCACCTTTAAAGCCTGGTGTGAAGGAAACACTGGAGTGGATGAGTAAACAACAGATAAGAATGGTGGTTGCGACTTCAGGAAACAAAGAGCTTGTGGAAGCTGCGCTGGATAGAAATGGAATTCTGAAATATTTTGAGTGGATTTATACCTGTACAGAAGTAGGAGCCGGAAAAGATGAGCCTGAAATTTATCTGAAAGCAGCAGAGACTCTGCAGGCAGAACCTGAAAATATAGTAGCATTTGAAGATGCGTTTCATGCAGCTGAAACTGCGAAAAAAGCTGGATTTAGGGTGATTGGTGTTTATGACGTCAGTAATGAAGAGAATATTTCTAATATGAAAAAAATATGTGACTGTTATTGTACCAGAATGGATGAGAGCATAGAATTGTTAAAAATAGAAATCTAAAATATTAAGATAAAGAAAAGAGATTCTGTCAGATTTAAATGTTAAATGACTGATAGAATCTCTTTTCTTTATTTATGCAATCAAGTTTAAGAATAGTAAAAGGTATAATTATAAAAAACAGTATGAGGATGTGACGTCTTGTATTTTGAGTAATCTGCGTAGTTATTTATTGGAGAACTACGTAGCGAAAGTGTATTACGAATATTTACTTGATTATTCAGAGAAGAGTGTTGATTATATTTTGAATTAATGTACTGGCCTCTTCTGGGGAGTAGTAACTTTCCTTATCCATCTGCTCCAGATAATCTTTGAACATCTGAAAAAACTGAGATTCGCAAACGATAAGGAAAATAGTTTTTCCATTACTTGTATGATAAGTTAATTCACAATCTGAGTCTCTTACACACAAATGTAAATTTGCCGGAAGGTATTGAAGTGGACCTTTTAAAATACGATAATAATCTTTCTGACAGCAGGCTTTAATTTCTTCTAAAAGTGGCAATCGTTGTTTGGGTGTAAAAGCATGATAAAAAGCATCGGGAAATTCTTCAATTAACCCGGTTTCAGCGAAGTGCTTCATACCTGCTTCTGTAAAATAAATTAAAAATCTGCCAGATTTTACTCGCCTTTTGTTGGTTAAAAATATCTTTTCAATCATAGAAAGCATAATATCTGCCTGAGGAAGATCATGGTTAAATACATCTTCCAATAGTTTTCCAGTGATAAAAGGTGTCATGCAAGCTTCAGGCTGAAGTCCGATGATTTTTTTGTCAGGACTATCTTTGGCGTCATCAATGTTATGAAAAACGGACAGATAATTTTCCGGGGATATCGGTATTGGTTTAAAAAGTGGCTGACACTGGCTACGGTTTTTCTCAAATATTTTCCAAAGAGTGCGGACAGTTTCCTGATCCCGATAATACAAACCAGTCTGGTAATCAGCAGTACACATGACTGCGGAATCAGAAGTGAGAATCAGGTATGGCATGATTGAAGGGCTGCAAAAATTATGCTGGGTATTGTTGTAGAAATACCAAGTCTCGTAATTAAGTCCATTAGTATAAATTGGAAATATTTCTTTTAAATATTGCAGATTACATAATTGCTTTTGTGGATTGTTATTTAAAGACAAGATATGTTCAATAACTAAATTGCCAGTGGGATTAAGGCTGGCGAGAAGTCGGAACGGGAATGGACAATCTGGCTGAAGAAACATGCCTATTTTGCCATTTGGCTTTCCTGCTTCTGACAAAATCATCTGATGGACATAATTGTCAATATATTGTTGAGATGAGAGCACAACAAATGTATTATCAGACATCTGGGATGATGAAGGTAACGGAGCTGTAGGAGGTAAAGGTTTATCTGGTCTGGAAGGAAAATGACATATAAAGTCCTCTACACTTTTCCGGGAATGATATTGCTCACCCATTTGAGATTCTTTCCAGGCATTCACAAGAAGCTCAGATTCGGAAGGGGTAAGCTGCATGAATTGTGCGATTTTTTTTACAATGTCAATACTTCCCGGAAGTCTTTTTCCGTTCAGAAATTTATATATAGTCGAACGCTCAACCTCACAATAGCGGGCAAGTGGCTGGACTTTTATATTTTTTTCTTCCTTAAGATTATTCAGGATTTCTGAAAATGTTGACATAACTGGAACGTCCTTTCGGTTTTATGAGATTATAATATCACTTTTTGTAGTTTTAGTCATTAGCAAAATCTTATAGTGTAACAGCTATACGTAAAATTTTGTCCACAAAAAATGCCCCATATTGTGAGGAAAAATAAAAAATGATAATATAAATTCATATAAATCAGATACATTATAAAAATGCAAGGAATATTAAGTTGTATTTTGAAAGAAATAGCTAATAATCTGACTGCATTTAAGATGGAAGGGGGATGGAAAGAAAATTAAGAACTGAAAAAGAACGAAAAAAGTTTTATTACGGGAAGGAGAGAAAGTTTAGAATGAAGTATTTAAAGAAAAGCTTAAAAAGTGTAATAGCAGTTGTTTGTGCGTTTCTAATGATATCTATGGCATTGAATGTACCAACGTATGCTGCATATACGAGGAAATGTTATCTGATTCGCAATGCAAATACAACCGTGTATAGTAATTCTGGATTAACCTGGCGCTATGGAACGATTTATGGTTCTGATGAAATCACAGTATTGAGTGTTACAGATCGTTATTGCAGAGTATCTTATCCGATATCCGGATCAAGATCAAAGACCGGATATATTCCAACAAATGCGATTCTGACAGGAACATCAGGCAATACATATACTGCAAGTGCACAGGTAACGACATACCGCAGACCATATGGATATTCATACGGATATATTTCCAGAGGAGATAAGGTTACGATTCTGGGAACGTATGGAGATTATACACAGGTGAAATATCCTGTATCAAATGGATATAAATATGGTTTTATTACGAATGCAAATGCCAATTCCTATATTAAAAATACAAATAGTGGGAACGGCAGCGCGAATATTGCAAACGGAACATATAAAATTGCAACAGCATTAAATACGAATTATGTTCTGGACGTAAATAACTATGCGACATTTAATGGCGGTAATGTTGAAATCTATCCTTATCATAATACAAATAATGAAAAATGGAATGTTATAAGTCTGGGAAATGGATACTACAGAATAAAAGATGTTAATTCCGGAAAATCATTGGACGTAAACGGCGGTGGAAGTGCAAGTGGAACAAATGTCCAGATTTGGGAGCAGAATAATACAAATGCGCAGAAATGGCGCTTTGCTGATGCTGGAAACGGATACTATTATATTATTAATGCAAATGGATGCTATCTTGATGTGCAAAATGGACAGGTAAAAAATGGAAATAATGTATGGGTATATACCGGAAACCGTACAAACGCACAGAAGTGGAAACTGACATCCGTGTCTACAACTCAGAATGATAATAATAATACAAAAGTAAACTTGAGTTATGGATTGTATAAATCCAATGCGGCATATATCTCTTGTGGATTTGATGGATACAGGACAACAAGTGGCCGCCATGAAGGAATTGACATAAAATATGGAATTGGAAAACCAGTATATTCATTGACTGATGGCGTAGTAGTAAGAGTTGCATATGGATATAATGGAGGAAGAGGGTTATCAACAATAGCGATTTATAATGCGGCAAGTAATAAAACTATTATTTATCTTCATTCAGCACCATTTTCTCTGAAGACCGGACAGACTATTTCCAGAGGTCAGCAGATTGCAACGGAGGCATGGAGAGGAATATCATATAGTTCAGGGGCTCATACACATGTTGAAGTAAGAGATGGAAGACAGAGTTATGCAAGTAAGAGTGTTGGTGATCCTGTATTAAATAACCCGAATCCAACAAATTTCTGGAACAGTCAGGGGTATAATATCAAATAATGGAATAAAAAATATAGAGACTTTATTAACTGTCTGGATTTCATACTCGAAATCCAGACAGTATTTTTATATTTTTAGTACCAACGTGTCATTGGCAAATCATTATTAATGCCTTTGGTCATGAGAATCTGGTGAAGATCTATGATTCCATTATGGAATGTTGCGGCACATGCTGACAGATAGAGATCCCACATACGCAGGAATGATTCGTCAAACATTGTTTTTTCTTTTTCGATATTGTCGCGGAAATTCTTTTCCCAATGGAGTAAAGTTTTATTGTAATGCAAGCGGAGATTCTCGATATCCAGTGTATGGAAGTTATCTTCTGCCATATGATTCAGGATTTCTCTGAGACTTGGAACGGTTCCGCCTGGGAAAATATATTTTTTGATCCATGGATCACCCGGATGTTCTTTGAGTGCGCTGATAAAGTGAAGCAGGAATAATCCGCCTGGTTTCAGAACTTTCTCTACACAATCAAGGAAGAGCTGATAATTATCACGTCCGACATGTTCCAACATACCAACACTGACAACGCGGTCAAACTGATAATTATGTTTCGGAAGATCACGATAGTCCATCAATTCGACAGTAAGATAATCTTCCAGTCCTTGTTCCTTAATACGATTCTGGAATTCAGCATATTGTTCATGGCTTAATGTGATTCCTGTGCCATGAATTTTGTATTTCTTAGCGGCTTCGATTAACAGAAAGCCCCATCCACAGCCGATATCCAGAAGACTCATACCTTCTTCAAGATGTAATTTCTTAAGAATATAATCTACTTTATTTACCTGTGCCTGATATAGCGTATCATCTTCATGAATGAAGTAACCACAGGAATAACTCATTGTTTCGTCCAGCCATAATTTATAAAAATCATTTCCAATGTCGTAGTGGCTGGTTACTTCTTTTTCCTGGTTCTTTTTTGATGTGGAGCTGAACATGATCTTTTTTAAGGCTGATTCGTTGGTTGAAAATTTACCCATCTGTCCAAGAAAATGATCAAGTGATTCGTAAAGATTTCCTTCGATGTCAAGATCTCCACGTATATAAGCTTCGCCTAATGCAAGAGAAGTACTCTTGACTAGATCTGCGAGAGGAATTACTTTTTTAAAATTTACTGTAAATGTAGGTTCCCCCTCTCCGATGTGATACTCGGAATTCTTGAACTTTACCAGAAATGGATAGTCTGTAAAGCGCTCAAGGAACTGCACCATTGCTTTTTCTTCGGCCTTTTCTTCTAATGTCTCAAACATAATAGTTTACCTCCTTTAACACAGGCTTATGATACACCTTAGGAGGGCGTTTTCGTCAAGAGGCGAAATATACAAAGATGAATGAGAAATTAAGGAATCTTGTGGCAGGATTTTTATACGAAAATATGTGGACAGAGAATAAACTAATTCTGTCCACAAAATATGCCCCATATTGTGTGGATAAACACAGAATGTTAAAATTATTTTGTGGAAAGAGATCGAAATTAGTGAAAAACAAAAGAATATACGGGAACTATCAAATTATTTTGAAAGGGAAAAAGTTTTTATGAAAAACCAACTGCTAAAAAAGATATGTACATTAATACTGACAGCTACATTGATTGTGTCGCAACAGAGTAGTTGTATATTCGCAAGCAATGTAACGGACACATATGCCAGTATTAAGCAAAGTGTGGAAACTCCAGACTATGATTATTGGATGGCACAAACACTTATGTATGGTATAGATAATAATGGAAATTCATTATATTCAACATTTCAAAGGCTTTCAGAACCGGTGTACCAACAGTTAGGCGGATATTTATTGGATGATAAACCGTTGGTAAGTATATCAACAGCATGGAGTATATATTTTAACAGCGAATATAGAAATCAACTTACAAATGTGCAGAAGTATATATATGAAATATTGCTCATGGACTATATAAAGTATGATGTTTCAGGTGAAGATAAAGACAAAGAATTGACGAATAATAAAACGGATTTTGCATTAGAAATTTATGAGGCAATTGGAAAGGAAATTTCTAATAATAAAAAAGGTTATATTGACAAGATGCCGTTAAAGGAAAGCCTGGAGGTGTGCCGTCGAATTAAGGAAATTGATAGTATGCAGTATGCATTAAAAAGTGTCAAGGGTAGTATTAAAACAACGAAGGAATTAATAGATGCATTATCTGAATATCTTGCTGTTTTGAAGGTAAAAGATGATTGTGTTGCACTGCTGAATACGGTTCGATTACAAGTGCCAATAGATGGGGATTTAAAAAAGGCGATAACGGAAATTCATAATACAATAAATGGAACACCTGTTGAGTATATTAAAAAGAAATCCAGAAGGTATCTTTTAAATAAGGCTTTAGATAAAGTGTGGTCAGAAATGGAAGATATTAATCCGGTTTTAAAGGCAATTGATTGGGGAACAAGTGGATTAGATATTTGTTTTAATTCCGAAAAGAGGGCATCTAATGATTTGAAACTGGCGTTATTATATACAACTGATTGCTATATGAGACAGGGAATGCTGAAAGCGGCTGATGATTTTAGAAATAATTCTAATTCGAAAACAGGAGAAAATTTTGTTTATTGTTTTAATGCGTACATTAAATTTCAAATGTATGCAAATAGTTATGCAACAACATGGCTTAAGGATTATCTTAAAGGTGGGGAAATCTCAGATATAGCTAATTGGATTTATCACAAAGAAAATGTATCAACAGCTACAGAATTGATCAATGTCTGTAAAAGACAAAACAAGTATCGGCAATCACTTATGGACAATGAATCAAAATATGCAGGTATTTATTTTTCAAAATATGAATTTGCCGATGAAGAAGTGATTCCAACTGGCAGACAAAGCAGCATCACGATTAATAAGGGAAAGACAAAAAAATTTGTGATTGATAACGTGCTTACAGGAGCTAAGATTATATATAGTTCTTCCAATAATAAAGTAGCATATGCAGATTCTAAAGGTGTTATAAAGGGAGTGAAAAGTGGAACGGCGACCATAACGGCTCAAATTACGCAGAATAAAAAAAAATATCATGTGAAAATAAATGTAAATGTAAAGGGATATGAGATTGCTGGGACTTGTGGAGAGAATATTAAATGGACATATATACCTGAAAAAAACAAGCTTGTAATCAGTGGGAAAGGAGCAATGCGAGATTATAAAGATAACAGAACTGGATTGGTGAATACCCCTTGGGGAAAGTATAAAAACAGAATATATGAAATTGAAGTAAAAAATGGTGTGACAGAGATATCCAACTATGCTTTTGATGGGCATATGAACGTAAAGAGTATAAAAATGGCAGATTCAATTAAGAAGATTGGTTATAGTGCATTTTATGCCTGCAAAGGATTAAAGGCAATTCAGCTGTCTAAAAATATTTCATGTATTGATGAGTATACATTTTGTCACTGTGAAAGTTTAGAGAAAATTACAATTCCACGGAATGTAAAATATATTTTAAATGCTGCATTTAGTGGTTGTATAAACTTGGAGAAAATAAGTTTGCCTGAAAATTTAGAATTTATAGGAACAGCAGTATTTTCGGGCTGTTTTAAATTACATAAATTAGTTTTTACATCAAGTTTAAAAAAAATGGATTGGGGAATATTTCAAAATTCGAGGAACATTAAAGAGATTTATTTTAAAGGAAATTTTCCGCAGATCAATGAAGGAATTTTTTTTAATAGCGATATGAAAGTTACAATATATTATCCGACTAAGAAAAATTCATGGAAAAATAAAAAGAATAAATACGTGGGAGCTGAAATTTTGTGGAAGCAGTGGAATCCATGAAATTTATATTAATGTCAATGAGTGACTACAAATGGAGGTGTACTTTATGAAAAGAAAAAAGGTAATGTCGGTTGTACTTGTTTTAATTATGATGCTTTTATTAATAGAAATACCTGTGTATTCTGCAACTGCCGGGGTTTCAGACTTTTTGAAAAGTAATAAAGTTTATAAAAATTATGACCTTAATGGAGATGGGAAAAAAGACAAAATTGTTTTAAAAGAAAGGATACAAGATAAATATAAACTTACTGCATATTTTATAATCAATGGAAAAAAAGTTTATACATTAGCAAACAAGAGTACAATATATAGAAGTGCATCATATCAGATTATAACTCTTCAAAATGGTAAAAGTTTTATTGTTGCCGCTTTGGAAGGACATAATCCTGGAATTTCATCAAGTCAAATTTTATCATATAAAAATAATAAAATAAAAAAAGAAAAAGATATCAAAAACATGATGAAAAATTTTCAAGGGGCATCGTTTATTGAAAATTATCCAGAAAAAGGAATTCAGGTTAAGGGAAACGAGGTTATTATAAGATATACGTCTATGAATTGGACAACAGGATATAGAGTATATGTGTTCACGTTTAAGTATAAAGATGGAGGGTTGAAAAGAAATTATGACGGTGATCTAAAGTATTTGGACAAATGTTATCATGCTAAAAAGGACATAAAAATATATGAAAAACCTGAAAGTTCTAGAGTAGCATACACGCTTAAAATGGGAGAGGGTTCATATATTGAAAAATATTATTTAAAGAATGATAAGTTATATTTACAAGTTAGAGATATGCGGGGAAGGATTGGCTGGATTAGAGCACTGACATATGCACAGACTAAAGGTTTAAGTGGAAGTCCGTTATTTGCGGAAGGAGGGTATGCTAGTTAAAAAGTCTTATATTTAACTGTAGAAAGAGAGGAAAAAGAACTATGAAAAGAAAAAAGACACGGTTAATAACGCTTATTTTAACAGCTATATTAACGATAATAACGGTTGCATGTTCAGTTAATGCGAATGCATCGTCATTTTCACTTAATAAAAAGAAGGTAGCACTAAAAATTGGAGAAACCTTTCAGCTAAAAGTAAATGCAACAGGACCTATGCAGTATGTATGGAAATCCAGCAATAAGTCAGTTGTGACAGTTTCTTCAACAGGAAAACTCCGGGCAAAGAAAGCAGGAAATGCGATAGTGACTGTGAGCACTAATGGAAAAACAGAAAAATGTAAGGTTGCAGTGGAGAAAGCACCATCTTGGAGTAAAAAAATCTGGAAGAATAGAGTAAGTGACTGGACAATGGAATTTAGTTCACAATATACAACTGTTTTTAATTCAAATGGAACAGTATGTCAGACTGGCTGGAGAAATAAAGATACGGGATATTATAAAGTAATTAGTGCGAATAAAATAAAAGCGTATTACACAGATAATTATGTCAGCTGGGCGGGAAGCAACAATCCACAAAAGGTAAATACATCATATACAGCAACTTATACATATAATAAGAAAAACAATACAGTTTATGTAAAATACTCATCGGAATTTTATAAAAATATGAATAGTAATGCTAAAGATGGAGTCCTGTATGGTGGCTTAAAGTAAATGATAAAAATTTTAAAAGAAAGAAGGAGTATGTTGTGGACAGAACAAGAATAAATAAAACAGCAGTGAAAATATTTTTTGGAATTATATGTTGGATTTTGTTTGGAGTATATGTAGCAAATGTATATGCAGGTGAAATGTCGGTGGGCTATACTGCTATAGCAAAAGAAGGAAGTTCTGAGTGTAGACAAACTACTATTAATAAAGGAAAGTCAAAGCAAGTAAAAGTATCTGCTTCACAAAAAAAATGGTATAAAAAAGTGCTTAATTCAAAAACAGGAAGTTATTATGTCAGATATTATGATGGAATTACTTTAAAAAATAAAAAGAAAGTAAAACGAAGTGATTTTATATATTACAAGTTAGTCGATCTGAACAAGGACGGCATTCAAGAATTATTGCTTGCAACTGACCGAAATACTACCTGGAAGGATAATAGAGTTTTATTATTGACTTACTATAATGGAAAAGTAGTTCCTTTAATTTGTTTTGAGGGAGCAGGCGCTCGTGGACAACAATTCATTAATAATAAGGTGCTCATTTTTGTAAATAGTGGAAGTGATTACAGCTCACGATTGTATATTACAGTATCAAAGGGAAAATTAAAAACTTTACAGCATGTGGCAAAATACCGCATGAAAGATAAAATTCCATATTATACAAAGTATATGGTTAACAATAAGAAGGTTTCTGAGGCAGAATATCAAAAAGCTGATTTGAAATATTCACTTAAAACGGTAAGTCAAATTGAATTTAAAAGAATAATATATTGATTTAAAATAAAGGAGGGGTGATATTGAAAAATAAAATAAAGATATACATTAGTGCATTAACTATAATATTACTTTTTTCGCTGGGAATAAGATCTATAAATGCAGATGAATTGATGGAATTGAAACTTAACAAAAATAACATTGAACTGGCTGTAGGAAGTTCATACCAATTAAAGGCAATAGATAGGGAACATGCTGGAAGTAAAATACAATGGAAATCAGATAACACAGACATAGTAATCGTTACGTCTAACGGAAAATTAAAAGCAAAAAAACCTGGAAGGGCTATTATTACTGCAAAGTGTCAAGGTCAAATAAAGAAATGTATAGTAGATGTTAAAATCATAACTATAAAAAAATTAGAAGGATCTTGGGAAATTGACACTGATATGACAATGAAAGTAAATAAGACAACCATGAGAACGATATATGGCTCTGCTTTTTATCAGTATGGTAGTGAAATGGAATTTAAGAGAAATGGTAAATTTAATTATTATGTAGGTGCAGGAAATGGAGGAGATGGAACATTTCGTGTCAAACGAAACTACATAAAATATGAAATTTCAAGATATGAGGATAATTGTGTTGAAAGAGAAATAATAAAGATAAAAAGATTTGGCTCTAAAAAAACTCGTCTATTAACGAAATATGGAGGATATATCATATATTGGAAAAAGAGATAGAGATATAATAGGAAGATGTAAAAAGGTCAAAAGCTAAAAAAGATAAATACAATGAAAGAAGGAGTGAACAAGATGAAGAAAAAAACAATATCAATGATTCTTGCAATGATGATGGCGATAACACCAGTATCTGTAAGTGCACAGGAAGATGTGTTTACGTCAGAAAGTGTTCCGGTAGTGGAAACGGAGACGGAGCAGAATGCAGCGGAGAGCTATGGGGAGAAGAAATATCAGGGATTTTCGTATATTGAAGAAGATGGTGCAATTGTGATTACTCATTATAATGGAAATGCAAAAGATGTAAAAGTTCCTGAAACAATAAAAGGTAAAAAGGTTTTATACATTCGCGGTATCAATGCGTTTAACAGCACAAAAATCAGAAGTGTTTCTATGCCAAGTATTTTAGGTATTGGGAATCTTGCGTTTTCAGCATGTAGAAATCTGGAAAAAGTGTATATGCCGAAAGTAAGAAGTATTGGTCTTTCTGCTTTTGCAAATTGCGCATTAACAAATGTAAAATTGCCATCAGTTGAGACGGTATCTATGTCTGCGTTTTCGAATTGTACAAAATTGAGCAGTATTTCTATGCCAAAGATAAGATTTATCGGAAGAAGCGCTTTCGCTGATTGCAAAAATTTAAAGACTATTTCGTTATCTTATAGAATTTCTGAAATCCAGAGTTCTGCATTTATGAATTGTGGGGCTACATCGATTAAACTACAGGATTTATATGGAAGTGTGATTATTGGAGCAAATGCGTTTGGGTATAGAAACGGCTCTAAGATTGGTTCTGTGAAAAAAATAAATGGATTTAAAATTTATGGAAATGTAGGTACAAGTGTAGAAAAGTACGCAAAAGAAAATGGTTTCAAATTTATCAGTTCTAAACCGAGTGTAAAACATTTTACTCTGGAAGTGAAGCCGGAGTCATTTGTATATACAGGTAAAGATATAAAACCGAAAGTTACTGTAACCTATAATGGAAAGAAAATCTCTGACAAAAATTATACAGTAAAGTATTCTAATAACAGAGAAACCGGAATTGCAACCATTCTGGTTACTGGAAAAGGTAATTACAAAGACTATTCTGGTTTTACAACTTTTGAGATCATTCCGAAGCCAATAGAAAAATGGGAGTGTTCAAGTAAGTCAAAAGGAACGATAGAAGTTACATGGAAATATGATGCTCCTGTGACATATTATTGGATACAATTCACTACAAAAGAAGATTTTACAGAGATGGAGCAAGCGATGGTGAATGATACGGATAAAAAAGTCTGTGTGAAGAATGATTTGGAATCTGGAAAGAAATATTATGTTAGAATTTGTGTATCAGGTATACGAAATAATTCTAACTGGAGTGAGGTAAAAACGGTAATCGTACAGTAACTACAAATCATTGTCGGATTTTAAAAAATTGCAGAAAATCCGGCAATTTTTTGTGAAAAAAAATTATCTGATGAATTGAAATACACTCTCCAATATACTATAATTGCAATATAAAACACAAAGGAGGATGTAGTCAGAAAAACTGATCAGGAGGAATCAAATGATGAAGAAGAGAAAAAGTTTTGCAGGATTAAAAGTGTCATTGGCTGCTGCGGCATTGACTGCAGCGCTCACATTTGGAGCAGGCAGTGTATATGCAGTAGATTTGCCACAGGATGGTGGAAGTGAGTCAACAGTGACAGTAACGCCGACACCGGAAGTAACACCGACACCAGAAGTAACGCCGATGCCGATTCAGCCATTGCCAACAGTGAAACCGAAACCGAAAAATGGACTGCGCAAGGAAGGCAGTATATATCGTTATTATGTAAATAACAAACTAGTCAAAAGTAAATGGAAGAAAGTAAATGGCAAACTTTACTGGCTTAAATCAAATGGGGTTGCTGCGCATGATGGATCTTATAAAGTAAATGGTACGTATTATGTATTTAATAAATATGCACAGAGAGTTATGCCAGGAAAGAAAACGATTGTGAATGTCAATGGCGTGAAATATTTCGTTGATGCTAAGGGAAAGGTCGTTACAGGCTGGAATGAACTGAATGGTAAAATGTACTATGTGTATAAGAACGGCAAGTGCGCAACAAATGAGACCGTAGGCGGAATTAAGTTTAATAAAAACGGGTATGCATCAAATCTGACACAGGCGAGATGCAAACTTGCGGCAAGAAACTTTATTGAACGCCATAGTAATGCCAATGCAAGCAACTATGAAAAGTTCCGTTCATGCTTCTATTACATTATGGCTTATACGAATTTTGTAGGATATATGGATCCTACACCGCAGGAATTTAAGACAAAGGACTGGGTTTATAAATATGCCCTTCAGATGTTCCAGAATGGTCTGACAGGAAACTGTTATGGAATTGCCAGCAGTGTGGCAGCAATCGCGAAGGAACTGGGATATGAGCCATATGTCATTACGATTCCGGACGGACATAGTTTTGTAACAATCAATGGACTTTACTATGACAATATGTACGGAACCTTATTTGGTGCAGCTACACGTCCTGCATACACAGTAGAATATAGAATTAAATTCTGAGAGGAGAAAGAAGAATGAAAGGATTAAAGAAAGCCCTTGCAGTCGTACTTTGCATGCTTCTTATGCTGACACCGTTAGCTACTGTAGCAGAAACAGTGACGGTACATGCAGCACAGGATGTTAAGACTGTTAAGGTAAAAACGGACAAAAAAACAGGTAAGAGATATGGTTATGATGAAAATAATCAGAAGGTTACTATGACATGGGGAGTAACTTCCAGTGGATTCCGTTATTACTTCGGAAAAAACGGAGCTGCTTATCAGGCAGATAAGGATACGGTTGGTAAATATGGTATTCTGATTAAGAAGATTGATAAAGTATATTATGGATTTGACGTAAGTGGTCATACAGTGAAGGGAATCCGCGTAGGAAGTATAAGCATGTACGATATTCCAAAGCTGTATTACTTCAATCCTAAGACAGGAGCTGTAGATAATAAGAAAACATCTTTATACAGAAAATATGCAGCAACCTCTACACTTGCGAAACAGAATAATGCGTCAAAGATCAAGAAAGTTCTTGGAAAATATAAAAAATGTACAGTAAGCAAGTCTAATACCTGTATGTTGGATGGAAACGGTAAGGATGTCACTTATGTTTATGATTATGTACAGTTAAATGTTGTACGTCCGACAGGAAAGGGAAGCAGTGCAGAAGTTGTCGCAAGTATTACAGTAAGACAGTAAGATGGGATAACATATAGAAGTGTAAATCGAGTATAAGCAGCGAAAGAGGATACGCTTATTCGTTCGGCTGCTTTTAGGATAAAAAGGAGGAAAAGGATTATGAATAGAAAAAAGCTCACCGCATTATTACTCAGCTCAATTATGGCGGTAACACCTGCAATGCCAGCTATGGCAGATCAGTCAACTGTTAGTGATTATGTAGAAGCAACTGCTGATGATGTATCAGACGATACCTCAGATGATACAACAATCGCTCCGGCGCCGCTTCCGGATCCAACCGTAAAAAGCGGATGGGAAACCGTTGATGGAGTTAAGTATTACTATGAAAACGGAGAGAAAGTTGTAAACAAGGCAAAGAAGATTGGTAAATATACTTATTGCTTTGATAAAAATGGTAAGCTTGTAACAAACAAACCATATTACAAATTTAACTCTAAAACTTACTATAAGATTAAAAAGAATGGCCAGGCAACTAAATTATCAACAGTTGAAACAATGGCTGCGATCAGACTTATAAAATGTAAAGGAAATCTGAGAAAGGCATTTAACTGGTCTGCATCTTTACAATATGCAGGAAATATAAAGATTTCAAAGAAAACGCCAACTGAATACGGTCTGTATGGATTTAAGACAGGAACAGGAGACTGCTATGTAATGGCAGCTACTTTCTACTGGATGGCTAAAGTTGCAGGATATGATGCCCATTATGTAAAAGGATATTTCAAGAAATCCAATGGTAAAGGTGCACATGCATGGGTTGAAATCGATCAGAAGGTTGGCGGAAAGACAAAAACTTATGTATATGATCCGAACTTCCAGCAGGAATATAAACTGAATGGATACAAACTTACTTATGGCGCAAAGAAAACACTGAAGTATATTAATTATAAGAGAGTTAATTAAGAACTATAAAGAATGACAGAAAGGATTAAGGCAATGAAAAGAAAAATCGTAACAGCATTTATGATGGCAGCACTTGGAAGCAGTCTTGTATTCAGCCAGGCAGCTATGGCAGCGGACACTACAGCAAAGACTGAGACTTCAGAAGATGCAGATAAGGATTCTACAGCAGAAGACAAAGACGCAGCAGATGATACGAAAGATGCTGATAAAGCTGATGAGAATAAAGATGAAGATTTAAAGACAATCGGTGAGAAGCCGGAAGAGGATACGGAAGGAGCACTTTCTGTAAAACTGAAAAATACAACAGGCAAAGTAATCACTGGTGTTGCTGTAAAGAATGAAAAAGATGAAGAGTATCCGGATAACTTTCTGAAAGAGGAAGATAAGTTTGAAGCAGACGAGGAAAGAGTTCTCTGGTTTGATCCAAACGCAAAGGATAAAGAAAACGAAGGTAGCAAAGACACAGCAGATGATACCGCAAAGACAGAGGAAAAATCTGACGGTGAAGACAAAGATGATGCTGAGAAAGAAATTCCGAAATATAACATTCAGTTAACTTTTGAAGATGGAACAACAGCAGAAATTCATACCTTCCCATTTGGTGACACAGAAGAAGCAGAGCTTCATCTGGAAGGAGATATCGCATATCTGGTATTTGACAGCATCAGCCAGAAGAAAGAATTCAATACTCTGGAAACAGAGAAAGCTTTAGCTCCGAAACCAACAGAGGCAGCTGCACAGGCATCAGAGTCTCAGTCAACTCAGAGCTATGACAATAGCAGTGATTATGATTACAGCAATGATTACGACTACGATACTGATTATGACTATGATTCAGATTACGACTATGATGGATCAGATGATGGCGGATCAGACGACGGTGGTTCCGATGATGGCGGAGACGGATGCCTGGATAATGGATTATTAAATTAAGGAAATTTAAGAATAATTAAACACAGGGGCGCTGCATTATTTGATATAATGTAACTGTTCGAAAGGTTACTATCTTAAGAGAGTGATGAACAGTTACGACATAATACTATAGTGCGGTGCCTTTGTTTGTCAGAAAAATAAGGAATGTATTACTGTCTGATCATACAAAATAAATTACGTTGTTATGAGTTGCATTGTTGAGTATAAAGCAGACTGTGTTGTACATATTCAGGGAGATAGATCATGTCATTAGTTTCAAACTTGTTTTTATTGTTTGTGGCGGCAAGTGTACTGGTTTATTATATCGTGCCTCACAAATTTCAGTGGCTGGTTTTATTATGTTTCAGCTACATCTATTATCTGGCGGGTGGTGTCCGCTACGTAGGATTTCTTCTCTTTTCCACGCTGATTACCTGGCTGATCGCACTTGCTGTTGAGAAAACAGAAGCGAAAGGAAGCCATAAAGGAGCAAGAAATCTTTTGGTCCTTGGGTTACTGTTAAATTTTGGAATGCTTGGTGTCGTAAAGTATACGAATTTTGCGATTGAGAACCTGAATGCTTTATTCCACATGAATTTAAGGGGAATGGAGATTCTGCTTCCTCTTGGTATTTCGTTTTATACTTTCCAGTCTTCCGGATATCTTCTGGATGTGTACTGGAAGAGATGTGAAGCAGAGAAAAATCCTGTGAAATATGCGTTATTCGTATCTTTCTTTCCACAGATTCTGCAGGGACCGATCGGAAGATACAGCCGTCTGGCACATCAGCTTTATGAGCCTCATAAATTTGAGGGGAAAAATATTACCAGAGGTTTTGAACGTATTCTCTGGGGGTTCTTTAAGAAGATGATTCTGGCGGACTGGGCAGCAGTGTTTGTTGATGCAATTTTTGACAATCCGGATCAGTACAGTGGCCTGGCGCTGTTTGGAGTGCTGTTTTACACCGTTCAGCTGTATGCAGATTTTTCCGGTGGTATGGATGTAGTAATTGGTATCGCATCTATGTTTGGAATAGAATTGGATGAAAACTTCAAGCGTCCGTTCTTCTCCATTTCTATTACAGATTTCTGGCATCGCTGGCATATTACACTTGGCACCTGGATGAAGGATTATGTGTTCTATCCGGTTACCTTATCCAGATGGATGAGTAAATTCGGAAAATGGGGCAAGAAAGTATTTGGCAAAAAAACGGGACGTACCCTTCCAATCTGTCTTGCAAACCTGATTGTATTCTTCGTTGTTGGTGTATGGCATGGTGCTGCATGGAAGTACATTGTGTACGGTATGTATAACGGTATCATTATTGCTTTCAGCGGACTTATGGCAGAGCATTACAGAAACTGGAAAAAGAAATTTAATATTACAGGTAAAGAGAACTGGTATCATGTTTTCATGATCATCCGTACGTTTATTCTTGTAAATATCAGCTGGTTCTTTGACAGAGCAGATACAGTGGGACAGGCGTTTCATATGATGAAACTTTCTGTGACTAAGTTTACTCCGTCACAGTTACTCCTGATTCCGGCTGGTAAAGAAGGTACTGCCTTTACGCCTTATGCACTGGCAATTCTGGCGGTTGGCTGCATGATTCTGTTTATCGTAAGTGTCCTTCAGGAACGTGGCATGAAGATAAGAGAAACACTTGCAGGACTTAGCCTGCCGGTTACTGTAGCAATTTATTTTTGTCTGCTGGCATCCATCGGATTCTTCGGATCAACAGCAGTAGCGAGAGGATTTATTTATGCACAATTTTAAGAAA
>OLPC01000424.1_pt1 | contig 42501 bp, 38 predicted proteins | sample 1672341 | NCBI WGS metagenome assembly OLPC01 (sample SAMEA3136673, study PRJEB25190) | human gut metagenome | reverse complement strand
GTCGCACCCTCGACCGTATCGGTCGTCGTGGCGCTCAAGAACGCCTTATAGCACTCGACAAACGACGGGCCCACTTCCTGATAGCGCGCATACAGCCCGTGCGCGAGCAGTAAGCCGAACGTGTAGGGGAAATTGTAGTAGCTGAGCGTCGTCATGTAGTAGTGCACCTTGTTCACCCACATGTAGGGGTGAAGCGCGTCGGCGTCGAGAGCGGACCCGTACGCCTTCTTCTGGGCATCCTCCATCAAACGGCAAAGATCCTCGGCGACAAGGTACTTCTCGGCGCGCTGCTCGAAGACGGACTTCTCGAAAAGGAATCGTGAGAAGATATCGCACACCGTCTGAGCGACATCCGAGAGCCTCGCGTCCAGAAGCGCAATGCGCTCCTCGGTCGTCTTCGCCTCCTCGATGGCGGCGCTCATGAGCACAAGCTCGTCGAAGTTCGAGGCCGTCTCGGCGACAGGCATGGTATAACACCTGTTCAGCGGTCGTTTCGTTTCAATCTGCTGCCCATGGAAGGCGTGCCCGAGCTCGTGTGCGATCGTGTCGACCGCGCGCAGCGTGCCATCGAAGTTGGTGAGCACGCGGCTTTGACGCTGGTTGGAGAGGTTCCGGCAGAAGGCGCCGCCGCTCTTTCCCGGACGCGGGTCGAAGTCGATCCAGCGCTCGTCGAAGGCTCGCTCGATGAGCTCGCCGAGCTCGGAAGAGAAGCTTCCCAAGTGCTTGACCAGGTACGCGCGCGCCGACTCGATGGTAAACGAGGGCGCATCCGACGATTCGCTCACAACCGGGGCGAAGAAATCCCACCACGGAAGTCCGCTTTCGTGCCCAAGAATCTCCGCTTTGCGTTTCAGATAGGCTTGAAGCGTCGGCAAATGCTCCGACACGACCTCCCACAGCACATCGAGCGTCTCGCTGCTCATCCGCGACTGAAAGAGCACCATGTCGAGCGGGGAGGAGAACCCGCGCATCTCCGACTGCAGGATGACCTGCTCCTTGATGCCGTTAAGCGATGCGGCAACGCCAACCGAGATGGCTTTCGAGCACTCGATTTCGGCATCGAAGGCCTTCTTGCGCGTCTCCGCATCGGTCGAACGGGCAAGGTTGCGCAGCTCGGTGAGTGTGAGCTCCTTCCCGTCGAGCCGCGCGGTCGCGAAACCGACCAAGCTTGAGCGCAGGTCAATCCACGCATCTCCCGCGCATCCCTGCATGCGAGCAAAGACGTCCTCTGCATCGGAGCTTCCCTGGTGAGCGCCCTCGAGCCTCATCTGCCCGATCACGAAGCGATAGTCATCAAGGAGGGAAGATGCGGCGAAATCTTCCTCGGTAAGCTCAAGGCCAGCCACGCATCGACGAACGAAGAGACTCGGGCGCGCCATCTTCCCGTAGCCCTTGCGCAGGGCGGCCATCGCCGAGAGGGCCTGCTTGTCGCCTGCATCGACGGCGCTGCGCAGATAGGTGAACTCATGAAGGTCCTTGCCGATCAGCCACAGCTCCTCCTCGCGCTTAAGGAATTCGCAGAGCGCCTTAACGTCGAAGGTTCGCTCACCGCGCTCGATCGGTGCAAGTACTGCGATATATTCATCGATGAGCCGGGAAAACTTCTCGCAGTCTTTCACATACGCCTTGTCATCGAAGCCTTTGTAGAGCGCATCGAGGCTCCACTGACGCGAGGTTTCCACATTCGAGTTGCAATTCGTTGAAGTCATCGGCTCATCCTCTCCTCGATTAGCGTCTTGAAGAAGTCGACCCCGAAGGGCAGGGCAGCGCAATCGATGTTCTCATCGATTCCGTGGATGGTCGCGGTTTGCTCCGCCGAGAAGAGCATCGGCGTGAAGCGGATGCAGCACGGCGCAACCTCGGTGAAATGCTTGGTGTCGGTTCCGCCCGAGAGCAGAACTGCACGCGGCTCAGCTCCGGGATATACCGAAGAAATCGCACGTTCGACCTGGGCGTATGCATGCCCGCTCGTATCCGAGACGGGACTTGGCGGCGTGCTCTTGCCAAGCGTCACCTCGACATCGTGGCGCTTGGCAATTGTCTCGAGGGCCTCGCGGGCCGATTCCGCCGTCCGGCCAGGAGCCAGGCGCACGTCGCACACCGCCCATGCCTCGCGCGGGACGACATTGGGCACGCTCGATGCGCCCGCCATGGTGAACGCCACGGTGGTTCCCGACGCATCGAGAAGGTCGGGACGCGCATCGCCCTCGAACAGGTTCGCGGCATCGGCTTCGGCCATGAACGCACCCAAGCGCACAAGCGGCGTGTTTTTACCGACGTTCATCGCGTGGCCGCCTGGCCCAAAGGCGCTGCACTTGAAGATAGCCTGGCCTTTCTCGGCCACGGCAACCTGCGCTATGAGTGAGCCGTCCTCGCTGCGGACGACGCAGGGACCCTCATCGACGAGCAGGTCGATGTCGACCTGCTGCTCTTTCAGGTAGCTCGGCACAAGGTCGTTGCCGCCGATTTCCTCGCAGTCGCTCGAGGCGACGTAAATATCGAAGGCAGGGGAAAAGCCCGCCTCAATAAGCTCCTCAAGAGCCTGCAGGATGCACAGGAGATTGCCCTTGATATCAAGCGCACCACGCCCCCAGACGCGACCTTCGGCGATTTCCCCGCCGAAAGGTTCATGGGTCCAAGGGCCCTCCGCATCGACAACGTCCTGGTGGCTCATAAGGAGCAGGGCAGGCTGTTTTTCCTCGTCAGCGCACGCAGAGCGCCAGCAGAAGAGCAGGCTCCCCCCATCGCTCCCAAACATTTTGAGCTCGCACCGTTCGAAAACGGCAGGGAACAGCTCTTCCAGGAGAGCGTGGGAATCCTCGAAGGACCGCGCATTGCCCGGCTCCTGGACCGTCCTCACGCGAATCATGCGCGCAAGCTTCTTGGCATAAACGCTCGCTCGCGCCGACCGCTCGTCGCATTCCATCATTCGATTGCCTCCTTCAGCAATACCGCTTCAACGAAAATAGTCTCCGCAACCGAAGAGGGTTGGCGCTATGCCGCAGGCTTCACGAACTTCTGAACGAGGGCGACCAACATGTTGGAAATCTTCTGGAGCGCCTGCACGGAGCAATGCTCAAAGGGCCCGTGGGCATACTCGCACCCTGCGCACAAGTTGGGGCAGGGAAGACCCATGTAGGAAAGGCGCGCGCCGTCGGTGCCGCCGCGAACGGCGATGATAAGCGGCTCGATGCCCGTGTCCTCCATCGCCTCGCGCGCAAGGTCGACAAGCTCCATGTGAGGCAGAATCTGCTCTTTCATGTTGTAGTACTGATCGGTGATCGAAAGCACGACGCATTCGCAGCCGTAGCGGGCGTTCATGAGCGCCGCCGCCTGCTCCATGATGCGCTTGCGCTCCTCGAAGCGCTCGCGATCGTGGTCACGGATGATGTAGTCGAGCGTTGCCGTCGCCACATCGCCCTCGATGGAGCCCAGGTGGAAGAACCCTTCGCGGCCCTCGGTGGTCGCGGGAATCTCAGTCGCGGGAAGGAGCGCGGCGAACTCGCAGGCCAGGAGCGCGGCGTTGCGCATGCGGTTCTTCGCGGAACCAGGATGGACCACCTTACCCGTGATTTTCACGACAGCGCTCGCGGCATTGAAGTTCTCGTACTCAAGCTCGCCGAGCTCACCGCCGTCGACCGTGTAGGCAAGTTCGGCACCGAACTTCTCCACGTCGAAGAGATCGGCACCACGACCCACCTCCTCATCAGGGGTGAAGCCGATGGAGAGCGGTCCATGGGGAGTGTCGGGGTTCTCGTGCAGGTACTCCACAAGCGACATGATCTCCGCCATGCCCGCCTTATTGTCAGCGCCGAGCAACGTTGTGCCGTCAGTCACGATAAGGTCGTCGCCGATATGCTTCGCAAGCGTAGGGAAGTGCTCCTCGTCGAGTACCATGCCAAGCTCTTCGTTGATGACGATGGGGCCGCCCTGGTAGTTCTCGACGATGCGGGGGTTCACGCCCTCGCCGCTCGTCTCGGTTGCGGTGTCCATATGGGAGATGAAACCGATTGCCGGAGCAGTAGTGCCTTCGGGAAGATTGGCGGGGATATGCCCCATTACGTAGCAGTGCTCATCGACGCTCGCGTCTTCCACACCGAGGGCCCGCAGCTCCTCGACCAGCATATTTGCAAGATCCCACTGGCATGCAGTGCTCGGGATGGCTTCTTGGCCCGCGCAGGACTGCGTATTGATCCTCACATAGCGCAAAAAACGCTCTTCAACCGGTTCCATACGTCTCCTCTCATTCAAAGACAGCCCTCACCTTAAAAAGGAAGGGAGGGCTGCCGGATATATCGATCGATTATTCGTACAGGAAGCAGGCCACTTTGTGCCCAGGTCGCGCCTCGACCAAGGCCGGATGCTCCGTCCTGCAACGCTCCGTGCAATGCGGGCACCTCGACGCGAGCGGGCAGCCCTTCATGTCCCCGATGGGGCTCGGGATATCGCCTGTGAGCGCGATGGTGTGCTTTTCCTCAAACGGGCTCGTGGGAGGAATTGCGGACAGGAGCGCCTGCGTGTAAGGATGGAGCGGCTCCTCGTAGATACCCTCGGCGTCACAGAGCTCGACCACCTGGCCAAGATACATGATGGCGATACGGTCGGAAATGTGCTTGATGACGCTCAGGTCGTGCGAGATGAAGACATACGTCAAGCCGAGCTCGCGCTGCAGCCTCCCGAAGAGGTTGAGCACCTGAGCCTGGATGGACACGTCGAGCGCGGAAACCGGCTCGTCGCATACAAGCAGCTTCGGCCCGAGCGAAAGCGCGCGAGCGATGTTGATGCGCTGGCGCTGACCGCCCGAGAACTCGTGCGGGTAGCGGTGCATGTGCTGGGTGTCTAAGCCGACGAGCTCCATCAGCTTGCGAACGCGAGCCTCGCGCTTCTTCGGATCGGTCTCCGTCTTATGGATAATCATCGGCTCTTCGATGATCTTCGCGCAGGTCTTACGCGGATTAAGCGAAGAGTAGGGATCCTGGAAAATCATCTGAACGCTGCGGCGCTGGCGGCGTGCGCGGTCTTTCTTGAAGTCGAGCGGCTCGCCCTCGAACGTGACGGTTCCGCTTGTCGGCTCATGGAGGCGAACAAGGCACCTTCCCAGGGTCGACTTGCCGCAGCCGGACTCGCCGATGATGCCGAGAGTCTCGCCCTTGTACACCTCGAGATTCACGCGCGAGAGCGCATGCAAGTACTGGGACTTCTCGCCGAGCTTGTCGGATCTGATCTCGAAGTCCTTCGACAGGTCGCTAATCTTCAAAATGACATTCGGGTCGGCAGGCGCTGCCTCATCGCCCGATTTCGGGACAGGCTGGGTTGCAGCCGTCTCCTCGTTGGCGTTGATGCTCATCACTTGCCTCCTTTCGCGCGTTCGAGATGCGTATCGAGCGTCTGCCTATGGCAGGCAACGAGATGCCCCGGCTCGACTTCGATGAGCTCGGGAACTTCCTTGCTGCAGATGTCCTGCGCGTAAGGGCAGCGGTTGGCGAAGTTGCACGCCTTACCCGTAAGGCGCAGGTCAGGCGGTGTCCCGGGAATCGTGGAAAGGTCGGCTTTGCGCTCGGAGGAAAGCGAGGGCATGGAATCGAGCAGGCCCCACGTATACGGGTGCATGGGTTTGGCGTAGAGCGACTTCACGTCGGCCGCCTCGACCACCTTGCCCGCGTACATGACCATGGCGCGGTCGCACACGTCCCACACCACGCCCAGGTTGTGCGTGATGATCATAAGCCCGATGTCGTTCGTGCGCTGCAGTTCTTTAAGCAGGTGGAGCACCTGCGCCTGAACGGTAACGTCGAGGGCGGTCGTGGGCTCGTCGGCCAAAATCACCTTCGCGTTGCAGCAGAGCGCCATAGCGATGATGACGCGCTGGCACATGCCGCCCGAAAGCTCGAACGGGTAGGAGTTAAAGCGCGCCTCGGGGTTCGGGATGTTCACCGAGCGCAGCGCGGCGATCGCGACCTCACGTGCCTCCGCCTTGCTCATGTTGCGATGGATGCGCAGGTTCTCGGTCATCTGCTGCCCGACTTTGAACACCGGGTCGAGCGAGGTCATGGGGTCTTGGAAAATCATGCCGATATCGCGCCCGCGGTAATCGCGCAGCTCCTTCTTCCCGAAGGAAAGCACATCGCGACCCTGAAACTTGATCGAGCCTTCCTCGATGCGCGCGTTGGCCTCGAACAGTCGGATGAGGCTTTTCGCCATCATCGACTTGCCCGAACCGCTCTCGCCGACCACGCCGAGCGTTTCCCCTCGTGAAAGGGTGAACGAGACGCCATCGACGGCGCGGGCTATGCCACTCGCGAGATGAAAATAGGTCTTGAGGTTTTTCACATCGAGAAGCACCTCGGACTCGGGATTGGCGGCAGAGCCGGCGTTTGCTTCCTGTCCGTTAACTTCGTTTGCCATAAATCTCACCTACTTCTTCATCTTCGGATCGAGCACGTCGCGAATGCCGTCACCGAGCAGGTTGAACCCGATAACAGCCACGAAGATGAACAAGCCCGAAATGGTAGCGATATGCGGAGCGATTGCAAGGCAGGTCTGGCCTCCTCGTAGGATGTTTCCCCAAGACGGCGTCGGGATGAGGATGCCCAGGCCCAAAAAGCTCAGGCCGGCCTCGGCGATGATGGAGCCGCCGACGCAGAGCGTGGCGTAGACGACGACCTCGGACACCGTGCTCGGAAGGATATGGAGCACCATAAGACGGAGGTTAGAAGCTCCGAGCACGCGCTCGACGTTGCAGAACTCCTCGTTCTTCGCAACGATGACCTTGCTTCGAACCACGCGCGCGAACCGCGGCACGTTGCCGATGCCGATCGCGAGGATGACGTTGAACACGCCCGACCCCAAAATGGTGACCAGAAGCAGGGACAGGAGGATGAACGGGAAGGCGAACAGGCCGTCCATAACACGCATGATGATCGAGTCGACGATGCCGCCCATGAAGCCGGCGACGAGGCCCAAGATAATGCCGATGACGCCGCCGAGCACCGTCGAGCCGATGGCGACGACGATACTCATGCGCGCACCGTAGACGATGCGGCTGAACAGGTCGCGGCCCAAATCGTCGGTGCCAAAGATATGGCCGTTCACGCCGGGCTCGAGATAGGTCTCAGTGATCGACGTGGCGTTCGGGTCGAACGGCGCGATGAACGGGGCGAAGATGCCGATCGCGAGCATCACGATAACGATGATGAGGCCGATGACCGCAGACTTGTTCCTGATGAACTTGCGCCATGCGCTGTTGGCTTTGCGCTCCTTCTGGATCATCGCCTCTTTGGCGGCCTCGATGATGGCGCCATCAACGACTTCCATCTCGGCCCCGGAAGTCGCCGCAGCTGCCGATTTCTCTTTAAACATTGTTGGCCCCCTTCTTCGCCTCAGCAGCAACCTTGGGGTTGATGACCATGTACAGCAAGTCGGTGATGAGGTTGATGACGACGAACGCGATGGCGACGACGAGCACCGTCGCCTGGATAAGCGAGTAGTCACGGTTGTCGATCGCCGACGTGATCATGGTGCCCATGCCGGGCCAAGCGAAGACGTTCTCGGTAAGAACAGCGCCCGCGAAGCAGCCGGCGAACTGAATGGCGATAACGGTGATGATGGGAGGAAGCGCGTTTTTGAGCGCATGCTTCCACGTGATGGAGGCCTCGCTCACGCCGCGAGCACGCATGGCGCGCACGGAGTCGTTTCCGAGCGTCTCGATCATCGACGATCGGGTGATACGCGTGAACGTGCCCATCGGGATGATGGCCAAACAGAAGCAGGGGAGCACCAAGTGGCTGATGAAGCCTATGAGGCCGTCCTTTTCTATCGATCCCATGCCATAGCTCGGAAGCCAACCAAGCGTGACCGAGAAAAGCAGCACGAGCATGATGCCGACCCAGAACACCGGCGCGGAAACGCCGAACAGGGACAGCACGGTCAAGACGTAGTCGACGATGCTGTTCTGCTTCCTCGCGGAGACAACACCGAAAACGACGCCGAAGATCACCGCGATGATGAGCGCGATGACCGAGATGAGCAGAGTGTTCGGGAGACGCTGCGCGATCATGTCGATAGCGGGCTGATTAAAATAGTACGAAGTCCCGAAATCACCTTGGCATATGCTCACAAGGTAGTTCCAAAATTGAACGATGATTGGATCGTCCAATCCAAGTGACGCACGCATCTCTTCGACTTTGCTTACGTCATATTGGTCGCCAACCATAGCGGCAACAGGGTCGCCAGGAATAAGGCGCGTCGCGATAAACGTGAAGGCAACGACAACGAAAAGCGTTGGAATCAGTTGAAGCAGACGCCGCAGGATGATTTTCGCCATGAGCGGTCACCATCTCCCTTCAAAAAGGTGCGACCCGGCAAACCGGGCCGCACCCAAATTCTCGTCTAGCAGGCCGATATCCTACTTCTCTTTCCAGATGTTGATGCCAGAGCCCTCAAGTCCGCAGACGCGCATGACTGCCTTGTTCTCCTGAACGAAGCCGTGCACTTCCTTGCGCAGGCCCCAAGAGAGCTTGGTCGTCGCGTAGAAGGCGGCGATGTTGGTCTTGAGCGCGATCTCGTTGAGCTCCTCGTAGAGGTCCTTGCGCTCCTGCTGGTCGGTGAGCGTCAGCGCCTCGTTGATGATCGCGTCGGTCGCGGGATCGCTGTAGCAGAAGGCGTTGTAGTTGGTATGGATCTTGTCGGAGTTCAGGAAGTAGCCGACAAACGTCGCCGGGTCGGCCGAGCCGCCCTGGCCGTTGATCCACAGCTGCACCTTGTTGTTGAGGTAGCGGTCGGTGACCTCGGTAGAGGAGACGCTCTGGATCTCGACGCTCACGCCGATCTGCTTGAGCTGCTCCTGGACGAGGGTCGCGGCCTGCACGTAGGCGTTCTGGGTGCCGATGGTGAGGACGATGTCGAAGCCGTCGGGATAGCCCGCCTCAGCGAGCAGGGACTTCGCCTTCTCCACGTCATATGCGGGAACGAGCGCTTCCTGCTCCTCGCTGTAGCCCCAGGAGACCTTCGGCACGGGCAGCACCGACAGCTCACCGTCGCCGTTGGCGTAGACGCCGTCGACGAGGGTCTTGCGGTCGATTGCGGTCGAGAGAGCCTCGCGCACCTTGTCGTTGGACAGGATGGGGTCAGACAGGTTGAAGCCGACATAGGCAAGGCGCGGCTCGGCGTTCTGGGAGAGCACAAGCTTGTCGCTCGCGGAAACCTGCTTGATGAGCTGGCCCGTGACGTTGAGGGAGATGTCGATCTCGCCCGTGGTCAGCGCGTTCACAGCCTGTGCGTCCTCGGTAATGATGTGGTACTCGATGCCGTCGAGGTTCGGCTCGACGCCCCAGTACTTGTCGAACTTCGAGAGCTTCGTCGTCTGGTCGGGGGTATGCTCGTCGACCTTGAACGGGCCAGTCGAGACGGGATGCATGCCGAATTCCTCGCCCCAGCCTTCGACTTCCTCTTTCGGGACCATAAGGACGGAGGATGAGGTGAGCTCATGCAGGAAGGTCGCGTTGGCGTCCTTCAGGTGGCACACGACCGTCTTGTCGTCGGTAGCCTCAGCGTAATCGAGGAAGAACAGGTAATTGCACCAGTAATCCTTCGCGCGGTTCACCGAGTAAGCGACATCCTCGGAGGTGAGAAGGCGCCCGTCCTGGAACTTGCCAGGCTGGAAGTACACATCGTCGCGAATGGTGAACGTGTACGTTTTGCCGTCTTCGGAGATTTCCCACTTGGTGGCGATGCAGGGCAGGTATTCGCTCTGATCGATGTTCTCCTGCACGAGCGTGTCGCCGTAGTTCTGGCAAATCTGATCAGCGGTGGTGGAGTCGACGTAAAGCGGGTCGAGCGACTTCGCCGAAACCGTACGGTTGAGCGCAACCTTGAGGACGCCGCCCTTCACGACTTCCCCGGAGCCGCCCTGGCTCGCTCCAGACGAAGCCTGAGAGCCGCCGCCGTTGCCCGAGCATCCGGCCAACCCGAACAAAGCCGTGGTAGCAGCAGCGGTTGCAGTGACGCCGACGAACTGTCGCCTGCTCAGAGTACTCTTTTCCTTCTCCATGACCTTCGTTCCTTTCCTTCCCAACATGCCTTTCCCATTTTTGACATGCCCCAAGGCGCCCTTACGCCAAGGTAGTCGTGCGCGACCGTTCGTTTACGCGCTCGCCATTCCAAACTCGGCAGCGCTCGCGTTCCCTTTCGCGCATGACGGTCACTTTACGCACCGAAGTATTTCGACGCTGTTTCAACCGATACAGATTTTATCCGATTCCGCCATATCCACAAAAACTGATAGGTTTTCGGCTAAATCTTTTCGATTTCATAACCGTTCGATTACTTTATCATGATATAACCATACAAGTTCTAGAAACCTAGGAGAAAGGAAGCTGTACGCATGGCAACTATTTTTGCCGCCACGTCGCTCGACCTGACGGAAGAGCAGAGAGACTCGCTTGCGGATGCCCTCATCAACGATTTGGGCACGATTTACAAGCACGCGCTTTCGTTCAACCTGGTTCAGATTCCCCAAGACAGCTGCCGAGGAGATTCGATCAACCAGACGACGTTCTTCGTATGCGTGCCGCCTTACGCGACGCTCGAGAAGAAACGCGAGACCATCGAGCTTCTGCACAACACGATGGTCCGCGAGACCGGATACCAAGGCGAGCTGAAGAACATCGTCCTTTTCCAGTACCACGATGACGACGGGGTCGGAAAAGACGGCGAGCTGTTCGCCGACATCAAGGCTCGCAAGGCCCAGGCTTAACTCAAGAAGCCGGGCAGCCGGGCATTCGCGCCGTCCATACGCGCGGTGCGGTTTTGAATCGACAACCACATCGCAAAGATGATCTTGAAAGGAATTTTCATGTCTACCATTTTCGTCGCAACCTCCATCAACCTTGAAGGCGAAGAGAAGAAGCAGTTCCTCGACACCATCGAGGGCGCCGTCGCCGAGGTGTTCAAGTGCTATTCCATCTACTACACGCCGGTCCCCAAGGAGAACTGCTCCGAGTGTGCGAAGGACCAGATCACCTTCTTCGTGTTCGTGCCTCCCTACATGGAGATTGAGCGCCGTCGCAAGCTCATCAAGGTGCTCGACGAAGCCGCCAACAAGGCCGTCGGCTATCGCGGCGAGCTGAAGAACATCGTTATCTTCAAGTACCACGACGACGAGGCTTGCGGCGTTGACGGCGTGCTGCGTGCCGACGCGAAAGCCGCTGCAGAGAAATAGTCGTATCGACCCTTCGTTTGTAGGCAGGTCTCTATGAAGTACATGAACATCGGGCACTCCGACGTCAAGGCTTCCATCATCACACTGGGAGCTTGGTCGATCGGCGGCGGAAGCTGGTGGAAGAACACCGAGGACGAGCTGTCCATCAAGACTATCCACCGCGCACTTGAGCTGGGCATCAACACGATCGACACCGCGCCCATCTACGGTCTCGGCCACAGCGAGGAAATCGTCGGCAAGGCCATCAGCGGCAACCGCGACGAGTACGTCATCTCCACGAAGGCGACCTTCGACTGGGACACCGGCGTGGGCCGTTACTGGAACGACGTCGACGGCCACAAGGTATATGTCGATCACAGCTACGAGGGCATCAAGAAGGACTGCGAGAACAGCCTGAAGCGCCTGGGCACCGACCATATCGACATCTACTACGCGCACAATCCCGCGAAGGACACGAGCGTGTACCCGGTCGAGGACACCGTTCGCGCGCTCATGGACCTGAAGAAGGAGGGCAAGGTTCTCGCGCTTGGCCTCTCCAACGCCCAGCCGGACGTCATCCAAGATTGGCTCGACCATGGATGCGAACTGGACATCATCCAGCGCAAGTACAGCATGCTCACCCGCAACGTCGAAGAGAGCGTGCTGCCGCTTTGCCGCGAGAAGGGCATGTCCTACCATGCATATTCGCCGCTCGAGCGCGGTATTCTCGCGGGCACCGTTCCCGCTGACCGCGTCGTGCCGAAGGGCGACGCCCGAGATGGCGAGCTGTGGTGGAGCCCCGACCGTCTCCCGAGCGCCGTCAAGTTCGTCGACGGGCTGGCTGACATCTGCGAGCAGTATCAGTGCACGCGCGTGCAGCTCGCTGTCGCGTTCCTGCGCGCACAGGGCGACTTCGTGAACGTCATCTGCGGCGCTCACAAGCCCGAGCAAATCGAGGCAGACGCGCCAGCAGCCGATGTCGAGCTTTCGAGCGAGACGGTGGCTGACATCCGCAAGCGCCTCGCCGCGCTTGACGCCGAGTTCGAATAGGGCTCGACTGCGTTTCGCGAAGCGCATTGCTTTTCGAGGGCCTCCTCAAGTCGCTCGGTTGCGAAACCGGCCTTGGCTTGAGGGGGTTCTTTTATAGTGGTCCTGGCGTGGGTCGTATTGCTCACTATGAGGAATGGATGGCAATGCGATGGGAGAGCACCAGGGGGAGAGAGGCGGCGCGGCTTCGGCATTTCCACGCGCTGCCGAACAATTAATAAGACGGGAGACATCACATGGCAACTGACAACGCAACGGCAGCCGGCAACGACGCGATCTTCTCGCTCGAGCAGATGCGAGGCGCCTACGAGCATCGCGCGCTGTGGCTTCACTACCTGGCTGAGAAGGCCGTCGAGGATGGGGAGAACGGTCCTCTTCACCAGGCAATCCGCAAGTGCGGTCTCTATCACGCCGACGTGAGGTTCGCACCCTTCACTTCGATGGACGACTTCGACGAGGTATTCCAGTCGGAACCGGCGAAGAGCGTCTTCGAGATGGAAACCATCGAGAAGGACGAGGACACGCTGTCGATCGACTTCCATTACTGCCCGCTCGTTGAGGCGTGGAAGAAACTCGGCCTTCCGCAGGACGAGATTTCCGCGCTGTGCGACATCGCGATGGACGGCGACCGTGGCATCATCGAGGGACTCGGCTGCCTGAAGTTCGATCTCCCGAAGACAATCGCCAACGGCGACGACGTCTGCCAGATTCGCATCAGCAGGAAGTAAAGCTGCGGAGTAGCGCGCGCAGGCTGCGTGTGGGTCACAAGCGCTTGCGAGCACAACCCGCGAACGCGCATCCTGTTTGCGTGGAACAAGAATAACGATAGAGCGGCGTCGCCTTTAGTTGATCTAGTTAGGACTCAATCAGCTTCAAGCAGAGCCTATGCATCGCTTTCCTATTATATATAAACACTTGATAATAGACGTTATGTAAACTAGATGCAAATGAAAATTAACGGTGATGAGCGGTTAATTTCAATCTCAAATGCACGTATTTGCGCAGGTGACGCGGAGTAATGCAGTTAGTGTTGGAATCGCTGCCTTTTCGTGCTGTTTTCATCATGCGTTTAGTATTGGAATCGATGCATGGCATTTCTCGCTTGTGTGCGGGATATGAAGACGCGCATGCCCAGATAGACCCCTCATTTTGCGATTCCGAGACTAAATGCACGCCGTGAGCGCGGGGCCGTTCCTCGTTTTTGCCTCGGTATGCGGTTTTCGATGGCATTCGGGCCGTTTTCTCTTCGGGTTTCCTGCTCTTCCGTTTCTTAAAGCTCGATCAGCCCCGGCTTCATCATGACTTCTTCGACGGGCACGAGCCCTATGCTCAGGCCGTCCAGAAGCTCGGCCGGCACGACCTGGGAGGCCAGCTGCAGCGGCGACGCGCCGCCGAACTGCGGACGCCCGTACGAGTTAACGTGCGAGCACACCACCGACAGCTTCGCCGGGGTCAGCTTGGCGAACGACGAGCCCTTGGGGATTACCTTGCGCAGCTCGACGTGGTTCTTCTCGCAGCTGCCTTTCTGGCCCGACTTCATCGGATCGCAGTAGTACACGCGGCAGCGCGAGCCCCTCGACGTGCAGCTTTTCTCGATGGCGCCGTAGTCCAAGAACTCCGACCCCCTGTCGGTGAGAATGACGCCGAACAGCCTCTTGAATTCCCTGAGGCCGATCAGCCTCTCGACCATGTCGAGCGCCTTGCCTACCTCTTCCTGGTTGTGTTTCGGCAGGAACAGCATGAGCTGGAACCTGAATCGCCTGAACAGCAGCGTTAGGATTGCCTGGGCCTCGCCGCGCCTTCCTACCACGCAATCCATTTCGACGGCGTCCATCCTTTTGTCATCCGGAAGGGCCTCGAAGTCCTTGTATGCGCGCCCCTCCAGGTCATGCCTGGGAATCGGGGTCTCGTCGGCGCGTCTCCTCCTTGGCTTGAATCGCACTTTCTTTGGCAAGTCCAGCCCGATGATGTCGCCGAACACCCCCATCTCGACGTAGCGGTAGAACGTGCTCAGGGACACGGGCAGCTCGCCGGCGCGGGTGGCCCAAATGACCTCGGGGCTCTGCCCCTTCTTGATGAGCGGCCTGACGATCGACCGCATCGCCTCGAGCTCCTCGGGCGTGACGTCGATGCCTTCCCTCGACTCGACTTTCCGCTTTTGCGCGAGCTCGTGGGCCATCCTGCCGTCGTAGAACCGGTATTCGTAGCCGCACCCCATCCCATAGCGCCTGTGGCAGCCGTTGCACGCGAACGGCGGCTTCGCGAGCCACGGGCACTGGTCCGGGAGGAAATCCGGGCAGACCTTGTTGCACATCGACGTCCGGCACGTCGGGCACGGCATCAGGCAGCCCTTGCCGCACACGTCCCTCTCCGAGCACGCCTCTCGCCTCAGGCATATGTTGCGCGTCTCGACGGACAGGAAGCTCGGGCTCGACGACACCCCGTTGCGCTTTATCTCGCGGGCCACGGTCGATGGCGCGACGCCCAGCCCCCTGGCGATTTCCGGCAGCGGCCGGCAGTCCTTGAGCTGCTGCTCGATCGCCATGCGGTCCCCCTGGGTGAGCTGCCCGTTCTTGCTTCTCGGCATTCTCTCCACCTCCCCTCGCCCGAATGCCGCCGAAACGATGGTATCCGATGGGATTCGGGAGGCGAACCGCTTCTTTCCGAGACTAAATGCACAGAACGTGCATTTCAGATAAGAATTAAGGACATGTGTACTTTGGGTTGATTGAATTCTTCTAAGTAAACGTTTGTGCAGTTCAAAGGCTCGTTTACTTGCACTCTTTCAAAAACCAGGTCGCGGATTCGAATCGTTTGCCTCCAGTCTTTCATTTCGATTTGCCGGCTCCGCGATATGTGCAGACGCGACCAAAGCGGCGCAATGCCAGGTCAGACCCTATATTGGTCCTATGAAAGAGTGCAGGTAAATTGCCCGAAACGCAGCTCCGGTTCTCAACAGCTTAGCGACGTTTCCCCTAAATCGCCGCACCACGACTTGCGGTAAGTGTATCCTATGACGCTCAAACAGACCAGACGGACCCCCATTCTTTTGGCAAGGTATTTCATTACGTAAACTCTCCGAATCGCAAGCCACGCATTCAAGAAGGCAACCCCCTTCCTTTTCGAGTTCGGATGAAGAGGAAGGGAGAAATCACTGCGCTTGAAGCTGGGCTTACTCTAGGATTCCCCACTCGAAGGCGCGCGCGAGGACCACGGCAGCGCGCTCGCGGGCGACGTGCTCGTGGGGCCTTAAGTTACTTGCCGGCGGGCTTGGAAGCGCTCATATTCGCTCCTTATAACGAAAAGCCGATAGCGTCGAGCACGTATTTCGGAACCATGAAGCGAACCGTCTTCTCGGGATCGACCATCTGGCAGACACGTACGTCGGCCACAAGCGAAAGCAGCATGACCAGGTCAGCTTCCGACTCGTTGGTACGCGATGCAAGCAAATCGACCATTTGCTGAACCGCGAGTTCGGCAGCCTTATCGAGCGATTCGGCGGAAACGATGATGCCGAAATGCGTTTCGTTCTCGATCAGAGGGTTCGGGACCGAAAGCTCGGGCAACGCGGTCAGCGTCACCGTCGCATAACCGGCAACTTCCGCACCCGACACGCTCACCTCGCCATCGCCCATGACAGCATGCATGTCGCCGCACCCGAACAGCGCACCGTCGATGGCAACGGGGAAATACAGCGTCGCACCTGCGGCAATAGCGGTGTTGTCCATGTTGCCGCCATGCTTGCCCGGCGTTCCGCAGTTGACCGGCTCGCCTTCGGGGGCAACACCGATGACCCCGATCATCGGGGCAAGAGGGATGCTCAGGCGCTCGTCCCACACGACCTTGCCGTCCTCAACCTTGCAGAAGTGCGTCGCCCAGTCACTGAAGCGGTCGCCGCAAACACCCTCGTCTTTTCCGGTGCAAGAACTTGTCTGCGCATCGAGCTCGATATTGTCGATATGGACCTTCAGCGCGCCACCCGCAACAGCGCCTTCGACATAAATCGGGCCCGTTGCGGGGTTGATCGCCTCCCAGTCGATTTCGCTCAGTTGATCTTCGGGGCCCTGGAGCTGGTTGCCGAAGCAGTCCTTCGTGCGGATGCGAACCGTCTCCCCTGACGGCACCTTCAGTACCGGCTCCAAATCCTTGTCGAACGAAAACAGTGTCTTGGCATCATCGAGTTCAATCATGAGAAAACTCCCTTTCAAACGTTGCCGTTATTCTCATTGATAATCTGGCACAAGCGCCGCTTTGTAGCGCTCGTAAAGCTCCGGTACCGCCTTTTTCATGCTTACCGGCTTGAAATCATCGCGCCGAATAAGACAATGCTCGCTCATTCCTGTCGCAAACGGCTTCGCCTCGTCAAGATCGATCTCTTCCCCATCGAAGACTTTGTAGCGAAACTGCACCTTCGTCGGTTTGAGCGCGGTGACGGCAAGCTGCACAACGACCTTGTCCCCGTATCGAACGGACTCGCCGTAGTCACACTCGACATGGAGAACGGGAGAGATAAGTCCCCGCGCTTCTAAATCAGCATAGGGAAATCCTAGCTCAGCAAGATATTTCTCACGAGCATCTTCAAAGTAGAGTATGTAGTTGGCATGATAGACGACTCCCATCATATCGGTTTCGCCGTAGCGAACGGATATGGGCACATTCAGACGCATAACGAGCACACCTTCTAAAAAACGGTAGAATACCTCTTAGTATGGTAGCGCATTGCGGCGCGTTGAGATATCAAGAAGGGCAAAACGAGACAATGACCGAATCAGCTTCAAACAAAGACCAGCGACCTTATGAGAGATTCACGTTGAAGATGGCTGTCGAGCTTGCCGCACCGCACACATGGCCCGCATCCATTCTACCCGTGCTCGTCGCCACAAGCTGCGCGGTCGTGCACTCTCCCATCCTCGACGTCCTTATGGTGTGCGCGCTGCTCGCCATCTGCATCCTCATGCAGGCTTCGGTCAACACCTTCAACGACTACTACGACTTTGTCAAAGGCGCGGACAGCGAAGAGGATAACGTCGACGTGACCGACGCTGTGCTCGTGTACAACCATATCAACCCCGCGTCGGCGCTTCGCCTGGCAGTTGGGCTGCTTGTCGCCGCCTTTGCGATCGGCGTCTACGTCATCTATTGTGCTGGATGGATCCCGCTTGTCCTTGGAATCATCGGCGCGGTGATCGTCATCGCCTATTCCGCTGGCAAAACGCCTATCTCCTACCTTCCCATCGGAGAAGTGGTAAGCGGGTTCGTCATGGGCGGGCTCATTCCGCTCGCGTGCTACCAAGTCCTCACGGGAGAGCTCAATTTCGTCGTGCTTGCCTGGTCGATCCCAACGATCATCGGGATCGGGCTCATCATGATGACGAACAACACCTGCGACATCGAAAAAGATATCGAAGTGAGCCGCCGCACGCTGCCGACGCTGCTCGGCCGGCCGCACGCTCGCAAGCTCTACCATGCACTCGTCTTCTGTTGGCTCGTTGCGATTGCGGTCATCATCGCGGTCTTCTTCACGCGCGGAACAATCGTCTTGGTATTCGCGCTGTTAGCTTCCTATCCTTTGTTGAAGGCGCTCTTGAGCAATCCCCTCGCTCCCCAGGCGCGCATTGGAGCCATGGCGCAGATCTGCAGCGTGAACATCGCGCTTGGGTCGTTCTACGCCGCCGCAATACTCGCGAGCAGCGCCATCGCCTTCATCGCCTAAGAGGCCGCCAAAGCTTCAATACCTCGGCCCTATTGACGGCAGTACGCGCGAGCGCTCATATTCCCGTCACATAAAAATGCCCTGCACCCCGAAGGCTGGCATCGGAATGCAGGGCATATATCGCTTTCGCGAACGACCACGTAGGAAGGCGTTACTTCGTCACGAGAACGGGAATCTCCGACTCGCGAAGGACCGCCGTCGAAACGCTGCCCAACATCGAGCGGACAGCACCCAAGCCGCGGCTTCCCATAACGATAAGCCCGCAGCGTTCAGACTTCGCGATTGAGATGATCAGCTCGTGCGGCTTGCCGAAGGCAACGCGCAGCGTCGTGACACCCTCATGGCCGGCGATTCTCTCACCAATATTCTTCTTCAAATTGGAAAGCGCTTCCTCTTCGTCACCGATAGAGGTGAGAAGAACGCCTGCGGCACGCGCAGCCGCGTTGAACGCCGGATCGCCCGTCTTCGCCAAGTCGGTGACCGTGACAACGACCACACCATCGGCCAAACCATGGTCGACGAGCTCATAAGCGTCAGCGAGCGCGCGGTTCGAAGCGTCGGAGCAATCGTAACCTACGAGAATCTTTGAGTATCCCATGATGAAACCTCTCTTTCATACGACGACGAAAACGCCGCCTATCCCCTAGTCGGACAGGTTATCAAATCCAGGCTATCTGGATTCTACCATGAAGATTCTTAAGCGAGAAGCAAGAAAGGAGCTGCTCGGGAGTTGCCGGTTCAGTCGTAGGAGCAAGGCCGACAATCCCCGCGATATGCCCGATGATCGCCTCCGGCGAGCCGAATCTCACAAGCAAGGCATCAAGCGATGCGTCGTGATCGCGCTTTGAGAGGCGACGGTCGCGTTCGGCGACGAGGAGTGGGATATGGCCGTAGATGGGATGCGGCAGGCTGAGCAGGTTCTGAAGGTAGATTTGCTGCGGGGTCGAACATAGCAAGTCGACGCCTCTCACCACGCTGTTCACCCCCTGCGCGGCATCGTCGACGACGACGGCGAGCTGATAGGCAAAGGCCTGGTCGGAGCGACGAACAAGGAAATCGCCGCAATCGCGCTCGAGGTTCTGGGAATAGTCGCCCTGTATTGAATCATGAAACGAGATGTCCTCATCGGGTGTGCACAGCCGCATGGCAGGCCTGCGTCCCGATGCCTCCTTTGCCGCACGTTCCTCGGCGGACAGCAAACGGCACGTTCCCGGATAAACAAGCTTCTCCCCGCGATGAGGGGCAGAGGCGGCATGCAAATCTGCGCGCGTGCAGTAGCAGGGGTAGATAAGGCCCCTCTCCTTGAGAGAATCGAAGGCAGCAGCATAAGCCTCGTCCCTATCGTGCTGGAAGAAAGGGCCGCGATCCCATGTCAAGCCGAGCATCTCGAAGTCCTGCTGCACCGCATCGATGTATTCGGACTTCGAGCGCTCACGGTCCAAATCCTCGATGCGCAAACCGATTTCGCCCCCCTGGGCCTTCGCGACAAGCCATGCCGCAAGTGCGGCATAGATGTTCCCCGCATGCATGCGCCCCGTGGGCGACGGAGCAAAACGCCCGACCACCTTCTCGCTCACCGCATAACCCCTTTCGCCCCCTCATGATATAACAACCAGAATAGAACCCGAGCCCCGCGCAAGGCAGAGCCCCAAAACAACGATGCCGACGGCAAACGCCGCCGGCATCGAGTGAAAAACGAAAGCGCTACTTGCGCAGGTCCCTCACGTGCTTCGTCTTGCCGACCGAACGCTCGATGCCGCCCGGCTCGACAAGCTTCACCTTCACGCCAACAAGCAGCGTACCCTTGAGCTTGTCGGCAACCATCTGGCGGAAGTTGTCCATTACTTCGAAAGAGTCGCTAAACGCCTCGGGCTTGAGCTCCACGTTGACCGTCATACGGTCAAGGCCGGTCTCGTTGTCGACCACGATAAGGTAATGCGGGGTGACGCCCTCGATGCCCGCGAGCACATCCTCGACCTGGCTCGGGAACACATTCGTGCCGCGGATGATAAGCATGTCGTCGCAGCGGGAGCGGACCTTCTGCATGCGCGCATGAGTGCGTCCGCAGCTGCACTTCTCGGTGACAACGCGCGTCAAGTCGTGCGTGCGATAGCGAAGAACGGGAATACCTTCTTTGTCGAGCGGCGTCAAGACGAGCTCGCCCATCTCCCCTTCCGGCACCGGCTCTCCCGTTGCCGGATCGACGACCTCCCACAGGAAATGGTCCTCGGCGATGTGCTGCATGTCGCGCTCGGCGAGGCACTCGCCCGAGACGCCCGGGCCCATCACCTCAGTCAACCCGTAGTTGTCGGTGCATACGATATGCATGCGGCTCTCGATTTCCGCCTTGAGTGCAGGCGGGCAGGGTTCGCCGCCGAAAAGCCCGACGCGCAACGTCGACTTCGCCCAATCGTAGCCCATCTTCTCCCCCACCTCGCAGATATGGAGCGCATAGGTGGGCGTCGCGATGATAACAGTCGTACCGTAGTCCTCGATCATCTGGATATGGCGCTCAGTGTTGCCCGAACCCGCCGGAATCATCGTGCAGCCAAGTTTCATGCAGCCGTAGTGAAGGCCGAAACCGCCGGTGAACATACCATAGCCGAACGCCATCTGCACGCGATCGCCTGGGACGACGCCCGCCATGCTGGCAAGACGCGCAATGCAATCACTCCAAACGGCCATGTCGTGCTTGGTGTAACCAACGACAATCGGCTTGCCCGTCGTTCCCGAGGACGCGTGCATCTCGACGATTTTGTCGAGCGGCTGGGCGAAAAGCCCATAGGGAAACGTCTCACGCAGCGCGTTTTTATCGGTGAAGGGAAGCTTGCGAACATCTTCAAGCGTCTTGATGTCCTCGGGCTTCACGCCCATCTCGTTCATCTTGTCGCGATACCACGCCACGTTCTCATAGGTGTAGGCGACTTGCGCAATCAGCTTCTCGAGCTGAATCGCACGAATGCGCTCACGGCTCGAAGTTTCCATGGCGCGGTCGAACATGGGGAGCTCGTCGAAATTCCCTGCAGCAGCAGCCTTGAGGGCGGCGCCTTTCACAGAGGGGTCGAATATCTCTTCAGCGGTACTGTTCACTATCATCACAACTTTCTTGAAGCGGTTACGCAACGAGATGCGCAAGATCATCCTGGCCCAGAAGCTCAACGGGCTCGCTTTCGAGCATCCTCTCGGCGGCAGCGACGTCGTTCACCGAGAGGACGATATACGTGCTGATGAGCGAATAGCTATACGTTACATTGATGTGGCAGTCGGCGATGATTCCCATGACGCGCGCGAGCTCGCCGGGCGTGTCCTCCAAACGCAGCACGAGCACCTCGGATTTCGCGCAGGCGGCGTTCTGATCACGTAGCACCGCAAGCGCCGCATCGGGGTTGTCGACGATGAAGCGAACGATGCCGTAGTCACCGGTATCGGAAGCGCTGTAGCCGCGAACGTTGACGCCCGCCTCGACGAAGGAATCAAGCACGCGGACAAGATGGCCGGGCTCGCTTTCGATGAAGACGCTGATCTGGGAAACGCTCATAAGAACACTCCTTCTCGCTTATTCCACGGAAAACGAGGCACCCAGTTTGAACGCCTCGAGGTTGACATCGAGATACTTCTCGGGAACGCGGGCAGCGATAACCCGATTCCATACATCCGTCGGGAAGCCGAGAGCGCGTGAAAGCGCACCGAGCAGCACGACGTTGGCCGCCTTCGTGGTACCCGCCTTGCGGGCAAGCTCGGTTGCGGGAATGAGCATCGCACCCGCATCGCGCAACCGCTCGCGTGCATGCTCAGGCATGGAGGCGCGACCCGTTGCGACGGGAAGGGGCTTGATTGACTCGTCGTTCACAAAGAGGCTGCCGCCTGCCTTCACGTAGGGAAGGTTGCGAAGCGCCTCGGTCGTTTCGAACGACACGACGCAGTCCGCCGAGCCCAGATCGGCAATCATGGACTGGACCTTATCACCGAATCGCACGACAGTGGTCACCGCGCCGCCGCGCTGGGCCATGCCATGGATCTCGGAAACCTTCACGTCAAGCCCGCTCTCCTCGGCAGCACGGGCAAGCAAATCGGCAGCGAGAATCGTGCCTTGGCCGCCAACGCCGCAAAGAAGAACCGTTTTCGTGTTCGAACTCATCGGGCCCCCTCCTAATCCTGAACGATGAAGCCGCGTGCGCAGTACTGCGCGCACTGCCCGCAGCCGATGCACATGTCGCGATCGATAAGCGCCTGGCCGGTCGACTCGTCCTTGGAAATCGCAGGACAGCCGAGGGTGATGCACACGCCGCATGCCGTGCACTGGGAAGAAACCTCGAATGCAGGCTCGCGATGGCGCTCGAGCAGAACGCACGGAGCCCTGAAGACGATCACAGAAAGCGTATCGGTGGCGGAAGTTGCCTCTTTCAAGGCGCGACGGACGGCCCTCGCGTCGTGCGGGTCGACCGTGCAAACGTCCTCGATGCCGAGCGCCTTCAAGACGCCTTCCATATCGAGCTCGCGCGAGGGGCGGTGCTGGAGCGTCTCACCGTTGAACGGGTTGCCCTGGCGACCGGTCATGGCAGTCGTGCGGTTGTCGAGAATGCAGACGGTGCCCGCGCCCTTGTTGTAAACCGTCGAGATAAGCGACGAAAGGCCGGAGTGCGCGAATGTGGAATCGCCGATCACAGCAACGACGGGACGATGCTCGCGGCCCGCGAACGCAAGCTCGAAGCCGTGAGCCATCGACACAGAAGCGCCCATGTCAACGCAGGTATCCATCGCGGAAAGCGGCGGCAAAGCGCCCAACGTGTAACACCCGATGTCGCCCGTCACGATGGCCTTGCAGCGCGAGAGTTCCTTGAAGACGAGGCGATGCGGGCAGCCGGGGCACAGCGCAGGCGGGCGACCCGGAACATCTGCCTGGGCGGCAGCGTGCGCGGGCTCGGGGAAACCGAAAGCGGCGCGGATGAGCCCGACCGAGAGCTCGCCGTCGCGCGGCAGGGGCTCGGGGAAGGCGGCAACATCGATTCCGAGCGCGGAAACGGCGTCAGTCAGATAGCACGACGCCTCTTCGACAACGTAGAGCGCATCGACGCTCTCAGCAAACGAGCGCAACGCCTTTTTGGGAAGCGGCCATGTGCATCCAAGTTTGAACACGGACGCATCGGGCAGACCTTCCAGCACATGCTGGGAAACCGCGCCGGCGCACACGACGCCAATCTTGTCGCCATGCCTTACGACCTGGTTGTACGCGCAAGTCTCGGCCCATTCGGAGAGCGCCTCGATGCGCTCGAGCTGCACCTTGCGGCGCGGCTTCGCGAACGCGGGCATCATGACCCACTTTGCAGGGTTGCTCTCGTAGGGAGCGGGCTCGACCTCTTTTCGGGACCCGACCTCGACCGGCGTCTTCGTATGCGAGACGCGCACCGAAGAGCGGATGAAGAAGGGCACATCGAATCGCTCGGAAAGCTCGAACGCGTCGCGCGTGAAAGCGAGCGCCTCGGCGGAATCAGCGGGGTCGAGCATGGGAATATGCGCCGCGCAGGCGTAGTAGTGAGAATCCTGCTCGTTTTGCGAGGAGTACATGCCCGGATCGTCGGCAGCGAGCACGACGAAGCCTCCGCCAACGCCGGTATAGGCGGCAGTGAACAGCGGGTCCGCCGCGACGTTCACGCCGACGTGCTTCATGGTCGAAAGAACGCGGGCGCCACCGGCAGATGCGCCGATGCCCACCTCAACGGCAACCTTCTCGTTCACGCACCACTCGGCATAGACGCCATCTTTCTTCGCAAACGCCTCGAGCGTCTCAGTCGAAGGGGTGCCCGGGTACGCGACGCCAATACGGGCGCCGGCTTCCCAAGCCCCCTGAGCAATCGCCTCATTTCCGCTTAACAATTCCATGTAAAACCCTCTCGTAAATCTCGCCTTATGCGCCGATGCGCCTATTCCTCTCGATAGACGAGGCAGAAGGCTCCGATTTGCACCACGTCGCCCTCGTGGAGCTCGCGCGCCTCGACGTTGTCGTTGTTGACCCACACCCCGTTAAACGAGCTGTCGTCGGTAATCGTGTAGCCATCACCCGTAGGCTCGACCACGGCATGGCTGCGCGAGACCGTCATATCGTTCAAGAAGATATCGCACTGTGGATTGCGCCCGACGCTCATCGGTGCATTGCCGAGCCTGTAGACCATTCCGATCTGAGGACCCTTAACAACTCGCAGCACGAACTGGTGTTGCGGATGGTCTGTCGCAGGCACATCCCTTCCCTCAATGGGAAACGGCTTGAAGCTCTGCGTTGCGCCAAGCAACTTGAATCCGCAGGTCGGACACGCAGAAGCATCTGGGTTAAGAGTTGCACCGCATACGGGGCACGTTTCAGTCATAATGCTCGTCCTTCTTTCGTCTTGCATATGAAAGTGTAGCGAATTAGTACTTGGCCTTCGTCTTGTCGTTGATGAGCGGGGTGTCGTTCAAGTCAACGGACGTTGCAACGGTCTGGCTCCCGGTGAAATGAGACAGAAGCCTGCCCGCCCAAATACCGGCAGCTTCGAGAGGATTCGGCGCCGCAACGTCCTCGCACGCGATAAGGTCGACCGTGGCAATCGTCTCGTTGTGCTGCTTGAAGACGGCGCTACCAACTTTGTCGCCCTCATGCACATTCCCGCTCACGTTATCGAAACTCATTGTACAGCTCACGTTGCCTTTGAGCGAGAACACGTCGAGCGAGCCGTCTGGTTCGGAGAAGGTCGCTTTAATCGTCTTATCCGTCCAATCGCCATGCGCGACCTCGGCAACGACGGGAACCTCCTTGGTGGAAGAACCCCAGGACATCGTAGCCGTTTCGCTCGCATGGGCATACGGGTAGTTCACGCTATTAGCGTATACCCAGTCGAAAAGCGTCTTCGCGTCCGTGAAGCGCTGCTGCTCGCTCGACGAGTTGAGCACGATTGCATATATGTCGAGCCCGTCGCGGTTGCAGGCACCCGCAAAACATTCCCCAGCAAGCGAGGTAAATCCCGTTTTTATGCCGCAAGCACCCTCGTAGACGCCGATGAGCTCGTCGGTGGACTCAAGCTCGAGCGGGGTTGCGACCCCGGCTCGCGTGACCGTGATCGTCGCCTTGTCCTTCGAGACGATATCGCGGAACGTCTGGCTTTTCATCGCGTAGGCGGACATCGTTGCCACATCGCGGGCCGTACTGTGCATATCACCCGCATATTGGTTGAAATCGAGCCCATGGGGATTTGCGAACAGCGTGTTTGCGCACCCGAGATCTGCCGCCTTGGCGTTCATCGCGGCAACGAATGCCGCCCGCGCGCCGCCCTCGCCGCCGAGCTTCGCGCCCACGGTATCCGCGATGGCGATAGCCGCGTCGTTGCCCGACGAGGTGAGAAGCGCCTTGATGGCGTCCTCCATGGAAAGCACGTCGCCCTCTTTGAGCGACGCGGAGGACTCGCCGATGGAGGCCGCCTGTGCACTGACCGTCACCTGATCGGTGAGCTGGGAGTTCTCCAGAGCAACAATCGCCGTCATGATCTTAGTCACCGATGCGATATGCGTCTGTGTGTCTGGGTTGCGCTCGAAATACACCGTACCGTTGCCGTCGACGACATAAGCGTACGTCGCATCGATGCTTGGGCACTGAGAGACGGCAAGCCCGCGCGACTCGACGGTCTCGCCAGCGACGACATCGGTTTTCGCGACGCCGGCGAAAGCGGTGGCGGGCACGAGAGCGAACGAGAGCGAGACTGCGAGTACACAGGCGCAAAGCGCGGAAAGCGCCCGCACCCCAAAGGGGGCACGGGCGCTGCGCGCGATATGACGAGAGCTAGCAATCAAGCTGGTAAACCTCTTCCGGGGATACAGTTGCAAAGCCAGCCTCTTCGAGCTTGGCCTCGATGCCTTCCGCTTCACCAATTTTCAGCACGTCGATCGCCATTTCGGGATTGACGGAGAAGCAGTATCCGTACTCGATGTTGACAGACTGCTGGTCCAAAAACTCAAGCAGGGTCGCAAGTCCGCCCTTCACGTTGGGGACGCGGACGGCAAGGACCGGTGTGACCATCGCGCGATAGCCGGCCGCGCGAAGCGCCTCGGCAGCGGCATGAGGGGTATCGGCGAGGACGCGAGCGACACCGAAATCGGCCGTATCGGCGAGATTAAGAGCATGCAGGTTCACGCCCGCATCGCTCAGCACGCGGCATGCAGAAGCGAGGCGACCCTTGTCGTTCTCCAGGAAAACAGTCAGCTGAGAAATCATTAGTGCTTCCCTTCTCTCAAGTCGATGACACGCTTGGCTTTGCCTTCGCTGCGCTCGATAGACTTCGGCTCGACGATCTTGATGTCAACCTTAATCTGCAGGTTGCTCTTAAGCTCGGCGCCAAGACGCGCCTTCAAGTCCTCGAGCTTGCGAATCTCGTCAATCGGGAACTCGGGCACCGTCTCGACGTTCAGCGTGACCTTGTCGAGCGGTCCATTATCGGTGAGCACAATTTGATAGTGCGCCGTGATCTCGTCGAAGCCGGTGATGATTTGCTCGATCTGCTGCGGGAACACGTTCACACCGCGGATAATCATCATATCATCAGAGCGGCCGATGATGCGGTCGATCTTGCGATGGGTGCGCCCGCATGCGCACTCCTCGTTGATGATGCGGGTGATGTCGCGCGTGCGGTAGCGCACAAGCGGGCAGCACTCGCGCGTAAGCGTGGTGAACACGAGCTCGCCATACGTGCCGTCAGGCACCGGCTGGAGCGTCTCGGGGTCGATGATCTCGGCGAAGAAATGGTCTTCTGCCAGATGCAAGCCATGGGACTCGGAGCATTCCATCGCGACGCCCGGACCCATAACCTCGGACAGGCCGTACACATCGCAGTAGCGGATGCCGAGCTTGTCGCGGATTTCCTGGCGCATGTTCTCGGAGGCAGGCTCGGCGCCGAAGATACCGACGGAGAGCTTGAAATCCTTTGCAGGATCATAGCCCATGCTGATAGCCGTATCGGCCAAATAAAGCGCGTAGGAAGGCGTGCAGCACAGGATGTCGGTGCCGAGATCAACCATCATCTGGATCTGGCGCTTCGTGTTGCCCGAAGAGGTCGGGATGACCGAGCAGCCAGCGGCTTCAGCGCCATAATGCGCACCGAGACCACCTGTGAACAGGCCGTAGCCGTAGGGCACCTGAACGGTCGAATCGGCGGAGCCACCTACCATGTAGATGCCGCGGGCGAAGCAGTCGCCCCAGTTCTTAATGTCATTTGCGGTATGCCCCACGACCGTCGCCTGGCCGGTGGTGCCGGAGGATGCGTGGATGCGGGCGACATCTTTCTTCGGAACGGCGAACAAGCCGAACGGATAGGCGTCGCGCATATCTTGCTTGACGACGAACGGGAACTTCGCGAGATCCTCGAGGCAGGTCAGGTCGTCAGGCGTGACACCTGCCTCGGCGAAGGACTTCTTATAGAAATCGACATTGTCGTACGCGTGACGGATCGATTTCTTCATTCGCTCGAGCTGAAGCTCGCGCAGCTGTTCGCGCGGCATAGTCTCGATTTCTTCTTGAAAAAACACCTCAAGTCCTTCCTTATCTTACCCGGCGCATGAGCGCCCTTGCCCACGCCACCCAAGCTATTGGATGCAAAATTTGACCCGATAGCTAGGGTTAACTCGTACAGTGTAGCGTTTGTGCCCACCCCGTCATAGGAAAAGGGCGGCAAAACTAGATTTCCTGCGCCTGAAAGCGTTATTCGGCACGCGCCTTGCGCATTTCGCGCTTCGCAGCGGATAGCTTGAGAGCGCCCGCTGCGACGTAATAGATCGTCGTGAAAGCGCCGACGAGAAGACCTGCGTAGACAAACCAAATGCCCCACGAGTAGGGACCAGAAGAGAAACCCGGCAGCCAAGAGAAGGGCACAACCCCCATGCCAGCAAGCACCGGCCAGTTAAGAAGGAGCGCTGCAAATCCGACGAACAAAAACGTTGTCGCCACCTTGCCAGGATAGATTACCGCAACGCGAATGCGCCACTTCTTGAGCAGATACGCCCCGCCGATGAGAAGCAACAGGTCGCGCCCAAGAACCAAGACGACGACCCAGAGCGGCAGGCGCCCGACAGCAAGTAGGCACACAACGCCCGAGATCATGAGGATGCGATCGACGGCGGGGTCAAGCAGTCGGCCAAGCTTCGAGACCGTGTGCGTGCGGCGAGCGATTTGCCCGTCGATCCAGTCGGTTCCCGCCGCCACGGCGAAAAGAACCGTCGCAAGGATGTCGTAGCCAGTCAGAAGCAAAACGATGAAGCACGGAACCATGCAAAGGCGAATCGTCGAAATGAGATTTGGAATGGTGAATATGGTGTCGAGCACCTCGTCTTCCTCGGGTGTCAGGTCGTTCTTCGCGGCCTTGTCTATCATCTTCGCCATATAAGCCAAGCCCCCAGTAAATAAAGCCCCAGCGGGTCAGTCGTGTTAATTGCAACGAATTATTATAGCCCCCCGCCTTATCCGATGCGGAACACTTCGCCGATTCCCCACGGAGATATTGCCAGCACGTTTATTCGATTGCGAATTGCTCACTGTGTGCCAAAGCCCGGCTGGAAGAAGCCTAATCAAGGAACGTCTCGTTTACATCCAGCCTCAAATCCCGGGCGATGGCGCGAAGCCCGTCGTCGGATATGGTGTTCGCAAAATCGCCGCCCCCGTTGAGCAGGCGCGCCCTCACATAGATATCCGCCGCCTTCTCGATGGTGTGCATGAGACCGAACGCGGAATCGAAATCGGCACCCGAGCAGAACAGACCGTGCTGTGCCCAGATGACCGCATCGTAGGTCCCCATAAGCTTTGCTGTCGCCATCGCGATCTCAGATCCTCCCGGCACCATCCACGGAACTACGCCAACGCCTTTCGGGAAAGCGATGATGCACTCCGTCATGACTTTCCAGAGCGCACGCGTGATAGCGCGAGCGTCGAGCGGCATCACGGAAGTGAGCGCGACCACATTGGTGGGGTGTGCATGGTAGAGGATACGGGACGCACCTCCGGTCGCGTCCAGGCGAACCGAGTGAATCATGAAATGGGAGGGGAATTCAGAGGTAGGTCTCCCCCCGTCTTTAAGACCCCAAACTACACGACAGGCATCGCCCGAGGCGTTAATCTCGACAATCCCCACGTTGCGAGCTATGTCGAGGGCAACGTTGCGCAGATAGCATCCCGCACCGGTCGCGGCGAAGAAGGCTCCGCGAAGGTTGTCAGCCTGAACACCGAGGGGAATCCAGTTGGACGGGTTCTCGCAGAAGAACGGACGGCAATCCGTCACTTCCTCCTCGGTCATGCGATAGGTGAGGTTTCCTCCGTTGCGCTCGTGCCAGCCTTGCTCCCAACCGTCGGCGCACAGGCGCGCAAAGCCCTTCATGAAGGGCTGTTGTTCCACAGCAACGCCCGAAACAACGCCTTTCGCCGCAGAAACTCCCTTGTCAATCATGTCTTGCGCGCTATCGAAAAAACCCATCGTTTCACAACCTTCCCTCATTCGAACGCATCGCAACGCCGCCCTCCTCGACTGGCCCGACTATACCGCTAGATTCCGTTGCGCAACATCAGAACCGCAAATTTGGCGAAAATGAAAAGGGACCCCCACAGGGTCCCTTCAAAACGCGCATTCGGGAATCTTCGCCCAATGGGCGATACGAGAACGCTGTTCTTAACTAACCTTCTTCATCGGCTTGGGATGCTCGGGGACGTCTACCGACTCGATGTACATCTCCTTCGAAGGCGCTGGCCAGCCAGGCTCCATCGATAAGCAGTGCTTCGGGCACTCGAGCACACAGGTGCCGCACTGGACGCAGCGAAACCTGTCGATAGTCCATTTGCGGTTGGGCTTCTCCACCACGATAGCCGCGCACGGGCAGCGACGCTGGCAGATGCCGCACAGGATGCAAACATCGGCATCGTTAACGATATGGCCCTTAAGTCCTGCGGGGGCCTCTTTCTTCTCCACGGGATAAAGCACGGTCTCGGGCTTTTTGAACAGCGAGCCGAGCGTCATCTTTCCCAGTTTGAATCCACCCATGTTCTTCTACCTTTCCGTGCAGCTGATGCAGGGGTCAATGGTGAGGATGATGTTGTTCACGTCAGCCAAATCGCAGCCCTTGAGCGCCGCGGTCATTCCTGCAAGGTTTTGCGAGGTCGGTGTGCGCATGCGCATGCGCTCGAGGTACTTCGTGCCGTTGCCGCGAGCATAGTAGTAGCATTCGCCACGCGGCTGCTCGACGACGTTGGACGCCTCGGAGCCGGCAACCGGAGAGCCCTTCACAGAAACCGAGATGTCGCCCTCGGGAATCTTGGAGATCATCTCCTCGATGATGTCGATGGACTGCAGCACCTCGAGAGCACGAACCTTGCAGCGCGCGTAGCAGTCACCCTGGTCGTCGAGGATGGGACGGAAATCGGCGAGCTCCGCGTAACCGCCGCGGCCGAGCATGCGCACATCGTAGTTCACGTTGGAGGCGCGGGCGAAAGGACCCACCATGGATAGCGCAAGCGCGTCCTCGTGGCTCACATACCCCACCCCGACGGTACGGTTCTTGACCGATGAATCCTTCAGGAAGGCATTCATGATCTGGCGATAGTCGTCTTTGATGCCCTCGAGCACACGCTTGATCTCGGCGAACTGCACCGCGTCGATGTCACGCACGACGCCGCCTACCTTCACGACCGAGAATATGACGCGACCACCGGTCGTCTTCTCGAAGATGTCGAGCACGCGCTCGCGCAGTCGCCAACAATGCATGAACAGGCTCTCGAAGCCGAAGGCGTCGGCGGCGAGGCCGAGCCAAAGAATATGTGAATGAACACGCGAGAGCTCGTGCCAGATGACGCGCAGGTACTCGGCGCGCTTGGGGATCTCGACGCCCATGAGGCTCTCGACGGTCTCCGCATAGCCCATGGAGTGGCCAAACGCGCAGATGCCGCAAATTCGCTCGGCGATGAAGATGAACTGGTTGTAATCGCGGGTCTCGACGAGCTTCTCGAGGCCTCGATGGACGAAGCCGATCTGGGGAATCGCCTCGAGCACCTTCTCGTCTTCAACCACAAGATCGAGGTGAAGCGGCTCGGGCAGCACGGGGTGCTGCGGACCGAAGGGGATGACGGTTGCCTTACCCATCGTTATTCACCGTCCTTTCCGGTATTCGCAGCACGCTCGGCGGTTTCCTTACGCGCCTTCGCATCGAGGGCGGCGCGGACCTTGGCCGCGCGCTCGGGATCGAGCTGTGCGAGCTTGGCCTCGATCTCGGCGTCGCGCTCGACGTTGGTAGAGCCGACAGCGCGCTTCGCCTCGGCGGCCTTCTTCTTGCGCTCGAGAGCCGCGCGGACTTTTGCGGCCTTCTCGGGGTCGAGATTCTCGAGTTCCGCCGCTCGGGTCTCACGCTTGCTCTTGCGAGACTGTTCCGCCTCGGCAGCCTTGGCCGCCTTCGCCGCGAACGCAGCCTTGATGCGCGCAAGCTTCTCGGGGTCGGTGCCCGCGAATCGCTCCTCGAAGTCGGTCATCTGCGTAGGGTCGATACCCGAGACCTTTGGCTTCATCTGCTTGATGGCGTCGGGGTGGTCAGCAGCGTACTCGGTCTCGGCCACCTTCGCGGCTCGAGCGCGCTTGGCTTCCGCGGCCTTGGCGGCCTTCTCGCGGGCAGCCTTCTGAGCAGGAGAAATGATGGTCATCGGCTCAGACTGGGCAAGCTGGTAGAACTTGCCGCCGAAGTCGATGGCGATTCCCTCGATCGTGACGCCGAACAGGTCGTGGATCTCGTTCTCGAACACGAAAGCTGCGAGGAAATTGCCGGTGATGGAGGGCACGACGTCGGTCTTCTTCACGCCTTTGACCTCGTAATTGCTAAGCGCGCCGTCGCCCATCATGAACGAGTAGACCAAATCGACGCCCGCGTCGGTGTTCACCGCGAGAATCTGCACGAAGCGCGTATGCTCGCTTTTCATACGGTCGGACAGCGATGGCACCTCGTCCAACTTGAGCGGAATGAACTCGGAGGAGAATTCCATAGGTCCTACGCTCCCTTCTTCTGTTGCGCCATAGCCTTCGCTTTCTCATCGAGGATGCCGATAGCTTGCACGACGCCGTCGATAATCGCCTCGGGGCGAACGGCGCAGCCCGGCACGTACACATCGACGGGAATCGCCTTGTCGACGCCGCCGAGCACGTTGTAGCAGTCATGGAAGACGCCGCCCGAGCACGCGCAGATGCCGCAGGCAACGACCGCCTTGGGCTCGAGCATCTGATCGTAGATTTCCTGGACGACCTTGATGTTCTGTTCGTTCACGCTACCGGTGACGAGGAAGATGTCAGCATGCTTGGGATTGCCGGTGTTGATGATGCCGAATCGCTCGACGTCGAAGCCCGGGCACAGCGCCGCGAGCACCTCGATGTCGCAACCGTTGCAGCTCGAGGCATCGTAGTGGATAACCCAGGGTGATTTCGAGTTATATGCCATAGGTAAGCCTCCTTACAGGTAGGCCAGAACGGCCACGTTCAAGCCGCCGGCGACGAGCGCGACAGCCCATGCGGACTTCAGCATAAGCTGCCACTTCACGCGGGCAAAGTTGTTATCAATCCAGATCTCGAGGAAGTACACCGCGAGAACGACGACAACAGCAAGTACGATCGAAAGCGGGTTCGACCAGATGAAGAACATGGCAACCCATCCCATGAACAGCACGTTCTCGCACCAGTGCATCACTTCCACCAAACCGAGCGTGGGGCCGCTCATTTCGGTGGTGACGCCGCGAACGATTTCCTGATGCGCATGATGCGACATGGAGATGTCGAAAGGAGACTTGCGCAGCTTGATCGTGAGCACGAACAAAAAGCCCAGAAACGCAAGCCACGCCGTCGTGATCGCGGGAGCATCGAGGAAGAACACGCCCGCCACGTCGAACCACCCGGACGCCATGAAGAACGCGACGCACATGAGGTAGAGCATCGGCTCGTACGCCATCGCCTGCAACGTCTCTCGCGCAGCACCCACTTCAGAGTAAGGCGAGCGCGAGGAATAGGCAGCGACGATAAAGAGCAGCGAGGAGAGCGTCACGAGGAACACGCTCAAAAGCAGGTTTCCACCAGAGAAGAACACGCCGCCCGCCACCAGGGTAAAGATGAACGCGAACAGAATATAGGCATGCTCGGAGGTGTTCACCGAGGCGTTCTCCTTGGAGAAGAGCTTGCGCACGTCGTAGTAGGGCTGCAAAAGCGGTGGACCAACGCGACCTTGCATGCGCGCCGAGATAATTCGATCGAGCCCTGCGAGCAAGCAGCCGATGATGGGGCCAGCAATCGCAAACGCGATGATGCCGATGACCGTAACGATGATCGTCATGAGAAGCCTCGCCTTCCTACAGCATACTCGGCAGCACAGAAGCCGCCCAAGCTATCGCCGCAACCATAATCACGATGCACGCACCCGACCCGACCGGGGCGATGCGAGCCTCGCCGAAGATACCGTCGAGATACAAATTGCGCGACGTGGCCTCGACCGGCGCAGAAAGCGAGCCGCGGAACGTGCGCGCCGCGTTGTCCGCCGAAGCACCCGAGAGATACACGCCAACCTTCTTCTGCTTCGAGGAACGGCCAAGCCCCGCGAAGAGCATGAGGATGACAAGCACCGCACAGATCGCGGCAATCCAAAGGTTCCCGTCGGAAATGTCCTGCCCGCCGTAGTGGAATACGGTCTGGACGTAGGGAACGACAAGCCCCGACGACATGACTGGGAGCAGCACGCACGTCACACAGACGAGTCCTGCCATCAAAAGCAGTGCCACCCACTCGGATTTATGCACAGTGAGCTCGACATTCTGCGGCTCACCCGCGATGCCCGAGAGCTTGCCGAGCCATTTCGCCCAGAACATGAACGTTGCCGCAGAGCCGAAAGCGAGCAGGATAATGAGCGTGACGTTGCCCGTTTCGACGAACGACACGAGTGTCGCCCACTTCGCGATGAGCATGCCGAAGGGAGCCACGAACATGCACATAATGCCAAGCATCATGAAGCGCGCAAGGCGCGGCATGCGCTCGAAGAGCAGGTCCATGTCCTCGATGTTGCGGCTGCCGATATGGTGCTCGGCGGTGCCAACGCACAGGAACAAGAGGCTCTTCGCGACCGCATGGAAGATGATGAGCAGGATAGCCGCCCAAACAGCCTCGGGAGTACCCACACCGGCGCATGCGGTGATGAGACCGAGGTTGGCGATCGTGGAGTACGCAAGCACGCGCTTGGCGTTGCTCTGGGAGATGGCCATAAACGAGCACAGGGCGAAGGTGAGCCCACCGACGAGCACCACCATCACGGAGGGCACCAAGCTCACCGCGAAGATCGGCGAGAGCTTCACGAGCAAGAACACGCCCGCCTTGACCATGGTCGATGAGTGCAGAAGTGCAGAGGTCGGCGTCGGGGCGACCATCGCGCCGAGCAGCCATGTATGGAAGGGCATCTGCGCGGCCTTCGTGATGCCCGCAAACGCGAGCAAAGTGACGGGCAGCATGACAAGCGCCGGGAAGGCGGCACCGAGCTCGACGAACATCGAGAAGGAAAGAGGCAGGCCGAAAACACCCAGATATACCAGGGAGAACTGGAACGCAACGCCGCCGAGAAGGTTCATCACGATCTGACGGAACGCGTTGTTGATAGCCTCTTCGGACTTCGTAAACCCGATGAGCAGGAAGGAACACAGCGTGGTGACCTCCCATGCCGTGTACATCCACGCCATGTTGTCGACGAGGACGATGTTGAACATGGCGGAGAGGAACGCAAACATAATCGCGAAGAACCACGGACGGCGATCGCGTGCTTGCGGGTTCTCATGCAACTCGTGAGCCTGGAAATCCTTCATGTAGCCTAGCGCATAGACGCAAATACCCGAGCCGACGATGCCGATGATGAGCACCATGACCACGCCGAGCGCATCGACGCGCATCGTCGTGGAGAACTCGGCGCCTGCCTGAACGGCGAACTCGAACCACAGGGCCACAACGATCTGCAGCGCAGCCAGGCCCAACGCGAGCGGGCGTTTGTAGCGGACCGCATAGCACACGACGAAGATGGCGACGGTGAGGTCGATGGCAAGGTTCGCCAGAGAAAGCGGATGCCCCCATTCGGCAGGCAGAGCGAACTCATAGGTGCCAGGCCCCGCGAACACAACCGCGAACGCAATCGAGAGCAACGCGATAAGCGCGGCGAAGGCAATGGCGATCGCATCGCGCGCGCGGTCGTTCTTGATCACGAGAAGCAGCAATGCCGCAACAACGGGAACGACAATGAGGGAGGCTATCAGCTCCATGCATACTCCTTTACTTGAATAGAAGCCTTCCTGCCCAAGGCGGAGGCCAAACGCAGCAAAAAGGCGAACGCGAGACTCGCGTGGCGTCTACTCTAGTATTAAAGAAGGTGTACGACCTGCACCTTTGGAGTGCAGGTCGAAATCAGTCGGTAAAAGGGCTATCGCAGAAGTAGCAATTATCTCGGGAAAGAAAAAAGCGGACCAGATTTCCATCTGACCCGCTTGAGAAAGCTGGTCGGGTTGACAGGATTTGAACCTGCGACCCCTTGACCCCCAGTCAAGTGCGCTACCAAACTGCGCCACAACCCGATTCGTTTTTTTGCCGTCCGCTTAAGACAGCTTGTTCATAATACCGTTACCCTTGATTGGTTTCAAGCCCTTATTTCAAGAATTCTAGGGCTTTATCGAGAATTCTGTCGGCAAGCTCGCGTTTTCCGAGCTCAGGAAGTTGTTGCTCCCCCGAAGCAGACACAAAAGTCACCTTGTCCGAATCGGCACCAAAACCTTGACCGCGAGAAACGTCGTTTGCCACGATGAAATCGGCCTTCTTGCGAGAAAGCTTGCTGCGAGCGTTATCGATCACATCGTTCGTCTCGGCGGCGAAGCCCACGACTACCTGTCCCGCGCGCTTTGAAGCACCGCACGAGGCAAGGATATCGGGATTCTCGATGAGCTCGATGCGCGAAAGCGCCTCGTCGTCGGCGCCCTTCTTGAGCTTGCGGTCGGAGGCCGTGCGCGGGCGGAAATCGGACACCGCAGCGGAGAAGACAGCGATATCGGCAGATGGGAACAACTCATCGACAGCTGCTTTCATCTCCCGCGCCGTGCCTACGCGCACCATCTTCGCGCCACGAGCATCCGCAAGGCCGACCGGGCCCGTGACGAGGGCGACCTCGGCACCGCGCTCAACGGCAGCCTCAGCAATCGCAAAGCCCATCTTGCCCGTCGAGGGGTTAGAGATGAAGCGCACGGAATCGATCGGCTCGACGGTGGGTCCCGCCGTCACAACGACGCGCTTTCCCACCAGGTCTTTCTCGCGTCCGAGCACTTCGAGGACATACGATACGATGTCCGCGGGGTCGGCGAGGCGACCTCGCCCCACGTCTCCGCAGGCCAGATATCCTTCTCCAGGCTCGATAAAACGCACCCCGCGCGAGGCGAGCAGCTGCATGTTGCGCTGGGTCGCCGCAGCCTCGTACATATGGACGTTCATCGCGGGCGCCACCGCAATCGGCGCCGTGCAGGCGAGCGCGGTCGTCGAGAGCAGGTCATCGGCGATGCCCGCGGCCATCTTCGCCAAAACATTCGCCGTGCAGGGCGCGATGAGGAACAGGTCGCACTCCTCGGCAAGCGACACGTGATGAATCGGGTCGCCCGGACCGTCGCCGAACGTGTCGACGGCGACAGGTTCGTGCGTCAAGGCGCGGAACGTGGTCGGCCCGACGAACTCGCAAGCGTTTTTCGTCATCACGACTTTCACGCGCACGCCCGCCTTCTGCAAGCCGCGAAGGATCTCGCAGGATTTATAGGCAGCGATGCACCCAGTGACACCGAGAAGCACCAACGGCGCGCTCGATACCCTCCCGTCCGCATTCCGCATCTTCGTCAAATCGATTTCGCCCATGACGTCAATCCCCTTCCCCAAGATACGGTTTCAAGACATCGCAGAGAGCGCGCACGTGCGCGCGGCTTCGGTTCAAGCACGGGACGTACACGAAGCGGGAGTCATCCACAGGATGCCCCGCCGCCCGCAAGTTGTCGCGATAAAGCTCCCCGAATTCGATTTCCACGTCGAAGCGTGTCTCCAGGCAATCGACGGAGAAGCCGGGGCAGACGACGAAGGTGCGCCCGTCATCAACCTCGGCCAAACGCGCAAGCGTGTCTTTCGTGAAGGGGGACAGCCACGCGCGCGCGTTGTCGAAGCGGCAATGATAGCTTATCGTCCACGTCTTCCTGTCAAGACCCAGCTCATCGGCGACATGCAGGCTCGTAGACCCCGTTTGAAGCTCATAGGTGTCACCATCTTCGATGTCGACAAGCGGGATAGAATGGAACGAGAACACAAGGCGATCGCCCGGCTGCTGGCCGAACCCGGCATGCTCGATAGAGGCAGCGAGCGCGCGAATATAGCTCGGGTGCTCGGCATATCCCTCCACTACCGTCGTTAGGCCTTTGAAGCGAGTCCGCCGCACGGCGCGAGCGACCCCCTCTTTCACGGAAAGCGTCGTGCTGTGGGCGGTTTGAGGGTACATCGGCAACACGACGATGCGGTCGCATTCGAGCTCGCGGAACTCGCGGAGCGCCTTTTTGATGGGCGGTTCGCCGTAGCTCATCGCGATGCGGACGGGGGCATCGAATCCCTCGCTTTCGAGGCGCGCCTCGAGCGCTGCCGCAAGCGCCTTGTGCGTCACAAGCAGCGGCGAGCCCTCTGGGGTCCAGATCTTTCGGTACTTCTCAGCCGACGCGACGCTTCGCTTCGGCAAGATGGCCAAATGGAGGATGAACCACCAGATGAAACGATTCATGGGTGCGATGTGCTTGTCCATGAGAAATTGTGCTAGGTAGCGCTTGACGGCCTTCGGCTCAGGCGCCGACGGCGTCCCGGTGTTCACGAGGAGCACGCCCACTTTCTCTCTGCCATGCAACGCCATAACGCATCACTCCTATTCGGGTAGCTCGCCTTCGACCGAAGGGCGAGGCGCATCTGCCAAAAGGGCGGCAACTTCCCGTCCGGCGTCGGTCATGCCACGGCTTCGGCCGTCCAAGCTGCGAAGCGCTTCGTCAAGGTCGCGCGGCAGGTTATCGGCGAACTCGAGCTCCTCGGAGGTCTCGGGGTGGATGAACCGAATCCTGAACGAGTGGAGGAACTGCCGCTTGAGCCCCAACTGTGCGCGCGCGTCCTTCGGCCCGTTCGCCGTGTAGACGGGGTCGCCCACGAGCGGGTGCTTCGCGTACTGCATATGGACGCGAATCTGGTGCGTGCGACCCGTGAACAGCTTGCAATCGATCAGCGTGTAGCCGTCGTCGTGCTGGCGCGGCTCGAAGCGCTCGAGCACGCGGAATGTGGTGACGGCGTCGCGGGCGGAGGGCACGTCGCGCACAGCCATGCGCGTGCGCTCGTTGGCGCTTCGCGCGATGGGCGCGTCGATCATGCCCGTATCCGGTGCGATCACGCCGTGAACGAGCGCGAGGTAGTGGCGATCGACCGCGCGATCTCGAATATCCTCCATAAGGGCATAACCAGCCGCATCGGTCTTCGCAGCGAGCATAAGCCCCGACGTGTCGCGATCGAGCCGGTGCACGATGCCGAGGCGATCGTCCTCGCCCTGCACATTGCAAAGGTGGTCGGCCCCGCAGTGATAGATGAGCGCGTTCACGAGCGTCCCATCGGCATGGTCGACGGACGGATGGCACACGAGCCCTATCTGCTTGGACAGCACGATAAGGTCATCGTCCTCGAAGCGGATGTCAAGGTCGATTGGCTGTCCCGTTACCGGGCCCGCCTCGACCTCTTCCTCTTCCTGGTACACGATCACGTCGCCCGCAGCGACCGCATACTTCTTGACAACGTTGGCTCCGTTCACGAAGACATTGCCCGACTCGATCGCCCGCGCGGCGGCGCTGCGGCTCGCAAAGCATGCGCGCGCTGCAAGAAGCGAGTCGAGCCGCTCCCCCGCATCAAGCGCCGTGGCGGAATAACTCAACATACGCGCCATCTATTCCCCACCCCCGTTTTCGCTCCCACGCGCCGCGCGCTTCGCCTCGGTGCGCTCATGGATGAGAAGCGACACGATAAATAATATGATTCCGCAGGTCACACCAATGTCCGCAATGTTGAAGATAGGAAAATCGATAAACGTCGGCTCGATGAAGTCAACGACAAAGCCGAGGGTGAAGCGGTCGATCGCGTTGCCGAAGCCGCCCGCGACGACAAGCGATATGCCGATAAGCTCGCCTGTGTTCGGGTGCTGCGGGGTAAGCGCAAGATACGCTGCGAGCGCGATGCAAACCACGAGCGAGAACGCGCCGAGAGCCCAGGTGGCGCCTGGGAAGATGCTCCAGGCACCGCCCGTGTTGTAAACGAGATGGAAGCGGAATATGCCGAGAATCGGGTCGGAAATCACCTGACCTGCGTGATAACTGCCGTTGAAGAACAGCTTCGACACCTGGTCGAGGACGAGCCACACAACCACGATGGGGATAAACACGGCGAACCGCCGCGCAACTGCGCGTGCGGTCCGCCCGTTGTCGAAATCTTTGTCGGCGATCAAGCGCTAGTCCTCCTCGGAGAAGCCGATCGAGTCGAGCACGTCGCCGCAGCGCTCGCAGACATGCGGGTGGTTGGCGTTGCCACCGAGCTCGCGCACGTTCCAGCAGCGCGGGCACTTCTCGCCCTTCGCGGGGGCAACAGTGCAGGAGAAGCCCTCGCCCGAGACGACTTCCACCGCCGCGCAGACGAAGACCTCGGCAAGGTCGACGTCGGCCAATGCAGTAGCGGCATCGGCAGGAAGGGTGAGCGTGGCGAAAGCCGCCTGGCTCGTGCCCTCAGTCACGACGCCAGCCTCCTTCGCTTCCTCAAAAGCCTTGGTGAAGACGTCGCGCGCCGTTGCGAGCTGGTTGTAAGCGGAAAGCAGCGCGGAGGCTTCCTCGGCGGACCAAGGGGCCTCGAACCAGTCGAGCAAAGCCGCGCGGGTCTGGCCATCGCGCATTGACTCAGGCAGAAACGCCATAACCTCGTCGCAAGTGAAAACAAGAATCGGCTGCAAATCGTGTACGAGCATCGAGAGGATCTGCGCCCAAACGGTCAGCGCGCTGCGGCGATCGTGCCCGTCGGCCTGACCGCAGTAGACGCGGTCCTTGGTGGCGTTCAGATAACCGTTGGAAAGCTCGGTCACGTAATCGTAGAGGTTGCGGTACACCACGTTGAAACGATAGCCCTCGTAGGCTTCCGTCACAATCTCGTGCACCTGGCACAGACGGGCAAGCGCGAGCTTGTCGTAGCCGGCCAGCTCTTCGGTCGCCACGGCATCGGTCGCGGGGTCGAAGCGGCCCTCGATCTCGCCGAGTAGGAAGCGAAGCGTGTTGCGGATCTTACGATACGCCTCACCGACGTGAGAGAGGATCTCGCCGTCGCACGTGACGTCGTTGGAGGTATCGACGGAAGAGACCCACAGGCGCATGACGTCGGCACCGCGGGTGTCGCATTCCTTGTTCGGGTCGATGACGTTGCCGAGCGACTTGGACATCTTGCGGCCCTGGCCGTCAAGCGTGAAGCCCTGGGAGACAACCGCCTTGTAGGGAGCCGTGCCGTACGCGCCCACCGAAGTCATGAGCGAGCTCATGAACCAGCCGCGGTGCTGGTCGGAGCCTTCGAGGTACATATCGGCAGGGAACTCGAGGTTGTCGCGGTGCTTGCAGACGGCGGTGTGGGAAACGCCTGAGTCCCACCATACGTCGAGGATGTCCTTGTTAGCCTTCAGGTGATGGCCGCCGCACTTGGGGCAGACGCACGCATCGCCGAGATAGCTTGCGGGGTCGTCGGTGAACCAGCAGTCGGAGCCCTTGCTCCTAAACAGTGCAATGACGGCGTCAAGCGTCGCGTCGTTCACGACCGTTTCGCCGCAATCTTCGCAGGTAAAAGCAGGAATAGGAACACCCCAGTTGCGCTGGCGGGAGATGCACCAGTCAGGACGGCCCTCCACCATGGACCCGATGCGCTTCACAGCATGAGGCGGATAGAACGCGACCTTCGAGAGCTCGTCGAGCGCCTCTTCGCGCAGCGTGTGACCGTCGTCGAGCGCTTTGTCCATCGAGACGAACCACTGGCTCGTCGCGCGGAAGATGACGGGCTGCTTGCAGCGCCAGCAGTGCGGGTAGCTATGGTTGATGTCCTCGTGGAGGATGAGCGTACCGCGCTCGCGCAGCCACTCGATGATCTTCGGGTTGGCCTCGTTGACCTCCATGCCGGACCAGGGACCGCCCGTGCCCAACTCATCGCCTTTGTAGAAGCGGCCGTCGTCATCGACGGGCATGACCACGGGGATATTGAATTTCATGCCGACGAGGTAGTCGTCGACGCCATGCCCGGGAGCGCCATGGACGATGCCGGTGCCGTCATCCAAAGTGACGTAGTCGGCGTAGACGAACTCGCCCTCGACGCCCTGGTCGCCGAAGATGGGCTGCTTATACTTGTTGTGGGCCAGCTCGATGCCGGTCATGCTCCAAGGCTCGCCGTCGGCGCCGCGCACAAGCTCGACTTCGCCATAGCCGAACTTCTCGCAGTCCTTCTCCACGAGCGCCTGCGCCATGATCTCGGCCTTGCCGTCGTGGATGACCGCCACATAATCAGCCTCGGGGTGCAGGATGACGATGTCGTCGGCGGGCAGGGTCCAGGGAGTGGTGGTCCAGATGTCGACCCAGAGCTTGCCTTCCCAGGCTTCAAGCCCAGCGGGCACCGTCGTCATCTCGAAGCGCACGAAGATGGCAGGGCTGACCTCGTCGCCGTACTCGATTTCCGCCTCGGCGAGCGCCGTGTGGCAGTGCGAGCACCAATGGACCGGCTTGCGGCCGCGATAGATTGCACCGCGGTCGAAGATAGCCTTGAAGATCTCGACGTCGGTCGCATCGTAATCGTTCACGTAGGTGAGGTAAGGGTTTTCCCACTCGGCAAGCACACCCAGTCGCTTGAAACCCTGGCGCTGCGTGTCGACCTGCTCGACGGCCATCTTGCGGCAGAGCTCGCGGACCTTCTCGGTGGGCAGCTGGTTGAACTTCTCAGTACCGAGCATGGTCTCGACCTTGTGCTCAATCGGCTGACCGTGGCAGTCCCAGCCGGGCACATAGGGGGTGCGGTAGCCGCGCATCGCCTTGTAACGGTTGATGATGTCCTTCGAAATCTTGTTCTGCGCGTGGCCGAGATGAATGGGGCCGTTCGCGTACGGGGGGCCATCATGCAGAACAAAGGGCTTAGCGTCCTTGTTCTTCTCCTGCAGCTTCTCGTAAACATGGTCCTCTTCCCACTCCGCGAGGCGCTTGGGCTCGTTTTTCGGGAGATTGCCCCTCATCGCGAAGTCGGTAGTGGGCAGGTTCATCGTTTTCTTGTAATTGCTCGCCATAAAAGCGGCCCAGCCTTTCCCGATCGGTTCCTATGCAAAGCGCACGAGTGCGCCATCCGTCAAACCACAAGAGTATAAGCCAAGAAGAAGGCTCGGTAATTGGAAGAGCGCACGGTTT
>OLPC01000421.1_pt1 | contig 42706 bp, 30 predicted proteins | sample 1672341 | NCBI WGS metagenome assembly OLPC01 (sample SAMEA3136673, study PRJEB25190) | human gut metagenome | reverse complement strand
GCAAGTTTAGATAAAGCTGTGTGAACACTTCCACCTTTGATATCACACAAGATTAAGATTTGTTCATCACTCTCTTTTGCTTCTTTCAAAACTTCTTGATAAAAGTCTTCAGGATTTTGTCCAGGAAGCAAGCTATATGTTTCTATATCCTTAGCTAAATCTCCAACAATCATAGAAACTGAATCTTTCATCCCTTTAGATAATCCTCCGTGTGATGCAAGTATGATTTTTGCCATATTCTCTGCACTCCTTTCTTTTCTTTTTAGTTCATGCAAGCTTTGAGCTAGTTTGTAGATCTTTACGCTTAATTCGTAGAACTAACTTCCACTTATACCCAAGCAAGCTTCGTGCCAGTTTGTAGATCAATTACGTTCAATCTGTAGAACTAACTTCCACTTATACTCAAGCAAGCTTTGTGCCAGTTTACAGATCTTTATGCTTGATCCGTACAACTAGCTTCCACTTATGCTTAAGCAAACTTCGTGCCAGTTTGTAGATCTTTACGCTTAATCTGTACAACTAACTTCCACTTATACTCAAGCAAGCTTTGTGCCAGTTTACAGATCTTTACGCTTAATCTGCATAACTAACTTCCACTTTTAAGCAAGCAAAAAGTGTGCCAATTAATAGCACACTAATCATTAATAATATAGTTGTATATATATTCTATTTCTTCATCTGGAATCTCAACATTGTAGTATGTTTTAACTTCTTTCATTGAGATATTTACTTGATCTATAAACTCTTGATGCTTTTCTTTAAAGTCTTGATCAGTAAAGTTTGAAATAGCTTGTCTTGTAACTAATCTTTCTACAAGACAACAGATATGAACATATAATCCAAAGCATGTTCTATTCTTAAATCTCTTATGTAAGATATTCTGTAGATGATCAATTGCTTTCGCTACATGTTCTAGTAGTTTATCTGGATTTAATATAGTTAAGTTATTCATAACATTGGATAATGTGAAATTACGTAAGATATTCTTTTCGAATACCTCCATCTGAGCTTGAGTCATATACTTTCCAAAATATACTTCTATCGCATTCTGACCCTCATTAATAATCAATTCCTGTATACCTATATATTTCATAGATTCAATATTTGGATCAAGTGTTCCAATGACACATACAACCTCATAATCATTCATTAACTGATCATAGACCTGTTTACGTATTAAAGCAGGATAATCATAAGTAATAATCTTTAAATTAGAATCTTCAGGTAAAGAATTGAATAAGATTTCTTTGATCTTATTCGCTGTACCAACTCCTGATGCACAAGAACAGATTACAATAGGGTCTTTCTTTTTCTTAAGTTCTATATGCGTTTTATAGATGTTTTCCTTAAGAATAGAATCAATTACTTCAGTCACTGTTTTATTGAGTTTAATTCCCTGTCCTATTTCTAACGCACATTTAGTATTAATATTGTTTACTAAGGCAATATCTGCATTACTTGTATCTAATCCCTGATATATTTCTTCAAGAGAACCCATATCAACTAATAAATAAAGTTTTGAGATATTACCAACATGTGCAATGTAATCATTAATCTTTCTTGTAATAGTTTGTACATCCACATCTAATGGCATATCAATCGCATCAAATATATAACTATTCAACATTCTATTGGCTGCTTCCGCAATAGAACTTGCAGTTGAATAACCATGTGCAATAATAACCGCAATTGTAAGATCTTCACCAGAATGTGCAAAATACTTAATCATACAAATACAGATAATGCATTCTACAAACTCATCAATATCCTGGTTCATATTATTCTTTAAGTAATGAGAAACTTCCTGTCCTATTTCATATTCACGATGAAATTCAAGTTTTAGATATTTCTTTAAATTTTTTACTTCATCATAATTCTCATTGATCCAGTTATTTGTGAGATATGTATTCTTAGAGAACTCTGAAACATATGTCGCAAGTGCAATCAACTCATTATGTGAAGTCCTAAAGCCATAATGTTCAGTGATATTATTAAATATCTTTTCTAGATAGTTTGTAAGATAATCAATTGAATCTGCACGATTATCATTAAATATAAGCTTCTCAAAATATCTATCTACAGTATTCTGTGCATTTACTGCAAATGAATGGTCTCTTTTAATATTAATTAATGATTGATAAAAATCTTTAATGATCCCCTGATCTGATACAGGAAGAAGTGTGTTAAGAGACACAAGTTTATGCTTCTTCATAATCATAGAGGAAACATCTATACTATTTCTAATACTGTCAGGTAAATCATAAGCATGTATTTCTAACGTATCTGAATTACTTTTATATAATGCACTCACACAGCTTGCCTGAATAGTATTAGTCAGTTCACCAATATTACCTACAAATGTATGATTCAGTAACAACTCATAAACGTTAGATGAAATAAGAATTGTTTTGCCAACACGCTTCTCTTCGTTCTTCAAAAAGCTATACATGAGTTCTAGCTTTTCATTTTCTCCTCTTTGTGCAAGAGATGGAATTGTAAGAATAACTGGAATACGTCTGAGAAATGTTTTTAATAATGCTTTTTGTGGCACTTCTGTTGTCGCAAATATAATTCTACATTTAGATTTATACCACTTATTATTATCACCTACTAAGTGATAGATTCCCTGGTCCATATAAAGGAATAGTTTTTCCTGGCATTCAGCATTTAAACAATGCACTTCGTCTAAGAATAATACTCCACCATCCGCAAAATGTAATAAACCTAAGTTATCACTATCTGCACCTGTAAAAGCACCTTTTTTATAGCCAAACAGATTTGCTGTGAGTAGCTCTGGGTTATTGGCATACTCTGAACAGTTCACCTGTACAAAATTCTTAGATGCATCAATTAAGCCTGTGTCTACACAATATTCATACGTAAGTTTAGCCATAAATGATTTACCTGTACCAGTTGGTCCATAAAACAACATAGGTAATCCTACTGGTGGGTAAGATACTGTTGCCTTAATCTTCTCTACAATCTGATACATGCTTTCATTAGACCCAATAAGCTTTTCAAAGTTCTTTAATTCTGTCTGATTGTTTAATTCAGCTTCCAATTCATCTAATGATTTGTATTCATCTGATGAGAGCTTCTTCTTATACTTACTTTCAAGAGAACCTCTTGAAAGATATAAAACAGGGCTTGTTTTGATTTTAATAAGCTTCTTGTCATTAAATAGTTCATTTAATAATCTCGTCACTTGATTTCTACTTAGTTTTAATTCTTTTGATAATTGGATGGATTGACATTCTTCATATGAATTTTGATCCATTCTTCCATTAATCAACAACATTATTTTGTCTTCCAATGAAATCACCTCATCATTCATGATAAAACAAATAAAACTTGTGCGCAACAATAGTGATTCGTTATACTTTTCTAATAAATATTTATACATTAATTGGCACGAATTTTGCTATATAATATAGTGAGAGGTGATGAATATGAAACAAAAAATGCAATATATTCAAACATTGAAACAAACATTAAAATTAAATCAAAAACTATTAAAATCGTTAGATTTCCTTACTGACAACATTGATGATATCAATAAAGTTGTTCAACAAGTATTAGAAACAAATCCTTTTTTAGAACTAAAATCACCTAAAAACTATGATACTCAGCAGTTTATTGAAAGTATATCTAATAAACGTTCTTTAAAAGATGATCTCTATTTACAGTTAAGTGCATGTACTCGTCCATATAATGAAGATTTGATGGATTATTTGATTGAATCATTAGATGATAGTGGGTTCTTATCCTACCCTATTGATCAATATCTCACTGATTTAGATATAGACAGAGAAATGCTTGATGCTCATTTAGATATATTACGTTCTTTTGAACCAAATGGTGTTGGAGCTGCTGATGCTATTGATTCAATTATCATTCAATTAAAAAATAATAATAAAACAAAAAGTTATACACTATTTAGAGATTATCAGGATGTTATCTTAACTCAGAACTATTCACTTATTAAACAGAAAACAGGATTAAAAAAAGAAGAGATAGACCATTTATTTTATGAAATACGTTCTTGTAATCCATTCCCATGTAATATGTATAGTTCATCTCAGGATGATTATATCTCCCCAGATATTTTAATAGAGGTAGAAGATTCTAATATTATGATTACTCCTATCAATCAACCTGAACTCATTGTAAATGATCTTCTTTATGAGAAGGTAAAGAATGATGAAAATATGAAATCTTATTTTAATGATGCACATTTCTTAATTGAAAATCTCACAAAGAGAAATCAAACAGTATTATTTGTCGCAAATGCTTTAGTTAATATCCAGAGTGGTTATTTCTTATACGATGATGAATTATATCCATGTACCTTAGCACAACTTGCAAGTGAAACAGGATTCCATGAATCTACTATTTCACGTACATTAAATAATAAGTACTACAGCTTTAATGGCGAGGTTTATCCTCTTAAACAACTTCTTGTTTCTCAAACTGCTTCAGGAGATAGTAGCGACTCTATTAAAAAGGCTATTGTTGAATTAGTTGATAGTGAAGATAAAGAACATCCACTTTCAGATAATCAAATTCTAAAGAAACTAGAAAAGCTAGAACTACATTGTTCACGTCGAGTCATTGTCAAGTATAGACAACAATTAAATATTCCTTCATCTACAAAACGTAAGGTTCTTAAATAAGACTGTGACTTGTACATAGCGTTTTCACATAAAGAGTAACTAAATAGACTTGGGGTTAACTCAAGATTTAAAAATGCCAGGGGTTTATTAGAACTCCTGGCAGTAATTTTAGGCTGTAAACTTTTTAGGGGCAGTTTTCTGTCATTATTTTTTTCCATTTCCTACTTCTCTCAATTTTCTGACTGCCCAGAAAATTCTTATAAATACTATGATTAATAGAACAAGTTCTGCACCGACAAGAAATTTGTAAGTAGCACCAGACATATAAGAAGCACTCTCTGTTAAATGATGAAGAGACAAAATTATATATGCTGCGAGTGCTACCATACATGCAAAAGACAAAAAGTGATAAATTTTCTCTGACTTATTCTTCATAGAATTTCCCTCCCTAAAGATTAGATGATTAAACTATTTTTTTGAATAATCATCTGCTTTTAAAAGATCTCTCTGTTCCAATGACATCATTTATATTTTCTATGAGAAAATTTTATCAAGGAATCCTTAGCTTTTCAATATTCTGCTATATTTTATTGAAAATTAGTAGTGGAAAGGCATGCCACTAACATTATGGGGTTGATCTCTTTGCCAATACAATCTTCTAGGATAATAAACTACCATTTGAATCCCCATAATCAACAGGTGACGATTTAAGAGAAAAACGGAGCAAAAATATTCAGGATATATACTATCTGTCTATGACTGATAGGAAATGATTTCTGTAGATATTTCTTGATTTTATCCATAACAGTCTTTCCCATATTTCTGCGGTTAAATCTATTCTCCTGTTCATTCAGGAATAAAGGCATCTCCCTTTTAGTTATTCCATGATATATCCCAGTAATACTACTTTTAATATTACCGATTATTATATGAGCTCTAAACATAGTAAATAAGCGAAAAATCACCACCCATTTACATAAAAAGAGATAACCAGTCATGGTTATCTCTCAAGGCATTTCTTAGTTATTTTCCTGATGTTAACCTTCAACTCTAATTCTCGTTAAGTCCTTTCTTTTACACAAATATAACAACATAATCTACAATTGTAAATATGCTTTCTAAAAACAGAGCCCTGAATGTGTATCAGAAATATTCAACTGCAAATGCTTTTATCTTATAAACACCAGGCTTTACTATATCGATTTCGCCGTTATCTCTCATAACACCAAGTGCTTTTACAAATGCTCTGTATTTGATATCTTCTTTTCCCAGAAGTTCCTTAAGAGTAAATGTATCTCCAATTTTATATGTTTCACTGATATACTCTCGTATCACAGATTTTGCCGTTTTCTGCTTCAGCTTTTCCAAAGAGATATTCAATCTATAGATACCTATTCTTCTTGAAACAAGATATCCTCTCTTTTTCAGGATCATAAAGATTATCTTCAGTTGCTCAATATCAATATTTTCAATCTGCTGCTTTGTGATGTCGATATCCTCATTCTCCTGATAATGAGTAAAAAGATAGACTGCAACTTTTGCATGCATAGAATCATAGCCATCCAGACTCACTTCGTTATACTTCGTTACTGGCAGTGTGTTCGTTGATACGCCACTTCCCAGGCTTTTCAGAAGGTTCTTCTTATCAATATGGAATACTTCACGCGTATTCATATCCAATAATTCCGCTTCATCATCATGAAAGCCTAATAAGCTGTATTGCCTGGAAGTTCTTTCCTCCACGAAACGCAGCAGCCATTTATCCTGACGTATTTTGCATACCGGGCATCTGGGCTTCTTGTAAAACGCATGGATGCGTTCACTAAACTCATGCCCGCAGGTGTCATGTGTGATTACTACATCCTCAATGCCGTTCGTATAGGAAGAAAGCGTAAACGGGCCATAGCTTCGCACCTTAGCTGCAACCTCATCAAACGGGGTTGTCTCGCAGGTACCGTTTCTGATATCGTCCGGAACCATCTTCAGTACCTGATACGGAGTATTCACAAAGCTTTCTCCCCTCCTGTAATCGAAGAATTCCATTTCATCCTTCCACCCAGTAAGTTTTGCATTTGTTGTAAACCTGCCGTTTGATGAAATCTGGATCATCTTATCAAAGATTTCCCCTTCATCCTTTTCCATACAACAAGGACATGACCATCCAGATTCTATCCCGTATGCAGTTGCAGCAAATGTTGTTCCACACGCTTTATGTTTCAGTTCAAGAATCACGCCTCTTTTATCGACAACCGTATATCCTTCTGAAACGATATGCTGACCCTGCTTTTCTACTGCTTTCCGGAAAGATTCAACGTCTCCGAACAGAGCGTATGCGCAACACATAAGAATATTGAAACGTTCTCCCAGAATGATATTCCTCATCATTGTAGATTCTTTATACATGCGAGAAGCTAATGCCTCTGGATTTTCAAAACCAAGTTTCGTCATAATACAAAGATATCTATCCTCAAGATCAGGCTCTTCTTTCGCTTTTGCACCTAATGCCTGTCTTACAGTATAAAGATCCGTGCTGATATTAGCCTTTAGCAGTTCATCCGCAAACTTCGCATATTTGACCTGCTCCTCTAAATCAAAACCGGTAACCGGTTCGAACCGTTCAGCCATTCCTTTCCTGTCTCTTATTATTTTCATAAGCGGCATTCTGTGTTTATGACACGCTTTTACACCATACAGATGATGTCCACGTCTTAAATAATGTCCTTCTTTTAGACAATCCGGACACACATAGATATCATCAATATATCCTGCCATAATATGTCCTACAATGTTTGGATAGTCACGTTTCTTACGTACCATCGCATTAACAGTCAGGTACTGCTTCACCTTACTCATAAATGGCAGATATGCTGGCAACACTGTATGGTCAGCAATAATTTCTGCACAGGTATAATATGATGATAATTGCGGAAGTAGAAAACATATATCCTCCAAGGAGTCCAATCTGAGTTTGGTATCGTCCTTATCAGGGAAAATCCCTCTATGATTGAAAAAGGTTTTTGGGCTTGTAAATCCGTTTGCCTCAGCCAGGCGGAGCAAATATGAATACAACAATTCTTCTTTATACATCTTTGGAATGTTAAGCAATCTCATTTTAATAACCTCGCATTTTTTAAAATACAAGTAGTATATGTCAGAAAATTGACGCTTCCAAGCTCTCGGGATTCCCAGTTCTGATATCAACATTCTTCATTTCCTCAATACGCATAAAAATAGACCTCCAGAATTTCCTGGGTATTCAAAGTTTTTTAGGGTCTTTCGTTTGGGTTCTTCATTAGTACTCGCTATGGTGCGTTTACATTGTATTGAATTCATCAATTATTTATAATCGCTTATTTATTTGACGCTTACGAAAAAAATCCACCAGAATCATAAAAACTCTGATGGATTTTATCTTTTATTATTAAAGTCAAAATAAAAATGGTATGTTTTTCAGTGCCCTTCCGAGCTCCTCGGGGGGGTGAAGAGAACTATTTCTTTGGAAGTCCTTTTTTTAAATCTTTTAAAGCTTCTTCTGGTTCTTCCAATAAATACACAAGGTAATTATATGCACCTAATGCTGTTAAATTATTTTCGTTCATTAACTTTTCTGCAGTATAACCGCCTATGGATACTTGTGTACCGTCTTTTTTGCATAACTTGCTTACTCTAATATAATTAAAGAATTCTTCAAATATCTCTTTGTGTTTAGCAATTTGAGCAACCATTCTTATTGACTGTTTTTCTGAATACTTATATTTTTGCTGAACAAATCTGACAGCCATTTCTTCTTTTGAATTACTATCCCTAGATGCGTTTGCTATAATAGTAAATCGATTACAAATATACTGTTCCAGCGATTCGTTATTCTCAAACTCTTTTACAACAGAGATATAACCTCTTTCTTGATCCGTTTCAAGATAAACATATCTATCATTTTTTCGAATCACTCCACATCCGTACAAATAATTTGTCCATATTCCATTAATTTTTAACTGTGACTCATTATAATCTTCAGCTTCAAATATACATGGAAGATTTATATCTGGAAAATCGCTTTTTAATTTGTTAAAATATTTTTCTAAATTCATATAATTCCTCCTAATAGCTTCCTCTAGAAACTTCACTTATCATTCCAACGTTTTCTAGTTCATCCATGCTTAATGGCATATCATATTGGTATCCTCCACCAGTAGAACCCGTTGTATCTTCAAACATTGGAGCAATCTCACCATAAGCCAGACCGTCACCATCTCCATATTTAGCATGCGAACGATCATAATAATCATCAACCTTTTGATGCATTTCTACTTTCTGTGCATCTGTATAGAATGAATTATCAATCGCATTATCTAGATTTTCTTTTGTAAAATCTTGTTCTGCCTCATATCTATGATAAGATGGTTCATCTGTAATATTTGCCTCGTTTAAATGATAAGGAATTGATCTCTGTTCGCGTGTTGCACAAGTACCATCGCTATTGACTTCTCCAACACATTTACCTGAAGGTGGTCCAACTCTATCGAATTGATCCCCTACTTGCATTACTTTCATTTCACGAGACTCTGGTACTGTATCTTCCTTCCAATTATATCCAATATCATACTTCTGTGTATTTCCGTCATAATATATGCACGATACATCTTTTTCATTTTCAGGAACTCGTACATCGCCTCTGTCTTCTTTTGACGTAGCATCATAATTGGTTTTTAGTTCGTCGGTTAATGCAGATTTCTGTTCATCTGTTAGTTTTCCGTCACCTTGCTTATAGTAATCCTCTAATTTTTTTGATTATCATAATCATATTTTGAATCATATTGTTCTGGTTCTCTAACTTTCGATTCAAATGATGTTTCTTTGTTGTTTATATCCTTTGGCAAACTACTCTTGCCAAAAACTGCACCTTTTTCTTGTGCGTCTTTGCGAATATGATCCGCAGTTTTGTTATCTGATAAGTTCTCTATATTACTTCCTTCAGATTTATCTCCACGAGGAATATTGCTGGTTATATCCTTTGCATAATCACGCGCATCTTGCTCAACAGGTTGATTTTTATAACCACGATAATCATCCTCTGGACGAATATAGTCCTCAAAATTTTCTTTAAATTCATTATCTCTTTCATTTTGTTCAAATGGTTTCAAGGACTCTTTTAATTCATCTGATATCTCTGATCTTGAACCTTCGGCATTATCAGTACCATCATTAATATCTTTTGCTTCAAAATCATCAGGCTTACCTTCTGGGTCCTCGTCTTCTGACTTATCCTCTGGATTTTCGGTATCTGACTCCGTGTCTGACTCGTATTTGCGATAGGATTCCTGAACGTTATCTGGAAGTTCTGAAAGTTTAACTTCTTGAATGTTTGTTTCATCTACTGTTGATACATCCGAAAGCGAATCATCTATCTCGTCATTACTTAGAGTTTCTTCTGTAGACCTTTCCATATCAACAGCATTCTGTTCTGGTTCATTTAATCGAGAACGATCGTCTGTTTCTTTATTCGATACATCTCCTTGATGTAAGTCATTACCTAATACCGATGGCTCTGTCATATTCGGCTCACTACCGTTCTCCTCAACACGCTGGTCGAGTTCCTTCTGGTCATGATATTCATCCTGATTCATATCACGAATTTCTGCTTCATATGCCTCTTTAGCATTAACAGCCTGATTTACATCGTTAATACTGGAACCATTGTTTTCTACCTCATTATAAACCGGATTGTTTATAGTTTCAAACTGTTCAGAAGGCTCGTCTTCAATTTTATCATTATTATCCAGTTGTGATGCTGCATCATCCTGTTCACTTATGTCTTCATTTCCGCTTATTTCATCAAGCTCCGCCTCATTATCCAGTGTATCTAACCCATCTAAAACTTTGCCAAGCTCTTCGTGTTCCTTGTTTGCCTGTTCTATCTGTTCTCTATTGGCACGCTGGAGTTCCTGGTTTTGTACTTCTATCTCACGCGTATTATTTTCTATTCCCATGTCATATTCCTCGTATAATTACTTGTTTCCATCATTTTCTATCGGCATACCACATTCTGTACAGAATTTGCTTCCTTCCATGATTTCAGCGCCACAATTAGTGCAGAATCTTTGTTTCGGCTTCTGAGAAGATTCCTTTGCTTCATTTTCTTCGCGTAAGTCTTTTCCGAAGTTTTGATTAATTACTTCAGTTGTTTCTGTAACTTTATCAGATGCAGCTTTGCTTGCATTTGATAATGGTTCAAACTGAGCAAAATCTACAGATGCAATCTTTTTACATTCCTTGACTAAAAGCACGGCGGCAATAACCATTATCAACATCGAGAAGAAATAGATTGTCATATCAGAACTACGATAGATGATCAATCCCATAAATTCAGATGATAATAAAGTTAAATAAATAGCAGACAACAACACATTAAGATTTAGCAAGTGCATGTTTGGACGTTGTTTCCGAGTGTTGTGGTAATGAATTATTAAAATCGCAATAAGAATAATCAATAGAGAAAACACAATTGGAATCCCAAATAGGCTTACTGTCCTTTCTGTAGTTTCAAAAAGACCGTCATAACGAAGGGTATATTTAAACCCTTTAGCTAATTTAAGTAAAGATATGTTAGTTTTAGCATATTCTGGCGGACCAGATACATTAAAAAACGAGTCGCTTACCTTTCCCTCAGAATAACATATAGGCAAAACAATAAATGCAACTATTAAAAAAAGAGATAAGATAATAACTGGTTTTTTGCCTTTTTCATATAAATCAATATTTGCTTTTTTCGTTTTGCTGTTCCATATGATAACACCGTTTTTTTCTGCAATAGAAAAGTTTAAAATAGTACAATAAATCAAAATAGTTATTACAACAACAGTAATAATAGTTGTATTTTCATTTCTCGCAAGAATATATTGATAAAAGCCCATGTAAACAAGACAAATAATCACGTTGTTTTTTGCATATTGGCCTGAATTTTCTTGCTTTTCTAATACGTGATTTATGTACAATAAGAGTGGAGAAATAAAAACAAAAAGATACAAAATCAACAAAGCAAAAAATAATACCCATTTCAAAATTCCTGGCAAAGGATAATTGGAAGGCAAGATACCGCCCATTGCAGTTACATGCATATGGAAAGCTTTCCCATCATCTACATAAACTGGAAGAAACCACGAAATCCCTACTATTAGATAAAGAATAGTCTGTTTATCAATGTTTTTTCGTGGGTCAAACATTTTTCGATTGTTACTTATAAATTTAGCAGTTTCTTTTGCTTTCCCTATAATTCTACTAATCATATTCTCATCTTCCTTTCATTTTATTAGTCAGATATTTGCGCTAAATTTCTATAGCAGCATATCTTCCATGATATTCATTTAATTTATAAACAGCTTATTATAATCTAAAACGGTTTATTCATTTTTTCTATGAGCCTGCGTTCCACAGCTACATAATCAATCCCGTTCTGCTCCACATTCTGAGCATGAACCAGATATGGAATAATTGAATTATTGTATGCCGGAGGAAGTAAAATATATTTTTCAAGTTCTTTTCTAAAGCTGTTCTTCCACTCTCTTATCTCATACTCATCAGGCTGATCATTTTTCTTTATTTTTGATTCCAGAGTTTTTATTAGATTTTTCGTGCAGGAAATGTTTAAAAGAGAAGTTGTAAAAAATTCAATATCTCTCCCTTTTTCGAGACGGGATAGCGTATATTTCATACAGCACTTCATTTCTTTTTTCTTCAATGAACCAATCTTGGTATTTTCAATTACGTCATACATATGCTCAAGGCTGATTTCTTTATCTCTAATGTACTGGTTCATCAGTTCTTCAATTACGTTTCCTCGAAGTATCCTTAATTCATCAAATAATACCGGATTTATCTTTTTCTCGTATTTGTTTGAGTATGCATCAATATGAGTAAGAACTGCTTCAAGCCAGTTGTTCTGCATTACAACTGCAATTCCTGTTGAAAGTTTGGACATTTCAGCAATCTGCTCATCGTTAAGACCAACAGCATTCCCGGCTGTCTGGCAGTCTGTCTTTTCTGGAAGACGCATAAGAATCTTTGTATTTGTATTTTTTATTGCAGCAATATCTACTGCTGTTGGAGACTGGTCAACGATTACAAATCCTTCCCCATACGTACGCATTTCTGCAATACTGTTGCAGATCATTTCAACAGATTTCTTCACAACATTTCCACCTGCTGTAGAGGAATCGACTTTTTTCAGAAGGTTATGGGCTTCTTCAAGCACGGTAATGTGTCTAAGTTTTGAATTCGACTCATTTGCATTTGCCATTCGATATTCTGAAAGCTTCAGGACGAGAATTCCCATGATCAATGACTTTGTTTCTGTAGAACCAACACGGCTTAAATCTATTATTGTATTTTCATCAAAAAATGTGCCGTCCGGAATATCATAGGAATCACAGAAAATCTGGCCTGATATACCATTAGTCAGTGATGTTACCCTGGTTACCAGAGCGCCAGTATAATCTCCCTTGGTATCAGCAGAATAACTGGATTCATTGATTACTTTAGGTAAAACCCGCATTAAATCACTGAATGTTGGATATACGGGCTCTCCTTCACCTAAATAAATGGAATTTAAAAGATCCCAGCCTTTTTCGATGTAGCTTTTTTCTACCGCGTCTTTTAAAATAGCAGGCATAGCAGCATACATTTCCCAGCACGCATTAAAAATCTCTATCAGTCTGTCCAGGTGTTCAAGAATATGAATCCCCGGATCAAAACGGAAAGGGTTTAATTTAAGCATCTGTCCTATCAGAGAGTTTGTCGTAAAAATGTTGATGTTTTCGACTGCACCAAAAACGTCTTTATATTCACCTTTTGCCGGTTCAACAATTAAAAATGGAATATCGTTTTCCATGAATTTTTCCAGCAGTCCATAAACCGTATTCGATTTACCTGACCCCGTAGAACCGGTAATAAAGCAGTGAGACGAAAAACTGTCCAAGTCTAATTTGACCTCTGTTTTTTCTGTCTCTCCCATATGGTGTATGTTTCCAATTCTGATCTTCTTTGATTCTTTCGTTCTGCTTTGTACAATAACATTTCTTCCAAACGAAGCTACAGAACTAATTGCAAGTCCTGATATTGACTTGTGTGGAACTCCCAAAAATAAAGGCAGTTCTTTACCACTGATATAATTTCCAGGAGTTACATACTGTCTGGCATACAGATTTTCCATTTCCTGTGGCGGTTCTATTTCTATGACCGGATGTCTGCCGCATGTTAAGTATTCCAGCACCTTCTTTGTATTACCTGATTTATTTTCCGAACTCCAGATATTAAAGTATGAGTTTTCAACATCCGTATCATCTCCAATCATCAGCGCCTTGAACGTACTTGCTGCCATTGCAGATGTTTCTATGCTTTCTGCCACGAAATATCCAGCACATTCCCAGATTCCGAATGCTTCACAGGATTTGATTCTCTCCAACTGCTCATCGATCTTGTCAAGCATATTAGTTATTGCTTTATTTTCCTGCTCGATTGTCATTGTGTTTGAAGAACCGGTTGAAGCTGTATCAGCATAAGAGGATCCATGCCCTACAGTATCCGTAATTCCTTTGGAAGTTGTTTTCGAAAATGATGGGCCACCGCTCAATCCAAGACTGGATCCGCTTGAACTGCCGCCATTAAGACCAAAACCAAAAAGGTTTAGTCCTCCACTTGTGTTGGAACCACTATTCATACCAAAATTACCATTGGATGAGAACCCAATGGTTTTTGATACACTTTCATTGACTGATGTTGAAAAATTATCAAAAACGCTTTTTGAAACAGAAGAATTCTCATTCTCTCCATATGCAAGTGATACCTTTGCAAGCGGCGAAAGACTTGAATATAGTTCTTCAAGCCCTTTTTTACGTTCTTCCAGCTGTTCCTTATTTACCGGTTCTGCGATAAATAACGCATTATATATCTGCCCCTGCATGGTATCAATGTACTTTTCAAGGCCCTGGACAAATTTTTCCTTGTCTTCATCTCTTGAAGCTGGCACGACTGTTATGCTGGAAACATTCTTGCACAGATCGTTATTTTCCGTACGACCGATATTGTCTACTATTCTTCGTATTTCAGATGCTTTGTTGATTCGAGTAAGTGTACTTCCCGGAAAATTGCCAATAAAACTTTTTTCAAGAATCTTATCGGCTATAGTTATATTATTTTTCTCTTTTACTCCAATGTAAAAGGACGTTGAATCAGCTGTTCCTTCAACAAGCAGAAAAACTGTGCTGTTGATTTCCTGCAGAGCACTATACACAGATATCAGCTTATCATTGATATTTTCGTTTTCATCATAGATAAGCTTGTCCAGTCTAAATAGTCGAATCAGACGTTTTTCTTCTTCATAATCGGGAAGTTCCATCACTTCTGAATCGGACAAATCGATTAGATATTTTTTGTTTATAAACTTGTCTGCTATGGAAAGTCCGGTTCTTAACATAAGATCTCGTTCTTCTTTAATAGCGACTAAATCAATTTTATTATCCATATCTTTCCCTCTTGCTAAATAGTCATACTTACAATCACGAAAAGAACCGCAAGTATGGCCAGTACAGTATATGTGTTTTTGCATTTATTTTCTTCCAAGTGTTTTAATGCTAATGCCTTTAACATGTTATAGGCGCAAATACCAGCTGCTATAAAAAACACGAATCCAAAAGGATTTATTAAAACTGTAATAAATCCTGATATTACAGATACCACGAATGCTAAAAGCCCTTTTCTGTAATATTCCATGCTGTCAGAAACTCTTTTTGAAAATGTACTGGCAACTTCAACTATGCATTTGCCAACAACTCCTGTTTTTACAGCCTTAAATTCAAATGTGCAGGAACCAACTTTATTTGCAGTTATTACAAAAGTACCGTCGCTTTTTGCTTCTAATGATGCGACATCGGAATCTGAACACGTATATGTGATTCGAGAATCAGATACATTGCGTGGAGAAATTGCGATGCTGATTGCTTTCTTTTCATTTACATCCAATTCAAGCCTATGTGGCTTTATAGTTATGCTTTCTATGCAGATATCCGATACATGTACCGGTTTACTATCAAATATCGTTTTTTCACCATTTATCACTGTATAAAAAATGACATTCGCTGTACCCGCGCTCTTTGGAGCCAATACATTATCTCTGATTTCTAGTATAGCTGTATTGTCCGAATCCATCTGAAATGGAACATCTGCAGTTTTATCTGGATACAAATAGACTTCTGGTTTGTATGTATCACGTATTTTAAGCTCTGGGATATCTGCTGCATAATAAACTGGTTCAACTGAAATGCATGATGTAAATAAAAGCTGATCCTGTTTATCAAGTATCGAGTAAGCTGAACTAATTTTATCTGCAATTGTTCTAATTTGTTTGATGACACAGAAGTAATCAACAATGCTGTTAAATATTTCAGTTTTTCGTATTGCTGGCACCTTCCAGATATATTGCTTTTTACCGTCAATATTTTTCCCGATACATTCAGCCTTATTGCTTTCCGACGTACTGAGAATAATACGCGCAGTGCTTTTTCTGTATGCAGCCAGAGCAGAAATATCATCGTCAACAATACAAAAAGCTTTTTCAGGAGTATCGACCGCTGCATACGCAGCATTACTTTCGACAAAGTCCTTGTTTTTGCAGAACACTGGCAGCTTATAAAACGGTTCTGTACTGATATTATATTTTTCTGCTAAGCCCTGAAGAGATCTTAACCTATCATTAGCATCTATATGATTATTATGGTTTTCTTTCCTTAATGAAAGGCATTTATAAGCGGCATCTTCGGATGCATAAACTGATATTATGCCTTCCAAAAATTCCTTTTCAAAATATTCCCCACAAACTGACAGATTGAAATCATCATATATTGCTGTCCCTATTTTTTCAGATATCTCATCCGCCCAATCCAAGAGCGATGAATTTTCATAATCCTGAAAATCTGTCTTTCCCGTCATCTTACTTCCATTACAGAAGAATATAAATTTCTCCTTGAATGGATCTGATTGTATCTTTGCCTGTTCCATCACTTAACGCTTCCTCCTTCTATCTGCTCTATTTTTTATTCAATTCTATTGCCACAATATGGGCAAAATTTCGCCCCGGCAGGGATTACTTCATTACAAGATGCACAAGTCTTTTTTGCATCCTGTGTTTTAAGAGACTCATTCACTATTGCCGTAACAGGTTCTTCTTTGTTGTCGGCTGTATCATCATAGCTGTCTTCTGCCGCATTTGTCACATTAATAAAAACTGGCGTCTGTTCGTTGTTTTCTTCATCTTCTGAATCAGATGAATTATCATTTTCATCCATGCTCTTCATTTTATAATCGCATCCCATTTTCTGTAGATTGCCAATTCGAGCGTCAATTTCTTTTCTTGGCCCCAAAAGTGTATCCAGGTATTCACATAGCTCATTTCCATACCCAATATTAAAGCAGAATTCATCGGATAAAGATTCGTTTTTAAATACTTTTCCATTTAGAAAGTATACAAGTTTTCCAAAACCAATTCCCAGAACGGCTTTTTGAGCATTTACAGGAAGCGTAAAGAATGTATCTGTTATTCCCAGCGTATTTTCATTTAACGCCCTGATAATATCTACGGGTTTTTTATTGCTCAGGTTAACCTTCTTTTCGATATTCTGAGTATCGGTATATTTAACATAAACCCGAACACCTTCCGGAATCGTTGAATCGACTCTTCTTGCTGCTTCCTCAACTTCTTTTAACAGCGGTTTTAATACGCGAAGATGCTCTTCTCTTGTTATTTCCTGATATCCAAATGTCATACGCTGACCAAGATTTGATACTGTTTCTGCTATTCCACTCAAATTGACTTGTTCAAGCTTTGATAATCCAATAGTTTTCAGTTTTTCATAGTCTACTTCTTTTAATTTGCCAAGGCTTGCTTCTTTTATCTTGTTTAAATCAACATCCTTCAACTTACCCAGATTTACCTCTTTCACTTTATTAATATTAACTTCTTTCAATCTGCTTAAGTCTATATTATTGTCTTTTGCTTTTGCGTCAATTTTTTCTCCCGCTTCTTTAACTACGTTCGAAATGTCGTCTAATAAATCTTTCCAGTCCATTCGCATATTCTCCTAATATTAAAAAGTTATAAGTATTTATAATATAATTATATTTTGTATTGGTTTCACTACCTAACCCTCATTATAGCACAAGCAAAACAGTAATCAAAAAAAATAGTTCTCTTTCAGATTTTCATCACGCAAAAAGGACACGCCTATCACAGACGTGTCTTTCACTAAATTTTCTTTCTGATATAGCAGCTCAGTTCATAAAACGTCGGACTTTTTGCCAAAAGCTTTCACACTATAAAATATGTAATAATAATTCGAAGTTGCAAATCCGTCAAGTCCTATAAACTTTGGCAAATTCGAGATTAAAGACCTTAGGCTGTATGAGAAAATAAAATTCACTGATTTTTCTGACATATTATAGATACAACACCATTCAGGGATAATTTTATCCCTATATTTAGGGACAATTTGCAACATATAACGACAAAAGACAGTCCTAAGATATCCTGTGAGTTAGTCTTTTTCAGACTTGTACTCACGGACGATACGTTGAAACATCTTTTCACCGACAGAACGTCTGTCAGGAGTTTTATTTGTAAGTTTTGCTCTGGCATTGTTAAACGGAATCAGCCCATTTACATAATCCTGAACCACATTTCGGCCATCTTGAGTGAGTGTCCAGTAGTGTACGTTCCGTGAAGGTCTGCCGGGTTTTCTTTTTTCAGAGTTAGGTTTTGGCGTATTACGGCGTTTCCTGTGAGCGGATATCTGATTTAAAACGCTGTTAAGTAAAGCAAAATCAGAGTGTTCATTATTGTCCTGATAGTTTATCGACGTAATCCGCAGATCTACCCCACTGGAGTGGCACGTACGGATAACCCCCTGTATTGCTGGAATTTCACTAGCAAGCACGTACAGATGGGATACATACACGATATCCCCTTTTTTAATAGGTCTATCTGCAGAAGGTTTATGTAGCCGTTCTTCCGTATCGGAATATATAAGCTCGGTCAGGTCTCTACTAAATCTAAATCCTGGTATTGCTTGAGGTTCGCCACCAAGCCAGTGGCGCCGGTCAGGCACAAGTTGTTCGGCAATTTTGCGTTGCTCATCTATTTTTGCGTCTTTTGTATCTCGGAAAAACCACCATTTTTCCATAGGCGAACCTCCTTTCATGCATTTTTGTAGTGGTTAGTAGTAGTAACCACTACATTATAACATGTAATGAGAGAGCGCAGTTAATAACAAAATAATAATGAACGCAATAATTGTAAAAAGCAGTCGCAAAGCGTCAGGATTTTACGCGTGAAGAAGCAAACTACCATTCTGATTATGACATATACCTGATGAATGCAAAAAACTAAGAAAGGAGTATATATATGCGTATTTCAAACAGATTTCCCCCTCTTGACGATGAATTATCTATTTCATATGTTATGAGGCTTTCATTTGCAAATGGATTTCCAAATGAAACTGATTTTCTTAGGGCTTTTGTCTCTACTGACAACGGTCTGCAGCATACAAATGACTTTTGTCTGGACACTAAGGCTCTGGCTGACAAAATCAACATTATGGATCCTATCGAACAATTAGCGCAGACAACTGTTATCCCTGCACTCTGGCCGCTGCTGCCTGCATCCATGCAGGACCGGCATATCAGAAAAGCATTTAACGGATGTAAACGTTTTGGCAGTGACAAAGTAAATCTTTTAACTCCACAGCTTCATTACTGTCCCGAATGTATGAAACAGGATAATTACCTTCACCGCATACATAATGTACCGGGAATCTATTACTGTCCCTTTCACAAAACCATATTAAGAAACTTTCATGATAACTCTGAGGTTATCCCACTAGTTTCATACGAAGCTCAGGCAGCTTATCAGGAGCTCTTTATTGCTCTTCTTAAAAAGTGGATAAAGGCTGACTACAAAGCCTCCAAGCAGGCACTTGTAAAACGCGTCAGAGATATGACATCTGTTCCGATTTATGAATACCTTAGTGATATTCTTTCAGAATACGGTATTGATGATTATTCCGCTGCAAGGCTTTCTTCGTCACTTAACAGTTATATGCCCGGGGTTCCCATGCACATTCTCATAATGCTGTTTGGGACAGTCTTTCCTAGTGCAGACCTCCTGATGGATTATCTCGCAAAAGTCTCAGAGTCATGCGATTTAGAAGAGGTCTCCCCTGAAGAATACGATCTTCTTAACAGAACTTCCTTTGGAGTAATCCACTTAAGGCACAAAGCATGCGGTCATTCATTCTACACCACAGAAAACAGCATCCGGGAAGGCTGGCTATGTCCGAGGTGTGACGCACAATTATCTGACCAGGATTTCTTTGAACAGATTGTTGCACACAAAGGACGTGGCGAATATCGCATCAAAAAAGGATATCGTGGTCTACGTTATAAGGTTGCATTAGAACACTCCTGCGGACAGCTGCTTGAAGTATCGGCTTCAAAATATCTCTATTACGGAGCGAAATGTGCGTGTACACACACATTATTGCTTTCAGATGCTGATAAACAGGTTCGGGAAGCAGGCAACTTCAGGTTACTGTCTTTTTCTGGAACCGATAAAGATGCCACTATTCTTAGTGAGGACTGTGGACATACGTTTGTTTTTCATTACGCAAAATTCATCCGGCATCCCTGCTGCAAAGCCTGCTCTCCGCGCTGTCCTGATGAAGACATGTTCCGCAAAGAACTCTATGATCTGGTTGGAAATGAGTATGAGCTTGTTGGCAGCTATACTACCCGTCTGGCGGAAACAATGTTTTTACACAAGACATGTGGAAGAACCTTTTCGATGCGGCCAAGCCATATCTTAACCGGTCATAGATGCCCCTGCTGCATCCGACAGTATCGTAAGTCTGAATTTGTGGAATTTGTTGATGCTTATACCTGCGGAAGGTATGAGGTAAAAAGCTTTGTTGGAAAATCCAAGGCGCTGATTCTTGATAAATCATCCGGGCAGGAAATGCTTGATGAGAGATGTTTTATCATCCAGGAGCTTACCCGTCCTACCCCATCGAGCAGATATCCTCATGAAAAACCACCTGATAAGCCTCTGTTGCTTGCGTCTGACAGGGTATTAGCTGCTATACAGGAACTCTACCCTGATCCAGACAGTATGATCACCACCAGAGGAATACAGGTTTCTGGGTTATCCACAAAACAGATTGGCCGAATCATGGCAAATCAGCTGACTAAACTTAATGTTCTGGAACGCATCGGCCCCGGAACCTACAAATACAAAGAGAGGTAAATATAATGAACAGAATCAGTAATAAAACAAAAGAAAATCGTGGCTACGGGAAAGGTGAAGGTAAAAACTATAAGCCTTATATCCAGGCCCACGAGTTTAACTCACAGGGAACTACTGTAACTCTTCGCGACTGGATTACCGGTCGCTCGGTAGAACTTCTTTCTCAGGGAGAAGCTGAATACTGGCATATTCTTAGATTTAACGATGACATTATCGACATTCGTGAACAGATTCCTCTTCCAAAAGAAGACACAACAGCTATTGCTGAAGAAATGGGCTGTGAGCCTGCCGGCAAGGGACGTACAACTATGACATCTGACTTCTTTATCGTGTACGCAGATCAGCATATGGAAGTTCACTCTTTCAAGAAAAACATGCGCAGTATTGAACGTCAGCGTACATTAGAGCTTTTAAACATCGAGAAAACTTTCTGGGAAAGAAAGAATGTTTCTTTTCGAATGGTATTCGGTACAGACATCAATCATATTCTTGCCAGCAATATTCGCGTGTGCAGCTACTATTACGAAGAAAGTTCTGTTTTCGATGAGACATCGTGCCTGAAGCACCTGATCATCAGAAAGAAAATCGATGTAGACCTTACAAAAGAAAAAATTGATATTCCCGTATTGAAGGATGTGTACAGAAAGGAGATTGCCACATGGATGAAATCCAGAGAAATGTAAATAAAGGTTTGTGCAGAGGTTCTATCCTCAATGTAAGATCTGCCGACAGACTCAAAACTGGCAGATACAGAGTCCTTAATATCAGGAATGGACTTGTTACTCTCTGCGAGATGGATGTATCTTCTTTTAAGCTCAATGTACAGGTTTTAACGTATCTTCAGGATATGCTTTACGATGGCATGATTGAAATTGAGTCTGAAGAAAAGCTCATTTTTGATTATGAGAAGCTTTCTGAATATCAGAAAAATGTTTACACCCGTAATCTTTCCATCGTTAATGCTGTCGCAGATGCGTATGGACCGGATTATCTGGACCTAGCAACGCACAAACCGAAGCCGTTATTAAAAAAGTTTGAAGATGAGTATGGTTTGTCAAACTTTACTGTCCGACGAATTATTCGTCTTTATATTCAAAGTGGATTTAATAATTCTTCGCTTCTTGATCAAGCTCAATTCATGCAGAAAAAACAGGATAACTATTCCTGCTATGCAAAGAAAACCGGAAGAAAATGTGAAAATGTTATAACAGGAAAATGTCTTACCTCTGAAGACATTGCTCATTTTGCAGAGGCTTTGGAAAAATATAAAAAAGGACGTAAAAAGACATTTAAATCTGTTTTTCTCCTGATGAGTGATAAATATTATTCGGAAGAAATTACCTGTGATGATGGTACTCAGCTTATCAAACTATTACCAGCTTCTGAGCGTCCTTCCTTCCGTCAGTTTACATACTATTGCAGTAAACATCTTTCAAAGGAGGAAAAGGACCGTATCAAAACAAGTGCCATGGAACAGCGAAACAATAAGCGACTTCTGCTTTCAGACTCCAGATATAACGTCGAAGGCCCTGCCGACCGCGTTCAAATGGATGAGGTTGAAGTTGATATGTCCATTGTATCATCATTGGACCCATCAATAACCGTCGGTCGCCCAATCGTATATGTTATGCATGATGTGTTCGGTTCGAATATTCTCGCAATAGGAATCAGCTTTGACAACAACTCCGTTCTCGGAATGACGAACTGTTTCCTTAATCTTGCCCAAAACAAAGTCGAATACTGTGCCAGATACGGAATTACCATTTCAGAAGATATGTGGCCGTCCTGCTACCTTCCAGGTAGAATCCTTGTAGACCGTGGTGCTGAATACCGCAGTTATGAAGCTAAACGAATCTTTCGTGAACTTAACATCCACCGCGAACTGGCCCCCGCAGGTTCTGGTTCCATGAAGGGTCTAGTAGAACAATGGTTTCACCAGATGCATTCCTCACAGAATCCTTCTCTTGAAAAGCATGGACTGATTGAGAAAAGACATGATTCCAAACATCATAAGGAAGCCTGTCTGACAATCGATGATTTTACAGTCATGCTGATCAACTTTGTGATTCACCATAACTGTTCGGTGCTCTCTGATTATCCATTAACCGCTGACATGATCTCTAAAAGAGTAGACCCGGTCCCAGTGAAGATTTTTAAATATGGTTGCGAAAAATATGGGACCCCAAAACCGATTTCCAATATTCCACAGTATTATTTCAGTCTCATGCTTCCACAGAGTGCAAAATACGATCGCCGTGGAATCCGCTGCAACGACCTATTCTATATCAACAGAAATGATCACGAACTTCTTGCTGACATGTATAACGCACACACCAAACGTATCAAGTTCCCTGTGCGTATTGATCCACGTGATGTAGGTTCTGTATACTATATCAGAAATAATCGTATCATGAGAGCATCATTGAATTCTGATAAGACGGGAAATGCAGATGTTGCAGGAATGACGTTAAGCGAATGGACATTGATTATCAAATCTCTTCGAGCAAGACGCCGAAGCCTTGAGATCAATAAGCAGCAGTTTGATACTTATATCGAAAAAGTAAACGAACTGATTGTTAAAAATGCAAAGAAGGTGGTGACTAATCAGCCAGCAACTCAGAATCTTTTAGAAAACCGGGCAAAAGAAAAACATCTCGAATCAAATAATCTTCGAATGTTTGACTATCTTAACCAGTATCTTGATGAGCAGTTTGGGGAAACTGTATCTGCATCCCTGTCAGAAGCAGAAATGCCTAATACTTACGAAGTGCTTGATTATGATATAGATGATGAGAGCACCAATATCGGTGGATTGTCTTCAGATGCTTCTGAAATGATAAAAACTCGGGAAAATTCTGATGACTTTGACATCAATATTGCCGAAAACCCAGCCGCATACCTTGCAAAGCTTCTTGATGAAGGCTGGACCCCAGGAGGTGACAAATAAAAATGAAGTGTTTTAATGATACATATGAATACGCAGCTGACGTAGATCCTAAAACCAATCAATATGGCATTGTGGATTTCAGCAAGATCGAGTATGTTGAAGCGCGATACGTTAAACATTTTGATCCGGAGAATAATGGCAATCCCTGTATTGAAGCACTGCCCAGACCTAGAAGCCTTGAAGAATGTACCCTGGATTATTTCAAGCCTATCCTTGGATACAGCATGTCAGAAATACAGGCGCTTCCTTCCGGGGAGCGTATCTACAGACTCAATCAGCTCCGTAAGCTCAGGCTCCCTATAGCGTTTGACTATATGCTGGAAGTGGAAATGCACAACGCATTGATTCGTTCCTATGAAAACAGATATCAGTTCTACGACCCAGAAATCCCGGTATGGATGGCCGTTGACCGAAGCAACGGAGTCAGGTTCCCGGAGCAGGCTAAAAATGATACTTGTGGAAAATATATTACCAACAAGACCTCCAGTGTCAGCGGCTGGTCTCTTCTCGGTGGATCCGGAACAGGAAAAAGTTCTGCCATAGATATCCTGAAATCTCACTATCCACAGGTAATAGAGCATCCTCTCACCAAGGGAAACCTGAAACAGATTGTATTTCTGCATGTTTCATGCCCAGCAAACTCAAACTTCAAGGTCCTCTATTCGACCATTGGACGCGAAATAGATAATGCCCTTAGTTACACGACCAGTGTATATCAGAATCTCCTGAGTAATTCAAAAGATCCTATAAGCACGGTTGTTCAGCTGATACAGAATTTCTGTATTGGAATTATCATCTTTGATGAGATTCAGGAAATCGACTTCGCCGGTACCAAATCAAATACCTTTGCCAGTTTAGTTACTATAGGAGAACTTTCAGGTGTAGCAATAGCTGTATCCGGTCTCGAATCTGCATACAGCAAAATGTTTAAGAAAGTCTATACAGCAAGACGCGTCGGGAAGGTCATTTCTTCTAATCGCTACTGTTTTGATAAACCCAGTCTCAAAACCCTTATGAGCTTGATTTTCTCTTATCAGTGGTTTGATAAAAAGGTGTCACTCACTGATGAAATCGTTGACCGTTTTGAACTGTATACAGGTGGCCGTATTGATCAGCTGATTACACTTTATTCGTACATGAACTACGAGTACCTGATATCTCCAGAAAACAAACGGCCAGAAATAAACGGCAAATTTGTGGATCTTTGTATTGAGAAATACTATGGGGATATGAGGAAGCTTCTTGCCGAAGCTACCATTCATCATAAGAAAAACGGTGATTTTGACGGGCGCATGCTTGAAGCTTTTGAAAAAGCAAAACAGAACCTCAATGACCTCCTAGGAGACGATGAGCAGGCAGATATGGCTGAGCATCTTTCTTCGAAGGAGACTTTACAGGCTATGAATTCATTTGCCAATACACAAAGAAATGTTGTTCAAAACGTGCAGAAACTGTTCCCACAGTTTGAGATACCTCAAATCATCGAAACGCTGAAAACTGTTTATAACGAACCTGGCAGCAGCTGTCTTGATGATTCGGTACTTTCAGGTCGTGTTATTCAAGTTCTTCTTGGAACAACGAATTATTCTTCATTGGAAGCTACTTCTAAGAAACCTAAAATAGCAAAAAAGAAACGTCCTGATGCAAATCTGCTTAAACAAAACTTATTAAATGTATATCACCAGCAATAAAAAAGAGGTTCTACACTTTGATGTGTAGTTCCTCTTTTTTCGCTTTATTGTAAATCTCGTAATCTTACTTTGATGTAAAACGAGATTTAGAGTTGTTTAACGAGATTTGGAGTTGTGTGTTAACACCTGATATACTCTATTGTCTAAATGTACAAAACGTTCTTTGATTTCCTGTGTACGTCCCTTATTCCAGAAGTTATCACCAAGATAACCACAAGTTCTACGACATACATTTAAAGTCTTATGGTTTCTATTACCACAGTTAGGACAATACCATTCATTGTTTTCATCTAATAAGATTTCTCCAGAGAAACCACATTCCTGACAATAATCAGACTTAGTATTGATTTCAGCGTACTGGATTGTTTCATACATATAGTTAATTAATTCTTTCATGGCATCAAAGTTATTTGTCATATTAGTCACTTCTACATAACTAATAGCCCCTCCAGAAGAAATCTTCTGGAACTTCGCTTCAAAGCCTAATTTAGAGAATGCATCAATATGTTCTCTTACATTGACATGATAAGAGTTAGTAATATAGTCTTTATCTGTTACACCAGGGACGATACCAAATCTCTTCTTTAATGCACGTGCTAATGTATAAGTAGTTGATTCTGCAGGAGTACCATATAAGGCAAATCCTAAACCTGTATCCTTCTTCCACTTATCACATGTATTTCTTAATTTCTGCATAATTTCAAGAGCTAATGCATCGCCTTCTTCAGTAGTATGAGACTGACCAATTAATGCCACTACACATTCATATAAACCAATATAACCTAATGATAATGTAGAATAACAAGTATCTAATAATGAATCAATCTTTTCTCCTGGTTTTAATCTTGCAATGGCACCATACTGCCAATGAATTGGAGAAATATCTGAAGGAGTACCCTTTAAGCTTTCGTGTCTTAACATCAATGCTTCATAGCATAAATCTAAACGTTCATCTAGAATCTTCCAGAATGAATCCATATTCTTATTAGCTGATAAACCAACATCAGTTAAGTTAAGTGTAACTACACCCTGGTTAAAACGACCATACCACTGGTATTCACCCTTTTCATTCTTCCATGGAGATAAGAATGAACGACATCCCATACAAGGGAATACTTGTCCTTCATAGTTTTCTCTCATGATCTTTGCGCTGATGAAATCAGGCATCATACGCTTAGATACACATTTAACCGCTAAATCTGTTAAATAACGATACTGTGAATCATCAGGCACATTATTATCATCTAATACATAAAGTAATTTAGGGAATGCTGGAGTGACATAAGCACCCACAGGATTCTTCATACCGATATATCTCTGTTTTAAGATTTCTTCAATTAATAAAGCTGTTTCTTCAATATAGTCTGGTTCTTCTCTTAAATACATGAAAATAGATAAGAATGGAGCCTGACCATTAGTTGTAGAGAATGTATTAATCTGATACTGGATAGTCTGTACACCCGCTTTGATTTCTTCATGAAGACGAGATTTTGCGATTTTTTCAATCTGTTCTTCAGTATAATCAATACCTACTTCTTTACCTTCTTTTCTTACAGCCTTTAAGTGTTTCTTATATGATACACGTACATAAGGTGCTAAATGAGAAATAGAGATTGTCTGTCCTCCATACTGACCATTAGCAACCTGCTGAACAATCTGAGTTGCAACAGTACAAGCTGTCTGTAAAGACTTAGGTGTTTCAATCAATTTATCATTAATAACTGTGCCATTCGCAAACATATCCTTTAAGTTTACTAGATCACAGTTATGCATCTTCTGGATATAGTAATCCATATCATGGAAATGAATAATACCATCATCATGTGCCTGTACAATCTTTGGTGGTAATAATAAACGGCGGCAATAGTCTCTAGAGAATTCACCAGCAATTAAGTCTCTCTGAGTCGCTAATACAGTCGCATCTTTATTAGAGTTTTCATCCATTGCTTCTTTATTAGTCTGATTGACAATACCATAAATCGCATTATCAATTGTATTAGTTTCTCTCTGGAATTCTCTTACCTTACGATAGCCTTCATAAGCCTTGGCAGTAAGTACTTCTCCTTTTTCAATTAACTTTTCAAAAACCTGTCCTTCAATACGATAAATGCTGATAGATGCTGCTCCACTTGATTTATGCCAGTCTTCAATTTCATGTGAGATTTTAGATGCAATTTCAGGTTTCACAATACCGCTGCCATAGCGCATAGCCTTTAAAATCGCATTTTCAATCTTACTTCCATCAAAAGCTACCTTTGAGCCATCTCTCTTGATTACCTCCATGTTATTTACCCTCCTCATAAGAAAATCTATTAGGATGAAATACCTAATAGATTTTTTCTAATTCTATATTAGTCTAAATTAGTTGCATATGCAACTAATATGCTTGAGATAAAAAAATATCTCATCAATAATTTATTAACATGAAAAAATGTTGAATTTATCAACGTTTTTTTAATTATTGATAAACATCAAGAATGTTTACCCTTAAACAGTATAAAAACCCATGAGCCTAATGTCAAGCATTTCTCATGGGTTTCTTTTTTTCGCAATGTTGAAAGCGAATTAACCTAAATCTTCACCATTGCTTGCAACAACTTTCTTATACCAGTCAAATGAATCTTTCTTACTTCTTTCTAGTGTACCGCTTCCATCGTTGTTACGATCTACATAGATAAAGCCATAACGTTTCTTCATTTCACCTGTAGTAAAAGAGACACAGTCAATGCAGCCCCATGGTGTATAACCCATTAAGTCTACACCATCAATTTCTACAGCTTTCTTCATCTGTTCAATATGTGCTCTTAAGTAATCTACACGATATGGGTCATGACAGCTGCCATCTTCTTCCTTCTTATCAATCGCACCAAAACCATTTTCTACAATAAATAATGGTTTTTCATATCTTTCATACATCTGATTTAATGCATAGCGTAAACCTTCTGGATCGATTGCCCATCCCCAGTCAGATACTTTAATGAATGGGTTAGCCACAGAATGTTCACTAGATCCATCTAAAGATTTAGAAACATCTTTATGTGCTGTAGAGTCTACAGTATTAGTCATGTAATAAGAGAATCCGATATAATCTACTGTACCTGCAGCTAAAGCTTCTTTATCTTCTTCAGTGATATCTAAGTTAAAGCCTTTGTTTTCAAACATCTTTAAGGCATAACGTGGATAATGACCACGGCACTGTACATCACAGAAGAACCATCTCTGATGCATCATTTCAGTAGATAATACCATATCTGCTGGACGGCAAGAGAATGGATAAATAGGAACCATTGCAATCATATTACCGATTAAGAAGTTAGGATTGATTTCATAACCAATCTTCACTGCCTTTGCGCTGGCTACTAATTCATAATGACCACACTGGTACATCGCTTCTTCTGGATTATCATAGTTTCCAAAATGAGCACCACTGTTAGTCCATCCAAAAATATCATTCTTATAGTTCATCTGGTTATTGATTTCATTGAAAGTCATCCAGTATTTAACTTTATCTTTGTATCTCTTGAAACATACTTCTGCGAACTTTACAAAGAAATCAATAGTCTTTCTGTTCATGAATCCGCCATATTCCTTGGCAAGATGATAAGGCATTTCAAAGTGAGATAATGTGATGACTGGTTCAATACCATATTTTAATAATTCATCAAATACATCATCATAGAACTGTAAACCTTCTTCATCAGGCTGTTCTTCATCACCTAATGGGAAGATTCTTGTCCAGGCAATAGATGTTCTAAAGCATTTAAAGCCCATTTCTGCGAATAGCTTGATATCTTCTTTGTAATGATGATAGAAATCAATACCGATGTGGTTTGGATAATATAATCCTTCCTTTACTCCATCAGTAATCACACGTGGTGTTGATACGTTGCCGCCTGTCATTACATCAGCAACACTTAAACCTTTAGTAGTGTCTAATACACCGCCTTCAAACTGGTGAGCTGCTAAAGCACCACCCCATAGGAAATCCTTTGGTAAACTCATATATGTCCTCCTTTAATATACTCTAGTGCGCATTTTTCTAACGCTCGATATTTCTTTAATATCTCTAGATCTTCTATTTTTATTTTATCAAAGCTTCTTTCAATATAGTGATTTTTTTCAATATATGATTTACTTTCATCAAAATAAAGATCAAATATAAAAGCAATATAAGAAATCCACATGTCTAAATGTGTTTTTCTTGTGGGAGCATAAATAAGTTGATGTTTACAGAACTGTTGGTAGACTTCATCAGTTATAGATTCTTTTCCTGCTTCCTCATAAGTCACACCTAGTAAGACTATATCCTTTTCTACATCTTTAACACGAAAATGATCTAATTTATCTGCATCTCTAATCATATGTATGTAAAAGAATTCTTCTTCACTAAAGCCTTCTTCTACTTTGTATTTATTATGCTGTTCTATAGCATTTTTAATAATTGTGTCATATGTATCTTCTTCTATGAACTCTCTAATCAGTCCCTCTTCAAATAATATATGAGAAGAATACATTGCATGATCTACTGTTTCTCTATCTAGAAAAGAATGATATAGGCGAAACTGTTCAAAACGACCTATATCATGTAATAGGCCGATCAATAGACATAAGTCTTTTTCTTCAGTTTTACCTTTCATATCACATAGTTCACCCATAACATCCATTACTTTATAAGAATGCACATATTTAAGATGTATATGTGGGATAGAGAGATCATAACGATTGACATAATTATCAAATGCCTTTTTCGCATGATCTAAATTAATCATGTAGAACCTCTAATACTTTCTTTAAATCATCAAGAGGAACCTGTCCTGGTGCACTCGCATCCTTAGCTGTCGCAAAGGTCATACATGAACCAAAGTATTCCCCCATCATACGTGACAAGCGTCCTAATTTACCCATGGACATAGTAATAATAGGTTTTCCTAAACGCTGACTTGAATAAAGAGTAGCTTCTAGAAGTGTTAATAAGTCTTCTTTACTTCCTGGCATAACAGCAAGTTTAGGTAAATCAGCCCCTAATATTTCCATCTTTTCTAGTGTTTCCTGCATATCTTCTCTTGATGGTGTTTCCTCAAAATGATGTTCACTCATAATAACATGAACACCTTTCTTATGAGCATACTGAACAAGTTCCATCACAGATTCATAGCCCTGCGATAATTCTATATCTACTAGCTCTACATGTGCATCACAGATTTCTTTAATACAATGCATATACTCTAGAGAAGTAAGTTCTCCTTCTCCTCCTTCACTCACAGTACGGATTGTACCTAATACAAGTTTATCTGTATGTTTTTTGATTTCTTCTAATACATCTGTCAAATGTCCTTCTTTTAATCCTTCATAGAAATCAAGTCTAATTTCTACTACATCATAATCTAAATCCTTATAAGAATCTAAAGTATCAATAATACCTTCTTTAGTTGTATCTACAATAGGAAGACAAATCTTAGGTGTTCCTTCTCCAAATACAACATTCTTTATATCTAATACATTATGCTTCGTGATGACAGGCATATAAAAACCCCCTTATTTCTCTTAATGTTTTATCATATTGATCACCTAATAAGAAATGTGGTGAACCTTTAATCACCTTATGTACACAATAAGGCAATGATGACTGAATAAATGTGAAATCAGAATCCTTGATGACATCGTGTTCACCAGATAGTAATAAAGCTGGAATCTTGAGTTCTGATAAGTAATCTGCAGTAAAATGTGGCTCTTTTGTCATAAATGAAATGAGTTTAAAACGTGTTCTTGATCTCTTATCATATATACAGAATATTGGCAATAAGAGTAATGTCATATACATATGGAGTCGATAATACCATTTAATACCTTGAGGAGTGGCATTAGGTGAAAGAAGTGCCATATGTTTTAAACGGTCATCTTTTCCTGCAAGTGTAAGTGCAATATTCGCACCATCACTAAAGCCAATGACATCATATGCTACTAAATCTAATTCATTTGCGACATCCATCACATCCTGAGCCATACGATCTAGTGTTAAAGGACCACTCTTAATAGATTTACCATGATAACGTGAATCCATTGCGATTAATTGATAATCATTTTCTAAATCCTTGATTAATTGATCATATATTTTTCTATTTTCCTGATTCCCATGTAATAAGATAATCGGATAACCATTTCCATGTACTTCATAATATATCTTCATAGCATTACCTCGCTTTGACCACATTATAACACATATTGAATAACTATGAAAAAAGTGACTTGTTAATGTGTTTAACAGTTACTCTCATCAGCAATCAAAATAACATCGATATATACAATGTTTTTCTAATATCATACAGTGCAGAAAATGTAGTAATATATTATTTCTTCACTATCCATTTACCACTTCTATTAGAGCCTTCTCTTTCTACTAACCCATTTAAACGCAAATATTGAATGATGTTTTGAATCTGTTTTCTAGATAGATTAAACTCTTCCATTAGCTTAACCTGTGTTACAAAAGGATTTTCTCTCATTCTATTAAGTATCTCCAACCTTCTTTCAGTTCCTTTTTTGGCACCTTTTGCATCAACTTTGACTCCTTTTTCCTCAATTTCGGCTCCTTTTGCCTTAACTTCGGCTCCTTTCGGCTCAACTTCGGCTCCTTTTGCATCAACTTTGGCTCCTTTTGCATCAACTTTGGCTCCTTTTTCCTCAATTTCGGCTCCTTTTTCCTCAATCTCGGCTCCTTTCGGCTCAACTTTGGCTCCTTTTGCATCAACTTCGGCTCCTTTTTTCTCAATTCCGGCTCCTTTTGCATCAACTTCGGCTCCTTTTTGGCCAACTTTGGCTCCTTTTGAGTCAACTTTGGCTCCTTTTTGCCCCTGTTTCATAAATGCTTTATGTATAAATAACCTTGTAATAAAATAATTATGTCCTTCATCTGTCTCAAATTCAGGTTTTGGAGATCCATTTTCTTCAAGTGCACTTAAAATTTTTCCAAAACCTGTATTTCTCCCTTCAGTTAAATGCAGTTCCTTAAGAATATCTCCAATACGACGATTTCTATATCTACGATTAGATACTTTATACTGTTTCAACCCTTCTTGTGTCACCGAGCGATCTGGTCCAGGAAAGCTTACTATTTCAATCATATTTTTTTCAACTCTTACCTCAATAGGTTCCCTAATATCATACGCACGGTGTTATGAGAAGAAAAATATTATGAGAAGTAGGACTAGAAAGTTCTTTTTTTTTGCACTTTCTTGTCCAATAATCTTCTCATAATTTTTATTTAAGATTCTTCAAATATTCAAGTAAATCGGCTTTCTTATTTTCACTATATCTTTCTTTTACCTGTAAATTCTTACTATGTTCTTTAATTTGTTTTTCTTTAATGATTGCGTTTGTTTTCGCATATATTTCAGTTGTTATGACTGATGTATGACCTAAAATATCTCTAATATAGATTAAATTAATGCCACTTTCTAATAAATGCATGGCTCTAGAATGTCGCATAGAATGATTACTGTAATGATTCTTAAATTGATTTGGATATATCGCTTTACACTTTTTTATATATTTATGCAAAATATATTCGATACCTTTTGTCGTTAATTTTTTGTTTTGTCTATTTTTAAATATAACTTCATCTTTTGTTATATGAAAATTGTTAATGTATTTATCGAGAATTTGAGAAAGTTCATTGGTTATGGGAATTCTACGACTCTTATTCCCTTTTCCAGTTAAAATAACGCTTGAGTTCTCATCTAAAATTAATTGATTTACTTTTAAATCAGCGACTTCTTGTGCTCTTGCTGCTGTTTCATACATAAATAGTAATAAAGTGTAATCTCTAAATCCATCTTTTGTTTTAGTATCAGGCATATTGATCAACTTTGTTATTTCATTCACTGAAAAATATGATATTGTTTTAGTAGGAGTTTTCTTGTTTGGAATGGACAGTATGCGGGAACATAGGTCGTAACAGGATAACTCTCTTTTTTTGTAAATATCGATAAAATGAATGAAGCGCAGCTAACCTTTGGTTCCTTGTAGAAATGCTATTTTTTCTGTTATTTTCTAAATATTCTAAAAACTCTTCAATCGTGATTTCATCAATGTCATGCATAGAAAGTTTATTTATATTTAGTCTGTATACTTCGTGGATATAATCCAAAAAAATAACGAATGTGTCTCTATAGGATTGAATTGTTTTTTTTGAGACGCCTTTGACCGACGGAAGATATTCAGAAAAATATTTTGTTATATAATAACTAAACTGATTATTCTTCATAATATTCTTCCTTCTGTTTATAAAGTCTTTGTAAGTATTCACTTGTTTTTTTAGTTATTGTAGCTTCTTCATTTTTTATTAATCTTAAATAGTATTCTGTTTCAGTAATATGCTTATGTCCTAAATAAACGGAAAGTATCGGAAGAGAGGTATATAAATCAAAACCTCTATCTTCCATTTGCTTCAAACTTTTTATTGCGAAAAGATGTCTAAGATCGTGTATTCTTTGCCTTTTCCCATCATATCTTGTTGGAATATGTGCATCTTTTAATAATTGATGATACATATCGTATAGTATTCTATCTTTAAAATGTTCTCCGTTGGCATCGATAAAAATATAGGATTCTTTATCTTCATATTTATTCATTGAAATATAGTGGCTCAGTTGCTTGAAATTTGATTCTGACAATGGAATTATTCGACTGATTTTATTTTTTCCATCTAGTATTGTTATTGCTTTCTCACCATATGATATATCTTTTATTTTTAAGTTTAAGGCCTCGCTTTTCCTTAGGCCACAACCATAGTATAGACAAAATAGAAAATAAAATGTTTTCATATTCCCATCATTATTTTCTCTAACTTTGTTTATGAGAGTAGTGAACATTTGTTGAAGTTCTTCATCAGAAAAAATATATGGAATATAATCCTGACATACAAAGGATTTCGGAATATCTGGCTGAATGATATTTTCATGTCCTGTCATTCGTAAATATTCACAAAACGTAATAATGACTCCGCTATATTTAGCTTTGGTTGATTCTTTCGCTGATTTACATTGTGTCATCCATAAATCATACACCTCTTGATCAATATATGGTTCGCTTTGATTTAATGACAAGAAAAATGTATCTAGTTCTTTTAATCGGTAACAGATTGGGTCTCTATATGCGTAACCATTACTTCTTTTGAATTTTATAAAGTCTTCCAGTTCCTTTTTGAACGGACTTTTAAATTCAGGAATCCAATCTTTAGAATGCATAAGGCACCTCCAAAGATAACTCTCTTAGATGAGTTGTATCTTTTGTGATATAAATCTCTGTGGTTCTACTACTTGAATGTCCCAAAACTTGAGAAATAGCACTTATAGGTACATTGTTATTTATCATATTGGTAGCTAAACTATGACGAAGGGCATGTGCTCCATGATGTTTTCCTTCGTAATTTACACCTGCTAAATCCATTGCACGTGATAAAGCACGATGTACTGTACTGTTACTTTTAATTCTTGTGTATGGTGCATAAAGTGTAGTTAATATATAGTCTTTATCGATACTTGGGTGTCTTCCGTTTTTTAAATAGTCAAGTAATGGAAATTTAACCTCATCAATAAGTGGTAAAGTAAGGTACTGATTCGTTTTTTGTTGCACAATATTGATTTGATTATTTTCCCAATCTATATTATCAAACTTAAGATTGATAACATCTCCAACTCTTAATCCTAGAAAGGCAATTAGAGAAATAATACAATACATCTCTTTTCCGTTAGCTGAACTTGAATCTATGACATTTAATATTTTAACTATTTCTTTTGGCGTATACGTTGTTAGTAATTTTCTACGATTATCTTTCTTGATAAGTGGGAATGCTGTTCTTCCACTAAAAGTAATATAATTTTTATTATACAGATAATCTAAGGTTTCTCGTAAAACAGTTTTTTGAATTCGTAAAGACTCTGATGCGTATTGATCTGATATCTTGTTAATGTAATTTGATACATGAGAAATTTCTAAATTTGTTATAGAAGGAATATCACAGGTAGATAAATAATTTAAGAATTTAGCGATTACCCATAATTTTCTTTCTTTTGATTTGAAAACAATATCTTGAGTGTTAATAAAATCTATTTGAATCTCTAAGAAAAGATCAAAAAATTTTTCATCAACTTCTGTTTTGACTGACTTTTGATGAGTTTTATAATAACTACCTGTTTCAAAATACTCTATAAAAATAAGTAAAGGTCTTCTTAATACAGTTTGCATAGAACACTTAAAATTATAAATGTCTATATCATATTGTTTAGAATAAAACTCCTTGATAATTTCCATGTTAATTTCTTGGATATTGTTTTGCAAACAGTACTTTTTAAAATGATTGATAACCCATTTATTTGTATCAATCACAGATTGACTCATATGATCTTCTTTTAATTTTTCAAAAAAAATTGGAATAAAGTCAATAAATTCATTTGTATTCATAGTTTCATCTCCTCTCAATAATTGAATACAACTGAATCATATCACATAAAAATTATGAGAAGTTTATTGGACAAGAAAGCGCAAAAAAAAAGAACTTTCTAGTCCTACTTCTCATAATATTTTTCTTCTCATAACATCGTTTATCAGAAGCTTCTGATAAACGGTGATAAACTGCGTTCGCAAGTGCTTCTTCTAATGCGGCATACGGATAATTAAAAACCTAATCAGATTCTGCTTTATCTGCACTTTTAACTATTTTTTTACTCACGATTGAATTTTTTATGAATTGTAATGCTTCTCTAAGCTGATGATGAATCGGTCCTTTAAATGTATTTTCTATTATATTATTCCCACCTAATCCATCTGAAAATTGAACAACATCAATCTGAGTGAATGGAAAGAATTTATCCGGTTGTGCACAGAAAAACATTAATCCAACATTTTTTGGTTTCACATATTCTGGAAGTATACTTATGATGTTCATATCACTGCATAATTCTGTAAAGTCTCCAATTAATGATTTCTCATATAGCGAACTTCCTATTTCTCTCAGATAATTCTGAATCAACGTTATATTTAAATCAGTTATTTCCGCCTGATGATTTACTCTGTCATCAAAGGGTACTCTATTCGCTAGATTGAATAAATCCTTTTCTTCATCATCAGACGGTGCTACAGTGCTCGATGCTTTACGAATATAATGTATTCTTTCTTTATTATGTTTTTCCATAGTTTTCGGTGATGAATATGGTCTATTATCTCCACCTGGACACCATATAACGATAAAATACTTATCTTGGTATTTTTCTACGCTAATTATAGGTGTATACGATGGTCTAAGAAGTTTGCATTTCGCAAAAATACTTTTTTGAAAAGAATCCAACTTTTCTGGTTGCACACCCTTTAAAGGATAAATGGGTCTTCCATTAACCTCTTGCACTCCAATGATAATATATCCACCTCCCCAATTATCAAGATCATTCGCAAATGCACATATAGTTTTCAAAGATGCTGCTGGATCCCAAGTTTGTTTCAATTCAATTCTTGCCCATTCAACAACATCCCCAGACAATAATGTTTTAATACTTGTTGGTATTGCCATATAGTCACATCCTCCATACTATTTAATACTCCAATATTTGAGGAATTGCTTATTTGAGAAAGACTATTTTTGAATCACCTATACACATTTCTGTACATTCTTTGTCAATACACATAACGCACTAATAATCATATTTAACCATTCACTCTATATCTACTCATCACAAAAGCAACTCAAAAATAACCATTTTGGACATAAATATGTATTTTTAAGTCATTTTACAAATCTTGATTTACCTTTTTACAAATGTTTGCTATAATCAATGCATTAGAAGGGGTAGTGTAAGGGAGAGAAAGATAACATGACAAATTTACAGAAAAGAAATAAGATTATTGTGATTATTGTATCTGTACTCGTGATTCTTGGATTATCAGTATTCCTCTATATTCATCATATGGGTACAGCTTATAGTGATCGCTTCTTACCTTCTACTTATATTAATGATGTAAATGTAGGTAAGTTAAGTGTTGCAGATGCAGAAAAGAAGATTGCTGAAAATCAGTTAAACTACACTTTAGAAATGAAGTTTAGAAATAAGACTACCGAAACTATTTCAGCAAAAGAAATCAATATGAGTTATGTCCCTGATGGACAGGTTGAAGCGTTGTTGAAGAAACAGGATTCATTCACATGGTTCAAGAACTACTTATTTAATCATAAGGGAAATAAGAAAACTATTCAGACTAAAGCTTCTTATGATGAAAATATGTTAAAGACTGTTCTTTATGGAAAGAATCAGTTAAAGGATGAAAACCAGACAGCTCCTACAGATGCACGTATGAAGTATGAAAATGGTACTTTTACTGTAGAAAAGGAAAAAGCTGGAAATAGCTTAAATAAGGAAACTGTTTATGAAGCAGTGAATAAAGCTGTTGGTCTTCAGAAAACAAGTTTAAATGTTGCTAAAGTAAAGGATGCATATAAGGTTCCTGGAAAAACAACTGAAACTGTTAAAGCTGAAGCTGAAACATTAAAGAAATATTTAAAGACTTCTATTACTTATGAACTACCTAACAATCAGAGTGAAGTCTTAAATAGTGAAAAGATGTTAACATGGCTTGTTAAGAATGAAGATGGTACTTATAGCTATAACGAAGAAATCTGGAATAAACGTATGAAGAGCTTTGTTTATACACTTTCAACTAAAGCCAATACTGTTGGTAAGACACATACATTTAATGCAACAGGTTTAGGTGTAAGAACTGTAAGTGGTGGTACTTATGGTTATAAGATGAATCAGACAGAAGAAATCGCTAAGATTAAAGAAGATTTAAATGCTGGTAAGGATGTTAAGAGAGCTCCTGCTTATAGTGCTAAGGAACAGTCTACTGAGAATTATGGCCTTGGTGGTAATTATGTTGAAGTTGACTTATCTCGTCAGCATCTATGGATTTATAAGAATGGTCAGTGTGTTCTTCAGTCAGATTGTGTATCAGGTAAGATGACAAATGATCGTTATACTCCAGCTGGTACATATTATATTTATTCTAAAGAACGTAATAGAGTATTAAGAGGTACTAAGGATCCTGCTACAGGTAAGTATCCTTATGAATCTCCTGTAAGTTATTGGATGCCATTTAATAAAGGTATTGGTTTCCATGATGCAAACTGGAGATCTAGTTTTGGTGGTAATCTTTATGTGTCTAGTGGTTCTCATGGATGTGTTAACCTTCCAGTAAGTTTTGCAGGTACTATGTACAATACGATTACAACTGGTATGCCAGTAGTCGTTTACTACTCACAGGGCTATACATTGAACGGATAAAAAAATGAGTCATACACAAATGTGTATGACTTTTTTTCTGCCCCTTATATCACCATATTTTCGACTTTTTCAATTCTTGTTCTTTTTATATTAAGAATAGCAGGAGGTGCTTATGAATCAAATTATTGAACATCGTAGACTTAGTAAAAAAGAGAAAATGATTCTTACCAATCATTTAATCAAAGTATGTAGAGACCTGCATTGAGTAGACACTGATTCCGATAAAGCTGTTTTTATCACTACCCTTTTATCTAAAAAAGCAGAAACGCCACCTCAATATAAAATATAGGTGCTATCCTTGATTCCCTTAATTATCCCATGATTGATTAATTTAAAGAAAATATTATTGTATCTTTTAAACAATATTCCTATCATTCATCCACAAGATAATTATCAAATAGCTTTTAGTCATGAGGGGCTGATTTCTATGAGATTCTCAATCAATTTGAATATTCTAGAGATATCACATTATTGAGACAAGTAAGTATCTATGATCTTATAGATTTCTTAGAACAGGAAAATCTAACAGAGCTGATTATTACAGAACTAGACATATTCCTGTATCTTGCATCTATAGATGAACTTATTAATAAATTAGATACATCTATCACATATCAAGAAATACTATCTCACCATATCACAACAGAAGTTTTCCATACTTATCATCAGTATAAAAAAAGAAGGTTATTTTTAACCTTCTTATCTTCTACCTGCTCCTGCATAGTGTGCAGAATAATATCCACTATTTAATGAAGAAACAACTACACCTGTCTTAGAGTTTGCAGCATGGATGAACTGTCCGCCACCAATATAGATACCTACATGAGAGATACCTGATTTATAAGTTCCAGCGAAGAATACTAAGTCACCAGCTGTTAAGCCATCCTTAGATACTCTTGAAGTTCCACTATACTGAGCCGCTGCAGTTCTAGGCAATGATTTACCATTCTGACTATATACCCAAGAAGTGAATCCTGAACAGTCAAATACTGTTGGTCCAGAAGCACCCATACGATATGCACAGCCGAGTCTTGAACGTGCTGTTCCAACGATACCACCCTGTGCAGCGCCTCCGCCAAGACCACCAAAGTTATAGCTTACGCCTTTGTTGCTCTTGTTGTTCTTATTGTTAGTTTTTACTTGTACTACTGGTGCAGCAGATACATTGATCTTTGCACTTGTTTCAGATCTATTACCAGCATTATCAGTGACTCTGTAATAAACACGATAAGCGCCAGCTTTGTTTGTATTAACAGTTCCAGTAATTTCTACTTTACCTGTTACATCGCCATCTAAGTTATCGATAGCTGATGCTAAGTTTGATTTAGGATCAAATGAAGTACCATACTTCACATCTACATTATCGCTCTTTAATGTAATTGCTGGTCCAGCCATATCTGCAACTTTTACTTCATAATCATTTGAAGTCTGGTTTCCAGAACTATCTGTTGCAGTCACCTTGATTGGCTGTACATCAGTTAGATTTCTAGTATCTACATTACCTTCTACAGTAACTGTAGGGTTCACATCATAGTTATCCTTAATATCAACATAATTGTGAATATCGAAACCATCACCATAGTTAACAGTGATATTACCATTCTTTAAATTCATTTCTGGCGCAATTGTATCACCAACATTGAATGTAAAGTCTTTTTCTGCTTTATTACCTGCGTTATCTTCAACAGTTGCATGGATTACCTGTTCACCTAAAACAGATGTATCTAAGCCACGATCGAAAGTAATGAAATCAGAAACATCACCATCTACATTATCAATTGCTTTGATGTACTGTTTTAAATCATTGTTGCCGTTTGCTTCAACATCGATTACATAACCATCATTATTTACTGATTCTAATGCAGGTGCTTCTGTATCAACAACTTTAACTTCAACTTCTTTAGTTGTTTCGTTGTTGAATGCATCCTTTACAGTAACATTAACTTTATAAGTTCCAATCTGATCCTTCTGATAAGAAGTATCATTAATTTCAGTTTTAATAACACTTACTGTATCTCTATTATCTGATACAGTGAAATCACTTGCTTTTAATTCTGTACCGAATGGTACTTCAAGCTTATTTGAATGAACAATAGGCGCTGTTCTATCAGCTGCTGCATAACCTACTAATGCAAATGCTGAAATAGCGACTACTGGAATAAACATTGTCTTCTGAGTTTTAATACGGTCTAGCATGAAATCTACAACTTCTTTAGTTTTCTTATCCATGTAATCCACTCCCTTTCTTTACGACAATGACTATTATATCACTCTGTACAAAAAAATAAAGAACTTTCTTAAGAAATTTTTAAGAAATATAAAAAAGAGTTGAATATATCAACTCTTTTTGGATTAAGAATTATTTAATAATGTTGTAAGATTTATGGTATTAAGCGCGTTTTTCTTTAAATGTTAAGGATAATACTAAAGCGGTTACAATTAATACGGATAAAAACAAATAGAATGGTGTCATTGTAGAGAAGCTATCAATCAGTTTTCCACCGATTAACTGTACGACTGCAGCACCAATTCCTCTACCTACTGTAGCCTGTAAGCCAAAAGCGGTAGAGACATACTTATCTTCTACAATTTCCATGATTAATCTTACTGTAATCATAGTAAAGAGAATAGTAGATAGGCCTTTGAATACAAACACTGCCACAATTAAATTTGGATTAGGTAATGTTGCATACCAGACAAAGTTGACTATAGACATAAAACATGCAAAGAGCATAATATGTTTATATGAGAACTTCTTAATAATAAAGTCAGTTGCAAGTATTGCAGGTACTTCAAACAATGTCGCAAATAACTGGTATGTACCTACCATGGATGCTGTTCCACCTACTGATTTAATAAATACTGAGATATATGTAAAATTGGCTGTACAAGCGCCCCAGAAGAAGAAAGAGATTAATAGGAATATAATGTACTGTTTATTCTTAAAGAGGCTCTTATAGGCTTCTTTTGAGCTATATTCTACTTTTGTTTCTGCCTGCACTACTTCTGGATCATTGACTCTTAGGATACAGATAAGAACTGTTATTGTACCAAAGAGGAAGATGATGAAGATAGAAACAGGTGCAATGGCATCATAGACTAAACCACATAGCTGAGCACTTACGGCATAACCTACAGAACCCCATAATCTGATCTTACCAAAGTCATAAGGTGAAGAAACACCAATTCTGTCCGTTAATGGTGTCACTGCATTGAATAATGCAAGAATAGAAGCACTTGTGATTAATAGAATAATTAATTGATGTGAGAAGATAAAGATGATATTCATTACTACTGTAATAAATAAAGCCACTAAGGATACCTTTCTAGGTGAACGGAAGCGGTCTGCCAATGTTCCTAGATATGGTTGCGCAAAGATTGAGAATAATGGTGCTGCTGAAGTAATAAGTGAGATCTGTTGTGCATTAAAGTGAATATCACTTAAATATAAAGCAAGCATTGCATTATAGCAGGCATATGCAAAATAAAAGAAAAATGATGTACCAGCATGAAATATATAACTGTTCTTTTTCATAATGTTCCCTCCAACGTTTCATTATAACTATATATTTAAAAAAATCTTCAATTTTTCATATAATGTAACAGACTTACAAAAAAAGCCTAACTCAATGAGTTAGGCTCGTTTATCAAAATCATGTCCTGGATCGAATGCTAGCACGTAGAATACACTGCCACAGTCCACTCCAACTGACTACTCCCACGGGCAAGTCCGTGGGGTTCTGATTGCCAAGTGTAGCTTGTAATCGTACATCATTTTCAGACTT
>OLPC01000413.1_pt1 | contig 43300 bp, 36 predicted proteins | sample 1672341 | NCBI WGS metagenome assembly OLPC01 (sample SAMEA3136673, study PRJEB25190) | human gut metagenome | reverse complement strand
TTGATTCCGGTGAAGTGGATACGAAGCTGCTTTACTAATCTTAAGTGAATCAAATAACGGTGATGAATCTTCCCCTCTCTCATAATATGCTGCCAGCATATCTGCTGCCATTGACTTTCCCTCTGCCGCACCTTATACTTAAAAGTAATGACTTAAGAAACGAGGGAAATATTCTATGTCAAAATCTTCAGCCAAACTGATGACCGAAGGCTCCATCTGGAAGCGTATCGTTGCTTTTGCGATTCCGCTTTTCTGGGGAAACCTTTTTCAGCAGCTATATAACACCGCCGACTCTCTGATCGTTGGAAATTTTCTTGGAAGCTCTGCACTTGCCGCTGTCAGCTCTTCCGGTAATCTGATCTTTCTTATGGTCGGTCTTTTTAATGGAATCGCCATCGGATCCGGTGTCATCGTCGCCAAATATTACGGTGCCAGAGACATTCCGAATCTGCAGAAGTCCATCCATACAACCGTTGGCTTCGGACTGATCTGCGGCGTGATCCTTACCATTGTCGGTATCATTGCCGCACCACAGATCCTGGTGCTTATGGGAACACCGGAGGCGGTACTTCCAAACTCGATTACTTATTTCCGGATCTACTTTACCGGCTCACTTGCCTTTGTCATGTACAACTTCTTTGTCGGCATTCTGCAGTCCGTCGGTGACAGTACCCATCCTCTGATCTACTTAATCGTTTCTTCGGTAACGAATATCATTCTTGACCTTGTACTGATCGCAGGTCTTGGATTTGGTGTAGGTGCTGCCGCTTTTGCAACTGTCATTTCACAGTTTTTAAGTGCTATCCTCTGTATGGTGCAGCTGCTTCGCAGTCCTGAGGAGTTTCGGCTTCATCTGAACCGGATCAATCTGGATTCCTATATGCTCCGCCAGATCATTTCTTATGGTCTGCCCGCAGGACTCCAGAACTCGATCATTTCTCTGGCAAATGTATTCGTCCAGGCAAATATCAACCAGTTTGGGGAAATGGCGGTTGCCGGATGTGGCTCTTATATGAAGATCCAGGGATTTGGATTCCTTCCGATCACCTGTTTTGCACTGGCACTTACTACTTTTATCAGTCAGAATCTGGGAGCAAAAGAATATGAGCGTGCTAAAAAGGGCGCTGTATTCGGTGTGATCTGTTCCCTTACGATCTCTGAGCTGCTCGGTATCTGCGTGCATTTTACCGCTCCACAGCTTCTGTCTGCTTTCAGTTCCACCGCAGAGGTTATCCGCTACGGAACCATGCAGGCTCATACGGATACCTTTTTCTACTTCCTGCTTGCTTTTTCACACTGTATGGCAGGAATCATGCGCGGAGCCGGTAAATCCACAGTCCCGATGTATGTTATGCTGGTATGCTGGTGTCTGATCCGCGTTTCTTATATCGTGATCATTTTAAAATTCATCCCGTCCATTCAGATGATCTTCTGGGCTTACCCGATGACCTGGGCGCTCAGTTCCATTGCTTTTCTGATTTATTTCCTAAAGTCAGACTGGATACACGGACTGGAAAGATAAATTCCACAAATTTATACTTGACTCATCGTATACAAAAAACCATTACAGGATCTGATGAAATCACATCTCTCCTGCAATGGTTTTCTTTTATCCTAACCCACATACAGTTTCTCACTGCTGTATCCGTTTTATTTCCATTATTTATCCATTTATATTTCCGTTTCGCCAAGAATACGGAAATGTTTCCTGTCTACTTCGATCAGCCTGTCTTTCTGCATCTTCCCAAGCTCATTTGACATCGCGGACCTGTCTACATTCAGATAATCTGCAAGCTGCTGCCGGTTGAACGGGATATCAAATTCTTTCTTCCCGTTTTCCATAGCCTGATAAGACAAATACGACAGCAGTCTTCCCCGGATCGATTTTGATGAAATATGAAAAATCCGTTTCGACAGACGGAGATTCTTCTCTGCGGAAAGCTTCAGCAGATTTTCAATTAACGTATGATGAAACACACACGAATTGGAACAGACTTTCAGTATCCTTCCCACATCAAGAAACAAAATTCTTGCCTCTTCTGCCGCAACTACATTGACCATCAGCTTCTGCCCAGGAATCGCTGCATATGTTTCTGCAAAAATCTCACCTCTTCCAGCCCGGTCCAGAATGCTGTGATTCCCCCAGATATCATCATTCTCAATGAACACGCTGCCGGCAAGAACCACGCCCATCGAAGTAACCTCATCCCCGGCATGATAAATGATTTCATCTTTTTTATAAGTCTTTTCTACCGGATTCAGACAGTTCAGCATCTGTCTGGCGTCCTCCTTCGTGACGCCCCGGAAAATTGCTGCCTCCTCAAATATGCCCATTTTCTGCTACTCCTCAATTCTCAATGCATTTCTGTCCGCTTTTTAACCAAATCAAACAGCAAAACAAATTACGAATATCCACCTGACTTTATTTCCCAAAGTTATTTTTTTCGTTTCTTTCTCTGATATATTCTGCGTAGTCCATCTTCTGTCTCCTTTTGCAATCTTGTTTTTATAGCCTTTTCGTCTTAGTATGTGCCCGGATTGCTCCATTACTATACCATTCATGCTTTTGGCACTTACACCATCTTACTATATTTTTGCAGAATCGGCAAATCTGTTCTGTTTATCTCTGCCGGATAAAACAGCATTCTCTATAAACATTCATTCAATAAGATTTTTAAACTCAATCGTTTCCAACCTATACAAAAAACGGAGAACACGATTTTTCAAAGTTGTACATGACTTGAACAATCCCGTTCTCCGGTTCATATCTTATGATTTCCTGTTCCCTGACATAACCTCACATTTGTCAGATTCTGCGTCTATTCTATAAACATCGCATCCCCAAAGCTGAAGAATCGATATCTCTCTTTAACTGCTTCTTCATATGCCGCAAGCACATGCTCTCTTCCGGCAAGCGCACTTACCAGCATGATCAACGTTGACTCCGGTAAATGGAAGTTCGTAATCAGGCAGTCCAGTACCTTGAATTTATAGCCCGGATAGATGAAAATCTCTGTCCATCCACTGCACTCTTTTAACTTTCCGTTTTCATCAGCCGCAGATTCTACGGTCCGGCAGCTTGTCGTTCCGACGCAGATCACCCGGTGTCCGCTCTCTTTTGCACGGTTGATCTTTTCTGCCTCAGATGCCTCGATCCGGTAGAATTCCGAATGCATATGGTGATCCAGAATATCATCCGCTTTTACCGGACGGAAAGTTCCAAGTCCGACATGAAGCGTTACATGCGCAATCTCCACACCTTCTGCTTTGATTTCTTCCAGAAGCTCCGGTGTAAAATGCAGTCCTGCCGTCGGAGCAGCCGCAGATCCGGAATGCTTTGCATATACGGTCTGGTAACGGTTCTTGTCCTCCAGCTGGTGGGTGATGTAAGGTGGAAGCGGCATCTGTCCAAGCTGATCCAGAATCTCTTCAAAAATTCCTTCGTATTCAAAATGGATCAGACGGTTTCCTTCCTCTACAACCTCCAGAACTTCCCCTTTCAGAAGACCGTCCCCGAAGCTGACTCTTGCTCCGGGTTTCATCTTCTTTCCTGGTTTTACAAGTGTTTCCCAAACATCATTTTCTTTTCGTTTTAAAAGAAGAACTTCGACTTTTCCGCCGGTTCCTTCTTTTTCACCGATCAGTCTTGCCGGGATGACCTTGGTATCATTGATCACAAGGCAGTCTCCCGGTTTGAGATAATCTTTGATCTCACGGAAAATGTGATGACTGGTTACACCGGTTTTTTTATCAAGAACAAGCAGTCTGGAACTGGATCTGTCTTCAAGCGGATCCTGCGCGATCAGCTCTTCCGGTAAATCAAAATAAAAATCCTGTCGTTTCATTCTTTTGACCTCTTTTCACCTACTTACGAAGCTCGATACCCATTTCCTCCAGTGCCTTTAAGATACGGTTCATAGCAGCTGAAATGTCAGCTTCTTCCAGAGTCTTATCTTTTGCACGGAATGTGATAGAGTAAGCAACAGACTTGAAGCCTGCCTTGATCTGAGCGCCTTCATAAATATCGAACAGCTTATAGCTTTCCAGATAAGCGCCACCCTTGTTCTCGATCACTTCTTCAACCTGTCCTACCAGGATGGATTTTGGCATTACCATACTGATATCACGGCTGACTGCCGGGTATTTTGCAATTCCTTCGTATTTTCTGTCAAATGTTGCAAGCTCTGTGATCTGTGGCATATCGATGACAGCAACGTATGCTCTTTCACCGATTCCATAGATATCAGCAACTTCCGGATGAACCTCACCCATGTATCCGACAACCTTTCCATCGTAAACGATGTTTGCCTGACGTCCCGGATGAAGGAAGTTCTTTCCTGCATTTGGATCATAAGTTTCTTTCTTATGAAGTCCGACTTTTTCAAAGAACTCTTCTACAACACCTTTCATACTGAAGAAGTCTCCATCTCCGTACATTCCAAGTGTAAACTGCATTCTTTCGTCCGGCAGTTCTGTCAGTGGAAGTGCCTTTGGAAGGTAAATATTTCCAAGCTCGTACAGACGGACATTTTTATTTCTTCTGTTGTAGTTTGTTGCAAGAGATGTCAGCATACCATTCAGGGATGTTGTACGCATGACACTGTAATCTTCTCCAAGCGGGTTCATGATCTGGATTGCCTGACGCATCGGATCATCCTTGTCGAGGAGGAGCTTGTCAAATACCTTCGGGCTTTCAAATGAATAAGTCATTCCCTGGCTGAATCCACAGAATTCTGCAATATTTCTTGCTACTTCTTCCACACGAAGCTTGAAAGAAAGCTTACCAGTTGTAGCTTCACCTGTAGGCAGTGTAGTCGGGATATTATCATATCCGTAGAATCTTGCTACTTCTTCCGCAAGATCGGCGATACGGAATAAGTCATGACGGAAGGTTGGTGCGATCACTTCTTTTGCTTCTGCATCATATTCCAAGTCGATCTTTTCAAAATATTTGATCATATCTTCTTCCGGGATGTCTGTTCCGAGAAGTGCATTGATCTTGTCGGCATCAAATGGTACACGTACAGGTTCTTTTTTCTTGCTGTATACATCAACCATTCCTCCGACAACTTCACCGGCTCCCATTTCTTCGATCAGCTGGCAGGCACGGTTGATTGCATCCTCTGCATTATTCGGATCCAGTCCCTTTTCAAATTTACCGGATGCATCGGTACGAAGTCCGACTTTCTTGCTGGATTTACGGATGTTGGTTCCATCGAAGCATGCAGCTTCAAATAACATGGTCTGTACATTGTCAGTGATCATAGAATTTTCGCCACCCATGATTCCGGCAATACCTACCGCTTTTTCGCCATCACAGATCATCAGAACAGAATCATCCATTTCTCTTTCCTGACCATCCAGTGTTACGAATTTTTCTCCTTTATGGGCATTGCGGACGATGATCTGATGACCTGCGATGGTATCCAGATCATAAGCATGCATTGGTTGTCCGTATTCTTCCATTACATAGTTTGTGATATCAACAAGGTTGTTGATCGGACGGATTCCTACGGAAGAAAGTCTTCTCTGCATCCATTTCGGTGAAGGTCCGATCTTGATATTTTTTACGACTCTTGCACAGTAACGTGGGCAAAGGTCTGTATTTTCTACTTTTACTTTGATGTAATCATTGACATCTTCATCATTTCCGGTTGATGTTACAACCGGTGGCTTGAATTCTTTGCGGAATGTAGCTGCAACTTCTCTTGCAATACCAACCACGCTGAAGCAGTCTACACGGTTGGAGGTGATCTCGTATTCAAATACGACATCATCCAGTCCGAGTGCCTTTACTGCACTTTCTCCGACAACTGCGTCATCATCAAAAATGTAGATTCCATATTCCGGTGCTTCCGGGTACATATTTCTATCTGAACCAAGTTCTTCGATGGAACACATCATTCCGTAGCTGTCGACTCCACGGAGTTTTCCTTTTTTGATCTTGATTCCGCCTTCTACTCTCTGTCCAGGCTCATGTCCGCCCGCAACGCGTCCGCCATCCAGAACAACCGGTACCTTGTCTCCTTCTTTTACGTTCGGAGCACCTGTAACAATCTGTACGGTCTCTGTTCCTACATTTACCTGACAGATGATCAGTTTATCTGCGTCCGGATGTTTCTCAATTTTCTCAATCTGTCCTACTACGATCTTATCCAGATCAGCATCCAGCTTTGTAAAACCTTCTACCTTTGTTCCGGAAAGAGTCATTGCATCTGTATATTCCTGCGCTGTTACGTCAAGTTCCGGAACATACGCTTTAATCCATGATAATGAAGTATCCATTTTATATCTCCTTCTGATTTGTTTATAAATTTCCCTTATTCAGACTCCAAAATCCAGCAGCTCTCCGCGCTGCTCTTTGATTTTGTCATACCGTTCGCACATGAAAGTAAATACTCGCTTCGCTCGTGCTTCCTTTTTATTCTGACTCCAAAATCCAGCATCTTTCGATGCTGCCGCAGCTCTCCGCGCTGCTCTTTGATTTTGTCGTACCGTTCGCACATGAAAGTAAATACTCGCTTCGCTCGTGCTTCCTTTCATTGTGTGCTCACTAGAATTGCTTTAAGAATCTGATATCGTTCTCGTAGAGGAGGCGCATGTCGTCGATCTCGTATTTGAGAAGGGCGATCCTTTCAAGTCCTACTCCGAATGCAAATCCAGTGTATTCTTCCGGATCGATTCCGCACATTTCGAGTACGTGTGGGTGAACCATACCACAGCCGAGGATTTCAATCCATCCTGATCCTTTACAGAAACGGCAGCCTTTTCCGCCACACTTGAAGCATGATACGTCTACTTCTGCACTTGGCTCTGTGAATGGGAAATGATGCGGACGGAATTTTGTCTTGGTATCCGGTCCGAAAAGTTCTTTTGCAAATACTTCCAGAGTTCCCTTTAAGTCAGCAAAGGAAATATTTTTATCGATTACCAGCCCTTCGATCTGATGGAAGGATGGTGAATGGGTTGCATCCACTTCGTCAGAACGGAATACTCGTCCCGGTGCGATCATACGGATCGGGAGCTTGCCCTGTTCCATCACACGTGCCTGAACCGGTGATGTCTGGGTACGAAGCACGATGTCTTTGTTGATATAGAATGTATCCTGTTCATCTTTTGCCGGATGATCTGCAGGAATATTCAGTTTTTCAAAGTTGTAAAGGTCATATTCTACTTCCGGTCCTTCCACAACTTCGTATCCCATACCGATGAAGATACGCTCTACTTCTTCCAGAGCGATCGTATTCGGATGGCGATGGCCTACTGTATTTTTCTTGGAAGGAAGTGTTACGTCAATAACTTCCTGTTTTAATTTTTCTTCACGGATTGCAGCATCCATTTTCTTCTTTGTCTCATCAAGAAGTTCTTCGATAGCAGCTCTTGTCTCATTCACAAGCTGTCCTACCTTCGGACGTTCTTCCGGAGCTACATCTTTCATTCCTTTTAATACGGCTGTCAGTTCTCCTTTTTTACCAAGGAATTTGACACGTACATCATTTAATTTCTCCGGTACATCAGAAGCCTGGATCTGCTTAATAGCTTCCTGTTTGATGCTCTCAAGTCTTTCTTTCATGATATCCTCCTTAAAACTTGTTTTGGCTATTCATTTGCGACTATAACAGGAAATAAAATTTCCTGTGGAAGAAAAAAGAATGTGCCTTGGCACATTCTGGCACCTGCGGCGGTCGCTTGTGACATCTTCCTTATACGCCGCAGTGCGCATCCTCGCGGAGCGTTTTTATATATTAGAAAAGAACACTTTCCTAAAATATAAAAAAATCGCCCCTAAAAAGGGACGAGATAAATCGCGGTACCACCCTGTTTCCTGCTATTTGAATAACAGGCACTCGGACTGCGTAACGTGCAGGGACGTCGTTTTCTACTTTATTTTCAAAAACGCAGCTCACGTGGGAAATTCGTTTCCTGCCTGAACCGGGGAGAACTTACAGCCGGGGATTCTCCTTCTCTGTCGGAAAACAGTTCACTACTTACACGGTCATTGCTTTTATGATATGTCATATACTTAATTATTGTAACATATGATTTTTTTATGTCAAGCGGTTTTATCTGATAGATTCACCGTTTATCTACGCAAAAACATATTCCGGAACCTGGATGCTGCTTTTTGCAGAACTAATCCTTTTCCAGGATATCCCGCTTTGCATCTACCCAGATACAGTTAATAAGCCCTCCCAGCAGCATCACATACATACAGAAATACAGCCACAGCATCACAAGAATGATCGCCGTCATACTTCCGTACAGACCGGAAAATCCTTTGAAGATTGTCAGATACATTGAAAAAACAAACGAGATCACCAGCCATCCCAGAGAACAGAAAATAGATCCCAGAATCAAATCCCGGAACGGAAGCTTCCGGTTCGGCAAAAAGTGATATACCAGAAGCGAAATTCCAGTCATAACAACAAATGAAATCACCGTTCTCAAACGCATGATCATATCCGTCGTCTCCGCAAGAAACGGAATTTTGTGATATATAAAAATACTGATATTATTACCAAACACAGAAAGTACCAGAGCCATCACAATTGCTGCAATGAACAGGATCGTATAGATGGATGCCCGGATTCTTAAAAATACATAATTTCGTGTCTCACGAAGCTCATATGCACAGTTCAGTCCTGTACTAACCGCAAGTACTCCTTTACCTGCTGACCACAGTGCTACAATCGCAGTGATCGGAATGACCGTCTTCGACTGGTTATATACTTCATTTACAATGCCAACCATAAAATCCTGCATATTTGTCTCCGGAAACAAATTTACCACTGCAGTCATAACATCTGCTTTTGTCACCGGAGTATATTGTATGATAGCAAGAAGCAGCAAAATAATCGGGATCATACTCAGCACAAAAAAATAAGCAGACTGGGCCGCGTATGCTCCCACATGCTTTTGTGACACCTGCCCTGTAATTTCCCGAATCTTGTTTATCGTTTTCATCATATAATAACTCCATTTATCTTATCGGCAGTTTCATTTTTCAAAATAGTTTATCACATTTTCACTTCTTTGAAAACCCAAAAAAACAGTTGCTCTCGCAACTGTCCTTTATCTTTTGTAGTCCCCCGAAATGCCGTTTTCCGTTTTTTGACTCCTAGCACTCCGCTAGGTGGGCGACCGCATCTGCTTTTCTGCCTTCCCCTGCGCAATGAGGGCCTGACATATTACAGAGATATAAGAATCCCGTTTAAAGTATTGTAGGTTCAAAAATACGGAAGTCTCGAACATTCCAGGTTTTCTAAAGCCTATTATAGACCATCAGCCGTGTTTTTTCAACTGTTAATCGTTGAAGATATTTACTTTTTTTACCAGAAATTAAAATACGTTTAACGTACCCATTTCCCGCTTTTTCCACCGGACTTTTCAAGCAGATGGATTTCTCTGATCTCCATTCCCCGGTCAACCGCCTTGCACATATCATAGATTGTAAGAAGAGCGATATTTACCCCGGTCAGTGCTTCCATTTCCACACCGGTCCTGCCAGTACATGCCGTGTGGCAGATTGCCCGGATCCCATGCTCTTCTTCCAGATATTCAAAATCAATCTCGACTTTGGTAAGGTTTAACAGATGGCACAGCGGAATCAGTTCTGCTGTCTTTTTTGCACCCATGATCCCGGCAATTCTTGCTACGCCAAGAACATCTCCTTTTTTCATGCTGCCTTCCTTTACTTTCTGAAAGCATTCTTCCGACATGCGGATCACCCCTGATGCAAGTGCTTCTCTTTTTGTCTCAGCCTTTGCCCCCACATCTACCATCACTGCATTACCATCTTCGTTAAAATGTGTAAATCCACTCATGATTTTTAACCTCTTTATTTTCTGGCACATTCGCCTTCTGTTCCCCGGAGGATTCCAAGCCCATGTCCAAGTTCAGGAAGCAGAAACTCCAGTGCTTCCTGTACTGCTTTGGGACTTCCCGGGAGATTGATGATCAGCGTTTTTTTTCGGATACCTGATACAGCTCTGCTGAACATAGCACGCTTTGTGATCGTCATCGAATAATTCCGGATTGCCTCTGCTATTCCGTTTGCCATCCGGTCACAGACATTTACCGTCGCCTCCGGTGTCCGATCCCGCTCGGAGAATCCTGTTCCTCCGGTGGTGAAGATCACATTAAGCTGTCTCTGATCAGCCAGTCTGATCAGCTCTTTTTCCAGTTTTTTCTGCTCATCCGGTAATAAAATCGTTTCTTTAATATCATATCCGGCATCTTTCAACATTTCGACAATCATGGGTCCGCTTTTGTCTTCTCGTTCTCCGGTAGCCCCTTTATCACTTAAAGTAATAACTGCCGCTGAAAATGGACGGTCACTTTTCACCTGTTCCATGACAACTTCATCTCCTGCCTTGATATGACCTCCGGTGACGACTTCTGCAAAAACGCCCTCTCTTGGCATAATGCAGTCACCCATTCTCTTATAAATCTGACAATGACTGTGGCATTCTTTTCCAATCTGTGTCATCTCAAGTACCACATCTCCGATATGAAATCTTGTTCCAACCGGAAGCGCGCGAAAATCAAATCCTTCCACGATCAGATTTTCACCAAATGCACCATACGCAACTTCTGCCCCTTTTGCACGAAATTCCTGAATCTTTTCATCGGAAAGCAGACTGATCTGACGATGCCATTTTCCACCGTGCGCATCTCCTTCAATCCCCCAGTCCATTTTGACCATGGCTTCACGAACCTCATGTTTTTCGGTTCCTCTCTTTTCACTGATGCAGATTCCCTTCAGTCTTCCCATTTTTATGTTTATCCTCCGATCTGTGACATATTTTTCTGTTCTGTAATAAAATTCTGCTCCTCAAAATGATGCATCTTCGGTTTTCCACGGATCGCCTGTTCGAGACATTTCCGGATTTCTTCTTCCGATCCGTGTCTTGCTGCCTCAAAAACGGAGATAGTATCTGCATAGCACAGACACGCTTTCAACTTTCCGGTTGATGTCATCCGGATCCGGTTACATCTGTCACAGAATTTTCCATGCAATGCACTGATCAGACCGATTTTCCCCTGAAAACCAGGCAGTTGATAATACACAGCAGGTCCGTTCCCAAATCGTCCCTCTAACGGATAAAACTCTCCTTCTATCCCATAAGCTTCTTTCAGTTTTCCAAGCACCCAGGCACCGGAAATGCCATTCTCTGCTCTTCCCTGTCCAATCGGCATCAATTCAATAAAACGGACATCCAGCTTGTTCTTTTTCGCCAACTCTGCCAGACTTTTCCATTCCTCATCATTGACTCCTTTTTGCAGGACCGTGTTGATTTTTACCCGGATCTCGCTTTTTTCTGCCATGAAAATGGATTTTCTGACTCTTTCCAGTTCATCTGCCCCGGTAATCTCCTGATATTTTTCCGGAATCAGTGTATCCAGACTGATATTCACCGCATCCAGCCCCGCTGCAAGAAGATCTTCCAGATTCTCACCCAGAAGAACCCCATTTGTCGTCATTGTTACTTCTTCTGTGCCCGGAATCTGCCGGATCATCCGGATCAGATCTGCGCATCCTTTTCTGACCAGAGGCTCCCCTCCGGTAATCTTAAACCTGGTAATCCCGATCCGGACAGCCTCCCTGCAGATTCGTTCAATCTCCTCATAAGTCAGGATTTCTGACATAGGAATCCACTTTGCGCCATCCGGCATGCAGTACCTGCATCGCAGATTACAGCGGTCTGTGATTGAAATTCTCATATATTCAATTGTTCGTCCATAAGAATCTCTCACAGCCTTTTCCATCCTTTCTTAATTCCAGAGTGGTTCCAGTAACACCTCGATCGTACCGCCGCAGACCATGCCTTCTTCCTCCGCATCATCTCCGGTCATATCCACATATTCTGTCTTTAGTCCTGTATTATTTTCATGCATCATGACTCTCGCTTTTCTTAAAACCTCTGCCTCCATACAGCCGCCTCCGATGGTTCCAACACAGCTGCCGTCTTCCAGGATCAGCATCTTGGATCCCACATTCCTTGGTGCAGAACCCTTTCTTGTAATGATCGTTGCAAGCATCTTCTTTCCCGGATGAACGATATCCAGGATTGCTTCCAGCAAGTCTTTCGGATAACCGCAGACTCTCTTGTTCTGATTCTTTACTTCGATAATCTCTGCCATGATCGCCACACCGATCTCCTCCGGTGTCTCAGCACCGATGTTCAGACCAATCGGACTTTTTATCTCGCCGATTACTTCCTGACTGCATCCTTTTTCAATCAGATTCTGCTTTACCATCGCACTTCTTCGCCGGCTTCCGATCATTCCGATATAAGCATGTTCCTTCCCAACGATCTTCTCCAGACAAACCTGATCATATCTGTGACCTCTGGTCAGTACAACAAAATACGTATCCTTGTCTCCTTCGATCTGATCCAGGGCATCTTCAAACGGCTGGCAGATCACTTCCATTGCACCCGCATTTCTGGCATGATCGGCAAACTGCGGACGATCTTCAAGAACCGTGACCTTCCATCCAAGCATAATCCCGATTTTGATCACCGGCACCGATACGTGACCACCGCCACAAATGACCAGATGCTCCTGCCCTCCAATTATATCACAAAACACCTGCTGCTCTCTGATTTCATAAAGTCCACATTTTTTCAAGTCACCTGCTTCTGAAAAATGTGCTGAAAAGAAACCGTTTTCTTTACTTTCCCAGATTATTTTTTTCTCTGCCAAAATTGCTTTTTCTCCGGCTGCGGATCCTTTTGCCACTGTCAAAAGAACGTAATCTCCCGGCTTTGGTAAATCTTTTAATATCTCAAATACATTTTCCATCAAATCTCATCTACCCTACTACATATTTATTCAGTCTGTCAAATGCTTCTTTTAATACGGTTCCATCTTGAAACGGATCGGAATCTTCCGGCATTTCATCTCTCGCATGACATTTTCTTTTATCCCCATCACATTTTCTCTGCCATGCAATACTTTTATTGTAACAAATTTTTCCGCCAAATGAAATAAGAAGGTGCAGCTCTTTTTGTCTGCACCTTCCCTTTTCCTTTATTTTGTGATCTGATTTTAAAAATACTTTGCATTCAGCTTTTTGACTGTCCATGCAAACCATACCAGTACTGCAAGTACCAGCACTAACATCACCCAGAATAATTTTCCTGTACTCTGCACATAAGTATTATACAGATCTTCTGCGCCGTACAAGATCAGCACTACCGCAAGCACAAGAAGCTTCGGTCCTGCTGCTGCCCTGTATGCTTCCTTATCCTTACACTTCTTTATATTCGTATCTTTTGGTACAAGAATTGATGTATTGATGATTCCTTTGAATTTAAGCTGAAACCATGCATACAGGCTGTACAATCCCGCCCCAATACCAATGATCCCGAAAATTCCTTCCATTCCGTTCATTCTTTTGCCTTCTCCTGTCTATTTTACGCCAAGAATATTCTTAACGGTCTGCTCCATCTGATCCACATCACATTCCGTATTGTGACGGATCTCGGCATTCATGATCTCTTTGATGGCATTCGGAAGCTCTGTACCGGATACTTTCTGAAGCTCCTCGATCAGTTTGAAATCATCCTGTCCTTTATACTTCGGATCGATCGCTGACATAACGCTTCCTGCAAATTTGTATGGACTTGCTGTGGATGCGATTACTGTCTTTCTGTCATCTTTACTGTCTTCTTTGTAAGCTTTATACACCGTTGCAGCTACCGCCGTATGGGTATCCATTACATAACCGGTATCTTCGTATATATCATGGATTGTCTTTGCGACCTGCTCTTCTGTCGCATATCCTGCCGCAAAATCAGCCAGGTTTGCTTTCATCTCACCTGTAATCGCGTAACTTCCCTTTGTCTTCAGCTCAGTCATAAGATCCGTATCTTTTCTTGCATCTTCTCCTGAAATCTTGTAAATCAGACGCTCTAAGTTGCTGGAGATCAGAATATCCATGGACGGAGATGTTGTAAGAACAAATTCACGGTTACGGTCATAAGTTCCTGTCTGGAAGAAGTCATAGAGAACTTTGTTCTCATTGGATGCACAGATCAGCTTTGCAATCGGGATTCCCATATTCTTTGCGTAGTATGCAGCCAGAATATTTCCAAAGTTACCGGTCGGTACAACTACATTGATCTCTTCATCTTCCGCAATCTCTTCATTCTGAAGAAGCTTCGCATAAGCATATACATAATATACAACCTGCGGAACCAAACGTCCGATATTGATGGAGTTGGCAGATGAGAACTGGTAGCCTGCTTCATTTAACTCTTTTTCCAGCTCTTTGTTCTCGAACATTGCCTTCACACCGCTCTGTGCGTTGTCAAAGTTACCGTGGATCGCAACAACAGAAGTATTGTCTCCTTTCTGTGTTACCATCTGCAGCTCCTGTACGCGGCTGACTCCGTTCTTCGGATAGAATACGATGATCTTGGTTCCTTCTACATCTGCAAATCCTGCAAGTGCAGCTTTTCCTGTATCCCCGGATGTTGCAGTCAGAATGACGATCTCATTCTTCACCTGATTTTTCTTTGCAGAAGTAGTCAGAAGGTGCGGAAGAATGGAAAGTGCCATATCTTTGAATGCGATCGTTGCTCCGTGGAACAATTCCAGATAATAAGCATCCTCCACCTTCGCAAGCGGTGCAATCTCTTCGGTATCAAACTTACTGTCGTAAGCCTTTGCGATACAGCTCTTCAGCTCTTCTTCTGTAAAGTCTGTCAGGAATTCCTTCATAACTGTATATGCGATTTCCTGATAGGTCATCTCTTTGAGCTCACCAAGCGACACCGGAAGCTTCGGAATCGAAACCGGTACAAATAATCCGCCGTCATCTGCCAGCCCTTTTAAGATTGCCTGGGAAGCTGTTACTGTCTTTTCTGCATCTCTTGTACTCTTATAAAGTAAATTCATGGTTCTCCACCCTTCTTATTCTTTCTGATTCACTTCAGCAATCTGCTAAAGTATTTTCCTATTTAGCGATTATAGCATAAGAACCTTTCAAGTGCAATGCCATCCTTATCTGCGTTTCCACATTCGTCCCCACATCCGGCTCAGAAGAAAACACAGGAGCAGTGCCCCGGTCAGAATAACACCGATCAGAAATACCAGAATCTTTACATAAGATCCATCTCCTGTTGCAACCGTCTTTGCTTTCTCAGTTTCCTTTGGCTTTTCCGGACTTTCCGGTTTTTCCTCTTCTACCTGCTTTTCCTTTTTATAGGTTACACTCTGTCCTTCGTCCTCCAGATCTGCGTGCACTGCAACCAGCTTCTCTTCCAGATACACTTCCTCAAATACAACAACCTGTTCTCCGTTAAGCTTCGTTGCATCAAACGTAAATTCCATCTGAATTTCTCCGGAATCTGTATCCGGGATCAGCTTTTTCTCTGCGGTCACTTCTTTTCCATCCTGAAGAACCGGCTTTTTGGTCTCCTTATCCATTAATGTGCCTTTAACTACATATTCTTTTCCAATCTCCAGATTTTTCCATTTTACCTGATCTATGACCGTTACCTGTTCTGTCCGTTTCCCGTTATGCGTTCCCGTTTCCCGGTCAGATGCTCTTGTCCCGATCTCCGGTACGGGATGTTCATCATTTGTCAGTGTCCCCAGATCAATTACTCGCATTTCCTTTGTTACTTCCACCTCAAACGCAGGAATCAGCATCCGGTCTTCATTATTTTTACAAGACAGTTCTTCCACCAGATACGTTCCATAAGGAAGCGCTCCTCTTGTATTATCCGGAGTTCCTTCCCCGAACCAGATCCCATCTTCACTTGTTTCCCCCTTATTCGTGTTGACCGTATGCAGATTCCAGTACGCACCGGTCGAAGCCTCCCCGTTTTTGTCTGTCCGGATCACATGGCTCTCCCCAGTTGCCTGCGATGTGATCCGAAATGGGATATCCGCCAGTCTTTTCAAGGTTTTATCTGCCGCTTTCACCAGCTTTAAGTCCCCACGGATGAGCTTTTCCTTTATTTCCACTGGATTCCATATTTTCAGGGCTTTATAGCTTCCATTTTGCTCCGTTCCAGTCCTGATACAATGTGTAACGGTGTCCACCAGATACCCTTCCGGCGCATGCATCTCCCATACCGTAATCGTTCCAAGCGGAAGCTCGTTATTTTCAAAAAACGGATCTCCGCTGATCAGGTGCGCCTCATCCATCCGGACCACACCATCCGCGTCCGACTTCAGCTTCCAACTCCTGAGCGGCACCTTCACACCGATCTCATTTTGATTGTCAAAAAAGCTATCAAAAAATGCCACATGAAATTCTGCTCCCGCAAGAGAAAGTCCTGCCTGCGCCTGCCCTTTCCCTGTTTCCGCATCCTGCTTTCGGATCAGGATTTCCACCTTTGTCTTTTCCGGTTCATCCTGACACTCATAGGTCACGGTCTGTCCGGCATTCACCGTGATCTGCCGCAGCTTTGTGTCCAGTACATAACCTTTCGGTGCTTTAGTCTCTTTGATGTCATAGGAACCCTCCGGAAGATTTTCTGCCTTCCCATATCCTTTCTTGTCTGTCCGGATTACGCAGACTGCCTCGGATGTCCCACTTTTACAGACGGTATACTCTGCCCCTTCCAGTGAGTAAAGCTGATTATCAGCCGTAATCTCTGACCTTGCAGAGCTCTTCATGATCTCCAGGCTTCCGTTATGGGTTGTCTTAAAAAGATATATCGTTGATCTGGATTTTGCCACAAGCTGTGAAATCTGATTGCCACTCGACGGGATGGATGCCGAATGCCAGAACCGGTTATCGTTGCTATTATCTCCCCAGAAAAATCCAATATGGCAGTCTGCATCTTCTTCCTCCCAGGAAACCGGCTCAAAATAGATCACATCTCCTTTTTGCGCTTTTCCGCCCGCAAGCAGCTCCTCAATGGTGTTGTAATGATAGGATTCCACGGCATTGTCTGTCATCCAATGAAACCAGTTGCTCGCATTGACCTTGCCGCCACGGAGACTTCCTTTGTCAATTTCTGACAGATCCGCTCCACATTTTTCCAGAACATAAGCGACAAACCCGGTACAGTTCATTGCCCCATTTCCACCGTAGGCTCCGTTCGGACGCATGCAGTTCTCTGCTGTCAGAGGATATCCGCTGTAAGGCGTTCCCAGATAATAACCGTCCTTTTCGTGTTTTTTTAACTCCTCAAGCACTTTTCCCGGCTCTGCTCCTAATTTTTCATCAAGTTTTACAATCGTTTCTTTCTTTGCGATTCTCTCTGCTGAGTTTGCAGATACGACAGGCATACTGCTGCCCGACAATGATACTACCGCCAGAATCACACTTAGTATTCCGGCAAAATGATTCTTCATATATTTCATAAAAGTTTCTCCTTCTGCCTTTTCAGGTCAGAAAAGAGAATATAAAAGACGAGTACCCTTACTATAAAGGAAGAGTACCCGCTTGTCAATAGTATTTTATTGTTGATCTGCCTCCAGAACGATCACACTTCTCGGTCCCACAAGAATTCTTTCCTCCGAAATCCGTACCGGATTCTGATAAATTTCCTGCTTTTTATCTCCAGTATTTGCCGCCACATGCCAACTATATCCGCCCGGAAGTTGTGGAAGTTCTACCCAGACACCTTCCCAGTATGGATTCATCAGAAGATACACACAGTCTTCTTTTGCCATTTTGTTATCATATCCGGCAAACATGACTGCCGCCGTCCGGATCTCCGGTCTGGAAAAATCCAGTTTCCACGGCACTTCACCGTGAAAGCTGATCTCCGGAAATCCAAGACTACTCGCCCCTGCATCTCCTGTGATCGACGGATGCCGTTTCCGAAATGCCGTCATATAAGCACAAAAATCAAATACATCCTGAAACTTTTCTTTTCTTGTCCAGTCCAGCCAGGAAATCTCGTTATCCTGACAGTAGGCATTATTATTCCCGAACTGAGTATTGCCAAACTCATCACCTGCAAGGAACATCGGTGTCCCTCTGCTGCAAAGCAGGACCGCAAAAGCATTTTTCATCATCCGGTGGCGCAGTTCAACAACCATCACCTGATCAGTGTCCCCCTCTGCCCCACAGTTCCAGCTCCGGTTATCGTCACTTCCATCAAGATTTCCCCATCCATTAGCCTCATTATGCTTCTGGTTATACGAATAAAGATCATACAGGGTAAATCCATCATGGCAGGTCAGGAAATTCACAGAAGCATGTTTTCCGCGGATTCTGGTATCATAGATGTCCGGAGAACCGGCAATTCTCTGAAGCGCTGCTCCTGCTGCCCAAAGTCCCCCTTTTAAATATTCCCGCACGTCATCCCGGTATCTTCCGTTCCATTCTGACCATCTGCGGAATGCCGGAAAACTTCCGACCTGATAAAGTCCGCCGGCATCCCACGCCTCCGCGATCAGCTTTGTGTCTGCAAGCAGCGAATCATAGGCAAGATTCTTTACGAGTGGTGGATTTTCCATCGGTGACCCATCCTCATTTCTTCCCAGGATCGAGGCAAGATCAAACCGGAAGCCGTCCACCCGGTACTCTGCCACCCAGTATCGCAGACAATCCTGGATCATTTTGATCACCACCGGATGATTACAATTCACAGTATTTCCACAGCCACTGAAATTATAATATTTTCCATCGGGTGTCAACATATAATAAATCTGATTGTCAAATCCTTTAAACGAAATAAACGGTCCGCATTCATTTCCTTCTGCCGTATGATTAAACACCACATCCAGGATTACTTCAATCTGGTTATCATGCAATTCCCGGATCAGTTCTTTTAATTCTACTCCTTCCCGGTTGTATTCCGTTGATGCTGCATAGCTCGTATTCGGCGCAAAAAAGCTGACTGTATTATACCCCCAGTAATCAATCAGTTTCTTTCCATCAACCTCACGGCTCCCCTGCAGTTCATCAAATTCAAAGATCGGCATTAGCTCCACCGCATTAATCCCCAGTGTTTTCAGATAAGGAATTTTTTCTTTGATTCCGGCAAAGGTTCCAGGATGACGGACACTTTTGTCCATCTTCGTGAATCCCCTGACATGCATCTCATAGATGATCAGTTTTTCCATCGGGATCTTATCCGGCTTTTCACTGCCCCAGAAGAAATTATTCCGGACTACTCTGGCACGATATCCCCCTGTATTTAGTGCTTTTCCCCATACACTCTGCCCGGTAACTGCCTTTGCATACGGATCCAGTAAAATATGCTTTTTATCAAACAGCAGACCTTCCTTTGGTTTCCACGGTCCGTCCAACCTGTACGCATATTCAAATTCTTCAATATCCAGTCCGAATACCATCATGGAAAATACATCCCCGATCCGGCAGTTTTCCGGGAATGGGATCACCGCATAAGGTTCCGGTTCCTTTCTGTGAAACAGAAGAAGTTCACATGTCACAGCCCCTTTTGAATGCACTGTAAAATTAACTGCCGACTGAAATGCAGTCGCACCCTCATCACGATACAGTCCGGGACAGATTTCAAATCCATTTACATTTTCTGTCGGAACCCATCTTGGCATCATTTCTTCCAGCATTTTACCAGCTCCTTCCATGTCATGTTTTCAGTATAGCACATTTTTCCGTTTACACATCTTTCCTTTCTGTATATAATATAAAGGATTACATATTTTTTTGCAGCAGACTCAAGGAGGTTTTTTATGACTGCACAGCATCTATATTATTTATTTCAGTGCTTCTTTATATATGCCTTTTTAGGCTGGTGTACAGAAGTTGCGTTTGCCGCTTTTAAAGAACGTCGTTTTGTCAACCGTGGATTCTTAAATGGCCCGATCTGTCCGGTATACGGTTTCGGCGTGGTTGCAGTCATTCATTTTCTGACACCGCTTCGTTCCAACCTGCTCCTGCTATATCTCGGAAGTGCTATTCTTGTTACTGCAATCGAATGGCTGACCGGGTTCATTCTCGAAAAGGTTTTCCATAACAAATGGTGGGATTATTCTAATATGCCGCTCAATCTGAATGGATATGTGTGCCTTTTGTTTTCTCTAATCTGGGGAGTGTTCTGTGTTTTCATCGTAGATGTATTCCATCCACTGATTGACACACTGCTCTCACACATTCCTTTCCTTGTCGGTATCATTCTTGTATGTATTCTGGTGATTGCCGGACTTGCCGATCTCTATGTAACAGCATCCGGTATCCTGAAGCTCAACAAACGTCTTGAAAAAATGCAGGCCATTGCAGACGAACTTCATCAGATTTCCGACAAGCTTGGTGAATCAATCTACAAGCGTACCATTACAGCTATGGAAAAACAGGAAGAGTTCAAAGATACTGTATCTGAGAAGCAGGAAGAATTTAAATCTGCTATTTCCGAAAAACAGGAAGCAATTTCAGACACCCTTGCCGATGTTTCTGACGAAGTAAAAGAACGGATTGCTCTTCTTCGCAGAAGCTACCTGGAAAATGTCAAAGCAACTTCTCATATGCAGAAGCGTATCATGAAAGCTTTTCCGAAAATGCAGAGCCGCAACTACAAAGAATCCTTTGAAGATCTTAGAAACAAACTGAAGGAAATGTCTCTCAAAAAATAACAGGCTGTAAAAAATCCATCTGGTTTTCTTTTAAAAAAGAAATCAGATGGATTTTTTATCTTTAAAATTATGATGTGAGTGTCAAAAGTAAATTTTGCCACTCACTAATGTTTCCTCTTGATCTTGTCCAGATACGGAATCTCGATTGGATCGATCGCATCAAGTGGCTGTTCTTTATTGATCTTCTTTTTGCGTGTGTGCTTTTTCAGAAGTGCACCACCCCGGTTATAAAACCAGAAAGAAAAGATCAGAAGTTTATTGAATTTTCCAATTTTGTCTTTTGTCGTCTTCGTGTAATACTCCCCACCGGACTGGATCTCTCCTTTTTCCCTGATCTGCCGGATCAGATCCAGCTCTGTCTCAATCCGTACCGGAAATTCCGTATACCCCATGCCGACGCAGTCCAGCTTATGCGCATCACTTCCTCCGGTTCCCGGTTTTCCATATTTTTCAGCAAGATACTTCGCCCCTTCATTGGACTGTGGCGGCTCACATGCATTGAAAGTCTCTATAAAATCAAATTTTTCAATCAACTCCGGAGATTTCTGCCATCTTTTCGTATTCGTAAAACTCAGATACTTTTCCCCACACGGATGTGCCGGTCCACAGATTCCTCCATTGTGATGCACAAAATCAATCAGCAACGAAAGCGGAAGCCCTCTCAGCTCCAGAAGGCGCATCTTTACTCCCTGTGGCATAATGATCAGAATGTGCCCCGCATCCAGTGTATCATACTCTATTCCTTTTAATACAACAAAATCTTTGTATTTTCTCCCTTTGATCGTATTCTTCCAGTGCCGATATCCATTATAGGTGTCATGATCTGTAACCAGCATTCCGCCAATGCCTTTAGACTGCAGCTTTTTAATAAATTCTTCAATCGGCACTTTGCTGTCAATTGATCCTTCTCTTACATGACAATGCATATCTATCTTCATATTTTCATCTCCAGATCTTATATCGTTGATACTATTTTTATTATACCTCTTTTTTTATAACGCTGCAAGAAATACCGGTTTCTTCCAGCCATTCCTGATCAGATACAAAAGAGGATGTATCACATTCTGATACATCCTCTCATCCATCTTATCTATTCTTCATCCTCGTCATCATCATCATCCAGATCGATCAGCATGGTTCTTGCCATCTCTATTTCTTCTTCTTTTGATGTTTCTTTCTTGATCGCATTTGCTCTTCGAACCTGCTTCTTGTTGATCTCACTTGACTTCATGATAAACTGGATCACGATTCCGATAAATGTAATCACAATCGAAATGATCCACATGAAAATCACATTTTTCAGACCTGCCAGATCATAGATCATCATTCCTGCTCCAAAACCGCCTGCTAATGCCGTCGCAATAATCACAAACGGTTCAAACCAGATCATCGCAAGGATTGCGAAAATCAGTCCGACTGCTCCGCAGACTGCCAGCATGATCCAGTTTCCCGCATTTGTAATCGCAAGTACTGTGCCAGCCATTCCCAGAAAGCATACCCAGAAAGCTCCGAATTTCTTAAATACACTGTTCAGTATTGCAAAAACCAAACCCGCAACTCCGGCTGCGATCAGTACCGGAACAGCTTCAAGTCCCATAAGATATGTCACGGCAAATCCAAGCAATGCCCCTGCAACGAATCCAATCACTGCATTCCAGACACGGATCAGCTTCAAACCTAAAATTCCAATGAAAACTGATATAACAATTGATACCGCCGAAACAATCACGGCTTCTTTTCCTGCTATAAATACCGCACTGTTTCCCATGATATCCTTCAATACTATACCTATTGATTCCATCCTAATCTCTCCTCCTGTCGTACTTTCCTGTTGTTAAGTCAGACGCTTATTTTGATGAAGAGTCTGAAGATGTATCTGTATCTTCGGTCGTGCTCTTAACCGTTACGCCCTGATCAGCAAAACTGATCGTATTCCATACTTTTTTATGTACTTTAATATCCGTTTTCTTTTTCCATTTCTTACAAATTGACTGATACTGGTCACTCTTTCTCTGTGATACAATGGACTCTTTCTTGGTATCCGTTGCATCACGGTCAAGAAGGCTGACTACTTTTGCAACATAATAGCCATTGTCTGCTTCGATCACGTCTGTTACTTCGCCTTCTTTTAACTTATCAGCAGCTTTGATCAGATCTTCGTTTGGCGATGTCGTATCCGAGTCAAATGTCAGATCGGTGGCTGATGCACCTACTGCTGTTGCAAATACAGAAAAATCTTCTGCCGAAGCCGCATCTTTCTGGAAATCTTCTGCTTTCTTTTTCACTTCTGCTTTTTCGTCATCTGACATATCTGTCGATTTTCCATCACTGCCCGTTGTCTTTGTAGAGAACAGCACATACTGCATTTTCTTCTGTGCTGCTTCCTCATCGGATACATTCGTATCTACATCCGCAGTCATGGCAGTTTCCATCTTCTTCTGAAGTGTCAGAAGTTCCAGTACTTTCTTTACCGTCTTTTCATCGCCCGATACTGTATCTTTTGCAGCACTGTCATTGCTGTCAGTAAATTTCTTCGCAGCATCCTCGATGCTTTTTTCCTCATCATCACTTAGCGAAACTTTATAATCATCCTTGTGCTCATCCAGAATATACATTTCTTCCAGAGAATCCATGATTGAATCCTTATAATTCTCTTCGTAAGTCTTTCCGTCTGTAACTTCTTTTCCCCAAAAATCATCTCCCAGATAACTGCTATATGTTGTTTCAAACTGCGCCTGCTGATATCTTGCAAAAAAGTTCGCCACATCTGCAGTCACTTTCTCATCTCCGACTTCTACCACTGTATCCTGTCCGTTAAACTTGCTTCCACATCCGTTTAAAGATGCAATGCAGGCAACTGCCAGTATACAGGCAACCACTCTTTTTTTCATTTATAAAATTTCCTCCTTGATCTTCTCTCCATTGTACACACTTCTTCACTATGCACTCGTATAGTATATCTTTTTTTTACCTTACTGGCAATCTTTTTCATAAAAAATACACATTATTCTTCGACAAGTCCCTGTATATCTTCGACAATTTTTCCTGCATTTTCAAGAATCTGCTCTGCTTTTTCTTTTTTATTTTTCCGAAGTTTACAATAAGTAAAATATGGATTTTCTGCATCTGTCTTAAATGTCAGTTCTCCCTTATATTTTGCCAGCAGTTCCGGAATCTTTGCTACATTTACCCTTGCCTTCTCATACATGGTAAATTTGTATTCATCGCCTTTTTGCTCTACCGAAATTACATAAGCCGCATGTGCTTTCGCCTTCAGCTGCGCGATCATCAGAAGCTGCTGCACCTTGCGTGGCGGATCGCCGAAACGGTCAATCAGTTCTTCTAGCATATCTTCCTGTTCTTCTTCTGTCTCAATTGCTGCGATCCGTTTATAGATATCCAGTTTCTGGTACTCATTCGGAATATAAGATGCCGGAATATAAGCATCAATATTCAGATCCACGGTTGTCGCATAGGTTTCTTCCGGGATTTCTCCCTTCAGGTGACGGACTGCCTCACTTAACATCTTACAGTAAAGATCGTATCCCACTGCATCCATATGTCCATGCTGTTCCTCCCCAAGCAGGTTTCCTGCCCCACGGATTTCCAGATCCCGCATGGCGATTTTTACACCAGAGCCAAGATCTGTAAACTCACGAATTGCCGAAAGACGTTTTTCTGCAACCTCCCGGAGCATTTTGTCTCTTCTGTACAAAAGAAATGCATATGCCATACGGTTCGATCTTCCAACTCTTCCACGTAGCTGATAAAGCTGGGAGAGCCCCATCCGATCTGCATCATGGATGATCATGGTATTGGCATTGGAAATGTCAAGACCGGTCTCGATGATCGTCGTCGATACCAGAACATCAATTTCTCCATTGATGAAATCGTACATAATATCTTCTAACTTGTGTTCCCGCATCTGCCCGTGTGCATATGCCACATTTGCATCCGGCACAAGTTTCTGGATCTTCGCTGCCATTTCAGCTATATCCTGGACACGGTTATAGACATAGTACACCTGTCCCTGGCGGGAAATTTCTCTTTCGATTGCCTCCCGGACCATCTCATCATTCTCCTCCATCACATAGGTCTGGATCGGCATCCGGTCAACTGGTGCTTCTTCCAGCACACTCATGTCACGGATTCCGATCAGACTCATATGAAGCGTTCGGGGAATCGGTGTTGCCGTAAGTGTCAGAACATCAATATTTTCCTTCAGCTTTTTGATCTTTTCTTTATGCTGTACTCCAAAACGCTGTTCCTCATCAATGATCAGAAGTCCCAGATCTTTAAATGCCACATCCTTACTCAATACCCGGTGGGTTCCGATGATGATATCAACCTGTCCCTTTTTCAAATCTTCGATCGTTTTTTTCTGTTGTGCAGGTGTGCGGAAACGGCATAACAGATCCACCCTTACCGGAAATTCTTTCATCCGTTGCACAAAAGTGTTGTAATGCTGCTGTGCAAGAATCGTAGTAGGGACCAGATAGACAACCTGCTTGTTCTCCTGCACTGCCTTGAATGCTGCCCGGATTGCAATCTCTGTCTTTCCAAATCCCACATCCCCACAGATCAGACGGTCCATGATCTTTGGACTTTCCATATCCCGTTTTGTTGCCTCGATTGCAAGCTGTTGATCCTCCGTTTCCTCAAACGGAAACATTTCTTCAAATTCTTTCTGCCAGACCGTGTCCTTTTCATAGACAAATCCTTCTTTGGACTGCCGTACTGCATAGAGTTCCACCAGATCTTTGGCAATCTGCCAGACTGCTGTCTTTACCTTGCTCTTCGTGCGATGCCATTCCTGTCCTCCAAGTTTGTTAAGTTTCGGCTTTTTAGCATCTGCACTGGCATACTTCTGGATCTGGTCAAGCTGTGTGGCAAGAATATAAAGATTTCCACCATCAGCATACGAAATCTTCATATAATCCTTTGTCACCTTATCAACTTCTATCTTTTCAATTCCCCGGTAGATTCCAAGTCCATGATTCTCATGCACTACATAGTCTCCCGGTTTCAGATCCGAAAAGCTGCTTATTTTCTGCCCATCGTAACTTTTTCGTTTCTTTTTCTTCTTTGTCTTTCCAAAAATATCTGACTCAGATATGACAATAAATTTAATCATCGGATACTCGTATCCGACTTCTATATGCCCGTAGCATACCATGATCTCCCCTGGATTCACTTCTCGTTCCTGATCCTCACTGTAAAAACTGCTCAGATCATAATCACGTAGATCCTCTGCCAGACGTTTTGCCCTTGTTCTGGACCCAGAAATCAGAACCGCCCGGTATCCGTTCCTTTTCAGTCTTTTGAGATCCTGTGTCAGCATCTCAAAGCTGCTGTTATACGGGTTAACGCTTTTTGCCTGGATCCCAAACCGCTTTTTCACAAAAAATGGCTTACATTTCATTTCCAGAGCACACATCCCGATCATACAGAATTTGTTCAGAAATTTTATAATTTCATCAGTCGTAAAAAATTCCGGAGCTTCTTCCATTTCCCCGGTCCTTTCCATTTCTTCTGCACGGTTCTCTCTCGCTTTTTCCACTTCATTTTCTGCCAGACGCCCTTTTTCCAGAAGCCTTGCTGGTTCATCCAGGAACACCAGTGTGTCCTTCGGATCAAAGTAGTTGATAAAAGAAACTTTCCGGTCACTTCCCAGTCTGTCATCTGCCGGATAAATAACGATCTGTTCCAGATTCTCTACAGATCTCTGGCTGTCCACGTCAAAAGTCCGTATTGAATCCACTTCATCTCCCCAGAATTCAATACGGATCGGCAATTCCTCGGTAAGTGGGTAAATATCAATGATTCCACCACGAACTGCAAACTGCCCCGGACCATCCACCTGGGCTTCCCTGTCATATCCAAGTTTTATGATCTTCTCCTTCAGCGATTCAAATTCCAGCGCCTCCCCATTGGAAATGGTCAGAATGTCCCCTTTTATTTCTGCTTCCGATGGCAGTTCATCCATGAATCCGTCAATCGTTGTAATGACCGTAACCTGGCTTTTTGCCTCCATCATCATCTGCAAGGTTTCCATCCGCTGTTTGACCAGCTGTTTTCCGTGGATATCTGCCTGATAAAAAAGGAGATCCTTTGCCGGATAATAGCTGGTATTTTCATTTAAAAAACGATATTCTTCGTATAATTTTTTTGCTTTATCTTCACTGGAAAGAACGATCAATGTATGCCCATAACCTTTTCCAAGCGCATACATCAAATGCGTTTTCTGTGATGTCACACACCCGGAAAGAAGCAGCATGCCCGGTTCCCGTCCACGCTCTTCACAGATTTCTTCAATCTCTGCCAGTTCAGATAAAGGAGCCGTAAGTGCATGCATCGCTTTTTGCCTCCTCTTATTCTTTCTTTTTCTGGTTATATTCGTTCATTGCCTGATCGATTGCTCCCTGCATGATCAGAGCAGAAGCTTCACAGGCAAGATCATATCCTTCTTCCATAAGTACACGGTCCTCTTTGGAAAATTTTCCAAGAACATAATCAGCAAGATCATATCCTTTCGGTTTTTCTCCCACACCTACCTTGATCCGTGGAAATACACTACTTCCTAAATTGGCAATGATATTTTTGATTCCGTTATGTCCACCGGCACTTCCTTTTCTGCGGATCCTGAGTTGTCCGACTTCCAGACTGATATCATCATAAATTACAAGAAGTTCTTCTTCCGGATCGATCTTGTAATATTCCACCAGACTACGGATACTCTCTCCACTCAGGTTCATATAAGTCTGCGGCTTCACAAGAAGCACTTTCTGTCCCTCGATCACTCCTTTTCCGATGAGGGCACGGTGTTTTTTAGTATCGACTGCTATCTGGTATTTCTCCGCCAGGCGGTCCACCACATCAAATCCAACATTATGTCTTGTCCCCTGATACTTTTCATCCGGGTTTCCAAGTCCTGCAATTATAAACATTCTATTCACCTCTGCTTTTTCTCTTTCCTGATTCTACTAAATCCTTTCTCTTTTGTCACGCATTTCTCATGCATAAACTATTTTTTCTTTTCATATAGTTTATTAAGCGGCATAACCTGCCGAAATTCCATACTGCCTAAGGAGGTTCTTTATGAATTCCAAAACAAAAATCATCGTACTTCACATGAAAGAAATTATCTATACTGTTATTTTTGCCACTTTAGGTATTCTCATCCTCTGCCTTTTATTCTTTATGTTCTCCGGAGACCGGCATTCCTCTGTATCCGACAAAAAATATACTCCCGGCGTTTATACCTCTTCTTTTACACTCGGAAATGAAGATCTGGAACTGGAAGTTTCTGTCTCTGACACCTCTATCAATTCCATCCGCATTTCCAATCTAAGTGAGACGGTAACTGCCATGTATCCTCTTCTTCAGCCATCTCTTGAGAATCTGGCTGACCAGATCTGTAAATCCCAGTCCCTTGATCATCTTACGCTTTCAAGTGACAGTCCCTATACTTCTCAGCTTCTTCTCAACACCATCCGTGATGCGCTCAAAAAAGCTGCGGCAACCAACTGATGCCGCAGCTCTTTTCCTTTTATTAACCTTCCACGATCAGATACTGTCCGTTCGGAAGTGCGAATACTTCTGAAGCCTCTTCCAGCTCTTCATCACTCATACCACTGATGTCCGCTCCGCTTTCATCCAGATAATCTCTCACATCCTTGATAGAATCTACAACAACCGCCATACAGTCTTCCAAAAACGCTTCTGCCTCTTCCAGTGTCTCTGCAACCGGCTCATCAAAAAGCTGTGACTGCATATTCAGGAATGTCTGCAGACATTCTTCATCATACTCATACATACAGGCAACCCTCCCTTATCTTTCTCACAGAAAAATTTTCTCATCTGAACTATAAATAGTTAAGCAATTCTTCAGCATGTGCAATTGTTGCATCTGCTCCTGTCTCCACAAGAAGTTCTTTGGTCCGGAATCCCCATTCTGCTCCGACTGTAAACATACCGGCAGCCTTCCCTGTCTTCATATCTACATCCGAGTCTCCTATGTATATTCCTTCTTCCGGCGATACCCCTAATTTATCAAGTATCCACAGAAGTCCTTCCGGATCCGGTTTCTTCGGAAATTCACCCGACTGCCCCTGAATATGGTCAAAATATCCTTTTCCAAATGTACTTTCCACTACATCGATCGCCTGCAAATGTGGTTTGTTGGAAAATACTGCAATCTTTATTCCCTTCTTCTTCAGTGAATCTAACATCTGAACAACGCCATCATAAGGACTTACATGGTACATACAATTTTCTCCAAAGATTCTGCTGTACACTTCCATACCTTCTTCAATCCTCTTAAGCTCTGTGTCTCCGGACGCACGAAGTGCACGTTCCATAAGGCATCTGGCTCCATCTCCAACGAAGCTTCGGCACTGTTCTTTGGTAATCGTCTCAAGTCCCATTTCTTCTAACGTCTTATTCGTTGAATAAGTCAGCGAATCCAGCGTATTTGTCAAAGTTCCATCCAAGTCAAAAATACACGCTTTATACATTGCTGTTCTCCTGTTCTTCTGTTCTATGATTATAATAGTATGAACCTTGACAAATTTCAACTGGAAATCTCTATTTTTCTATTCACTTCGCAGATATTGTCGCATAGCCCTGAGTGCATTCTTTTCCAGGCGGCTTACCTGTGCCTGTGAGATTCCGATTTCTTCTGCTACCTCCATCTGCGTTTTTCCTTCAAAAAAACGAAGTCTGATAATATACTTCTCCCTTTTTCCGAGTCGGTCCATTGCCGCCTGAAGAGACAGTTTCTCCACCCATCTGTCTTCTTTGTTCCTTTTGTCACTGATCTGGTCCATCACATACATAGCATCTCCATTGTCATTATATACCGGCTCATTTAAGCTGACCGGCATCTGGATCGCATCCAGCGCATAGACGATCTCTTCCTTTGCGATCCCGATTTCCTCTGCAATTTCCTGAACAGTAGGTTCTTTCTGGTTTACTTTGACATAATTTTCTTTCGCGTAAATGGCTTTATATGCCGTATCACGAAGTGACCTGCTAACACGGATCGAATTATTGTCCCGGATGAACCGCCGGATTTCTCCAATGATCATCGGTACCGCATAAGTTGAAAATTTTACTTCCAGCTCCGGATTGAAATTATTGATTGCCTTGATCAGTCCGATGCACCCGATCTGAAACAGATCATCCGGATTTTCACTGCTTCCCGAAAAGCGTTTGATCACACTGAGTACCAGACGTAGATTTCCTTTGATATACTGTTCTTTTGCCTCCTCATCCCCCGCTTTGATCTTCTCAAAAAGCACCTCTTTTTCCCCGTCGCTAAGCAGGGGAAGCTTTGCTGTATTTACACCACAGATTTCTACTTTATTAAGTACCATCTCAATAAACCTCCAAATCTTTACTGGTATAAATTTTTCTCAAAACTGTTTTTATTTATTCGATTCCCACTAAAATATTAAAAATATCGCTCCTTGACTTTTCCCATACTCTTCTGAAAGAATATACATCTTAGTAATATTGTCTGATTTTCTATCATTTTTCTTTAAATTATAGTATAATATACTAAAATAATTTTTACGCAAAGGGGTTGAGTATATGAAACTTACTTTTATCGGTGCCGCCCATGAAGTAACTGGAAGCTGCCATTATCTTGAAGCATGTGGAAAACATATTCTAATAGACTGTGGACTGGAACAAGGACCTGATCTGTATGAGAATCAGGAAATCCCGATCAATCCTTCCATGATCGACTATATCCTCTTAACGCATGCACACATTGACCATTCTGGCAAGATTCCTCTGCTTGTAAAAAATGGTTTTAAAGGAGAAATCATCTGTACATTCGCCACCTCTGATCTGTGCAGCATTATGCTCCGTGACAGTGCACATATCCAGGAATCCGAAGCAGAATGGCGAAACCGGAAGGCACTTCGTTCCGGTGCTCCGCTTTACGAACCACTTTATACTGTACAGGACGCCATGAATGCAGTTGCACTTCTTGCGCCGATCGATTATAACCAGACGATCCAGCTCTGTGAAGGAATCGAACTCCGCTTCACAGATGTCGGTCATCTGCTTGGTTCTTCCTGCATTGAAGTCTGGATCACAGAAGGCGGTGTAAGCAAAAAAATCGTATTTTCCGGAGATGTCGGAAATATTGACCAGCCGATCATCAAAGATCCGCAGCATGTGGATGCAGCCGATTATCTTGTCATCGAATCCACCTACGGAAACCGGGTCCATTCTACTGTAAAACCGGATTATATTAAGGATCTTACCAGAGTCCTGCGCGAAACCTTTGCCAAAGGTGGAAATGTAGTCATTCCATCTTTCGCAGTAGGAAGAACCCAGGAGCTTTTATACTTTATCCGTGAGATCAAAGAAAATAATCTTTTGCCGGAATATCAGAATTTTGAAGTTTATGTAGACAGTCCTCTGGCGATCGAAGCAACCAACGTTTTCCAGAAAAATGTACAGTCCTGCTTTGATGAGGATGCAATGGCTCTGATAAGTAAAGGAATCAACCCTCTTCTTTTCCAGGGACTGAAAACCACGATCACCAGTGAAGAATCTAAAATGATCAACTTCAATGACAAACCAAAAGTAATCATCTCTGCTTCCGGAATGTGTGAAGCCGGCCGTATCCGCCATCATCTGAAACACAACCTCTGGAGAAAAGAATGCACGATCCTCTTCGTAGGCTATCAGGCAGTTGGCACTCTTGGCCGCAAGCTTGTCGAAAGCAAACCGGAATCAGTCCGGCTCTTTGGCGAAAATGTAGAGGTTAATGCCCGTATTGAAGTCCTTGCAGGGATCAGCGGACATGCCGATATGAATGGTCTTCTGAACTGGATTGATGGATTCAAAGAAAAACCATCCCACATCTTTGTTGTACATGGAGAGGATACGGTTACAGATTCTTTCGCTGCTACCATCACAGACCGTTTCGGCATTCCGGCATTTGCACCATACTCCGGAGGCTGTGTTGATCTCGCAACCGATACCATCCTTTCTGAAGGTATCAGGCTTCCGAAAAAAGCAGTTGAAAAGCCGGCCAAAGCACGTGCTCTTACTGCATTCAACCGCGTGGTTGCGGCAGCCAAACACCTCATGGATGTTGTGCTTAAAAATGAAGGTCTTGCAAACAAAGATCTTGCAAAATTCGAGTCACAGATCCAGAATCTTGCTGACAAATGGGATCGTGACGACAGATAAATACCGATCTTATCTTTCCAGAGACCGGCTTCCGACATGGAACGCCGGTCTTTTCCTGTCTTTTTCGACAATTCTTTAAAAAAATCCAGCATTTCAGCATGTCGAATAAAATTATTCTGTTTTTTCCATCTTCTGACAAAATCTGAAACACATCTTTTCTATAATAAAGCATGCTTAAGTACCAAATCTATTTAGCAGCTAAAGAGAAAGAAGGATAAGACTATGCAGTATGAAGTATATCTGGATGTATTGTTTCTGGAAAATATGATGATGGATTTTCTGATTCTTCTGGCAGTAAAAAAAGTATTTCCATGTTCTGCCACTTATGGAAGTCTTCTTGCCGGTTCCTTTACCGGTTCACTACTGACCTGTGCCATTTTATTTTTTCCATGCCCGGTATGGACCCGCTATATCCTGCTGTTTTTCCTGGTAAATTCCTGTATGACAGTGATCGGATTGAAAATCCGGACATTTCCCGTTTTTTTCAAAGCATGGATTCTGCTCTATCTTGCAAGCTTTCTTCTTGGAAGTATCATGAGTTGGCTCCGTCTTTATTTTGGAAAATTTTTCCGGATCATATCTTTTCTTTTCACCCTTGGCATCTGTGGTTTTTTTCTTTTATATCATGGACTTTTGTTTCTAAAGAAACTATGGAAATCACAAGATCATAGTTTTGATGTGATTTTAACTGTAAATGGAAAAGATTTTCATCTGAAAGCCTTTCTGGACAGTGGTAATCATCTTTCTGATCCACTGACCGGAAAGCCGGTTCATATTATCAGCAAAGACGCCTGTCAGAAGATTTCTTCCCAAATCTCACCTGGAAGACTCCGGTACATCCCGTACCGGACTATACAAAAGACGACCAGTATTCTTCCTGTTTTTTCTGTCAAGAAGATGAGAATAACAGGAGAATCTGAATTTTTGATCCAATCTCCACTGATCGGTATTTCCGAACAGAAGAATTTTGGAAACGGAAAATATGAAATGCTATTGCATCCTGAAGATTGTTAGGAGGATTATAATGATGATAAAAGTTGCTGTTTCAGATTGTTTTAAATTGAAAATGATTCCCTCTTTCCGCAGTGTTTTCTTCCCGGAAAAGCAGGAAATCCATTACATAGGAGGGACAGATATCCTGCCGCTCCCACTTAGCAGTGAAGAAGAAGGTCATGCCATTTCCCTTCTCGGAGGCGGGCAGGATGAAGAAGGAAAAAAGCTTCTTATTGAACATAACCTGCGTCTGGTTGTATATATAGCGAAAAAATTTGACAACACCGGTGTAGGCGTAGAAGATCTGATCTCCATCGGCACGATTGGACTGATCAAAGCAATCAATACCTTCAATCCAGAGAAAAATATCAAACTTGCCACCTATGCCTCCCGTTGTATTGAAAATGAGATCCTCATGTATCTGCGCCGGAATAACAAGACCAAACTGGAGGTCTCCATCGATGAACCGCTCAATGTTGACTGGGATGGAAATGAGCTTCTTCTCTCCGATATTCTTGGAACTGAAGAAGATACCATTTATCGTGATATGGAAACCGAAGCAGAACACAAACTTCTTGGGAAAGCAATCGGACGGCTTTCAAACAGGGAACGGGTAATCGTGCAGATGCGATTCGGACTCGGAACCCCCGACGGGGAAGAAAAAACGCAGAAAGAAGTGGCCGATCTTCTTGGGATCTCCCAGTCTTACATATCAAGACTTGAAAAGAAAATTATGCAGAGACTGCGACGCGAAATGGTACGCTATGAACAGTAAACTATAAAAAACAGGGAAACAGTAATTTCTTACTGCTTCCCTGTTATCTCATTCTTATTTCTTGAAGAAATCCGGAATCTTGATAGACTGCTCTTTCACCTTGCTCTGTGGAGTTCTTGCACTCTGAAGCGGTGGTACCTGTGTAGTCTGCTGCTGTACCGGTCTGCCTCCGTATACCGGTCTTTCTACATTGCTGTATTCTCCCGGATTAAACTGTGGACGTGAAATATTGCTTGCTCCCATTCCAGATCCACCGTTCATCATAGCTGCTTTATGTTCCAGTCTTGACTGAAGCTTGCTCTGTGTTCCACCTACATTGTGAAGACCTGTTGCGATAACTGTGATAGTTGCTTCATCTGACTTGGAATCATCATACATTGCACCGAAGATGATGTTTGCATCTTCACCTGCAAGATCCTGTACATATTCTGCTGCATCACTCGCATCCATAAGTGTGATGTCACCTGAAATGTTGATGATAACGTGAGATGCACCTGCGATGGTTGTCTCAAGCAGAGGGCTGGCAACTGCCTGCTTAACTGCTTCAAGAGCCTTGTCATCACCTTTGCCCTGTCCGATACCGATATGAGCAATTCCTTTATCTGTCATAACTGTCTGTACATCGGCAAAGTCAAGGTTGATCAGTGAAGGTACATTGATCAGGTCTGTGATACCCTGGATACCCTGCTGAAGAACTTCATCAGCTTTCTTAAGTGCTTCCGGCATAGTTGTTCTTCTGTCTACAATTTCAAGAAGCTTATCATTCGGGATAACGATAAGTGTATCTACATTTTCTTTTAATTTTTCGATTCCGGCAAGAGCGTTGTTCATTCTTGTCTTGGATTCGAATTTGAAAGGCTTGGTTACAACGCCAACAGTAAGTGCTCCCTGCTCTTTGGCAATACGCGCAACAACAGGAGTTGCTCCTGTTCCTGTTCCGCCACCCATACCACAGGTAACAAATACCATATCAGCTCCCTTGAGTGCTGACTGGATCTCTTCGGCACTTTCCTCAGCTGCTTTTTCACCGATCTCCGGTTTAGCCCCTGCACCAAGACCCTTTGTAAGCTTGTCTCCGATCTGCATAAGAGTCGGAGCTTTACATAACTGAAGAGCCTGTTTATCTGTATTGATTGCGATAAATTCAACACCTGCAATCTGTTCATCGATCATGCGGTTGACTGCATTGTTTCCGCCGCCACCTACACCGACTACAATTATTTTAGCTGCTGCTTCTGATTCATTTGTTTTAATTTCTAACAAGAGTTTCTCCTCCTTCGTCACCTTATTATATTATACACCCTAAATGTCAATATGCGCTTAGTTATACATAAGACTATAATATATTTTTTTCCGAAAAATATCAATAGAATTTTGTATATTTTCCTATTTTTTTATTCACTTGACACAGATTATGTTCCAAGGTCCGGAATCACATCTTTTTCGAAGGTAATTGTAATATTATCTGTGTTAAAATTTTCCAGATACAGGGTTCCTCCCTGATCTCCCAGCTTCTCAAGGATCGGCGATATCTGCATGATCCGTTCTTCCAGATTCGTGTGCCCGACATTGACACATTTGTTTCCAAAAAAAAGATACAGATCTGAACCGGAACAAACAATCTTATCCGGCGCGAGATCACATTTTTTCAGTGTCATCGTCATATCCAGAAGGTTCCCAAATGCTTTTTTGTTCGCCTTGCTGACCGGAAGTTCTTTGTAAAGCTGTACTTTCTTTACTTCCAACCCTTCAATGCACGGGATTCCATCCCACAGCTCCTTTGTCTTTGCAAGTACGATACCATCCTTGTCAAAATAAATACATTCATCACCTGACACGATATAACCGGCCACACGCTTCTCTTTGATCGTCACCTTCACAGTCCACGGATTCTTCATCGTCACATTTGCCTCTTCCATTGCCGGAAGCAGCTCGTGATTCATCAGGTGGTTCCTGATCATCACATACAGAGAATTGGAAGACCAATTATCATCCTGCACCCAGTCTGCAATCTCCTGTCTGCTAAGATACTGATTTCCTGATACTTCGATTTTCCGCACTTGAAAGAGTAAAAGAAACGTAATCATAGCTATGCAAACCAAAATAATGACCAGAATGGCTTTCATGGCAGCCTGCTTTATGATTCTCTTTTTCCTTTCTTTCTGTATCATCCCATCAGGCATCTTCCTCCTTCCGTCTTTTGTATATCTCCTGTTTAGTCTACCACTTGTGACACACTTAGCACAAGTCCCATTTCAATTAAAAGAAACATCACCGATGTTCCTCCATAACTGATAAAAGGAAGTGTAATCCCCGTATTCGGAATTGTGTTCGTCACAACTGCAATATTTAAAATAACCTGAATCATCATATGTGCCATCGCTCCGGTCGCGATCAGCGCACCAAAAAGATCCCTGCTTCCGGATGCGATCAGGAAAAAGCGCCAGATCAGAAGCAGAAACAGAAAAACGATAATCCCAGCACCCGCGAGTCCAAGCTCTTCACAAATAATTGAAAAGATCATATCATTCTGTGCCTCAGGTACAAATCCCAGCTTCTGTACACTGTTTCCGATCCCGACTCCGAATACTCCTCCGGATCCAATCGCGTAAAGCCCCTGCAGGGTCTGATAACCCTTTTCATATTTTTCCGGATTTCTCCAGATAGCAAGCCGTTCCAGCCGATAGCTTTCAAGGGCAAGAAAAATCCCCATAAAGCAGGCGCCTGCGATTCCCATCAAGGCAAATTGCGCATACTTCGGACTTGCAACAAAGATCAGGATCACACCGATTCCCAAAATAATGATCGCCGTGCTTAAATTACTCGCTCCCACAAGTCCCACGATTGGAAGGATCCAGAACATGATCCTGCAAAGTGTCCACATTTTTCCGATTGTTTTTACATTCTTCGTCACAAGATCCGCCAGAAAAAGAATCAGTGCAACTTTCGCAAATTCTGATGGCTGAAAAGAAAACGGGCCCAAAGCTAACCATCTTTTGGACCCGTTAATTTCTCTGCCAAACAACATGACCGCAACCGAAAGTGCAACTGCTGCCAGATAACCAAATACTGCCAGTCTCTGCCAAATGTGGTAATCCATCCCTGCCACGAACAGCATCAGTACAATTCCAAGCACCGTCGCAAACGCCTGCTTTTTCAGATAGTAAAAGGAATCATGAAATTTCACCTGCCCGTTATATGCACTGGTACTGTATAAGATCACCAGTCCGATCACAACCAGGAGAACAACAATCAACAGAAGCGTGTAATCCATACGCCCCTTTTTCCCTTTTTCCTCCACTTTGTTTCACGCCCTTTGATACAGATTATATAAAATTATTTTATTTCTTTTATAATGCATTCACGTATTTTTTGAATTCTTCCCCACGCACTTCATAGTTCGGGAACATTCCCCAGCTTGCACATGCCGGTGACAGCAGAACTGCATCTCCGGGTCTTGCAAGCTCCACACAGGTATCGAGTGCTTCTTCGAAAGTATCTTTTAAAATACAGTCATGAAATCCGCACTCTGCTGCTTCTTTCTGAATCTGCTCTTTTGTAGCACCGATCAGTACCAGATAGCGGACTTTTCCATCAAAGCTCTGGATCCATTCATGGAAATCGGACTGTTTATCATATCCACCACCGATCAGGATCGTCGGGCGGTTCATTGCCTGGATTCCCTTGATCGCCGCATCCGGATTCGTTCCTTTAGAGTCATTGTAATAGACAACCCCGTTCTTCTCTGCCACATATTCAATACGATGCTCAACCCCCTTAAATGCAAGTACAGACTTACGGATCACATCCAGATCTACACCGTAAGCTGCTGCCATTGCAACCGCTGCCATAACATTCTCATAATTGTGGACGCCAAGGATCTGTAATTCGCCGGTCTTGCAGATGACCGTTCCTTCTTTCTCCTTTTCCGGTTTGTATACAATGTCTTCTCCGTCAAGATAAATGCCCTGTTCCAGTTTATGCTTACTGCTGAAAAATAGAACACTTGCCTGAAATTCATCTGCCATCTTTCTTGTCTCTTCATCTTCATAATTGAGAACGCAGATATCTTCTGGTGTCTGATTCTTCGCAATATTCATCTTTGCACGAATATATGCTTCCATCGTATGATGGCGGTTCAGATGATCCGGTGTGATATTAAGAACTGCGCTTACCTTTGGATGGAAGGTATGAATACTCTCCAGCTGGAAGCTTGAAAGCTCTGCCACGATCACAGAATCTTCTCTGGTATCTGCTGCGGCATTCGTATATGGTGTACCGATATTTCCCACAACAAAAACGCTGTCACGGGCATTTTTCATAATCTCGCCTAAAAGAGAGGTTGTTGTCGTTTTCCCATTGGTTCCGGTAATTCCAAGCACATCTCCTTTTCCACATACATAGGCAAGCTCAATCTCGCCCCAGACAGGAATTCCTTTTTCTTTCATAGCCAGAACAACCGGCAGATCAGTCGGCACCCCCGGACTCATTACAACCAGATCAAGACTTTCCATCTCCTCTTCCGGAAAAGCTCCGAGAACAACGCGGACTTTGCTTCCCTCACCAAGCTGTGCTTTCATTGCCTCGGCATCTTTTTTATCATTTCCATCATACAGAATTACCTCTGCCCCTTCTTTTTCCAGCAATCCGCAGGATCCGATCCCACTGATCCCCGCACCGAATACCAACACTTTCTTTCCTTGTAAATCCATTTTTGTAAGCCTCCTATAATGCCAGCAGTGCAACCAGGCACAGAATTGCAGTTACAATTGAAAAAACTGCAACCACCCGTGTCTCGCTCCATCCACACAGCTCAAAATGATGGTGGATCGGCGCCATTTTAAAGAAACGCTTTCCGCCTGTTTTCTTAAAATATGTTACCTGGATCATAACTGATAAAACTTCTACCAGATAGATCAATCCTACGATGATAATGAATAATGGCATCTGGAGCATGTATGCTGTCGAAGCAACAAATCCCCCAAGAGCCAGTGATCCGGTGTCGCCCATAAATACGCTTGCCGGATAAACGTTGAATAATAAGAATCCCAGCAGCGCACCTACCACTGCACAGGTAATCGGTTCGATCCCACTCTTTGTTCCGATCGCAACAACTGTAAAGAAGGTTGCCACAAGAACTGTTACACTGGATGCAAGCCCGTCCAGTCCATCTGTAAAATTCACACCATTGACGGTACCGATCACTGCAATAAAAAGTATCGGAATGGCAAACCAGCCGATGTTCAGATATTTCCCACCTGAAAACGGTATCAGCATGGTAAGCGGTATCTTTGCCACTTTCACGATGTAAAATGCAAAAATCGCTGTAATCACGATCTGGAGTGCCATCTTCTGCATCGGCATCAGTCCATCTGATCTGTGAAGAACAACTTTCAGATAATCATCCAGGAACCCGACCAGTCCGAATCCAATCGTTACAAAAAGTACCGGAATCACCTTCGGATACTCTCTTACATAGATCAGCGAAGTGACCGCAATCGCAAACAAGATCATCACGCCTCCCATCGTCGGCGTTCCGGCTTTTTTAAGATGCGACTTCACCCCGTCTTCTCTCTCTGTCTGATCCATCTTGAGTCTTCTTAAAACAGGAATTACCACCGGTCCTGCTGCCACACTGAGAACAAACGCGATCAGCACCGGTATGACCATTGTAAAATCCATAATACACCTCTGTCTTTCTTTTGTTTTCAAAATCAGCCCTTACCTTAAAGGCACAGATTCTACGCTTTAGTATAATGTATCTGCCCTGTTTTTTCAACTGCTTCACGGGTTTTCTTCCCGTTCGATTCCAAGATAGGGAAGAATATTGTCGAAAATATCGCGCACAACCGGAGCTGCTATCGTCCCGCCATAATAGATACCCTGTGGGTTGTAAATAATTGCCATTGCTGCTACCTGCGGATCATCTGCAGGTGCAAATCCGATAAAAGATCCTATATAACGGTTCGCACTTCTTGGCAGCGTCTGGCTGGTCGCTGTCTTTCCTCCGATCCGGTATCCTTCGATCTGTGCTTTTTTTCCTCCTCCCTCGGACACAACCGTTTCCAGTATCTTTCTCATCTTTTCTGACGTTTCTTTAGAAAGAATCCGTTTTCTTTTTCCATAAGAAATCGTTTCTTCTTTCTCTCCACTTTCCGCATCATAAACGGCGACGCCAAAATGAGGAGTGATCCTTTTTCCCCCATTCACCAGAGAACATACTGTTGTTGCCATCTGCATCGGTGTCACCTGAAAAGACTGTCCAAACGACATCGTTGCCAGCTCTACCTGCCCTACATTTTCCTTCTTGTGCATGATCGTTGCAGCCTCTCCCGGAAGATCTACACCTGTCTTCCCCATCAATCCGAATTTTTCAAAATATTTATAAAAATTCTCTGTTCCAAGCCGCATCCCTACTTCAATAAAAACCGGATTACAGGAATTCTGCACCCCCTGTACAAACGTCTCGGATCCATGTCCAGTCGTCCTCGCACACCGGATCCGGCGGTCTTCCACAAGCTTGTATCCAGGACAGTAAAAAGTATCTTCTTCTTTGACCACTCCCTCTTCCAACGCCGCCGAAGCAGTAAATACCTTAAAGATCGATCCTGGTTCATAAGTATCATTGATACTCCTGTTCCGCCACATCTGATTCAGCATTGCCTGTTTTTCTTCATCATTCAAAGCGGCATCTGTTCCCTCCGGTAATGTAAACGGGGCATTCAGATCAAACTCTGGAGCATTGACGCAGGCATAGATTTCCCCTGTTTTTGGATTCAGGATCAAAATCACAACTGCATCTGCCTGTTTTTCTTCCATTACTTTTTCCGCAGCCTGCTGTGCATATTCCTGGATATTATAGTCCAGGCTTACCTGCAGAGTGTCTCCGGAAACCGGTTCTACTCTGTCTTCCAACGTATCCGCAAGCTCAATCCCTCTGGCATCAGTTGTTGTCAGAATCATTCCGTTCACACCTTTCAGATAATTTTCATACTTTACTTCCAGTCCAATGATTCCCTGATTGTCTCCACCGGTAAATCCAAGAACCTTTGAAGCCAGATTGCCATACGGATAGTACCGTTTAAAATCCTCATCTACCTTCACCCCGTCCAGTTCATATGCTCGAATCCGGTCCCCGGTCTCTTTCTCCACATTTGTCTTTATTTTTTCCCTGGAAGAAACTTTTTCGACTCTTTTCCGAATCATTTCTTTCTCTATTCCCAGCTCATCAGCAAGAACCTGGATTACTCTCTCCGGATCTGTTATCTGACTATGGATAACAGATATGGTACACACCGCTTTATTGGTCGCAAGGACTTTGCCATTTCTGTCAATGATCTCTCCCCTTGCCGCCTTGATCTCCCTCTCTCTTTCGTGCAGCGTTTTTGCTTTCTGTTGATAATACGCAGCATCAAATATCATCAAATACACCAGTCTTGCGATCAGAAAAAAAATCATCAGAAGCGCGCTTAAAAATACTACCAGCATTTTCTTTTTATTATAAGTCTTATTCCGCATAAAAACCCCGAAAAACAGATTCTTACTATTACTGTATGATCTGTCTTCCGGGGTTATACCCAAATTACTCAGCCGGAGCCTTTGTAATATTCAAATACGGAAATGCTTCTGCCATAATATCAGAAGCGAGCTGCGAGATCAGGCTGCTGGTCGCTGACTGATCCGGAGCATTCGGTTCATCGATGACTACATAAATCATAATTTCCGGATTCTCCTGCGGTGCATATCCGATAAAGGATACCACGTTCTTATTCTCTCCACGGGGCAATTTTTCCGCTGTACCGGTCTTACCACCGATATCATATCCTTCTACCTGTGCATATCTACCACTACCGTTCTGAACAACACTGTACATATAACTTTTCAGTTTATCAGAAGTTTCTTTAGAAATTGTCTTCTTCTCCAACACCGGATCAATAGTCTGGATCACATTTCCGTTCTCATCCTGAATGGCTTTTACAAGATGCGGTTCATAATAATCGCCACCATTGATCAGAGAACAGAATCCTGTCGCAAGTTGAAGCATAGTTACGTTAAAATTCTGTCCGAAAGAGTTGGTTGCAAGATCCGTTTTGATCATTCCATCCGGTGACTGCAAAATACCAACCGCCTCACCCGGAAGATCAATTCCCGTATACTGACCGAATCCAAAAATACTCTGGTACTTACAGAATTCTTCCGGTCCGATTGCCAGACCAATCTGCATCAGGGCAACGTTACATGAATTTTCCATAACCTGTGTCAGATTCTGCTGCCCGTGTCCACCATTATCATAAGAGATACATTTAATCTCCCATTCATCGATCTGAAGGGAACCACCGCAGTAATAGATCTCATCGCCTTTCAGTGCACCAATCTCCAGACCTGTTGCAACCGTAAATGGTTTGATCGTAGATCCCGGCTCAAAAGTATCGCTCACGCAGAAGTTTCTCCAGAGTTCATTCAGAGCATCGATCTTATCGTCACTGCTCATTCCGGTTATTTCTTCCTCTGTATAATACTTGGATAGATCTCTCGGATTATTCAGATCATAGGTAGGTGAGGAAGCCATTGCCAGAACTTCTCCGGTATTCGGGTTCATCATGATCACAGCTCCATTTTTAAATCCCATCCCCTCCTGCGCTTCATCTGTGTGCGCCTGGTTAAACTCTTCCAGATGCTTTTCCACGATAGACTGCAGGTTCGCATCAATCGTTGTTACGATCGTATTTCCATTTATCGGCTCTTTCACCGTGTTTTCAATTGCCGAGTCTTCATTCTGATAACCATATCTGCGTCCATCCGTTCCATTCAACGTTGAATTATAGGATGCTTCCAGTCCGCTTGCTCCCACATTCCCCGATACGCTGAATCCCAGGACATCGCAGGCAAGTGTATTATATGGATATTTTCTCACATAATCTTCTTCCAGCCATACGCCCTTAATATTAGAGTTATTCTCCGTATCCGCTGTCAGCTTCTCAAACTTCTGGGCAGTTGCATATTCCACCCCTTTTTTCAGAATCTGATATCTGCTGTCCGGATTATCCTCGATTACTTTCTGAATATCACTTTCTTTCAGATCGAAACAATCCACCAGCGCAGCGATCGTCGGCGACTCATAGGCGTCATCACTCTTTAATGCTTTCACATCCAGGATCACATTATACACTCGTTCACTCGTTGCAAGTTTTGTCCCATTACGGTCTGTGATATCTCCTCTCTTATAAGGGATCGTCTGACTATCATACTGCTGCTGCTCCAGCACCACTCTGGTGTATTCATCGCCGGATCTGGCATTGATATAAGTTACCCTTCCCACAAGAACAACAAAAGCCAGTATAATAACTCCATAGAGCAATACCAGCTTCTTTTGCATAAATTTGGGAAATTTCTTTATCAAATAGGATTTTACTTTTCTGATCATATTTCCACCTTATTCATTCGTTTTTGCAGAACTGGCAACAACTCCTTCATCCGGAATCTGCTCATACTGCTTGATATAATCTCCATCGGGATTATCGTATTCTACCACCTGGTTCTCATTGGCATATACCATTCCCAGATCATCCATGGCTTTCTCACGAACCTCTTCCAGATTCACGGAATCCATCACTGCATTGTACTTTGTCGTATTCGCTTCATTCAGATTCGCAAGTTCCTCCTGAAGTGCTGTAATATTCTTGGAGCGGTTTGTAAGCTCTGCACGTAACTGTACATACTGCACACAGACTACCAGCATTAAAATTGCTGCAACCGAAAGAAACACCACGTAAGCTTTGTTAATCC
>OLPC01000407.1_pt1 | contig 43587 bp, 33 predicted proteins | sample 1672341 | NCBI WGS metagenome assembly OLPC01 (sample SAMEA3136673, study PRJEB25190) | human gut metagenome | reverse complement strand
GAACTGGAAAAATAAAATATATTAGAAAAATATGAGGAGGAATAAAATGGAAAATATTTTAGAGGTAAAGAATATAGGCAAAAAATATCAAAATAAAGAAGGAGAAATATTAGCCCTTAAAAATGTAAATTTTAGAGTAAAAAAGGGCGAATTTGTAAGTATTATAGGACCAAGTGGATGTGGAAAATCCACACTATTATCAATTATTGCAGGACTAGAAGAAAAAACAACAGGAGAAATATACATAGAAGGAGAAAAAGTAAATGGAATTTCTAGCAAAATAGGATATATGTTACAAAGGGATTGTTTACTAGAATGGAGAAATATTTTAAGCAATACAATGTTTGGACTAGAGGTAAAAGGAAAAAATGATAATGTAAATAAAGAATATGTATTAGAATTACTAAAAAAATATAATTTATACGAATTTAAAGATAAATATCCATCAGAATTATCAGGAGGAATGAGACAAAGGGTAGCACTTATTAGAACACTTGCAGTAAAACCTAAAATCTTATTATTAGATGAAGCATTTTCAGCTTTAGATTACCAGACTAGAATAATGGTTACAAATGATATTTATTATATTTTAAGAAAAGAAAAAATCACATCAATTATTGTAACACATGATATTTCAGAAGCAATTAGTATGTCAGATAGAGTGTTAGTATTAAGCAAGAGACCAGGGACAATAAAAGATATTCATAAAATTAATTTTGGTGTAGAAAATAGAACACCAATAAATTGTAGAGAAAGCCCAAAATTTAGTCAATACTTTAATACTCTATGGAAGGAGTTGGGAGTAGATGAATAAAACAATAATTTCAAAAGATAGAAAAGAATATTTAAGAAAAATAAAAAAAAGAAAATATTTAATTTTATTAACACAAATATTAATACTTGTATCTTTTTTAGGAATATGGGAAATTTTAGCTGATAATGGTATAATAGACAGTTTTATAACAAGCCAGCCAAGTAAAATATTTGCAACCTTTATGAATTTAACTTCAAATGATTTATTAAAACATATAGGAGTTACAGTATATGAAACAGTAGTAGGATTTTTAGTAGGAACAACTTTAGGAATAGCAATAGCAATTATTTTATGGTGGTCTAATTTTTTGTCAAAAGTTGCAGAACCATATTTAGTTGTATTAAATAGTTTACCTAAAGTAGCACTTCGGACCAATAATTATTATTTGGGTTGGAGCAGGAACACCAGCAATTATTGTTATGGCAGTAGCAATTTCTTTGATTGTAACAATATTAGAAAACCTAAATGGCTTTTTAAGAACTGATAAAGAAATAATTAAAATGGCAAAAACGTTTAAGGCAAGTAAATTTCAAATACTAACAAAAATTATTATTCCAGCCAATATATCAACATTTATAAATTCACTAAAAGTTAATATTGGACTTTCTTTGGTTGGAGTTATATCTGGAGAATTTTTAGTATCAAAAGCAGGATTAGGATATTTAATTGTGTATGGAGGGCAAGTATTCAAATTAGACTTAGTTATGACAAGTGTTATTATATTAGGAATTGTAGCGGGAATAATGTATTTAGCAGTGTTGTTACTTGAAAAATTTATAGTAAAGTCAAAAAATTATTAATATATTTACCATATATAAAAATTACAATTATATTACAAAAAAATTACAAATAAAATAATTTTATTTGTAATGTTGACAAGTATTTGGTGTTACTGATATATTTAAATTGTATTTTTAAAATTGTAAAAGGGAAAACAAAATTTTTTCATTTGTTTTTTCAACTGATAGTACAAATAAAATATGTACTACAGTAAAAGAAAGGGAGGAATAAATATGGCAAAAATACAAAATGTTGATTATGAGGCAATGCCAAAACAAGCAAAGCAAATGAGGTCATATGGACAACAACTAAATACACAAATGACAAATGCATATAAAAGTATTGAAAATATGCATAATTCTTGGTATGGAAAGAGATACAACGAATTAGTAAAACAATTTAATAATCTTACAACACAAATTAATGAAATGTTAACATTAGTTGTAACTGATATACCATATGCACTTGAAACAGTTGCAAATAATTATTCACAAGCGGATAGAGGAACAAATGCAACAGCAGCGCAAAAAACATCACCTAAAAAAATAACAAACTTAACAATACATAATGATGTTGGAATGAAGTTTGTAACAAGCAATGTTGAGTCAGTACAAAAGAGTGTATCAACTAACTTTAAAAATGCAAAAGATCAAATGAATAAGATTCAAGCAGAATATACAAAAATAAAATGGCAGAGTGAGGCTTCAGAAGCTTTTAAAAGCAAATTTAATAAATTAAAACAAAATATAATCTCATCTTTTGAAAATATAGAAAGTCAATTCACAAAACTTATGACTCAAACTAAAAATGATATTGAAAAAACAGAAAAAGCAAATACAGTATCATAATTATAAAGCACATAGTATATGTGCTTTCTCTGGCAATTTTAAATAGATTGCTAGAGAAAACATATATATTATAAAGTGAAAGGATTGAGATAAAATGGCAGATAGGCAACAAATATATAGTGAAATGTTAAATTTACAACAAGATCAGGCAGCAATGAGACATTTTAAAGATCAAATATATGATGCAATACAAGAGTTAAAAGACGGAAAAAATAATATTAATAATGCAATAAATGAATTTAAAAAAGTATATACAGGAAAAGCTGCTGAAGAAAAGAGAAAAATATTAAACAAAAAGATAGAAGAAATTAATAGTGTAATAAACGAATTGCAGGAAAGCTTAGGAGAATTAAACAATAAAATAAATTATTTAAATCATCAGATAGAAATAAAGGAAACAGAGCTAAGAAATGCATAGTTGTATATGTATAGAAAGGAGGATATAATGTCAGAATTAAAAGTAGATATTGATGGTATAAATAATAAAGTTATACCCCCATTAAGTAAAGCAATAACAAAATTAGAATCAGCAGCAGATAGCTTGAAATATATAAGTTATTCTCCAGATTATTATAAATTTAATAACAGAAGTAGAGTACAAAATATTTTACCTCAAAATATAAGAAGTATAAAGTGGAATGTTACTGGTGTAAAAAGTTGGTTAGAAGATACTTCTAATAGATTTAAACAAGCTGAAAAAAATAGTGCTAAAGTAGTAGACTCATTACAATTGCCAACAGGAAATATAGGAAGTTTAGGGCAGGTATCTAATAAAACAAGTAATAAAGCTAAAAATGTATCTCAAAAAACCAATAAAAATGTAGACGATGTTTCTATATTTAAAGAGACACCAATTGGACTTTTAGGAGATCTCTTTAATGGTAATACTGAAAGTATATATAAATCTAAATATGAAGGAGATTTAAAACTTACTCAAACAGAAATTATAGGAGAAAATAAAAAAGGTACAAAACTTAAAGATGATCCTGAAATACAACAAGGATTAGAAGAATTAAATAATATTTTAAATGCACAGAACAAAGATTTAAAAGATAATGCAGAAGAGGTAAAAAATAAATTACTTAATGGTAAAATTAATCCACATATAAAAGGCTTTTTAGAAGATAGTGAATTATATTCTTTTGAGGATCCATCAGATGTAAGTGAATTAATTTCAGCATTTCAAAAAGCAAAAGAACATTTGGAAAAATTGGATTTTAATGAAGTTAAAGATGCTGATTATTATAGTTGTATTAATGGTACTATAGGATTAGAGTATACAAAAGAGGATTGGGACTTAGTAAAAAAATATATAGAAGATAACAATATTTCTTGGAAAGATTTTTTGTCTGAATATGATGAAACAATCAGCAGTTTAGAGACATATAGAGATGAATTATTAGATAAGAAAAATCAAATATATCAATTAGAAAGATATATTGATTTATATCCATATACTAAAATTACGCAAAATGTTGATTTTAAGGAATATTTAGAACGAGATTATTCAAATGTGGATATAGAAAGTGGATGGAGTAAGATTGCAAGTTTCTTTACTTTTGGGTTTGTAAAAGCAGAAGTAGGAGAGAATTTTAATGAATTTACTCAGGAAGAAAAGGCCATATATTTTTATTTAAAAGAACAGTATTCAGAAGATGAAGCAAATGAATATTATACAAGTTTAGAAGATATGGTTAATCAACGTAAAGGAATGAAAGATGCATTAGAATATGTGAAAAACTTAGATATAACAGGAATAGAGACAGTAGATGGAGTAAACAATTTTTTAACCACTACAGGAATGGGATTTACAGATGGTGTATGGTCTTTTGGAGAAGGACTATCTAATTTATTTCCTGGAAATGGGGAAATTATGTCAGAATTGCAATATAAACAGTCATTTTTAACAGCTATGTTGACTCAAGATATTAATTTGGATGAAATTGAAAAAAGTTATGGTAAAGATTCTGAAGAATATAAGTTATATGAAAAATTATACAAAATGCAAGATATATATAGAAAATCATTGGGAGCTAATTATAATGTAGCTTCGACTATTGGAAGTGAAGCAATTCCGATGGCTGTAAGTTTAATTCCGGAAGTTGGACAACCACTGGGTATTGCACTAAGTTCTCTTTCAGATGCAGGTAACGCAAAGGCAACGGCTTATCAAAATGGAGTAACTGGATGGAATGCATATTTATATGCAGGTATTAGAGGAGTTACTTCTGCGGTTATAACAAAATCTTTTGCGGCTATCCCAGGTCTTTCAGACAATGCAAGTACTACATTTAAGGGAATAATAAAAGGTTCAGTACAAGCACGGACTTTCTGCTGTTGCTCAGCAAAAAATAGATTTATTTACGCTTAAGGTACTTTCTGGAGAAGAAATTAATTTGGACGAATTTTTTGATATAGAAAAAGACACTGAAACATTCACAACAGCGCTATTAACAGCACTTATTTTAAATGGTGGAAAAGCATTAACGATTAAGATTAAGGGTAAGAAAACAACTGTGACTGCTGAAGCGGTAGAGAAATGTATAGATAAAGATGGAAATTTAGATACTAAGAAACTTGTTAATCTTAAAAATGGTCAATCCAATAATAAAGGAAATGTAGGAAAAGAATATGTAGATAATATACAAGAGTATTCAGCTAAAGGAATAACAATTGAAGAATATTTACAGAAAAATGGAATTAATATAGTAGATAATAATACTAAATTATCAGCAGCAGTAAGTCTAGGGGATAGTAAGTTGTACATATTATCATGTGTAGAGAAAATATTAAATAATAAAAATCTATCAAACTCTAAAAGAAAAAACCTAAATGATTTATTGGATAGTTATAAAAAGATACCAGTAGGGAATCTTAATACAGAAACCATGTTAAAAAGCTTTAAAAAATATTTAAGTAAGGAACAAATTGAAAAAGTAAATAATATTAAACAGAATGGAATGTCAGATAAATTAGCGTCTAGCTATACAGATGAACAATTAGCAGCGGTATTTAACTATACAGCTTGTGGAGGGTTGGAAATAAATGCGTGGTTAAATGACGCTAATGAGCCGAAAGCTCCATGGGATTCATCACCTGATGTTAAAACAAGAGATATATACCATAATATTAGTGAAATTCAAGATGTTATGAGTGGACATTATGATCAGAGTAAGGATAGATATAATAGGATATTTGATAGTAGTCAAGGTAATATAATAGATTGCTTAGATTCTGTAATTTCTTCTGCAAATTATGATAAAGCTATAGTTTCATATAGAGGAATTAAAGAATTATTTGATAATAATGTAAAAATAGATGTTCAAGGCTTAAAAACAGGTGATTCATTTGAGTCTGCAGGATATCAAAGTAGTAGTGTTGTAATGGAAAATTGTTATGGAGTTAAAAGGGGAGATACAAACATAATATTAAAAATAATAGTTCCACCAAATTCAGGAACAGGTGCATATATAGAAAACATTACAGGTGTAAATGATTATAATCAAATGGAGATGATAATAAAGAGAGATGCAAAAATGACTGTAGTGGGAGACTTGGAATATGTAGAAATAAATGGTATGATGAAAACAATAGTACCAGTAATGGTTGAATAATCTAGGAGGTATAAAGAATGAATAAAATGAATGAAGAAGAGAATAAAAAAAGATTTGTTGCTGATGTAAGAGAATATACAGTTAAAGTAAATGGTTCATCGGAAAATATTGGCGAAAAAATTCAACAAAGGAGTAATGAGGAACTGGTTAACGCGATGAAAAAATATATGCCAATAGGAAGTATAGTGAAAATAAGAGATTCATTTAAAAAATACATGATAATGGGGTTTAATTCAAAATTTGATGATAAGATATATGATTATTTGGCCTGTGAATATCCATTTGGATTAGATTCGGAACACAAAAGTGATGTATTTAACCATAATCAAATAGAGAAAGTATTTCATATAGGATTTGTAAATAACCAAGAAAAGAATTTCAAATTAGAATTGCTTAAAAGTATAAATAATAATGAACCAGAAAGGTAAAAGTATTGAGTATAATGTTAGGAGCAATATGTGGAGATATTGTGGGCTCAATATATGAAGCTAACAATATAAAAGAAAAAGATTTTATTTTTTTTAAGGATAGCTGTAGATTTACTGATGATAGTGTAATGACAGCAGCAATTTCAAAGGCTTGTTGCCGATATGTAGAAAATAAAAATCAAGAGAGTTTTAAAAATGATTGTATTAGATATATGCAGGAATTAGGGAGAAATCATATTAATGCGGGTTATGGTGGAACTTTTATATATTGGTTATTAAGTGATACTCCAAAACCTTATAATAGTTATGGAAATGGATCTGCAATGAGGGTATCACCAGTAGCATGGGTGTCAGAAACTTTAGAAGAAGCAGAAAGACTTGCGAAATTATCTGCTGAAGTAAGTCATAATCATCCATATGGAATAGCAGGAGCTCAAGCTGTTGCAGGTTCTATATGGATTATGTTACATGGTGGAAATAAGAGATTGATAAAAAAGTATATAGAGGACAATTATTATAAACTAGATTTTAAACTTGATGACATAAGAGAAAAATATGAATTTGATGTAACATGTCAGGGATCAGTACCACAAGCAATAGAAGCTTTTATAGAGTCAAAAAATTATGAGGATGCGATTAGAAATGCAATATCTATAGGGGGAGATTCCGATACAATTGCTGCTATTACAGGAAGTCTTGCTGAAGCTTACTATGGTATGCCTAAAGAATTAAAAAGGACTACAATTAGTTATTTAGATAATGACTTAAAAATATGCGTGAAAAATTTTTATAATAAAATATTAAAGCAACAAAAAGTAAAAAATAAAAGTTCAGAAGATAAGGAGGAACGATAGTGAACAAAATAGGAGAAAAATACCTACCAATAGGAACGGTAGTAATGCTAAAAGGAGCAAGCAAAAGAGTAATGGTAACAGGATTTTGTGCTATCAAAGGAAATAACAAAAACAGAATGTGGGATTACACAGGATGCATGTACCCAGAAGGATTTTTATCATCTAATCAAACATGTTTATTTAATCATGACCAAATAGAAAAAATATATTATTTTGGACTTATAGATGAAGAAGAAGAAAAATTCAAAGCAGATTTAAATAAAATGTTAGATGAAACACAAAACCAAAATAAAAAATAGATAAAGTTAAACAAAAGAAATAAAAGGGAGGTAATTTCTTTGATTGTAGCATTAATAGGAAAAAACAAAATGCTAAAAACGAACTTGCCAAAATTCACAATAGGAAATTATGCTATTAATGATGAAAACGGAAGAAAGATAATAAATATAGAAAGCAAAAATGGAAATTGGCAAATTGTAAACAACAACTCTATAAAAATAGTAAATGCTGAGCATATTAATAATAAAGAAAAAATAAATCTAGATAATATTAGAGAAGTAACGTTAAAAGAACATAATTTATATTATGTTTCTTTTAGCAATATGAAAGAAATTTTTATTTTATATTGTTCTCCAGACTGTGAAAGTTTTACACATTTAGATGTAAAAAAATCTTCAGAAATTACAATTGGGAGCAACAAAAATAATAACATTTCTTATAGTAGTCCATTAGTAAAAAGTAAGCATGCACGTATTTTTTATAGTAATGGAAGATTAATGCTAGAAAACTTTGACAAAGACTATGGATGTTTTATCAATAACAGACCAGTTTTTAATGAAAATAAACTATTATTTAATGGTGATGTAATTTTCATTATGGGACTTAAGATAATTATAATTGGAAAAAGTATTTTTATAAACAATCCATTAGAAAAAGTCGTTTATGATAGGAAAATGTTTAGCATTAATGAAAAGGAATATAATCTTTCTAATTTGAAAGAAGAAGATGAAAGCGATTTAGAAATATATTCAGAAAAAGACTATTTTGCTAAAGCACCTAGAATAAGAAATATTATAGAAAAAGAAAAAGTAAAAATAGATGCACCGCCTCAAATACAAAGTAAAGAAGGAATGCCACTTATTTATGTTTTAGGAACAACATTATCAATGGGTGTAGTTATGATAATATCTACTTTTTCAACTATAGATGGATTAATAAGTGGAACAGCAACTTTCAAAGATACAATGTTTTCATTACTAATGTCTTTAGCTATGTTAGTAAGTATAATTCTTATTCCAGTATTAAATGTAAGATATGAGAAAAAACAAAAAATAAAATATGAAGAAAAAAGACAGAAAAGATATAAAGATTATATAAATTCAAAAATAGAATTAATAGATTCTATTATGAAAAAGCAAAGAAAAATTTTATTTGAAAATTATGTATCAGTAGAAGAATGTAACAATATAATTGCAACTAAAAATTCTAGATTATGGGAAAGAAATATAGAAGATTTCGATTTCTTAACAGTTAGGTTAGGAATAGGAGATGTACCATTAGAAATAGATATAGAATATCCAGAAGAACAATTTGCAATGGAAGATGATAATCTAGTAGAAATGTTAAGTGAAATAGGAAATAAATCTAAAATCCTAAAAGATGCGCCAATTACAGTTTCTTTAGCTAAAAGAAACATTTCAGCATTAATTGTACAAGATAATCAAAAGCTTGTAGAAAAATTTATTCAAAGTTTAATAATGCAATTAATTACATTCCATAGTTATGAAGATTTAAAGCTAGTATTTTTATTAAAAGAAGATAAAGACAATAAGTGGGAGCACATAAAAATGTTACCACATGTTTGGAATAATACAAAACAAATTAGATTTTTTGCAGATGATTACAATGAAATGAAAGAGATTTCTAGATATTTGGAAGAAGAGATTAATAGTAGAACTACAAGAGATGACGAATTAGACTATAAGGCATTTATGCCATACTATTTAATTATTACAGATGATTATAAGAAAATAGAAAATTTAAAAATTATAACAGAAATACTAGAAAAGAAAGTTAATGTAGGATTTAGTATATTATGTATTAGTGATAGCTTAACACAACTACCAAATGAATGTAAGACATTTATTAGTTTAACAAATAATGAAGGCATGATGTTTGAAAGTGAAATATCATCAACAAATCAAAGTAAGTTTAAATTTGATGATTCATATACATTTTTCTTTGAAAAAATATGCAAAGAAATATCTAACATTCCAATTAAGTATACAGCTTCAGGACAAAAAATGTTACCAAGTAGTTATGGATTTTTGGAAATGTATGATGTAGGAAAAATTGAACAATTAAATATATTAGAAAGATGGAAGAAAAATGATTCAACAATATCTTTACAAGCGCCAATAGGTATTGACAGTGCAGGAATGCCAATTGTATTAGATATTCATGAAAAATTCCATGGACCACATGGACTAATTGCAGGTTCAACAGGTTCTGGAAAAAGTGAATTTATTATAACGTATATTTTATCATTAGCAATCAACTACCATCCAGATGATGTTGCATTTATATTAATAGATTACAAAGGTGGAGGATTAGCAGGGGCATTTCAAAAAAGAGATATAAAATTACCACATTTAGTTGGAACAATTACTAATATAGATACAGTTGGATTACAAAGATCACTTGCATCTATCCAAAGTGAATTAAAAAGAAGACAAGTAATGTTTAACGAAGCTAGAAATAGAATTGATGAAGGAACAATAGATATTTATAAATATCAAAAACTATATCATGAAGGAATAGTAGAAGAACCAATTCCACATTTATTAATAATATGTGATGAATTTGCAGAATTAAAACAACAACAAGAAGATTTTATGGATGAATTAATAAGTGTAGCAAGAATAGGACGTAGCTTAGGAGTACATCTTATTTTAGCAACGCAAAAACCAGCAGGTATAGTAAATGAACAAATACGTAGTAATAGTAAATTCGGTATTTGTTTAAAAGTACAATCGACAGAAGATAGTACAGATGTAATAAATAGACCAGATGCAGCATACTTAAAACGTGCAGGTCAATTTTATATGCAAGTGGGAAACAATGAATATTTTACATTAGGATTATCAGCATATTCAGGATTGCCTTATATGCCATCTGATGTTACAAAAAAGAAAATAAATAACTCACTTGAAATTATTTCTAATATAGGGAATGTTTTAAAAGAAGTAAGCAATTCAAAACAAGTTAAGCTTGATAATAAAGGAGAGCAGTTAACTAATATTGTAAAATATATGTATAAATTGGCAAAACAAGAAAATATAAAATCTAAGCAATTGTGGATGGATAATATTCCAGAAACAATATTCTTAGAAAATACAAGAGAAAAATATAAAATAGAAAATGAAGAAAATATAATAGCTCCAGTTATAGGAGAATATGATGACCCATATAATCAACGTCAGGGAGTAGTAAAATTAGATCTTTCTAATAATGGAAATACCATAATCTATGGTAATGCAGATAGTGGAAAAGAGACATTACTTAGTACTATCGTGTATGATACTATGACAAATTACAATCCTGAAGATGTGCAAATGTATTTATTTGATTTTGGAAGTGAGGCATTAAAAATATTTAAAAAGAGTCCACATGTTGGAGACATTGTATTTATGAATGATACTGAAAAAGTAGATAGATTTTTTGAAATGCTTCAAAAAGAAATTAGAGAAAGAACTGATATTTTATCAGATTATGGTGGAGATTATAATTTATATATAAAGACAAGTGGAAATAAAATGCCAATGCTAATTGTAATAATAAACAATTATGAGGCTTTTTCAGAAAACTATGAAGATAAATATGATGATATATTTTTAATGCTAACCAGAGAAGGAACAAAATGTGGAATAGTATTTATTATTACAACAAGTGCATGCAATGACGTTAGATATAGATTAGCTCAAAATTTTAGACAAAAAATAGCATTACAATTAAACAATGAAGATGATTATTTTAATATTTTTGATGGAATAGGAAAGAAAAGACCATCAAATATATTTGGTAGAGGATTAGTAAGACTAGAAGATATTTATGAATTCCAAACAGCTAAAATTTGTGAACCAGAAAAATGGAATCTAACTATAAAAAATAAAATAGACGAGTTAAATAAAATTTATAAAATAAAGGCAAAACATATACCTACTTTACCAGATAAAGTAGAGATGAATGACATTAAAGATTATTTGAAAGACTTAACTGCAGTTCCAATAGGAATTAGTAAGAAAAATCTTGATGTATATACTTATAATTTTAAAAAGAGTTTTGTTAATATTATCACTTCAAAAAATATAGAAAGTAGTATAGAATTTATCTCTCATATTTTAGAAGAAGTAAAACAATTGGAAAATACTAATATAGTGCTTTTTGATTCAGAGAGAGTATTACAAAATAAAAAAGTTAATTTAGGTTTAAATTATAAAAATTTTGTTCTTGGAATAGAGAATAATTTGAACAAAAATAAACAGGTAATATGCATAATTATAGGAATAGATAAATTTTTAAATGATTTAGAAAATGGAGAAGAAGATCTATATGAGACTTTTAAAAAAGCAGAAGAATTAGAAAATTATAGCTTTGTTATTATAGACAATGCAAGCAAGTTAAAAAATCGTGAATATGATGAATGGTATAAAGAATATGTTTCAGGAGATACAGGAATTTGGATAGGAAATGGAATAAGTGACCAATATTTAATAAATGTAAATACTGCCAATAAAGAAGTGATAAACAGCTGTGGAGATAGCTTTGGATATGTAATTAAACAAGAAGAGCCATATTTAATAAAACTTTTAGGAATGAAACAAAAAGGAGAAGAAAATGGATAAAGTATTAGTAAAAGTATATGTTCCTATGCTTGAAAAAATATATGATGTATGGATTCCTTCACATAAGAGAATCTACAATGTTATTGATTTATTGATAAAGGCTGTAAATGAACTAAACGATAATTGTTATAGACCAGATAAATTACCTATGTTATATGACAAATTAACAGCTGAAGTATATGATATTAACTTAAGTATTAAAGATTCTACAATTAGAAGCGGAACAGAATTAGTTTTATTGTAATAAATAAAAAGTTAAATTTATAAAATTCACACCTTTTTATTATAAACATAAAATATATAAAATAAAAAGGAGGTGTAATTTTAAAATGAAAAAAAGAACTATAACTTACATCATAGTAATACTTATCATGCTAGTAATAGCAATAGGAGTATTTATAACAAAAAAACATAAAGAAAATGCTGAAGAACTAAAAACTATAAAAGTCAACGAAGTAACACGATCAGTATTTTATGCACCGCAATATATAGCAATAAACAATGGATATTTCAAAGAAAAGGGATTAAATATAGAATTAACAACAGGTCAAGGTGCAGACGCTGTTATGACAGCAGTTTTAAGTAATCAATCTGACATAGGATTTGCAGGACCAGAAGCATCAATATATGTATACAATCAAGGAAAGGAAGATTATACACAAGTATTTGCACAAATGACCAAAAAAGATGGATCATTTTTAGTTTCAAGAACGAATACAGATAATTTTGATTGGAAAGATTTAAAGGGGAAAACGATAATACCAGGAAGAAAAGGTGGAGTACCTTATATGACATTAGAATATGTTCTAAAAAATAATGGAATTGACCCTAAAAAAGATGTAACTTTAGATGATAGTATTAAATTTGACTTAATGGCTGGAGCCTTTGCAAGTGGTAATGCAGATTATGTTACATTATTTGAACCAACTGCATCTATGACAGAAAGTCAGAAAAAAGGATATGTAGTAGCTTCTGTTGGAGAAGCAGCAGGTGAAATACCATATACAGCATATTTCACTAAAAAAAGTTATATAGCAAATAATGAAGATACTATACAAAAATTTACAGATGCAATTTATCAAGGAGAAAAATGGACAAAAGAACATACAAGCAAAGAAATAGCAGAAGTTATTACAAATTTCTTCCCAGGAACAGATATAGAAATGTTAACAGCGGCAATTCAAAGCTATAAAGATATAGATGCATGGAATGATACACCATATTTAAAAGAAGAAGCATTTAATAGATTACAAGAAGTAATGAAAAGTGCAGGAGAATTAAGTCAAAATGCTCCATATGACAAAATTGTTAATAATAAATATGCTGAAAATATAAAAAAATAAACTAAAAAATAGCATAATTCATTTTAGAAAAAAAGTGAATTATGCTATTTTTATATTATAGAAAAGTTCTTTGAAATTCTTATAATATAAATACTTTAAAATTTTTCAAAAACATAGAATAATCAAAAAACAACGAGATAAATCGAGAATTAATAAATAAACATTTACATATACTACAAAACGAGATTTTGACAACTAGAACTTATAATGATAAATTTACAAATGAGAAAGGACGTGAAAGAATGAAAATAATAGAAGCAAATATTGACTATAAATTAATAGGTGAAAGAATAAAGGAAGCGAGAAAAAAAGCAGGATTATCACAAGAAAAATTAGCAGAAATGATTGATGTTACAACAGTATATGTTAGCAAAATAGAAAGAGGAGGACAAATAAATTTAAAAAGATTATCTCAAATGTCAATAGCATTAAATGTTCCAATAGAAAAAATACTAAATGGAACAACAATGGAAAATGAAAATTATTTAAATAAAGAATTTCAGGAATTATTAGATAAATGCTCAAAAGATAAACAAAGATTAATATATAATATTGCAAAAATTGTATCTGGTATAAAATTTGCGTAGAAAGCATTTATAAGCTTTACAAAAACATAAAAATAGTATAAACTATTTCTATGAAAAGTACTATTAAAATCAGGTATGGTATGCCGTTTTATAAACTATACCTGTTTTTTAAATGGACTAAGAAAGGTGATAATAAATGTATTTAAAAAGATTAGAATTGCAAGGATTTAAATCTTTCGCTGATAAAACTATATTAGAATTCATGCCAGGAATTACAAGTGTAATTGGACCAAATGGATCAGGAAAAAGTAACATATCAGACAGCATAAGATGGGTGCTTCGGAGAGCAAAGCATGAAATCATTAAGAGGAACAAAGTCATTAGACATTATTTTTGCAGGAACCCAAAATAGAAAATCATTAGGATTTGCAGAAGCCTCACTAGTATTTGATAATTCAGATGGAGCGTTACCAATTGAATATACTGAAGTAACAGTAACAAGAAAGATTTATAGAAGTGGAGAAACAGGATATTATATAAATAAAGTACCTTGTAGGCTAAAAGATGTATTAGAATTATTTATGGATACAGGAATTGGAAAAGATGGATATTCAATTATAGGACAAGGAAAAATTGATGAAATATTAAGTAATAAATCAGAAGATAGAAGAAATATATTTGAAGAAGCAGCAGGAATAGTAAAATATAGAACAAGAAAGCAAGAATCAGAGAAAAAACTAGAACGTACAAAGCTAAACTTACTTAGAATTAATGACATTTTAACAGAAATAGAAACAAATATAGAACCATTAAAAAATCAGGCAGAAAAAGCTAAAAGATATCTAGATTTAAGAGAAGAACTAAAAAGTATTGAAATAGGCTTATTTATATATAACATAGAAAAATATAAATCAACTTTAGAAGAAATTATAAAAGATGAAGAAATTTATACAAATCAATGTAATGACGAAGAAGGCAGATTAGAAAGAATCAAACAATTAAAAGAAGAATTACAAAATGATATAGATGATATTACAGTCAAAATAGAAGAAATGTCAAATATAGGATTTGAAAGTCAAAAAGAAATTGAAATGTTAAATTCTGATATAAATGTAGCTGATACAAGAATTTTAAACAACAATGAAAATAAAAGTAGATTTGAAAAAGAAATAGAAGAAGCACAAAATAGACTAGAAGAATTAAAAAAGGAAATTGAACAAAAACAAGAAAAACAACAAAATTTAAAACAAAACAAAGAGAAGTTTGAAAAAGAATTAAAAGAAAAAGAAGAAGAGCTAGCTAATCTTACAAAGAAACTTTCAAGTAAAGAATTAGAAATAGAGAATTATAAATTACAAGTAGAAGCTAATATAGACAAAAAATATGAATTACAATCAGAAATAAATAGTAAAGAGATAAATTTTGATAATTATGAAAAAAGGCAAGCACAAATAAAAAGTGAAGTAGCATCTCATATTTCAGAATTAGATAGTACAAGATTACAGAAAGAAGACATAGCAAAAGAATTTTATGAAATTGATTCAAAAAGAAATAAAATTGTATCAAGTTTAGAAGAGATTAATAAGAAAAGAGAAGAAGCTGACAAAAAAATCAAAGCTTATGAAGATGAGATAAATAGATATCAAAGTGAAATAAGAATAAAAGAATCAAGATTAAAATTCTTAATTGAAACAGAAAAAGAAAAAGAAGGATATATAAAAAGTGTAAAATCATTATTAAAAGATTGTGAAAATATTAAAGAACTAGGAAAAGGAATGCATGGAGTTTTAGCTAATATAATAGAAGTCCCAGAAGAATACCAAACAGCAATAGAAATGTGTTTAGGAGCAAGTCTACAAAATATAGTAACAGAAACAGAAGAAGATGCAAAAAAATTAGTACAACATTTAAGAAAAAACAATTTAGGAAGAGCATCATTCTTACCAATTACATCTGTAAGAGGTAGAAAGCTAGATAAAATAAAAGGACATGAAAAAGGTGTAGTAGGTATTGCATCAGACATAGTTAAATTTAATAAAAAATATGAACAAATTGTATTAAACTTATTAGGAAGAACTGTTATAGTAGACAACATGGAAACAGCAATTAAAGTGGCTAAACAAAATGGATATACATTTAGAATTATAACAATTGAAGGAGATGTAATTAATCCATCAGGAGCAATTACAGGAGGATCTGTAGCAAAGAAAACTGTTAATATTTTGGGAAGAGGAAGAGAAATTGAAAAATTAGAAAAAGAAACTAAAAAGTTAAGAGAAAAAGTTGTAGAATTAGAAAAAGAAAAACAGGAATATGAAAGATCAATGGAGGATACTTTTGAAGGAGCAACAAGTTTAGAAAAAGAATTACAGGAAATTGATATTACATATGCAACAGAAAAACAAAAATTAGTTTCAATTGAAGAAAATATTGCTAAAATAGAACAAAGAGTAAACAAACTAAAAGAAGAACAAGCAAATATAGAAAAAGAAAAAGAACAAACAATTTTAAGAAAGCAAGAAACACAAAAAGAAATAGAAAATTTAACAGAAGAAACAGATAAATTAAATAAAGTAATAAGCGAATTTGCAGATTTAAATAAAGATAATCAAAAATATGCAGATGATTTAAATTTTGATATTACAAACTTAAAAATATCAGTATCATCTTTTGACGAAAGTGAAGCTTCAATCCAGGAAATACAAGAAAGAATAAATGTAGAAATAGAAAATACAAATAAAAGTATAGAAAATAAACAAAGACAAATAGAGCAAATAAAACAAGATAACTTTAACTTAGAAAAATCAAAAGAAGAAATAAAAGAGAAAATTAATGACATAAAAAAAGAAGTAGAAAATAGCGGAGTAAAAATAGAACAATTAAAAACACAAAGAGTAGAAAAAAATGAAAAATTAAAGAAACAAGAAAATGAAATTACAGAAAAATTTAAAACAATTGAAGATTTAAAAGCTCAAATTGTTAAAATTGATGTAAAGAAAACTAAGATTGAAGAAGATATAAATACTATAATTAACAAAATGTGGGAAGAATATGAATTAACTCCAAATGCAGTAAAAGATTATAAAAAACCAGAAAATGTAGCATTAACACAGAAAAATGTAAATAATTTGAGAAAAGATTTACGAGAATTAGGAAGTGTAAATATAGACTCAATAGAAGAATATAAAACAATGAAGGAAAGATATGACTTTATGTGTGAACAAAGAGTTGATTTAGAAGATACAATGTCAAAACTAAGAAAGATTATTAATGATATGACAGCAACAATGAAAGAACAATTTAAAACTCAATTTGAAATTATTAATAAGAATTTTGCAGAAGTATTTAAGGAATTATTTGGTGGAGGAAATGCATCGTTAAAATTAGAAGATGAAGAAAATATACTAGAATGTGGAATTGAAATAACAGTTCAACCACCAGGAAAAAAACTTCAAAATATGATGCTATTATCAGGAGGAGAAAAAGCATTTACAGCTATTGCATTATTATTTGCTATATTGAAAATAAATCCAGCGCCATTCTGTGTATTAGATGAAATAGAAGCAGCATTAGATGATGTAAATGTTTATCGTTTTGCAGAGTATTTAAAGAAGTTCTCAAAAAACACACAATTTTTAGTAATAACACATAGAAAGGGTACAATGGAAGCAGCAGATACAGTATATGGAGTTACTATGGAGGAAAATGGTATTTCAAAATTATTATCTATGAAATTAAAATAATGAAATTTAATATTAAACAACAAATCTCACTACTCCTATTAAAACAAGCAAAATACCAGAGATAACAGACCAAATATTATCAGGCAAATTACTTAAACGATGTAACCTTTTTCCTAACATATTTCCAATACTTAAAAAAACAAGTTGAAAAATTGATATAAATACAGGAAAAAGAAAAGAGCTAACACCAATAATACTTCCAAAAGCTCCAATGCAAAAGCAATCCAAAGAAAGAGCAAACCCTAAAAATAAAGCTTCCTTACTATCTATTGAATGAGAAGAATCTAAATCTGAGGAGGTAGGATTTTTAATAATCTTAATAGTAATACCTAAAAATTCAATAAAAAAACTATAAATCTTTTCATTATTTTTGCAAATAGGCTCAGAAGATGCTAAATTCTGAGTCGTATTTTTTTTATCTTTATGTATAGCTTGAAAACATACAAAAATTCCCATAGCAATTAAAATGATATTTCCAATTAATCTTGTAGCAAAATCAGAAAAGATATTTTTTAAAATATCACCAAAACATACAGATAAGAATGAAATTAAAAATGAAATTACAAATAAGACAATTTTAGCCATATAAGAAATTCTTGTATTTTTAATACCATATGTAATTCCAATACCAAGAGAATCTATACTACTAGAAAGTGCTAAAATTAATGAATTAATAAACATAATAATACCTCCTTAAAGTATAATATGTCGAAAAAAGAATATTGATATTATTAATATAAAATTATTAAGTAAAATTCATAAATTGTCATAAACAAAGTACAAGCCACATAGAATGAAAGTATAAAAAGAATACAAAGGAGAGAAAAATATGTGGGAAACTTTAAGAAAAGAAGAAATTTTTAAATTATTAAAAACAGATAGAAGAAGTGGTATAACAAAAGAGCAAGTAATAGAAAGAAGGCAAAAATATGGTGGAAATAAGTTAGAAGACAAGCCAAAAGAAACAATGTTTATAAAATTTATAAAGCAATTCAATGATTTTATGATTATTATATTAATATTAGCATCCATTGTATCTGCAGGAATTTCATATATACAAGGCGAAAATGATTACATAGATTCAATTATTATAATAGCTATTGTAATATTAAATGCTATAATGGGAGTAGTACAAGAATCAAAAGCAGAAAAATCAATAGAGGCATTAAAAGAAATGACACCTCCAAAAGCAAAAGTAATAAGAAACAATATAACAATAGAAATAAATGCAGAAGAATTAGTACCAGGAGACCTAATTATATTAGAAGCAGGAAATTACGTACCAGCAGACTGTAGATTAATAGAAAGTCATAACTTAAAAATAGAAGAATCTAGTTTAACAGGAGAAACTGAAGCAATTTTAAAAGACTCAGATATGATATGCAAAAAAGATATTCCATTAGGTGACATGTTAAATATGGCTTTTATGAGTAGCATTGTAGTAAATGGACATGCAAAAGCAGTTGTTACAGAAACAGGAATGAATACCAGAGTAGGAAAAATAGCAAATATGATTATACAAGATGAAGCACCAGAAACACCTATTCAAAAGAAATTGAGTCAAGTAGGAAAAATATTAGGAATAGTATGTTTAGCAATATGTTTAATTATATTTGTAATAGGATTAATAAAAAATATAGATCCTATGGAAATGTTTATGACATCAGTAGGGCTAGCAGTTGCAGCTATTCCAGAAGGATTACCAGCGATTGTAACAATAATGTTATCACTAGGTGTTACAAAAATGGCAAAGAATAATAGCATTATTCGAAGATTGCCAGCAGTAGAGACATTAGGAAGTAGCAAAGTTATTTGTTCAGATAAAACAGGAACATTAACAAAAAATGAAATGACAGTAGTGGAAGTAAAATCAAATAATTCAGAGTTTGCAATAGAACTTTCTACGATGTGTACAGATTGTGATATTTTATATAAAAATGGCAAAATAGAAGTAAGTGGAGAGCCTACTGAAGTGGCATTAGTACAAAATGGATTAAAAAATAACAAAAATAAAACAGAATTATATCATAATATGCCAAGAATAAATGAAATTCCTTTTGATTCTAACAGAAAGATGATGACAACAATCCATAAAATTGGAAATAAATATAGAATCATAACAAAAGGTGCACCAGATATTTTATTAAACAAATGTCAAAGTTCAATAGGAGAAAAACAGAGAATTCAGAGAGAAAATTTACAAATGGCAGAAAGGGCCTTAAGAGTAATAGCAGTAGCATATAAAGATTTAGAATATATGCCAAGTAAAATAGATTCAGATAATATAGAAAACAACTTGAATTTTGTAGGATTGATAGGAATGATAGACCCACCAAGAGAGGGAGTAAAAGAAGCAGTAAAAACTTGCCGACGAGCTGGAATAAAAACTGTTATGATAACAGGAGATCATATAGCAACAGCTAAAGCAATTGCAAAAGAATTAAATATATTAGGTGCTCAAGATAAAGCAATTACAGGTCAAGAATTAGATAAAATACCACAAAACAAATTAGAAAAGGAAATAGCAAATTATTCTGTATTTGCAAGAGTAACTCCTGAACATAAAGTAAGGATTGTAAAAGCTTGGCAAAGTACAGGGGCAGTTGTAGCAATGACAGGAGATGGAGTAAATGACAGTCCAGCATTAAAAAATGCTGATATAGGAATTGCAATGGGAAAGAACGGAACAGATGTAGCAAAAAATGCTGCAGACATGGTTTTAACAGATGATAATTTTGTAACAATTGTAAAAGCAGTAAAACAAGGAAGAAATATTTATGATAATATAAAAAAAGCAATTCATTTCTTAATTGCAACAAACATTGGAGAGATAGTTACCATATTTATGGGATTAGTATTAGGATTTAAATCACCTTTATTAGCAATACAATTATTATGGGTAAATTTAGTAACAGATTCGTTACCAGCTATTGCAATAGGTTTAGAACCACCAGAAAAAGATATAATGAATCGAAAGCCAGTTGATAGTAAAAAGGGTCTTTTTGCAGATGGATTATGGAACAAAATTATAGTAGAAGGAATTATGCTAGGAATGCTAACTTTAATAGCTTTTAGTATAGGAAATAAATATTATGGAATTGAAGTAGGAAGAACAATGGCTTTTATAGCAATTGGAGTCTTAGAACTTGTCCACAGTTTTAATATAAAAAGTGAACAATCTATTTTTAAAGTAGGAATTTTGGAAAATAAATTTTTAATAGGAAGTTTTATTTTGGGAGTACTAGTTCAAACAATTGTTGTAATTATACCTACATTAGCTAATATATTTAAACTAGTTCCATTAAATCAAACACAATGGATAATAACAATTTTAATATCAATTCTTCCAATTCCGATTATGGAAATACAGAAGAAAGTAAATGAAATAAAATTTGGAAAGATAATTTATACAGAAAAACAAAAAATATAATGACTAAGAGAAATCTCTTAGTTATTTTTTTATGAATTTTAAGATTTCATCATCTGGAACATTTAAAGTTTTTACTATTTTTTTAAAGGTAGAAATTCGTGTATTTTCCTCATTATTTTCGAGTCTTTGTAAATGTCTCCAACTAATACCAATTTCTTCAGCTAATTCTTCTTGTGAAAGTTTATTTTTTAATCGATATTGTCTTATCATTATTAGCTTAGCCTCCTGTGTAATATTTAAAATATTATATTATATGCAAGGTTAAAATAAAACGACATTTTTGTCATAAAAAGTATTGACTAAAAAACTACGAAAATATAAAATATTCATAAGTATGACAAAAATGTCATGTATATACTTAAGAAATAAGCGGAATACTAACAAAAGAAGGAGAAAGAGATGTTTTTTAGAAAAGAGAATGAAGGAATAACATTAATTGCATTAGTAATAACAATTATTGTACTTTTAATTTTAGCAGGGATAACAATTGCAACTTTAACAGGAGATAATGGAATATTAACAAAAGTTAATGAGGCAAAAAAAGCTACAACAGAAGCAGATGCAATAGAAAGTGTAAAAGTTGAAGTAATGGGAAGTTATGGGACGGATGGAAAAATAAATATTGAAACCTTAAATAATAATCTAAGTAATATAATAGGATTAAAGTATAATGGAAAGGATATTTCTGAAAATAATAAAATCTTAGGAGAAAACTTATCATCAGCAATAGTTAAAGTAAATGGATATTATATAGAGATAACATTAGAAGGAAAAGTTAGTAGAATAATAACATTAGAGGAAGCAAAAAGCGAAAAGATAGTGTTTAAGGAAAACACAATAATAGTAGATGAATACGAAAATAGAATAATGATACCAGAGGGATTTAAAGTAGCAAGTGATTCAGCAACTGATGTTACAGGAGGAATTGTAATAGAAGATGCAACATATATAAATACAATAGGTAGTCAGTTTGTGTGGATACCAGTTGGAAAAGTTAATGATGCAGAAAAAGTAGAAACAATAACATTAGCACGATATACATTTGCAAGTGATGGAAAACCAAGTGCATATTCTGGTAGTTTTACTGAAGATACAGGGAAAAATCATGATAGTAGATATGGTAATAAAATTGCAAAAGATGTAGAAGATTTTAAAACAAAAGTAATAAATAGTAGTGGATATTGGATTGGGAGATATGAAGCAGGAAAAGAAAACAATAATTTAGTATGTAAATATGATAAAGGAGTATATAATAAGGTAACGCAACTACAAGCGTCAATTTTAAGTCAAGATATGTACAAAAATAGAACATTTACAAGTGATTTAGTAAATAGCTATGCATGGGATACAGCCATAGTGTTTATACAAAAATTTTCAGGAGATACTAAATATTCAAAAAAAGGACGATATGAAGCAAAATTGGCAAATACAGGAAAGGCAACAGATGGAATAAATAATGATGTGAGATGTAATATTTATGACATGGCAGGAAATTGCTATGAATGGACAACAGAAACGTATAATAGTATTGCTACTCCTTGTGTTATGAGAAGTGGAAGTTATTGGGATGGTAGTGGATGTACAAGTAATCGAGGTTATCGTCCGGTAAATTATAATAATGGTGATGATGGTTCTTTTCGTATGATTTTATATTTATAGTGGTAAAAGAATAATAAAATATCGAAATTTGTAGAGGTCTAACAGACAAATAATAAAAATATAAAAAACAGCTTTGTAAGGAATATTGCACAAAGGAGGAATTAATAGGTAAATGAAAAATGACAATAAAAAGAGAAATAAGGGAATAACTTTAATAGCACTAGTAATAACAATTATTGTACTTTTAATTTTAGCAGGAGTAACTATTGCAACTTTAACAGGAGACAATGGAATATTAACAAAAGCTAATAAAGCAAAAGAAACAACAGAAATTGAAGAAGAAAAGGAAATTATTAAAGTATCTATAATGCAGATAAAAGCTGGTAATGAAAATGGAGAATTAAAAGAAGAAGAATTAAATAATGCATTAAATCAAAATAGTAGTTTAGATAATAAAGCCACATTAAAATATGTAAACGAAAATAAGTTTATAATACAATTTAGTAAAAGTAAAAGATATTATCAAGTAAATGGGGACGGAAAAATAGAATACATGGAAGGAAAAATAGAATTTAAAACGCTAAAAATAAAATGTGTAAACAAAGATATAGAAAATAATATAATAAAAGAGTTTTGGGATAAAGAAATAAGCTATAGAGTATTAAAAGGAAAGTATTCAATAACTCCACCACAGATAGATGAATATGAAGCGGAAGAAGATATTCTAGAAGGAGAAATAACAGAGGATAAAGAAATTACAGTAGAATATTTTAAGAAAATAAGTACTGATGATTTGATATTTACACCATACAATGAAAATGGAATTGAGAGTTATATGCTTGGTGACGGAAGTAATGTTTTTGGAAATAGTATTAAAGAGAAAAAAATAAAATCAGTATTATATATACCAGAAAAGTATAATGGAATCAATATAAAAAAAATAGAAAAGTATGCATTTAGAAGTGCTGAAAATATATATAAATTGTATATTCCAGATAACATAGAAAGTATAGAAAATGCAGCGTTTGCTGACTGCACAAATCTTAAGTATATAAATTTAAATTCAAAGAAAACAGGAGTAAATATATTTTATTATGCGAAAAATTTAAAAAAAGTAGATATTGGAGAAAATGTTGAATATTTGGGAAGTGGAACGTTTTGGAACTGTTCTAATTTAACAGACGTTACAATATATTCAGAAAAAATTAATTTTTATGATAATGCTAGTACATTTAGTTCAACTAATCTAGAAAAAATTAAAGTTAATGAGGAAAATAATGCATTTTGTACAATAGATGGAGTTTTATATTCCAAAGATAAAAGTATATTATATTTATTACCGGTAAAAAACAAAGGAAATAATGGAGAGTTTGTAATACCAAATACAGTAAGGAGAATTAAGAGGTCGGCAATAAGAAGTAATCAGGAATTAACGAAAATAACAGTTCCTTCTACAGTTGATGTTGTTGAAGATGCAGCATTTGCAGAATGCTCAAGATTAGAATATGTAAATATAGACGCAAATACGTTGGCAATAAATACTTTTTATAATTCTCAAAGTTTAAAAAGATGTGATATAGGAGAAAATACTACTAATATTGGACCAGGTTGTTTTATATATTGTCATAGTTTAGAAAGTATAAATTATAATGGTACGAAATCTAATTGGAACAATATATATAAAGGAAATGATTGGAGTTTAGGAATTAAGGCTAGTGAAGTAAAGTGCTCAGATGGAAATATTAATATATAATCAAATATAAAAGAATAGATACATTAGAATGAATAATAAAAAATTTTAATACCATATATTAAAATAAATAAAATATCCAAATAACAAACTAGACTCAATGAAGTGTAAAAATGGAATTTAGAAATAAAATTAAGGAACCAGAAAAAAATCAACAAACCACTTGCCAAATACTAGAAAATATGGTAAAATAGCTATGTTTTGAAAAAAACATGGCTATTTTGTTATGTTTAATTCAAATCTCTACTTACAGAAAATGTAGGTTACAAATCCAAAGGGAGGTGAAAATAATGAACAAATACGAAAGTATTATCATTGTTAATCCAAATGTTGATGAAGCAGGACTAAAAGCTTTAGAAGAAAAATTCACAGGGTTAATTAATGAAAATGGAAAAGTTGAATCAGTAGAAAACATGGGAAAGAAAAAATTAGCTTATGAAATCAAAAAATTCAGTGAAGCTACATACATGTTATTCAATTTTGAATCAAATCCAAATTCAATAGCAGAACTTGAAAGAGTTTATAGAATTACAGATGATATTATAAAATTTATCGTTGTAAAAAAATAAAAAAATTAAATAAAGTAAGGGGCCTTTATTTAAAGTAAGAAAGGTGATAGAAAATGAACAAAGTAATATTAATGGGAAGACTAACAAGAGACCCAGAAGTAAGATATACTCAAACAAACAATACATTAGTAGCATCTTTTAGCTTAGCAGTTAACAGAAGATTTGTAAGACAAGGCGAAGAAAGACAAGCAGATTTCATAAACATAGTTGCATGGAGTAAGCTTGGAGAGTTTTGTAGCAAATACTTTAAGAAAGGTCAACAAGTAGGAATTATTGGAAGAATACAAACAAGAACTTGGGATGATGACCAAGGAACAAAGCATTATGTAACAGAAGTTGTTGCAGAAGAAGCTTATTTTGCAGATAGTAGAAGAGATGGAGAAGCAGGAAGTACTTCTTTCGAAAATACATTTGGAAATACAGCTCCAGGAAATATGGGAGCAGATTTTGAAGTATCTTCAAGTGATGACCTACCATTCTAATTAAGCAAGGGGGGAAAAATAAAATGGCAGATAAAAAACAAAATAGAAGAAATAATAAAAATTATGATGAGGATTATAATCCAAGATTCAGAAAACAAAGAAAAAAAGTATGTGTATTATGCAGTGATAAAAACTTTGAATTAGATTACAAAAATCCAGAACAATTAAGAAAATTTATCAATGATAAAGGAAAAATATTACCAAGAAGAACAACTGGAGCATGTGCAAAACATCAAAGAGATATTACAATAGCAGTAAAAAGAGCAAGACATATTGCTATGCTTCCATATTCACAAAATTAATTTAAAATATAAACAAAAAAAGGAAACATTTGTTAAAAAATTGTTTCTTTTTTTATTGTTTCAAAACATTTACTTTTATAAAGGCATATGTTATAATTCAATATGAATAAAACTAATGAGGTGAAAAACTTTGAATCAAATATTAAGTGTAGAAAGTCCAAAAAAAGAAAAAAAGAATAAAACTAGAAGAACTGGACCAATTGAAATTGAAAAAATAATAAAATTTTTCTCAATAGCAATTTTGCTTTTTGGTGTATTTATGATTGGAAGTGGATCTTATTCTATGTATCAAGATTCTAAGTCAGAAGGAGAATCAAACAAACCAACTATAGAAATAAAAGAAGATGCTGCGACAGAAATTACATTACAAATATCAAGTAATAAAGAATTAACAAAAGTAACATATCATTGGAATAATGAGGACGAAATAGAAATTGATACTAAAGGAAAGAAAAAAGTAGAACAAAAAATAGAAATACCAACAGGAAAAAATACGTTAAATATATATGCAGTAGATGTAAATGGAAAAGAATCAACATGTCAAAGACAATATACAATACAAGGAGACATTAATGTAGAATTAAAAGTAGAAGGAAATAACATTAAAATCACTGCAAATGGAAAAGAACAACTTTCATACATGACTTATAGATGGGATGACGATGAAGAAACAAAAGTTGATATTAATAGTATGCAAACAGAGCAAACAATAGAAACTCCAAAAGGAACACATACATTAACAGTTGTTATGGTAGATATTAATAATAAAACAGAGACAAAGACCCAAGAAGTAAAAGGAGTTACAAAGCCAAAAGTTGAAATAACAACAGATGGTTCAGCTAATTTTATTATAAATGCATCAGATGAAGAAGGAATAAAGAAGGTAGAATTTGTTATTAATAAAGAAGAACAATATGTGTTAAATTTAGATCAGGTATTACCATTAGAGCAAAGAAAGGAATTTCAATATTCATATCCATTAAAAGATGGAGAAAATAACTTAAAAGTAATAGTGTATAACGAGAGTAATATAAGTGAAACATATGAAGTAGTAGTAAGAAAATAGAAATACCTCCTACAAAACATTGTAGGAGGATATTTATTGAAAGAGGGGAAACTTCCATGGGAGCAAAAATATTTGAAATATTAACATATTTTATTATATATTCCTTTTTGGGATGGATTATGGAATCTATTGTAAGATCTGTATCAGAGAAAAAGATAATAAATACTGGATTTTTGAAGGGACCAGTTTGTCCAATTTATGGAATAGGAGCTATTATTATGTTACTATTTCTAGAAAGGTATCAAAACAAACCTATCTTATTATTTTTTATAGCCATTATTGTACTAACTACATGGGAGTACTTAGTGGGAGTTTTATTAGAAAAAATATTTCATACAAAATATTGGGATTATTCTGAGCAAAAATTTAATTTTCAAGGAAGAATTTGCTTAGTAAATTCAATTTGTTGGGGAATATTAGGAGTTATATTTGTAAAATATATTCATCCATTTGTAAAAGATTTAGTTTTTAAAGTGGATATAAGATTATTACATTATATAATTTCAATTATAGCAATAATATTATTAGCAGATTTAATTGTTACAATCATTAAAGTAAAAAATATAAAAATGACATTAAAGAAAGTAGAAGAAATAAATAAAGAAATAAAAGCAAAACTAAATGAAATCAGAAAATTAACAAAGGAAAACAATAAAAGTGAAGAAAAAAATATAAAGACTGAAAATGTTCGAAAATTAATAAGAAAATTAAAAAGAAAGAGAGATAGAATGACTTTAAGTTTGTACAAAAATGTATATAGACTAAAAAAAGCATTTCCGGCTATTAATACAAAAGAGATAACAGAAATATTAAATAAAAAAATACAGATTAGAAAAAATAAAAAAAATACTTGAAACTTAATAAATATTTTGTATATAATAAATCAAAAAAAGTAGAAAAATTAAACAAAGGAGTAAGAATATGGTACAAGAAATATACATTATTGATGATGATGACTCATCAATTGTAATATTTAGAGAGCTATTTAGAAATGATCCAGAATATAAATTTATAAGTGTAAAAACGGAACAAATTGATATTGCATTAAAAAATATACCATCACTTATTGTAATTAACGAAGATGCTATAGATAGAGATGTAGTAGAATTATGTAGAAAGATTAGGAAAGATGAGGATAACACTATAACACCAGTTATTGTGGTGTCATCAAAAAGTGAAAAAGAACATAGAGTAAGAATACTACAAGAGTCAATAGAATACTTTATAAAAAAACCAGTAGATGAGCAATACTTATATTATACAGTAAAGAATTTAAACAGATTGTTGTCTAGCAACAGAAGAGTAAGTCCTCTAACAGGATTACCAGGAAATGTACAGATACATGCAGAGCTAAAGAAGAGAATATTAAGGCAAGAACCATTTTGTGTATTATATGTTGACTTAGATAATTTTAAAGCATACAATGATGTGTATGGATTCTTAAAAGGTGACGAGATTATAGAATTTACAGCTGAAACAATTGTAAAAATGGTTCATAGTGACGAATTAGAAAATACTTTTGTTGGTCATATAGGAGGAGATGATTTTGTAGCAATTGTACCAGGAACTAATTGCGAAAAACTTTGTCAAAATATAATAAGTTATTTTGATAAAAATGTAGAAAGATATTTTACAGAAGCAGATATAGAAAAAGGTTATATAGAAGTTGCTAATAGAAAAGGAATTATTGAACAATTCCCATTGACTTCAGTATCTATTGGTGTAGTAGTGTCTGATGTAGGAAGATTCCATAATATTCTAGAAATAGGAGAAATAGGAGCACAAGTAAAACATGCGGCTAAATCTGTTATGGGAAGTAGTTATGCAGTAGATAGAAGAAATTTATAAAATTATATAATAAGCCAAAAAGCTTTTATCAAATTAGAAGATAAAAGCTTTTTTTGTTCTAAAGAAGTGATGTCCAGCATAAACTAATAGAGAAAAAATAGGAGGCGAGATATGGACAAGCTTCAATTATTAAAAAAAGTTAAATCATTAACATTATATACAGGAACTTATGGAAGAAGAAAATGTACATGTTCTTGTATTGGATGTACACAAGAAAGTTATGGAAGAAAGCATAAAGAATATCAAGGAAATTTAGAACAAATACAAAAAATTATAGAGAAATTACCTAATTTAGAAGAAGCATATATATTAGGTAATCCAGATGTTTCAGTAGATACAGAATTTTGCAATTTGGCAGCAAAAGAATTTATAAAACGCGGAAAAAAGGTAATGTTTTCTACTTCAGGCTATAATGGTGTAAAAGTAATAAAAAAATTAATACAAGAAATAGATCCAAACAATATTAAATATATAAGTTATAGTATAGACAGTTTAGATAACGAAAAATTACAATTTTTAAAAGGAACAAATAAAATTGATATAAAAGAAATTGATAAAGCAATTTACTATTGTAAAGAAAATCGGAATAGCTGTAAAAATTCAACCAACATTATGGGAAATAAACCAAGAAGATTATAGAGCAATAATAGAACATTATTTAAAATTAGGAATAAACTGGTACACTTTTCACGCAGGAAGTTTTGAATCTTTATGGGACAAGAATATAGTATTAAATCATATACAGCCAGAAAAATGGAGAAATATAATACACGAAATAGAGAATTTAGCAAATGAAAGAAATTTAAAAATAAGAATTCCAAAAATATTTTTAAATGATAGCGAAAATATAAAATATCAAGCTGAGAATGAAACATATTGCCAAAACGGAGGAGAAGGAATTCAAATATGGCTACAAGAAGATGGAATAAAAGCAACATTTTGTCCACTTCTTGCAGAAGTATATCCACAATATATTTTTGATTTGGAAAAAGATGAAACAAGATTAATAAAAGGTAAGAAAAATAATTGTATGATTTGTGGAAAATGTTTAGATAAAAAAGTAATAAATAAATCAATTAATAAAGACGGAAGAGAGTTTATATTAGACAATAAAGTATTACACAATGTATGCAGATATTATTCAGAAAAAATAAAATATGGATAAGGATGATAAAAATGAGTGAAAAATGTGTAATTACTATAGAAGATGTGTTATATCAAGCTAAAAGAAAAAATAGAAATATTGATATATATAAAATAAAAAAGGCATATTTATATGCTGAAAATAAACATAAAAATCAATATAGAAAATCTGGCGAGCCATATATTATTCATCCATTGCATGTAGCTTATACATTAGCAAAGTTAGGGTTAGATACGCAAACAATATGTGCTGCTTTGTTGCATGATGTTGTAGAAGATACAGATGCCTGTTATGGAGATATTGAAAAAAATTTCGGAACAGAAATTGCTCAGATAGTAGAAGGAGTAACAAAAATTACTGAATTGTTTAAAAGTGTAGAAGAAAAACAAGCAGAAAATTATAACAAAATGTTTGGAGCAATGGAAAAGGATATAAGAATTATTATATTAAAGTTAGCAGATAGGTTGCACAACATTAATACATTAGAACATTTGAAAAGAGATAGACAAATAGCAATTAGTAAAGAAACAATAGAACTATATGCTCCAATAGCGTATAAATTAGGAATGTATGAGTTAAAGACACAATTAGAAGATGGAGCATTTAAATATTTATATCCAGATGATTATAAAAATATAATAATAGAATTAGAAGAAAAGAAAAAACAAAAGCAAGAACTTCTAGATAAAACTAAAGAAAAAATAAAACAAGAATTAAAAAGGCAAAGAATAACCGCAATTGTAAAAATAGAAACAAAACATTTATATAATATATATAAAAAAATGAATGAAAAGAAAATTGGAATGGATGAAATAAAGGATTTATTTGCAATAAAAATAATAACAAAACAAAAACAAGAATGTTATATGATATTAGGAATTATAAATACTTTATATAATTTAATTCCAGGAACATTTAAAGACTATATAGCTACTCCCAGAAACAATATGTATGAAGCAATACATGAGATTATTTTAGGGGAAAAAGGAGTAGAGTTAGAAGTTCAAATATGTAGTTATACAATGAATAAAATTGCTAAATATGGTATAATAAATTATCTTCCATATATAAAAAAAGAAGAAATGAATTTTAAAAAGAATTTATCAGGAATACATTATAGTTTAGAATTAAAAAAAATTTTAGAAGATCCTAAAGAATTTTTAGCAACTTTAAAAAGTGAACTTTTAGAAGATGAAATATATATATTTACTCCAAAAGGAGATATTAAAGTATTACCAAAAGGAGCAACGGCAATTGACTTTGCATATTCTATTCATGACGAAGTTGGGAATCATATGGTAGGGTGTAAAATAAATAGCATAGACATGCCACTTGTTACTAAATTGCAAAATGGAAATATTGTAGAAATTATAACAAGTGAATTAAAAACTGTTCCAGAAGAAGAATGGATTGAAGTTATAAAAACAGCTAAAGCTAAAAATCAAATACTAAAATTATTACAAACCAAGAAAGAGGAAGAGAAAAAAAGTATAAAAATAGAGATATTAGCATTTGATAGGAAAAATTTAGCATTAGAAATTACAAATGTTTTTATGAAAAATGGTATAAATATAAAAGAATTACAAACAGAAGTTACAAATAATAAAGCAAAGATTAATATTGTTGCAGAAATTAGAAGAATGGAGCAAGTAGATAAATTATCAGAAGAGCTAATGGAAATACCAAATATGATAAGAGTAATAAAATAAATAAGAATAAAATATTAAATTCCTAATATAAATATAATAAATATTTATATTAGGAGTTTTGATTATGGTAATAATTAATAAAAAGAGAATTCAAATAATTATATCTGCATTGTTAGTAGGAATATTTACATTTTCGTTGCAAATAGCAAATAATAATCAAAAAGGAGAGAAAAATAAAAATCAAAATAATGAAAGTGTAATACAAACAACGGCTACGCCAGTGTCAGGAAAAACGGTAGTGTTAGATGCTGGGCATGGTGTACCAGATGAAGGTGCACAAAGTAGCAATGGAACGACTGAAGCAGAAACAAATTTAAAAATAACACTAAAAGTACAAAATTTATTAGAACAAAGTGGGTGTAATGTAATATTAACTCGTTCAGACGAAAATGCTATTTATGATTTAGATTCACAAACACTTAAACAAAAGAAAATATCTGATATTCATAATAGAGTAAAAATAGGAAATGAAAGTTCTGCTGACATATTTGTATCTATTCACTTAAATAAAATACCTCAACAACAGTATTATGGTTGGCAATGTTTTTATAAACCAAATGATGAAAATAGTATAAAATTAGCTAAGTTATTGCAAGAAAATTTAAATAAATCTATACAAAAAGAAAACAAAAGAGTAGCGATGAAATTAGATACTGTTTATATTATGAAACATGTTGAAATACCTATATCAATAGTAGAATGTGGATTTTTATCTAACCCAGAGGAAGAAAAACAATTATTAGAAAATACATATCAAGATAAACTAGCTTGGGGAATTTATAATGGAATTATAGAATATTTTTATGAATGAGTTGCATTTTTTTTGTGAAAATGATATATAATAATTAGATATTCAAAGGAGAAATGATTATGAATGATGAAAAGGAAAAGTTTAGAGCCTCATTAAAAGTAATTCAAGGAGGAAATGGTAAGAATACATCAATTGATATTCCACTAGAGGATAATAAAGAAAAAGACGAATTAGAAAAAGAAAAAAAATTACTAAAAATAGCTTATAAATATAGTGGTAGAAGTGATTCATTTGTAGATGCGGAGACAGTAAGAATGTTTAGAGAAGCAAGTGAAAGATTTAAAAAATCATATGAAGCATATTTAATAGCTAACAATAATCTAAAAAAAGCAAAAATGAAAATTAGTCCAAAAGAGGAGTATAAGATTCATTCACTTTATGAAGAAGAAGGATTAAGCAAAGCTAGATTTGAATCAGATGCAGAGAGATTTCAAAAAATCCTAGAAAGTTACAACAAACAAGTAAATGAAAATAAACCATTAGACATGCCAAGATTTGTAAATGAAGGTAAAAAGCATTTACTAGAATCAACAGAACCAGAAATAAAAGCACCGAGAAAAGGAGCGCAACATAAAAACTATAAAGTTCAGAAAAAGAAGCATGAAAAATTAAAAAAAATTGCAAAAAGAGTTGCAGCTATTACAGGAGTATTAACATTAACCGCAGGAGTAGCCACATATGCATATAGTGAAATAAATAGACATATAGATAAACCAATAGATATGCAAGTTGCTCAAGAAGAAGGAAAGACGATAGAGCAAATGGGAATAAGCGAAGAAACAGCACAAAAACTATTTGAATTAAATGACGAGATTAAAGCAGATTTTTCTCAGATATCTATGGGAGAAGTAATGAAAATGGCAAAAGATAATTACCAAGTAAGTTATGAAGTTCTTCAAGAAAAATTAAGTGATCCATTAAAAACTAATGAAGAAGATATCACATTTGATATACAACAAAATGATGGACCAAATGACAAAACTTATTATATAAAATTAAAAGGAAATCAAGAAAAGTACAAATATAATAATTTTTTAGATCTAGGTTTTAATAGTAATATGCCAAAAGAAATTGCAGACTACATTGAAGTTATAAAAGAAAACCAAGATTTATTAAAAGAATTAGATGAAGGAAAGTGCACTAAAGAAGAAGCTATTAATAAAATTGGAGGTTCAATTGATAATACTAGTAGATTAGTTGGTGGACAAGATTTCTATTTGGTGGATGGAAAAATAGAAGTTGATGTAACTAGAAATTCTGATATAAAGAAACAAAGAGAGCAAAAACAAAACCAAATACAAGAATCAAAAAATGTAAGTACAAAAGATTTAACAGATGAAGAAAGATAATTAAATAAAAAGTATAATATTACCACTTCTTGCAAACAATATTGATAAAACATATTGGCAAGGAGTGGAATTTTTTGAATAAAAATAAAATATTAAAAATAAATGGAACTACATTAGACCAAGAACAATTAAAAAATCATTTAGAAAAAATAGCAACAAATCACAATTTAGTAAATAAGTCTCAGAAGAATACTTATCCGATACCATATCTAGAAGAGAATTTTAAAATAATAGAAGAAGTATATAATATTTTAAACGAACATTTAAAACTGGGTATTAGTATACATCCAGCAGGAGAATGGTTATTAGATAATTTTTATATTATAGAAGAAACAGTAAAACAAATAAAAACTGAATTACCATTAAAGAAATATATTAATTTTTTAGGAATAGGTAACGGACCATATAAAGGATTTGCACGTATTTATGTTTTAGCATCTGAAATAGTAGCATATACAGATAATAAAATTGAAAAAAATGATTTAGAAATATATTTAACAAGTTACCAAACAAAGAAAAATTTAAGTATGGAAGAAATTTGGAATATAGGATTATTTTTAAATATAGCAATAATAGAAAATATTAGAGAAATTTGTGAAAAAATATATACTTCTCAAATGCAAAAGTACAAGGCAGAAAATATAGTAGAAAGATTAGTAGAAAATAAACAAAAATCAGAATTGCTATGTAAAAATAATTCTAGTAGAAAAATAAGTAAAAAAGTATGGGAAGATATGCAATACCCATTTATTGAATACATGTCATATATACTAAAAAGATACGGGAAAAAAGGTTATAGTTATTTGAACGCTTTAGAAGAAACAGTTGAATTAGCTGGTATGACTGTATCAGATGTAATAAAAAAAGAACATTTTGATATAGCTGTTCGTAAAGTATCTATTGGAAATAGTATTACAAGTATAAAAAAAATACAAAGAATTAATTTTTTAGAAATATTTGAAAAAGTTAATGGAGTAGAAGAATTGTTAAAACAAGATCCAGCTAATGTATATGATAAAATGGATAATAAAACAAAAGAATATTATAGAAATAAAATTAAGGAAATATCTAAAAAAACAAAAATATCTGAAATATATATTACAAGAAAAATGTTAGAAATTGCAAATACAAAAGAAATAGGAAGCAAGCAGTCACATATAGGATATTATTTAATTGATAAAGGAGTTAGTGAACTATATATTGGACTAAAACGTAAGAAAAAAGATAGCATAAGCGAAAAAAGTAAAACAAGAATATATATTTGTTTTACAACTTTTATTACTATGATTTTTTCTATAATAATAGGATATTTAGTAAATAAAATGACTAACAATATTTATTTAGGTTTTATAGGTTTTATTTTATTTTTAATACCAGTTTCTGAATTAGTTATTCAGTTAATTCAATATATTTTAAGTAAAATAATAAAACCAAAATTAATACCAAAATTAGATTTAACTAATGGCATTGACGAAGAGAATACTACAATGGTAGTAATACCAACAATTATAAAATCAAAAGAAAAAGTTAAGGAATTAATGCGAAAATTAGAAGTATATTATTTAGCTAATGAATCATCAAATATATATTTTACTCTACTAGGAGATTGTAGTGAAAGTACAAAAAAGGAGGAAGATTTTGATAATGAAGTAATAGAAGAAGGAAAAAAACAAGTAGATAAATTAAATCAAAAATATAAAGTTGATGAAAAAGAGTTAACAATATTTAATTTTATCTATAGAGAAAGAAAATTCAATAAAAAAGAAAACTCATATCTTGGATGGGAAAGAAAAAGAGGAATGTTAAATCAATTTAATGAGTATATTTTAGGAAATATACAAAACCCATTTAGAGAAAATACTATAGAAAACAAAATAGAAAAAGAGCAATCTAAAATAAGAAAAAGATTAGAAAAAATAAAATATATTATTACACTTGATGCAGATACAGATTTAATCTTAAATTCTGCATTTGAGTTAATAGGAGCTATGGCTCATATTTTAAATAAGCCAGTTATAGATGATAAAAGAAATATAGTAATAGATGGATATGGAATAATGCAACCAAGAGTTGGAATTAATTTAGATATTAGTTATAAAAGTTTATTTACAAAAATATTTGCAGGAGCAGGAGGAATTGATTCATATACAAATGCAATATCTGATATTTATCAGGATAATTTCAAAGAGGGTATTTTTACAGGAAAAGGAATTTATGATGTTGCAGTATTTTCAAAAGTTTTAAAAGGTCAAATACCAGAAAATACAGTATTAAGTCATGATTTATTAGAAGGATGCTATTTGCGTTGTGGATTAGTATCTGATATTATGCTAATGGATGGGTATCCAACAAAATATAATAGTTTTATGAATAGGTTATCTAGATGGATAAGAGGAGATTGGCAAATTGTTAGATGGATGAATTCAAAAAGTCCATTAAATTTATTGTCAAAATATAAAATATTTGACAATCTAAGAAGAAGTTTATTAGAAGTTAGTATTATAATTTCAATTATATACTTAAACATAATAGGAATATTTTATAGTAAAAATATTTATGGAATAGTCACTTTTTTATTACTAATTTCTGTATGTCCATTTATATTAGAAATATTAAATGAGATGATTTTTAAAAGAGAAGGAGAGCAAAAACAAAAGACTTTTACTCCAAAAATATCAGGAATAAAAGGAACAATTATTAGAGGAATATTAACATTAGGTTGTTTACCATATAAAGCATATATTTCAGCAAAAGCAATTATAGTTACTTTATATAGAGTACATTTTAGTCATATGCATTTATTAGAGTGGACTACATCAGAAGAAGCGGAAAAACAAGCAAAATCAGGATTAATCTCTTATTATAATCAAATGGCAATAAATGTACTATCAGGACTTATTTCGATAGGATTAGGAAGTTTAAAGGAAAATATCTGGGCTGTTTTTTTAGGAGTATTTTGGATTTTTATTCCTATATGTATGTGGTATATTAGTAAAGATGAAAAGAAGAAAAATAAAGTTGAAGAGTTAAACAATGAGGAAAAGCAATATGCAAAAGAAGTAGGAAAAAGAACATGGAAATTTTTTGAAACATATTTAACAGAAACAAACAATTTTTTAATTCCAGATAATTATCAAGAAGATAGAAAAGAAAAAATTGTTTTAAGAACATCTTCTACTAATATTGGTTTATCATTGTTAGCAGTTATTTCAGCTTATGACTTGGGATATATAGAGGAAGAAAAAGCATTTTATTTATTAAAAAATATAATATTTACTATACAAAGTTTGCCAAAATGGAATGGACATTTGTATAATTGGTATCAAATTCAGACCAAAGAACCACTAATACCTAGATATGTTTCAACAGTAGATAGTGGGAATTTAATAGGCTATCTTTTTGTAGTAAAAACGTTTTTAGAAGAAAATATAAAAGATAGTAATAGAGACGAAATTCAAACATTAATAGAAATTATTGATAATACAATAAAAGATACTAATTTTTCAGTATTATATAGTAAAGAACAACAAATTTTTTCAATAGGATTTAATGTAGAAGAAAACAAATTAACAGATTCTTATTATGATTTATTAGCTTCAGAAGCAAGACAAGCTAGTTTAGTAGCTATAGCTAAAAAAGATGTACCGACAAAACATTGGAATTATTTAAGTAGGACATTAACAGTTTTAGGAAAATACAAAGGATTAATTTCATGGTCAGGAACAGCCTTCGAATATCTTATGCCTAATATTAACATACCAAAATATGAAGGCAGCTTATTAGATGAGTCTTGTAAATTTATGATTATGAGTCAAAAAGAATATGCTAAAAGATTAAATATACCATGGGGAATATCAGAAGCAGCATTTAATTTAAAAGATTTAAAATCTAATTATCAATATAAAGCATTTGGAATTCCATGGTTAGGATTAAAAAGAGGATTAGCAGATGAATTGGTAGTATCTAGTTATGCAGGAGTTTTAGCTATTACAGATGAACCAAAAGAAACTATTAAAAATTTAAAACAATTAGAAAACGAAGGAATGTACAATAAATTTGGCTTTTATGAATCAATTGATTTTACTCCAGAAAGAGTAGAAAAAGGAAAAAAATATGGTTTAGTAAAAACATATATGGCACATCATCAAGGACTAATTTTATTATCAATTAACAATTTATTTAATAATCAAATATTACAAAAAAGATTCATGAAAAATCCTCAAATTGAGGCAGTAAGTATACTTTTACAAGAAACTATGCCAGAAAAATTTATAATAACAAAAGAGAATAAAGAAAAAGTAGAAAAATTCAAATATAAAGATTATGAAAATTATATTCAAACAACATATAAAAAGATAGATGAAAGACTAATAACAGGAAATATAATTTCAAATGAAAATTATGTAGTGGCAATGAATGAAAAAGGTGAAGGGGTTAGTAAATATGAAGATATTTATATAAATAGATTTAAAGCTACAGATGATTATGGGCAAGGCATATTTTTTATTATAAAAAATATAAAAACAAAAGAAATATGGAGTTCAAACTATGCTTTTAATCAGAAAAAGGAAAAGAATTATCAAATTAGTTTTATGCCAGATAGAGACGAACAAGAACTTTTAAATGGAAATATAAAAACAATAATAAAAACAACAATTAGTTCACAAGAACCAGTAGAAATCAGAAGAGTAATTTTTGAAAATCAAGGAAATCAGGAAGAAATATTAGAAGTTACTTCTTATTTTGAACCTGTATTATCAAAAAAAGAGCAAGATTATGCTCATCCAGTATTTAATAATTTATTTTTAATCACAAAATTCGATGAAGAAACAAATAGTCTAATAGTAAAAAGAAAAAAAAGACAAATAGATGATAAAGAAATCTATTTAGCAACTAATTTATCCACAGATAGTGAAACAATTGGGGATTTAGAATATGAAATAGAAGAAGATAAGTTTATAGGAAGAGGAAATTTAGGAATTCCTAATATGATTAAAAAATCTATACCATTATCTAGAAAAATAGGATTAGTAACAGAACCAATTGTAGCATTAAAAAGAACTATAAAAATAAAGCCAAAAGAAAAAAAAGTAGTAGATTTAATAATTAGTGTAGGCAGAGAAGAAGAAAAAACAAAAGAAAATATTAAAAAATATCAATCTTTTGAAAATGTAAAAAAGGAATTTGAACTTTCAAGAGCAAGAGTAGAAGCAGAGAGTAGATATTTAAGAATAAAAGGCAAAGAAATAGCTATTTATCAAAAGATGTTATCATATTTTATTTTTGATAATCCTATAAAAAGTCAATTTATGAAAAAGAATACACAAATTATATATCAAAAAGATCAACTTTGGAAATATGGAATATCTGGAGACTTACCAATTATATTAATTAAAATTAGAGATGTTAATGATGGCTATGTAATAAGAGAAGTCTTAAAAGCTTATGAATTTTTTAGAACGAAAAATATTCAAACAGAAGTAGTAATATTAGATGAAGAAAAACATAGTTATGAAAATTATGTAAGGGAAGAGATAGAAAACTCTATTTTAAATAGTCAAATGTCATATTTAAAAAATATAAAAGGAGGAATATTTACATTAACAAAAGGCGAAATAGACAAAAAAGATATAGCACTTCTAGAAACAGTTTCAGACATAATAATAGATACTGCAAAAGGAGGATTAGAAAATAATATAAAAGATTTGGAAGAAGAATATTTAGAAAAATATAAGCAAATAGGAAATGAAGAAGAAACAATTATACCAGTACCAAAAGAAACAGAGGATATAAATGTATTAAAAGACTCAGATAAATGTAAATATTACAATGAATATGGAGGCTTTTCAGAAGATGGAAAAGAATATTTAATTAAGATTAATCAAGATAATAGATTACCAACTGTTTGGAGCCATGTTATGGCAAATGAGAAATTTGGTTGTGTTATCACTGAAAATATGGGGGGATATAGTTGGTATAAAAATAGTAGAATGAATAGAGTTTCTAGTTGGGAAAACAATCCAAGTTATGATATTCCAAGTGAAATTATATATTTAAAAGATGAAGAAAGTAAAAACACTTGGTCATTAGGATTAAACCCAATGCCAGATGAAAATAATTATAATATTATATATGGCTTTGGATATGCTAAATATTCTCATAAAAATATTGGGATAGAACAGGAATTAACTGTATTTGTACCAAAAGAAGATGCTTGTAAAATTGGAATTTTAAATTTAAAAAATACTACACCAAATCGAAAAAAAATAAAATTATACTATTATATGAAACCAGTAATAGGTGAAGATGAATTAAAATCAGAAGGATTTATTACAACGAATTTTGATAGAAATAATAATATAATTTTAGCCAAAAATTTATATAGAGATGAATTTAAAAATACACAAGTTTATATTTCATCTAGTGAAAAAATTATATCATATACAGGTGATAAAAATTTCTTCATAGGAAAGAATGGAATAGAAAATCCAGAAGCACTGCAGAAAATAAAATTAAATAACGAAAATGCACTAGGTAAAAATGCTTGTATTGCTTATGAAATAGAAGTAGAAATAGAAAGTTTTGCAAATAAAGAAATTTCAATAATATTAGGTGCTGAGGATAAGACAATTGATTGCAAAAATATTGCATATAAATATAGTAAAATAGCAAATTGCAAACAAGAATTGGAAAAGATAAAAAATTATTGGAAAGATAGATTAGGAAGATTACAAGTGTATACTCCTATAGAGTCAATAAATATTATTTTAAATGGCTGGATATTATATCAAACAATTTCTAGTAGGCTAATAGGAAGAAGCGGATATTATCAATCTGGAGGAGCATATGGATTTAGAGATCAACTACAAGATACTTTAGGATTAAAATATATAAATCCTGAATTATTAAAAAAACAAATAATAAAACACAGTAAACATCAATTTATAGAAGGAGATGTTCTTCATTGGTGGCATGAAGAAACCCAAAGAGGTATAAGAACAAGATTTTCGGATGATTTATTATGGCTTGTATATTTAACAGAAGAGTATATTGACTTTACCGGAGATGAAGAAATTTTACAAATAGAAACTCCATATTTACAAGGACCTATATTGGAAGAAGGAAAAGATGAAAGATATGATAAATATTTAGAATCAAACATTAAAGAAAATATTTACAAACATTGTATAAAAGCAATTGAAAAAAGTTTGAATTTTGGAGAAAATGGATTGCCTAAAATAGGATCAGGAGACTGGAATGACGGGTTTAGTACTGTTGGAAATAAAGGAAAAGGTGAAAGTGTATGGCTTGGCTTCTTTCAATATGCTATTTTAGACAGATTTATTCCAATTTGTAATAAAATGGGAGATGAGGAATTAGCCAAAAAATATGAAGATATAAAAATCAACTTGAAAAAGGCATTAAATACAAAGGCTTGGGATGGAAGATGGTTTAGAAGAGCATTCATGGATGATGGAAATGTATTAGGTAGTATGGAAAATGATGAATGTAGAATAGATAGTATTGCACAAAGCTGGAGTGTAATTTCTGGAGCAGGAGATAATGATAAAAAATATATTTCAATGGAAAGCTTAGAGAACCACTTAGTTGATAGAGAACATGGACTTATAAAATTGTTAGATCCACCTTTTGAAAAAGGAAAATTGGAACCAGGCTATATTAAAGCATATTTACCAGGGGTAAGAGAAAATGGTGGTCAATACACACATGAGTGTTGTTGTTAGCACCAGTTTTTAAGTTAGCCGTTCGAATGAAATGAGCTACGGATAACTTATGCAACCGAACAAAGTGAGGTTGTAAACCTTAAAGAATATTGATACTCTTAAATACATAAACTATTCACTAAACAAAACACACAAAACAACAAATTTTGTTTAGCACAATAAACAAAATTATTGACAAAAGAAAATAATTACGATATAATAGAATAAAATAAAGTGAACAAAGAGGAGAAAATTATGATTATTCGTGAAAAATATTTATCTAAAATTAGACCATTCTATGACCAAGATTTGATAAAAGTCATAATGGGTGTTAGAAGATGTGGTAAGTCAGTTATATTATTACAAATAATAGATGAGTTAAAAGCAAGAGGAATACCAGAATCTCAAATAATATATATAAACTTTGAATATGAAGATTATTCTTTTATAAAAAATGATATGGATTTACACAATTACATTAAAGAAAAAATAGTAAGTAAAGATAAATATTATTTATTCTTTGATGAAATTCAAAATGTCGAACACTGGGAAAAAGCGATAAATTCATTTAAGGCATCTAAAAATGTATCAATATTCATTACTGGTTCTAATAGTGATTTACTATCTGGAGAACTTGCTACACATATAGCAGGAAGATATGTAAGTTTTAAAACTTATCCATTCACATTTAAAGAAGTATGTGAGCTTAAAAATATAACAGATAGAAAAGATATAGAAGAAGTATTTGATGACTATATGACTTGGGGAGGAATGCCACAAAGATTTATGATGACAGATGAAGTTCAGACAAGAACATATTTATCAGACATCTATAATTCTATATTAGTAAAAGATATTATAGCAAGATTTAATATAAAAGATTTAGATCTATTTAATAGAATAGTAGAATATATAGTTACAACACCATCTCAAAATTTTTCAGCAGAAAGTTTATCAAATTATTTTGCAAATAAAGATGATAGAGAAGTTTCAAAAATAACTCTATATAACTATTTAGAATATATGACAAAAGCTATGATGATAAATAAAGCTGATAGATATGATGTTAGAGGAAAAAGAATATTAAATGGAAAATACAAATATTATTTAACGGATTTAGGTTTCGGTCAAATAATGAATGTTGGAAAAAGACCACAACTAGGAGCATATTTAGAAAATATTGTATATAATGAATTACTATCTAGAGGATATGATGTTAAAGTCGGAAATTTAGAAAATGGAGAAATAGACTTTATAGCGACAAGATTTAAAGAAAAGATATATATTCAAGTAGCTTACATTTTAGCAGATGATTCTGTTATTGAAAGAGAATTTGGAGCATTTAAAAATATAGAGGATAACTACCCTAAATATGTTTTAACAATGGATAAATTTGATTTTTCACAAAATGGTATAATTCATAAAAATGTAATAGATTGGTTATTAGAAGAAAAATAAGAAATTAAATAATAATATAGTAATTTATGAAATAGTACGAAAAATATATTATATAGCCTTAAGACAAAATCTTAAGGTTTATTTTTTTGCCCTAAACTTATACTAAAAATTATTTTTAAAGCCTTAAAATTGAATTTGAGGCAAATAGAAACTAAAAGAAAGGAGCATTATATGAACAAACAAAAATTAAAAGGTTTATGGATACCAGCAGAAATTTTATTAAATGAAGAACTAACAGATAAAGAAAAACTAATACTTGCAATGATTTTATATTTAAGCGAAGAAACATCAAGTTGTTTTGCAAGTAATAAATATATAGCAAATATAGTAAATGTAACAGCAGATAGAGTGTCAAAAATAATAAGTTCTTTAAGAGACAAGAACTATATAAAAGTAAAATTAAAATATAAAACAGATAGTAAAGAAATAGAAGAAAGACAAATTTTACCTATAGTCGAAAACATCAATAGGTGTAGTCAAAAACACCTAGA